>JABLTQ010098843.1_pt1 | contig 13135 bp, 2 predicted proteins | sample 7160101 | NCBI WGS metagenome assembly JABLTQ01 (sample SAMN14651228, study PRJNA627086) | human gut metagenome | isolation source: feces | host: Homo sapiens
CAACGAGCCGACAGACGGGCTCCGACCTATATTCCACGGCGCTGGAGGATTACCGGACAAGGAACAACCTGGGCTTTGCGGATGCCATGGACAGCCGGAGCGACGAACTGAACCGGCAGAAGGTGACAGTGAGCCCGGCGGGGAATACTCTGGGAACGTGGTACGGACAGCAGGCCCAGAAGCTGAAGAACAGCTATGCGGAGTACAGCCAGCCGGACGACTTTGACCAGGCCAACCAGTGGTTTGACCAGCCTCGGAATCAGGAGCTTGTGAACAAGCTGCTGGAAAAGAAGAGCAATTATACCAGCTATGCCGAGATCGGCACCAGCAGAAACGGGGCCAGCGCCGGGGATGGTAGCATCGACCCCTTCCGCACCACGGGAATCAAGGGGAAGGTGGGCAACACATACAGCACGGCGGACCTGAAAAAGCTGGGGTACACGGACACGGAGATCCGGCAGGCCAGGGAGTATCTGGACACTATGGAAGAAATCCCGGAGTGGAAGCAGCTGGCCCGGCGGACGGCAAACACCGTGGGCGGCGTTGCGGACACCGTGGCCGCTGCCCCGCTGATGGGTGCGGAGTACCTGGTGCAGGCCGGAAAGAACATCCGGCAGAGCAGCGAGAACCGGAAAGCACTGGAAGCAGAGCTTGCACGGAACCCCCGCGAGAAGAACCTGTATGACCAGCTGATGGAAACTGACATGGACTACCAGCCCAAGTACAGCACCGGCGACCTGTTGCAGCAGGGATTTACCCGGCAGGAGATCGAGGACATGCGCAGCCGCATTGCCGGAACGGAAGCAAAGGGTGGCATCGACACGGAGAAGAGCGTGGGCTACCAGCTGTACAACCGGGGTCAGCAGCTGACGGGCGCGGCCCAGAGCGGCCTGACCGATGTGCAGCGGACCGTGCAGGGCGTGGCGACCAGCGCGGCAGAGAACCTTGCCGTGGCTGCCATCAACCCGGCGGCGGTGCTGCCGGTGCTGAGTGCCCAGGGCGCTGCGGATGCCATGGGCAAGAGCGCGGCCAAGGGCGAAAGCGCAGGCAAGGCGCTGGTGGGCGGCGTGGCCAAGTTTGGCGCAGGATGGGCCATCAACAGCGTGGGTGCGGCTGATCTGGCAAGAACCATGGGCGCGGACTACGCCAGAAATTCCGTGGCGGGAGCTGTGGCAGACAAGATCCGGTCGCTGGCTGGGGATTCGGCCTTTGCGGCGGCACATCCGGCAGTTGCCAACGCCATTTCCGGCGGCATTGACAACGCCGTGCAGGCCTTTGTGGAGACCTACGCCGACAAGGCCATTGATGCGGCCCTGGGAGACAGCGAAGCTGCCCAGACCATGTTTACCACGGACACGCTGGTTCAGGCGCTGGAAGCGGGGCTGACCGGCGGCGCGTCCGGTGCACTGGGCGGCGCTGTGGGCACAGGGCTTTCCAGGATGAACGCGGGAGATTCCAGCCTGCGGGGCAACGTGGAGAGGTATGCCGCTCAGGACGAATACGAGCAGGCGCTGAAGGAACACCAGCGCCGGGAGGAGCTGGCGCGGGAACCGGAACCCCTCAGTCAGCGCGTGAGCGCTGACAGCCCCCCTAATAGGGCAACGACGACGACCGCCGCCAGTGGCGGAAACAGGGAGGAGTTGTTGGGGCAGCGGCCAGCAGGACACGAGGGCAATGCTTTGCCCGAAGGGGACGCTGGGAGCCGCAACCCGTTAGCCCTTGGCAGAACGGAAAACTCTGATCTGATAGAACAGGGCTCATCTGAGCGTGTACAGCAGGGCCCTGCGGCTGAGGGCAACAGTGCGGAAACTGCTGCCATATCGGACAACTTGGCTGTGCAGACGTTTGCAGAAGCGGCGGCCGGTGACAGCCTGACAGGCAAGACCATCAGGCTGTTCACCCCGGAGGCCGGAAACGAGGCAAACCGCGCGGCTTTTGAGGAAGCCTATGGGGTGAAGTTGCCGAGCACGGCTGCGGCTACCCGGCGGATGCTGCGGGAAGTGGCGGCACAGCGCAGCCAGCAGAATGCTGTTGAGAACGCTGGGGAAATGGTGGAAAGTTCGAGAGAAGCGGGCTCACCCTCTCAGTCGGCGCAGAGCGCCGCCAGCTCTCCCGAAGGGCGAGCCCTTGGCATGTTGGGCAGCTCTGAGCTGGACGCTGAAGGCCGTACTGGACGGAAGGCGGCGGAGGACGACGGCATTGTAAATGTTCCTCAGCAGGCGGTCATGCAGGCGGCGACCACGGAAGAAAGTGCTCTGGGTGAAGCAGGCAGCAGCCCGATGCGGGAGACCTACGGCATGGAAGCACCGAGGACGGAGGGCCAGAAGCAGGCCCGGACGGAGCAGGTGCTGCGGAGCTGGAAGGTGGGCGAAAAGGCGGCGCAGGAGATCAGCCGGAAACAGCCGGAAGGCGTGGACAGTGACCGCTATGCGGCGGCAACATCCACTCTGTACCGGCTGGGCCAGATGGAGGACGTGAAGACCTTTGACCAGGCGCTGGAGCTGGCGGGCACCGGCAGCGGCATGGCGGCCAACGTGAACTATGTGCTGGGCAACATCAAGGGCCGGAACGCGCTGGAGATCGCCTACACCTACGGCAGGGATGCGGCAGAGACCCGGTGGGCCAAGAGCCAGCTGGGCGGCACTCTGACGGAACAGAGCCTGACGGGCAGGGGTGAGACCATCTACAAGGGAACCCTGCGCAACACGAGCGACGCTGGCAGCCAGGTGATCGAGCTGAACGCGGCGGCAACCGGCACCACGGCGGTGCTGAAGAATGTGCTTCAGAACGGTGCGGGGCAGGCAGACAGCCGGGTGCGGGCCTATGTGGACACGGAGACGGCTCGGATTTTCTTTGGGGACAGTGCACAGGATACGTTCGGCACGGTGCTGCACGAGGACTACCACTGGTACAACGCACTGGACAGCGAGGGAGCAAAGACTTTGCAGGACCATGCCCTGCTGTATCTGGCCAGGAGCAGCGGCTTTGAGACCGTAGACGAGATGATCCGGGAGAAGCTGGGCGACTATGCCCAGCAGAGCCTGACCTATGAGGAAGCGGCCGAGGAGCTGGTGGGCGATGCCTGGCGGGGCATCTTCTCCACCGAGGCAGACTTCAAGCGCTGGGTAGAGTTCCAGCGCGGGCAGGCCGAGAAGAACAGCGGCAGGGCCGGAACCATCCGCACCGTGATGAACCGGGTGAAGGAGATGCTGGGCGGCATTGTGAGCCGGGCCAAGGAAGTGCTGACCCTTGACCCCGACAACCGGGCTGCCCTGAAGGCCCAGCGCCTGGCCGAGAACGAGCGCAGAATTTTGCAGGACGAATACTTTGCCCACGCTGAAAAAGCGATGGACAACCTGCGCAGTGCAAAAGAAAACGCCGCTGCCCTCAAGACAGAGAGCGCGGCGGAAGGACGCAATATTCGTTTTTCGATCCAGAAGGATGCCGACGGAGAGAGCTACATCAAAATTGATGAAGATATCCTGAACGGTGTTCCACAGGAAGATTGGAAAACCGTAGTGAAGCAGGCCATCAAAGAACGGTATCCGAATGGCTTTGAGCGGAACGGCTGGACAATTTTGAACCATAAAGATGGAAGAAGTGAGTTTGTCCGTTCTAAATCTACAATGGCGCTTCAGAGAACGAACGAAGAAACGTATGCAGATAAAATGCGGATGGCTGCAAATCTGGATGAAATTATTAAAACCGCAGATGAAGTCTACAGAGAACCTGCAAACCACAAGAATGCGGAAGCATTCAACCGTGGAAAAATCAAAATTGTGGTTGGGCAGAATGCCTATGAAGCAGATGTTCTGACTGCCTTCAAAGCAAATGACCGGGAGATTTTCTATGATATTGTAGATATAAAATCTACAAATAATAAAACCTCCATGCGTACCCACGTAGAATCCAAAGATTCAAGGAGTAGTCTGCAAGGAGGTTTTACGGAACCCTCCGGCAAAGCCCACATGGAATCCGAAGATTCGGGGAGCAGAGGGTCGGAGGGTTCTATTTATCAGGAAAGCGCTGACACGGTACTCAAAACCGAGGAGGGCGGTGAACGCCCGAGCTTTCCTGTTAAAAACAGTATAGCACAAGAAAATGCCGAAAGCAAGAGAAACAGCGAACCTGTGAAGAAATCGGTGCGGTTCCAGCTGAGTGCTCCGGTGGAGGTGGACCAGAACAAAGACCTTGTGGCCGTGCACAACCTGACCGCCGAAAACCTGCAGGAAGCGCTGGAGCTGGGCGGGATGCCCTCGCCGTCTATTGCGGTGGTGAAAGCCCAGGAAGGTCACACCAAGTATGGCCCCATCTCGCTGGTGTTTAACTCCGATACCATTGACCCCATGGTGAACCGGGCAAACCGTATCTATGGTTCGGATGCCTGGACACCCACCCGGCCCAATGTGGAGTACAAGGTGAAACCGGATAAGGCCAGAGCACTGAACACTGAACTGGCCGAACTGAGCCGGAAAACGGCAGGCGGCGAGTTTGCGCGGAGCAATGCCATCACCGGAATCATGGACATGGAAGCATCCGATAAGAGCCCGAAACAGCTGGCAGAGAAGCTGGCCCAGAATCCCAGCGTGAAGGCCGCATATCTGGCTGACATCGGGGAGACAGTGGATGTTGCCATGAAGCAGGAGAAACGGTTTACTGCTTCACAGGTGCGGAGAAGCGAAAAGACCATTGAAGCAGTGGGCGGTGAAGAAGCGCTGCGGAACATCATTGAGACCGACCGGGCCAATGATAACCATGATCTGGCCCATACCGTGCTGGAAAAGGTGCGGGAAGCAGAAAAGGCCTGGGCGATGGAAGAGTTCGGGTGGAGCGAAGAAAAGGCTCAGAAAAAGGCCGAGAGAGTAATCCCCCCGAAGTTGCTGATACTGCTGAATAACGCTTATGATTACATGGTGACAGAGGACAAAGGCGGAAAACTGGTGCGAGATACCGATGCCATGCTGAAGGAAGTGCAAGAGAAAGCACCAGATCAGGATGTGGAGGAATGGATCCTGCCGAAGGTGGAGAAGATTCTGGGTGAGAAGGGAATCTACAACGGAAAAGAAGTTTACACCCGGAACGGCAACCGGCGCAGTTTTGCCCAGCTGCACAACAGCTACACGCTGGAAAACCTTGTGGCTGCTATGAATGCTCAGAATGCACGAGGGCAGGATACATGGGGCCTTTCGGCCGGCACCCTGATGAGCACGGCCACGGCGGAGTATCAGAATCTGGACGAAGTGCGGGCGGACAAGGGCCGCTTGCAGCAGATGCCGGAAGAAGAGTACAAGGCGCTGCTGGAAAAGGCAGATGACCAGATCAACGATATCCTTGACAAGCTGCGGAGAGAGACTACACCCCATGCAGACAACAGCTTTGAAGAGCGGGAAATCCTGGGCGGCATCCTGATGCAGGCCGCACAGGGAAAACAGACGGCGGCAGCCATTGGAAAGGCCTTTGCAAAAGAGGGGTATACCATTGGCAAGGACACGGCCCAGATGATCCTGAACCTGTACAAGAACGTGGCTGCTATTCCCACCGGGTACTTTGAAGCGAAGCCCCAGCGGGCCGTGGGCTTTGATGAGGTGCGGGCGGCAATCCTGCCAGACAACACCAGCAGTACCCTGATCGACAGCCTGAAAGAGACCGGCATTGACGTGAAGCTCTACAAAGCCGGGGACGATGCCCAGCGCACGGCCCTGCTGAACAAGGTGCCGAACGTCCGTTTCCAGCTGGCCGAACAGGCGGAACGGGACGCGCGGAAGAACACCCAGCGGCAAGCAAGCCGGGCCATTGCGGACAACAGCGCGGCGATGGAAACGCTGGCCCAGATGATGGGTGTGACCCACGGTGTGCGGATCAGCCAGGATTCCATTGACGGGCTGGCGGTGCGGTGGACAAAGGCCAACGGCAGCAGGGCCGACCGGACGAAGATTGCCGGAGAGCCCCGGGCGCTGGTGGAGTATATGACGGCGGACGGGGCCAGCATGAGCAAGGCCAGCGCGCTGTCTGAGACCATTGCAGATGAAATACTGAGCGGGGCCACCTACCGGAACACCGAGCTGTGGGACGAGTACCCGGAATACCACGACCTGAGCTACACGGTGAACAAGGACGGCCCGGCCAAGGCGGAGCTGGTGAAGCGGTACGGGACGTGGAGCGAAGCGGTGGCGGAGGCCCGGCGGCACGGTGTGAAGCTGCGGCAGGCAGAGGGTGTGCGGGACGGCAACCCGGCGGAAGTGTATGAATCCATCGTCAACGACACCCGGGCCATGGGCGGCACCAAGGAAGGGGCAGCGGCCTTGTTCCGGGGCGCGGCCCAGGCGGCAGGCGTGGACGGCGCGGCCAGCATGGAGAGCACCGAGTGGCTGGATGTGCTGATGAACGTTCACGATGCCATCAAGCCCAAGATGATGAGCCGCTTTGCGGATGCTGCCGAGTACGAGGATGCCAAAGTGGAGCTGGCCGACCGGATGCTGGGTGATATCCTGAACGTGCCGGAGATGACCGATGCACAGGCCATCTTTGACGGGTTCCAGCGCTGGCAGCGCCAGGCTGTGGCTGCTGCCGTGGGCGAGGAGAACGCGGAGCAGGCGCTGAAGGACCTGCGGAAGGTGCAGAAGAAGCAGAACCGGGAGTTCAACCGGAGGATGTATGAGAACAGCCGGAATCAGACGGTGAACCGCTATGCGGAAGAAAACCCGGGAGCAGGACAGCGTGAACTGAAAAACGTAGGAGACATGAACGAGTTCCTGACCTTCAACAGGGAGGAGTATGAGCGGAGGTTAAGAGCGGAGCGCCAGCGGCTGAAGATGGAACGGCAGCAGATGCTGGATGAGATCACGTTGGAATTTGCAAAAAGAGAAAACGAGTTGAACATAGAAAATGACCTTCTGGCACATGAATACGCAAAAGAAAGGGCCAGAGCGGACTATGCGGAACGTCAGCTGATGGTTCAGGATCAGGAAATTGCGGACTGGGAGGAGGAAAACCGGAAAAAGGCAGCCCAGTGGGAAAAACTGCAAAAAGAAAGAGACAGAAAGGCAGAAGAGCTCTGGAATGATTTTGCAGACAAGGTACAGGAAGGGGCAATGAGCGAGATAGCAAAAGCGGCCAAGGCCAACGAGTTGTCAGAAAGACGTGCAAAGCTGGCCCGGGAGGGCCGGCAGAAGGACGAGCTGCGGCGGGACATCCGGGCCAATGCTGCCCAGCTGAACCAGATGATCCTGCGGCCCAGCAAGGACCGGTATGTGCAGCCCCACCTGATCCAGCAGGCGGCAGAGGTGGCAAAGCTGGCGGACATGACCCTGCTGAACGACCACGCCGTGGCCCGGCTGACGGCCCTGCGCACCAGCATCATGCAGTCGATGGGAGCCGAGAACAGCTCCAACGGCATCAGCGAGGACTGGAAGCTGAGCAAGGTGCCGGAGCTCATCGACGCGCTGCAGGCTGACCTGAATGCCAGCAAGCAGGCCCAGCTTGACCGGCTGAACCAGCAGCTGACAGAGGCCGAGGCACTGCCGGACAGCGAAAAGGCCGAGATGCTGCGTGACCGGCTGAGAAAGAGAATCCGGGAGACCGAGAACCGCACCTATCTGCCCATGACGGTGGACCAGATGCGGATGCTGAAAGCCATTACGACCAGCACACTGCATGTGATCCGGACGGCAAACAAGACCCTGAGCTTGCAGAAAGCCGAAGCGGTGGATAAGATCGCCAACGAGGCGGCTGCAGAGGTGCGCCAGAGCAAGGGCAACGATGGAAAGCTGCGGAGCGCCCTGACCAGGTACAACCTGGACATGCTGGGGGCTGGCCGTGTGTTCCGGATGCTGGGCGGCTACGCAAAGAACAGCCAGATGGAGAAGCTGGGCACCATGCTGAACGACGGCCAGCGGGAACAGACCCGGATCACTGTGGAGGGAACGAAGCTCTTTGACAATGTGACGGGCAAGGCGAACCTGAGACAGATGGAAAAATTCGCCGGTCCGGGCGCGGAGCTGGTGGACATTGGCCTGAAGGACAGCAAGGGTCGGGCTGCACCGTTGACCCACGCCCAGCTGTGCAGCCTGTACATGCACCTGCAGAACGCCGACAGCCGGGAGCACCTGCTGAACGGTGGCCTGACGATCCCGGATGCGGAGGAGTACAACAGGGGCGACATTGAGAAGGCTTACCAGAAGGGCCAGACCGTGAAGATCGGAATGCTGACGGATAGCACGGGAAACCCCATGGCCGACACCGTGATCCAGGCCGTGGAGAAGGCCATGACCGACTACGACCGGGCCTGGTGCGAGGACATGAAGCAATTCTTTGGCAGCTACACCACGAATCTGATCAACGAGACGAGTATGAAGCTGCTGGGCTACCAGCGGGCCACCGTGAAAAGCTACTACCCCATTGCAGTGGACAAGACGGCGCTGGCAACCCAGATCGAGGGCGTGAAGCTGGATGCCACCATCGAGGGCCGGGGCTTTCTGAAGAACCGTGTCAAGAGCCAGCTGCCCATCCTGCTGGAGGAATGCAGCAACGTGGTCCAGCGAAGCCTGCGGGATACGGCAGCCTACGCCGGACTGGCGGCACCCATCCGGGATGTGCAGAAGGTGCTGAACAGTGGCATTGAGACCGAGGACGGCATCAAGATGCTGAAAAATGGTATCCTGAAAGAGCAGTGGGGCCAGAGCGCGACGAACTACATCGATGACCTGCTGACCGACCTGCAGACCACGCAAAGAAAGCGCTCGACCACAATGACCAAAGTGCTGGACAGGTTGCGCGGCAACTATGCGGGCGCGATCCTGACGCTGAACCCTGGTGTGGCCATTGCGCAGGCGGCATCTCTGCCAACGGCGGGCGCGGTACTGGGTGCGGATACCATGGCGGCGGTGGTGCCGTTTGTGAAGAACCTTTCCGGCAAGCAGCGGGCAGCGCTGGAACAGGAAATTGCCCAGCATGGGGATGTGCTGCTGCAATACAGACTGCGGGGCAGCCAGCACGGTGAACTGGCCAGCATTGGCGTGAGCCAGGGCGCGGCAGAAAAGGCCATGGACAAGCTGCCCAAGTGGGTGACCGGCTGGATCAACAGCATGGACGAGATCACGGTAGCGGCACTGTGGGAAGGCTCCAAGCGGTATGTGGAGCACCATACCAATGAGTTTGCAGAGGGTGCAGCCACGAAAGACAGCGAAGCCTACTGGGAAGCCGTGAACAAGATGTATCAGCGGGTCATTGAGGAGACCCAGCCCAACTACACCACCATGCAGCGGGCGGGGATCCAGCGAAATCCGGATCAAATGACCAAGACCCTGACCATGTTCACGACCCAGCGGTTCCAGAACTACGGCATTCTGGCAGATGCGGTGCTGGCCTACAATGCCCAGAGGGAGCGCAGCCATGCAGACCCCACCGAGGAGAACCGGGCAGAGCTGAAACGGGCCGGAAAGAACCTGAACCGAGCAGTGGTGAGCCAGATCACTCAAACTGCTGTGTTTGCACTGATGAAGATCGGTGCGGACTTCCTGCTGCACCGGTGGGACAGAGAGCAGGACGAGAACGGAGATGTGACCGCGGCCAGCGTGAGCAAGCGATTCCTGAATCTGTACACGGAAAGCTTTGCGGGCAACTTCCTGTATGGCAGCGAACTGTACAGCGCTGTGGGAAATGCAGTGAACGGTACGGATTACGATGTGGTGAGTGCAACCAACATCAGCGCTGTGAATGATCTTTTTGCAGCAGTAACAAAGTTTTCCAGCCTTGTCCGGCAGGACACCGGTGACATGACGGAGGAACAGCTGGAAGCGTATCATCAGAAACTGCGAAAGGCAGGCGTGAACCTGATGCAGTACGGGTTTGAAATTGCGGGTGTGCCTATGGGGAACGCCCGGAAAATGCTGGATGCCTTTGATGCCTATGTGGAAGATGCACGAGACATTGCAAGCGGAAGCGGCTTTTCGTTCAGCTCGACCCCGACGAGCGCCACCGGGCAGTATGACCGGCTGTACAACGCCATTGCCGAGGGGGACACGGACAACGCCAGCGGTGCTATGGCGAAGCTGGAAGCCATGGGCAAGGACGAAAAGACCATTGCCAGCCAGCTGAAGAACCGGCTGAAGAAATACAGCCCGGAAGTAGAGCAGGCGGCCAGGGCCCGGAACGAGGGCAAAGACAGTCAGCGCCAGGAGCTGACAAAGCAGCTTGTGCGGGAAATGTACGAGACCCTGGGCATCCGGGAGGGGGTCAAAGCTGACGCGAAAAAACGGGCATGGGTGATTGACCTTGTGACCGAAGCCATTGAAAGCAAGGCCGAGGAGCTGTACAGGGGCGGCACCGGCGGCAGCGTCTACGATGCTTTGACCGAGGCCGTGGACACCGGCCGGGCCGACGACGTACAGGACGAGATCGACCGGCTGCGGACGGCGGGCAAAGCGGACAGCCAGATCAAGAGCAAGATCACCGATGCGGTGAAAGAGGAGTATCTGGCGGGCAACGACCGCGACCGGGAACAGCTGGAACAGATGCTGCTGAAGCTGGAAAAGGCCGATGGCAGCCAGATGTACGAAGAGAAGAACTTTGCCCAGTGGGTGAAGGACGCGGCAAAAAAGGAGGAACAGGCAAAAAACAGCAAGGATGAGTGGGCAGGGGTGAGGTGAAACCCTCTCAGTGCGCAATCCGCCAAAGGCGGAGTTGCTTACAGCTCCCCCGAGAGGGGGAGACCTGCTTAGAAGAAAGGGAGACCGTTCGGGGTGAACGGCCTCCCTTTTTTTGTATGTCCGGGGTAGTTGCACCCGGCGGGGCGTGATAGGATAGGGGCAGGAAGGGAGTGAAACTGTGAGCCAACTGGATATTAAGATCAGAAAGCTGCAGGACAACGGTTCGACTTTTCGGGCAAACATTGAGACGCTGTATCTGGGCGGTGTGCGGAGCGCCAAGGTGGACGAGCTCCGCTTTGAGCTGCCGGAAGAGTGGAAGACCTGCACTGTGACCCTGCATGTGCAGCGCCTGAGCGGCACAAAGCCGGACCCGCAGATCCTGGACGAGAACAACAGCGCACTGGTAGACCGGCGCTGGACACTGGAAAAAGAGGGCACCTGGATGCTGCTGGCCATCAACGACAGCGGCTACATTGCCATGACCAAGCCCGGCAAGTACACCTGCTATGACACCATCGACACCGACACGACCACCGAGAACATTACGCCGAGCATCTATGAACAGTTCGTGGCCGAGGTGACGAAATACGCCAAGCAGGCGCTGGAGAGCATGAACGCTGCGGCGGGCAGCGCGAAGAAGGCCGGGGAGGAAGCGGACCGGGCGGAGCAGGCGCGGGATGAAGCGGAAGAAAAAATCAACCAGACCAAAGAAACAGCGCTGGAAGAGATGGGCGTTGTGGCTGCGGCGGCGAAGAGCTCCGCTGACGACGCTGCCAAAGATGCAGGCAGGGCGGAAGATGCAAAGCAGGAAGCGGCAGCCAGCAAAGAAGCTGCCGCTGCGTCCGAAGTGAACTCCAAGCTTTACTCGGAAGCCGCCAAACAAGTGGTGACGCAGAACGCCAAAGGCTACGGCGGCGGGTACTCCCGCACTTTTACCCTGACGGCCCCACAGGCCGGGTGGACGGCGTTGGAAACGCCTATCGGCATTTACCGCTATTATGCGGACGTGGCCCTCGCGGACTGCACCGCAAAGTGGAACGCCTTTGCGGCGGTTTTGCCGGAGAGCGCTATGAAAGCTTTCGTGGCGCGGGTGGCGAATATCATTGAGACGCAGGACGGCAGCGTGCGTCTGTATGCGGTGAACGCGCCGGACGGCGATGTGAAGTTTACTCTCTCGGTGTTTGCGGTAGGTTCCCGCACCTATAGTCTGACGGTACCTGCCAATGGATGGGTGCAGGCAGAAAACACTGTGGGGGCCAACCAGTGGCAATGCGATTTGACGCTGGAAGACTCTTCTGTTGAAAAAGTACCAATGGGTATGGCTGCACTGGAAAACACCACCGAAGCGCTCTCCACTCCGGGCCTGAGCGCAACGATGGAGACCTTTGACGGGTACATCCGCGTTTATGCAAAGAAAAGGCCAGCGGCAGACATCAACATTGTGGTGGTTCTGCTGGCAAAGAATGAGGTGAACTGAATGGCAATTGGTTCTATGACAACCAACAGCACGGTGGATATGATCGACAAAACCCTCAAGACCGAAAACGTCCCTGCCGACGCTGCCGCCGTGGGCGACATCGTCCTTGACCCTGACGGCAATGCGATTTTTTACAGCAAGGCTGAGGTGGAAGCCAAAATCAAAGAAATTCTCGCCGCCCAGCGAGAAGAAGACCTCGCCAGAGTCAGGTACTGGGTCAGCGACGACCCCACATCCCCGGCAAGCTTTATCGGCGGCACATGGGAGCGAATCGAGAATTGCACTATCTGGGGCGCAAGCGACACGCATCCGGCTGGGACAAAGCTGGAGGCAGGGCTGCCGAATATAACAGGACGACTTGCAGTAAGAGCACTAAAGTCCATATATGAAACAGGTGTTTTTCTTACTCAAGAAAACGGAGCACTTAAGTCTATAGCTGTTGATTCGGTAGAAGACTTTTCCAACTTGATTTTCACGGAAGACGGAAAAGCTGTTTTCGGCGGTTCTCTTGCGATAGATGCTTCTGGTTCCAATCCTATCTACGGCGCATCCGATACCGTCCAGCCCCCCGCATACTGTATGTACATCTGGCGACGTGTCGCCTGAAAGGAGACCTTATGAAAATCATCGACAGCAACGGCAACCCCATCAAAAGCCCCGACCTGACGAAAGGCTACCTCAAGCAGGAAACCCAGACCGTCCACCACGATGCTGTGGAGGGCGTGAAAGAGGTCAGCCACTACGAGACCGAAACCTTGCCGGACGGAACCCCTGTAATTTACTATGACGCAGATGGTCGCGAAAAAGGCCGTGACGTCCGCAAGGTGGTGGACGTGCCCGGTGTTGGCCCTCGGCCCGCCTGGGATGAGGAAGTGCCGGTGATGCGGTACATCCTGTACACCGCCGAAGAGCTGGCCGCACAGGCTGAAGCCAAGAAAAAGGCAGAAGAAGCCGCTGCCGCCGAAGCGAAGAAAAAGGCAGAGCTGGAAACCGTGCCGGGCCGCATGGACGC
>JABLTQ010085304.1_pt1 | contig 13108 bp, 13 predicted proteins | sample 7160101 | NCBI WGS metagenome assembly JABLTQ01 (sample SAMN14651228, study PRJNA627086) | human gut metagenome | isolation source: feces | host: Homo sapiens
AACATATAAACTTTGCTTGCTACTTTCTTTTGCAAAACTTTAGCTTTATTTGAAGGAAGTCCGAATCGGTCAGTCAAATCAAGAACTGAATTTTCGATTTGTTCGACTTTTTTATTCAAGTTCACGTTACCTTGGGCAAGTAATGCAATTTGTTGTTCAGGAGTTTGCGGTAATTGTTTTTCTTCTTGGACTTTGAAATATGTATCGACTAAAATATCATACATGTCCCAAGCTTCATCAGTTCCTAAAGATTTCGCATGAAGCAACGCTCCTTTTTCTGTCCAAAGGTAAAGTTTAGGTGCTCGATTTCCGACTACATCCAAATTTTGGATGTTGTTCTTAAATTCTTTTAAATCAGCACCTTGTAATAAAAAGAAATGTTTCCCTTCTTTAAATCGAGATTTGTTATTATTAAAGTTTTTTGTGATTGACGCTGAATCAGTTCCATATCCTTCGGCAATTTGTTGAGTAGTCAAAACTCGTTGACCATTTAATTCTGTAATTTGTAATTCGTTCATTTTTGAATCCTTTCTAGTTCTAGTTTAAGTTCATGTTTAATGAACTTTTGCATTAAAAAAATATTTCGGAATATCTTGAGGGTTAAGTTCTAATACGTGAACTGCCTTTAGAATCTCATCATCTTTCCAAGTCACTTTATCATTTAACTTTAAAGACACAGTTCTCTCTGAAAGCCCCATAGCTATTGCGAAGTTATACTGAGTTCCACACTTTTCAGTGATCTTACCTAGTAGTGACGAATAATCATAACTCATTTATGTTTCTCCTTTATTTCAGTTCACGTTTCATGAACTTTATGAAATTAGTATATCATGTGTTTTTATCTTTGTCAACAAAAAAGTTCACGAAATATGAATTTTTTTGTTGAACTTTTGTTCAAGATGCGCTATAATCTATTTATACAAAATAAAAAAGAGGTTTTTATGAAAACTGATACTAGTAATAGGCTTAAACAGATCATGGCTGAAAGAAATTTAAAACAAGTTGATATACTTAATCTTTCTATTCCTTTTCAAAAAAAATTTGGTATAAAGTTAAGTAAAAGTACATTATCTCAATATGTTAATTCCGTTCAATCTCCTGACCAAAATAGAATATATCTTTTAGCTAAAACATTAGGAGTAAGCGAAGCGTGGTTAATGGGATTTGATGTACCTATGGTAGAATCTTCTAAAATAGAAAATGATTCTGAAACTATAGAAGAAACTATTACAGTTATGAAAAAATTGGAAGAACCAAGGCAAAAAGTTGTCTTAGATACTGCAAAAATTCAATTAAAAGAACAAGATGAGCAAAATAAAGTTAAACAAATAGAAGATTACCGTCTGAGTGATGAATATCTTGAAGAACAAATAAGTAAAGCTAGTGCCTATGGCGGTGGACAGCTTAACGACAATGATAAAGAATTCTTCAAACGTTTGTTGAAAAATACACTTAAAGAAAAAATTGATAAAGGCGATTTATGAGTAAACTTAGAGAGCTTTCTCGAGAGCTTGGTGCTGAAATTATATATTTTATTCCATCAGAAAATGATATTGCCCTAATTGATGACATTAAAGGGTTGTATCTTCCTGAATATGATATTATCTATATCAGAGATGATTTGACGATAATAGAACAAGAAAACGTTATTCTTCATGAATTAGGACACTGTTATTGTGGACACACCCATTATAATTGCCATTCTAAAATGTTTGGGAGTAAGCAAGAGGCACAAGCTGACCGATTCATGGTAGTTCACAGATTCAATGAATGGCTTTCTAAATGGGATTTTGCACCAGAACCAAATGAAATTAATATCAGTCAGTTCATGGATGCGTATGAACTCAATAATAAACTTAAGTGGATATGCGAATCAGTTATTGAAGAGTATACTGCTGAATATCATGAAGCTATTTAAATAAAAACTACGAGCAATGTCTTGATTCTCGTTAAAAGCTAGATAGGAGTATTTATATGAAAATTAACACTATTCAAGTCCTAATTGCATCTACTCTTGCATTAGGTACTGTTGCACTAACCCAAGATGTTAAAGCTGCAGATCAAACAACGAGCATCTACCGCCTTTATAACAAGAATACTGGTGAACACTTTTATACCCAAAGTCGCACAGAGCAATTGAATGCTATTATTGCAGGTTGGAATAACGAAGGAATCGGATGGGTAGCACCATCATACAGTAATTCTCCTGTTTATCGTGTTTATAATCCCAATGCTACTGGGGGAGATCATTACTATACAAAGAGCAAATATGAAGCTCAATCTCTTGTGAACAGAGGTTGGAAATGGGATTATAATGGACAACCAGTTTTTTATTCAGGTGGAAATTCATCTGTTTATGTTGCTTATAATCCAAACGCACAATCCGGCTCTCATAACTATACAATGAACTCATTTGAACAGAACTCATTGCTAAATAATGGATGGAAATATGGAGCAACTGCTTGGAATGCTGTGACTCAATTTAACTGGACACTTAATCAGTATAAATCATTGGTAGTTGGTGACAGTAACGGTAACGGTGGAACAAATTATAATAGTGTACTTGCTTCTCATGATATTCCTACTGATATAACATCATTTTCGACTGATGGATATGCCTCTAAAACTGTAATCTACAATAATACTAATTGGGATTATAGTGACGGAAACTATAAGTCAGTCGTTTTAACATTCATTAAACAAGCTAATGGTTCTTATCTTCTAGGATATAAAAATTATATTAATTTATAAAAATTTTTAAATAAATAAAAAATCCGCCCAAACTTTGGACGGCGAGGGCGGATTAAATATCAAATATAGTATAAACGCTTCAAACGAACGTCTTTTACTGTACTCATTTTATCATAGAAATGGAGTAAAAATCAAATATGGCTACATATCAAAAACGTGGTAAAACTTGGCAGTATTCAATATCAAGAACAAAACAAGGACTTCCTCGTCTAACAAAGGGTGGTTTTTCTACAAAGTCCGATGCACAAGCTGAAGCAATGGATATTGAAAGCAAACTAAAAAAAGGATTTATTGTTGACCCCATTAAGCAAGAAATTTCCGAATATTTTAAAGACTGGATGGAACTTTATAAGAAAAATGCAATTGATGAAATGACTTATAAAGGTTATGAGCAAACGTTAAAATATTTAAAAACCTATATGCCAAATGTTTTAATTTCCGAAATAACAGCATCTTCTTATCAAAGAGCGCTAAATAAATTTGCTGAAACACACGCCAAAGCATCTACAAAAGGGTTTCATACTAGAGTTAGAGCATCTATTCAACCACTCATTGAAGAGGGACGACTGCAAAAAGATTTTACCACTCGTGCAGTAGTTAAAGGTAATGGAAATGATAAAGCCGAGCAAGACAAGTTTGTAAATTTTGATGAATACAAGAAATTAGTTGATTATTTCAGAAATAGGCTTAATCCAAACTATTCATCTCCCACTATGCTGTTTATAATTTCAATTACTGGAATGAGAGCCAGTGAAGCTTTTGGATTAGTATGGGATGATATTAATTTTGATAATAATGTCATTAAGTGTCGCAGAACTTGGAATTACAGAAATAAAGTAGGTGGTTTCAAAAAGCCCAAAACAGATGCTGGAATAAGAGATATTGTTATAGATGATGAAAGTATGCAATTGCTAAAAGATTTTAGAGAACAGCAAAAAACATTATTTGAAAGCTTGGGTATAAAACCGATACATGACTTCGTTTGTTATCATCCTTATAGAAAAATAATAACTCTCTCAGCTTTGCAAAATACATTAGAACATGCATTGAAAAAACTAAATATTTCTACTCTACTTACTGTACACGGTTTAAGGCATACTCATGCTTCTGTTCTCCTCTATCATGGAGTTGATATCATGACTGTTTCAAAACGCCTAGGACACGCAAGTGTGGCTATCACACAACAAACCTATATCCATATTATAAAAGAGCTAGAAAATAAAGATAAGGATAAAATAATTGAGCTACTAACGGAGTTATAATTTTCTTACAACAAAAATACAACAAATCATTAAAAATCAAGAATAAACCCATTATCTAAAGCATATATACCCTTTACTATGTAGTTTTTCATGGGAGCTCAAGAAAACTAAATTAGTACAAAATAAAAGAACAGTTTTTATTGACTGTTCTTTTTCTTTGCTTTATAGTTGAGAAGTGATTGTTTGTTATATAATCCTTCATTTTCTGATCTCTTCTTCCCGAAAGCTAAAATAATTACCAGCCCCTACAATAATATGATCAATAAAATTGATCCCCACATCCTCGCAAGATTTTTTTATTTTGGTAGTAAATATTTTATCAGCTTGACTTGGTTTTAAATTTCCTGAGGGATGATTATGTGCAACTAACAGTCCTACTGAGAGATTTTTTATTGCATGATAAAGAATCTCTCTAGGGCTTGCAGTTGCCTGATTAACCGCCCCTATAAAAATTGTCTTTTTTTCAATAATTCGATTTTGACCATCTAAATAAGTCGCCACAAGATGCTCTTGCTCAAAATTTTGCATTTCAAAAGCAAGACTCAAGCCATATTCTCTGGAACTCAAAACTTGACCGTAACGTTTTCTATTAGTGGTTTGTATCCTTTTTCCAAATTCAATCATTGCTCGAATTTCAATGGATTTTGCCAGTCCAATGCCTGAAATTTCTCTGAGTTCATTAATCGAAGCTTTGCGCAAATTATCCAAAGTTTCAAAATGTTGAAGAATTTCCAAGGCCAAATTTAATGATGAGTATTTTTTTGTCCCTGTTCGCAATAATATCGCTAACAGCTCAACATCAGACAAGCACTCTTCTCCTAAAAATTCTAAGCGTTCCCTAGGTTGCATCGGATACGGATTTTCTTTTAGTTCATACATACTATTATATACGGAAAAATCTGGCCTTTGTCACTGACAAAAGATTAATTAACCAAAAAAGTTCTGATGAATCTCAGAACTTTTTATTTTTAGTTATCATTTTACTGACAGAGATTTCTGTCAGTAACTTTTATTCAACTGTTACTGCTTTAGCTAAGTTACGTGGTTTATCAACATCAAGTCCACGCTGCATTGACGCATAATAAGCAATTAATTGTGTTGGAATAACCATTGAAATTGCTGACAAATAAGGATGAACTTGGTTGACAACAATTGTATCATCTTCACGAGCCACTCCTTCTTCAACAATTGTGATAGCTGAGGCTCCACGAGCCACTGTTTCCATTACATTTCCACGAGTATGAGCTGCTACTTCTTCATTATTAGAAATTAAAGCAAGTACTGGAGTTCCTTTTTCAATCAATGAAATCGTTCCATGTTTTAATTCTCCAGCAGCAAATCCTTCACATTGAATATAAGAAATTTCTTTTAATTTGAGAGAAGCTTCCATTGCTACATAATAATCTTGTTTTCGACCAATATAGAAGGCATTGCGAGTAGTTGGCAATAAGTCAGCTACAATTGCTGCAATTTCATCCTTTTCAGATAAAGTGGCTTCAATTGATTGAGCAACTAAAGACAATTCTTTAACTAAATCAAATTCTTTTGCTTTAACTTCCCCTTCAGCCTCACCAACTGCCTTTGCAAGAAAAGCCAAAGTTGCAATTTGTCCTGTATATGCTTTGGTTGAAGCAACTGCAATTTCTGGTCCAGCACCGATTAACATTGTATAAGTTGCTTCGCGTGACAAAGTAGAACCGGGAACATTTGTAACTGTTAAGCTTGGAAGTCCTAATTCATTTACTTTTACTAAAACCTGACGGCTGTCAGCCGTTTCACCAGACTGTGAAAGGAAAATAAAGAATGGTTTTTGGCTCAGCAAAGGCATATCATAGCCCCATTCTGAAGCAAGACCAAGTTCAACCGGTGTATTTGTCAAAGATTCAAGCATCATTTTTGCCCCAAAACCTGCATGATAAGACGTTCCGGCGGCAATAATATAAATACGATCAGCCTCTTGAATTCCTTTGATAATGTCTTGATCGACTTTCATTGTTCCATCTTCATTTGCATAAGTCGCAATGAGTTTACGCATAACTGCGGGTTGCTCATCAATTTCTTTGAGCATGTAGAAAGGATAAGTTCCTTTTCCAATGTCAGATAAATCAAGTTCAGCTGTGTATGACTCACGTGAAAGTACATTACCTTCGTAATCCATAACTGTAACATTATCTTTTGTTAACACAACAAGCTCTTTATCGTGAATTTCCATAAATTCAGACGTTTCACGAATCATCGCCATAGCATCTGAGCAGACCATGTTGTAGCCTTCGCCAAGGCCGATTAATAATGGTGATTTATTTTTGGCAACATAAATCACTTCTGCATCTTCGCTATCCATAAGAGCAAAGGCATAAGAACCTTGAATTAAGCTTAGAGCTTTTTTGAATGCTTCAAGTGTTGATAGTCCTTCTTCTTCAGCAAATTTAGCAATTAAATGAACCGCAATTTCAGTATCGGTTTGTCCTTTAAAAGTATCATTCATCAAAAATTCGTTTTTAAGTTCAACAAAATTTTCAATCACACCATTATGTACTAAAATAAAGCGACCTGATGTTGAAGTATGTGGATGAGCATTGTCTTCCGTTGGTTTACCATGAGTAGCCCAACGTGTGTGACCAATGCCGGCTGTTCCTGAAACATCAATCCCTAACTTTCCTCTTAAGTCTGCAATACGTCCGACAGATTTAACTAATTTTGCTGCTGTTTCTTGACCATTTACAAAAATACCTGCTGAATCATAACCACGATATTCAAGTTTTTCTAGTCCTTGCATCAAAATATCAGTTGCATTTTTACTACCTACAACACCAACAATCCCACACATAATAAAGCTCCATTTAACTCACCCTTAAAATTGGTATAGTTAATTATTTTTCTAATATTTATTTATAAATAGCATTATATTACACTTATTTATCATTGTCAAGTATAAAACTTCTAATAAAACTCAAAAAGACGATAATTGGTATAATTTATTTTCGACGTTAATAAAAACCAATTGATATCAATTGGTTTTTTTAGATTTTTCTTGATACTTAATATATGTGGGGTAAGTAAGTAATAGAATACTAATTCCTTCGAGAAATCCGCCGATTGTATCACTTGGATAATGTACCCCTACAAAAATTCTTGAAAACATTATTAATGCAATTAATATAATACATAAAATGCCTAATAAAATTTTAGAAGAACGATTTTTAAGTTTTCCTAGACAGATAAAGAAAATACTTCCAAAAATAATTGTTGCAAAAATGGAATGTCCGCTTGGAAAACTTTTCCCAGCTTCATTTGCAAAAGCCGCTAACCGATGAATATCAGGACGTTCTCGACCAATAATTACTTTAATAACAGTATTTAAAGCAAGGCTTAAAACAACTGTTGCCGCAAACCAGATTGTCGCTTCTTTCTGTTTAAAGAGAAGATATAAAACCAAAGCAAGTAGAACTGCGACAATTATTCCACCTTTATCTCCAAAAATATTTGTCATATGAGAGAAAAAGTAAGTGAGTCCTGAAGAGCTTTGTAAATGAAAAGCCCAAGTTTGAATTGGTCGATCAAAAGGAAATGGACCATGAGTAAAATCAATTTTAACAAAGAGCGCTAAAATTAAAAAGGCAAGGGTGGTAATAGCACCCGAAATATAATAGATTTTTTTATTCATAATTAATTAGTTTTCTATAGACTCCATTAGGAGATGAAAAGTTGACCCTTTCGGAGAATTATTTGAAACAAAGACTTTGGCATCATTCAATTGTGCATATTCCTTCGCAATTGCTAAACCAAGTCCTGTTCCAGGAATTTCACTTGAACGAGATTTATCAATTCGATAAAATCGTTCAAAAATATTATCTTTTTCTTCTTCTGGAACGCCAATACCTTCGTCAGCAACCTGAAAATCAACTTGATGATTTTCCAAAGTAATATTTATTGTAATTTCTGAGTTGGAAGGTGAATATTTTCCAGCATTTTCAAGAAAGATAATAATAATTTTGTATAGCGCCATTTTATCCATGCTGACAAATAAATCTGTTTGGATATCAAAGTTTATTTTTTGTCTTAGCGCGAGTTGAATTTCACTGACCACTTTGTCAGTAAATTTACTTAAGTTAATTCTTTCTTTTTTTATTTCTAAATGATTTCCTCTAGAAATGGTCAGTAAATTTTCGATTAAAACTTTCATTCTCATTGATTCTTCATCAATATAAGAAAGTGACTCATCAACAATTTCCGGATGTTCATGCCAACGTCTTTTGAGTAAATTCACATGTCCGCGAATTGCAGCAACTGGCGTTCTTAGCTCATGTGAAGCATCCGAGACAAATTGTTGCTCATTTTCAATTTTTTGATTCAGTCGATTGAGCAAACGATTGAAACTTTGACTTAACTGATGAACTTCAAGAGGATTTTTACTGACAGGAACTTGTTTAACATCCTTTCCATCAGTTGCCACCACAATATCTGTCAAAGGCTGACTAATCGTTCTGGCTGCTTTTTGAATTAAAATCAAAGCAAGGAAAAAGAGGAAAATCATGACAGCAATAATAACTAATATAGCTCTAATCATCGATTTAACTACAACATTTATATTCAACCATAATTCGGCTTTGGTTCCATTTTTAGAAGTTTTTGAACTATATAAAAAGATATCATCTCTTAATAGACTAAAATTTCCCCAAGATTTTCGTGATTTTAAAAAATTTGTTGTTCCTTGACTCTCTTCTCTTTGACCTGAAGGACTTGTCAGTCGAACAAATGTAGCTTTTTCGTCTTTTTCACTATCAAGTTTAAATTCATCCCAATTCACTTGCCCATTAGTTGCTGCCGTTTGAACGGAATTTAAAAGTGCCGCTCCCTCACTCTTACGGATTTGTAAACTTGTAAATGCAACAATTCCGGAAACAATGATTGTAATCAACAGACTAAAAATTAAGAAAATACGGACAAAAGTATCGGTAATAATTTTGGCACTTGTTTTTGATTCTATTTCTTTCATTCGCTAATTTACTTTACTATTTTTTAAGGAAGAGTATGAGCCCTCTTTTGAAATATGTGCTTTTAACTTACGGTATTCTAATAAGGTTAAAATAATCATCAATACGTCAACCGCACATAAAACGAGCATTGAAATTGACCCATGATTAAAAAATTCAAAGATTTGATAAAGAATAAAACCAACTAAAAGTAATATTGATAAGGGGTATGACCATAGAATCTTTTTCCAGAGCAGAGCCAACGTCACCAACTTTAGTGCACCATGTAAAAGTAAATATACAATAGCAAATAAAGTAGCATCATTGGTCAGCCTTTCTCCTGCATTTGTAATCATCGTAGAGAACGGGCTTAGAGAAATAGCCAGTGCAAGATGGTGAATAGTTGCTTTAATTAAATCAAGTGGAACAAAGATTAAAAGTAAACCTGATATAAATTCAACAAAAGCAAAAATACTTTTACCCAGAAGCATTGTGTTAAAACTAACATCTAATAATTCTTCTTTATTTTTCACTTTATTCATGGCTACCTCTTTTCCTCTCTCAGTTTTCGTTATTTAAACGATAACCTATACCACGAACGGTTTCAATGAGAGATTTATGATTTGGCAAATCAATTTTAGCACGAAGGTAGCGAACATAAGCATCCACGGTATTTTCCTGACCGTCAAAATCCATGCCCCATACATCATCCAAAATATCTGCTCGACTTACCACTATACCACGATGTTCTAAAAAATAGCTTAACAAAGAAAATTCTCTTTGGGTCAAATTGACTGTTTTACCAGCCACTTCTGTTGTATGAGCACTTAAATCAACTTTTAAGTAATCAAGTTCATAGACCTTGGAAGAAGAATTTGACCATTTCCTAAAAATCAACCTCAGCCGAGCCAATAGCTCCTCAATTTCAAAAGGTTTAGTAATATAATCATCTGCTCCCGCATCAAGACCGGCGACTTTATCTCCAATATAATCACACGCTGTCAAGAAGATAATTGGTGTATCAGGCTGAATTTTTTTCATTCGACGTAACACTGTCAAGCCATCTAATTTTGGAATCATCCAATCAAGCAAAACAACATCAATAGCAGACTTAGCAGTTTCAAATATTTCCAAAGCAGAAAGGCCATCAAAAGCGGTTGAAACTTGATAATCTTCAAAAATCAACTCTTTTTTGACATAATCAGAGAGACTCGGCTCGTCTTCAACAATCAAAACATGGTAGCTCATTTGGCACCTCGCCTTTCTTTAATTGCAAATGTAATCAAAAATTTTTATTTACTTGCTCATTATAACAAGCATAAAACAAAAAAACCATACGGTTTTTCTGAATAATTAATGATAATTTATCATTTTTAATCTTCGTTAATGAAGTCTTCAATCAAATAACGAGGACGTTGTTTAACTTCCAAGAAGATTTTTCCGATATATTCACCAATTACACCTAGAGCTAATAGATTAGCCCCACCAAATCCAACAATAGCCAGCATTGTCGAAGCCCAACCTGCAACGTCAGAACCATTAATAAAATGGCGAGCAATAATATAAATTGCTCCTACAATAGCTAGCAAAAACCAAATTAAACCAATCCAAAAAATCAAACGCATCGGTGCAGCTGATGTTGAAGTAATTCCATCCAGCGCAAAACTAATCATTTTTTTCAAAGGATACTTACTTTCACCGGCAAAACGTTCTCCACGTTTATAATAAACGATATCAGATTTATAGCCAACCAAAGGAACCATTCCTCTTAAGAAGAGATTTTGTTCAGGAAATTGAGCTAAACCGTCAAGGGCACGGCGACTCATTAAACGAAAATCAGCATGATTAGGAACACTTTGGCTCCCCAAACCTTGCATTAATTTATAAAAAGCTCCAGCAGTTCTTCTTTTGAAAACTGTATCAGTGTCCCGATTATCCCGTACACCATAAACGATATCACAGTTCTCATTTTCAAATTTTTCAAGCATTTCATCAATTGCATTAATATCATCTTGCAAATCTGCATCCATTGAAATAACGCAATCTGCTAAATTTCTCACGGTCATTAAACCAGCGAGCAAAGCATTTTGATGTCCTCGATTTCTCGAGAGATTAATCCCACTAAACATCGGATTTTCATTATGTTTTTCTTGAATTTTTTCCCAAGTCTTATCTTTTGAGCCATCATTAACATAGACAACTCTACTTTTTGGACTAATAATATTATTTGAAATCAATTGTTCATATTTAGCCTTGAGACGTTCGGAAGTTTCATCAAGTACCAGTTCTTCATTGTAACATGGCACGACCATATAAAGAATCTTAGTCATATTCACTCCTTAATTTTTTTCTTTTTAAACTGCTTATCTATTAAACCTAAACTTGCTAAAGCAATCATAACAGGGGCAAATTGATAAAGGTAACGTGAATTTGTTTCCCAATGAATAAGGAAAAAACTCAATCCAATAAAGGCCAAAGCTGGAATAAACCAGGGATTTGACCAATTTCTCTTGCTGATTAAAATTCGCCAGATTTGACGCCACAGTAAAACAACTAGGCCAATCCAATAAAGGGTTTGAACAGCCTTTAGCATAAACCAACCTGTTATATTACCAGGGCCATCCAAAGAAAATGAGGTTCCTGATAAATAATCAAAGTAACGATTAATAAATTTATTTTCATGATGATAAGTATAAAACGAACTGTTCAAATCACCATATAACCAAGTATAGGCCAACTTACGTCCAATTTGTCGCACAACTCCGACAGGTCCCATCTTCTTAAGATTGTCTATGAAGAGTTGTTTATCAGCCTCTTTTTTCGCTTCATAAGTTGGGAAAGATTCAGAATAAAGCCTCACTTTCTTATTGAATCCACCCGTTTTATTAGTTGGCGACCAAGACATAGCAATCCAGTGCATCATCGGAAGATTACGACGTTCATTAGCCTCTTGAGAAAAAGCTGGCTCGGTCGCAATAGTTGCTTTAACCATGAAATGTCCCCCAACAAATAAAATAGCAAACATTGGGAGTAAAAGCAAAAGTTGTTTCCATTTTTTATTAAGTCCAAGGAAAATCAAAACAGCAATAAGCACAATTAACACTGTTGGCTTAAATTCATAACCTATAACTGCCAATACTGTTGCCAAAAAATACCATAGAACTTGTTGAGTTATTTTTTGTGATTTAATGGCATATATAAAGAACAACAAACTAAAGGATACAAAAGGAAGTGTAATCGTATCACTATAGAGTTGTGCACCATAAACGTAAAAAGGTAAGAACCCGAGAGCACAAACATTGTATAAGAGCGCATGTCTTTTCCCGCTCAAAGCCTTAACACTTAAGGTTCCAGCTAAAACTCCGAGACTTGTCAACAGTGCAGACACTGCTGTCACAACCCACATTTTTAGTTCAACACTTCCTGCAAATGGTGAGAAAACTTGATTAAATAAAATCCCTAAAAATTGATTATTTGGATAACGAAGAAAATATCCTAAACGCGAAGCAGTTTCAGGTAACAGTCCAAAAGATTGACCATGGAGTTCTGTCGTAGAATTAAATATAACGAAATAGTCCCAAGCATGCTTACTATCAGGCACATGAATCATAAAAAGAAACGGCAAGATAAAAGTTAACAAAGCTACTAACCAAAAGCTTATTCGATAATATTTTGTTACTGACAAGTCTGTAAGTAACTCAATTTTACTGACAGACTTGTCAGTAGTTTCATTTTTATTCTTCGAGTCAAAAAGTTTTTTCGATAATTTATAAATTCCAACAAAATAAAAATAGGCTGCTATTAAAAGAATATTTCCTAACAAAAGCGCAATGATGTGATCTGCGTTCCACACTTGCGTCAAAGAAATAGCAATCCCGTTAATTAAAAGAAAGATTCCTATCATTAATGCAAGACAGAATCCTTTTTTATACTTAATAAATACTATATTATTCATATTACCATTTTACCATAGCTTGGCTTTTGTTTCTTACAATGACGTTAAGTCAAGTTTTTAGAGTAACAAACGTAGAATTTTAATCTATTTATTTTAAGCACTTACCTTTTCAAATTACAAAGATAAAAAATACTTTTCTAAAACCAAAACTCTAACAGTCACTCAAA
>JABLTQ010096343.1_pt1 | contig 13103 bp, 8 predicted proteins | sample 7160101 | NCBI WGS metagenome assembly JABLTQ01 (sample SAMN14651228, study PRJNA627086) | human gut metagenome | isolation source: feces | host: Homo sapiens
GGTGTTAGCGACGGTAGGATCGAGGTTCAGCGGATCGCCCATAACCCAGCGACCATCGGTCTCTGGCAGGAAGGGGACGTTCTGCTCAGTATCGGTGTCACGGAAGCCGAAGCCTGTATTCTCGAGGACCGCGTAGGGGCCAAGCGTAATGGACTGCATGCCCGAGGTGCCCATGCCCTTGAACATATTCTCGAACTTGGAGCTGTCGGCGACGTGATGCATCATCCAGCTACGAATGTCGAGGTTCACCAAACGCGGGGTGTTGTAGAACGCATAGGAGAAGTCCTGGACGCCGCGCGTATCCCAAGCATTGACGCCCTTCAGCGAACGAAGCGCCGTAGCGTTCTCGAAGAGACCCTTCACCGACTGGCAGTTCATGCCCAGCGGGGTGAGCGCATCGTCATAGAGTACGAGGCCCGAACCATCGAAGGTGGTGAGGCCCGTGTGGTATTCGAAGGTGCCAGCATCGGCATCGAGCGTGTTGCGACCGAACCAGCCTTCGAGCGACGTTACGGCAACCTTGCCGCTGTAGTCTGCGCCCGTGATGACCTCAGTGATGACCTTAATGCTGTCGAGCAGCTTGCGCCACGGCAGATCGTCGCCGAATTCGGTGACGATAGATTGCGCGATGTCGTCGGAGTCGGAACCGATGCGCAACAGGCCAACGTGCAGATACGGATCGCCTGCTTGAGCAACACCGGTGTAGCGCCACCAGACGTTGTTGTTGGATTCGAAACGACCGCAGAGGTTGCCTTCGTCCCAAATGAAGGTGATGTAGTCAACACCGGTCGGGAATTCCTTGAGACCCTCAGCGGTTGCGCCACCCGGGGTACCCGGCAGGAAGAGGCCTGCGAATTCGTCGCCTGAACCGAACCATGATTCATGGATCCAGGAGCCGAGCTTCTGGGTGTGGTTGAGCATGTTGGAGTTGATGCCCGATCCGTAGAGGACCGCAGCCTTATTGACGATCAGGTACTTCAGCGCCGCGTTGTTCAGGAACATGTTGGCCACTGCGTTAGTGGTATGAGCGTGTGAGCCCATATCCCAGTTACGGATGTCAACCGTGTGAAGCTTGCGGTCTTCAGCGAAGATGCCCTGGAAAACGTCGTCGGCGTTCTCGATGCGCGACATATCGATGCCGCGACCATCGAAGGTGAGCAGCTCGCCCATACCGGCGAACCAGCCGAGCATGCTGTTAGGACGGATGGTGTTCTCCTGCTTGGTGAGCACATAGAGAACACGGTTGAGGCCAGCAGCATTGCCACCCAGTGCGCTGTACCACGGCATGTTCGAAGAATCGTAAACATTGCCCGTAGCGGTGCCACGAACCGACACTTCGATGCCGTAGGTGCTGTTGGGGTCTTTATCGTCGGTACCGATGACCAGCGTGCCCGCAACGATATCGTTCACGGTTTCCTTGTAGAACATCCACCAGGCGTTCGGATTGTCTTCGAAACGACCGCCCAGAATCGGGGTGTTCCAGGTGTAGGTGTGCGTGCCAGCGAGCAGGTTGAGCACGGTCCAGACGCCGTTCACTTTGGCGACGACTGCACCGGCCGAGTAGCCCGGATAACGATAGACGAGCTTCTGGGAAGAATCGAACCACGGAATGTCTGCGGCACCCGCGCTCGTGAGCTCGGTCTCCATGACCCAGCGGCCTTGCGTGTTCTGACGTGTGCTAATGGTATCGAAACCGGTGCCATCAAGCGCAGCGCCCGTTTCGAGAGTGATCTTGGTGATGGAGTTCAGATCCTTGAACATGTCGACGTGGCTCACGCCCGTTGCCTGCCAGTTCCAGTTGGTCAGGTTCAGGGTGCGCAGCGCAGTGCAACCGTTGAAGAGGTTGTCGAGCGAAGCGGTGTTGCTGGTGAGCAGCGACGTATCGAAGTTAGTACCATCGAATGACGTGAGTGCCGTGTAGCCCTGGAACCAGCCTTCCATGCTGGTGGGGCAGATCTTGAGCGTGCCATTCAGGACTGCATAGATCTCGAGCGCCGCCTTCTTGATGGTGGGGATCGCGCGCTCCCATGGCAGTGCGCCCGCAGTTGCGGTCACACGATAGCCCGTAGCGGGGTCGATGGTTTCGTTGAGCTCTGCTGCATCGACACCCATGGTGAGGATCTTGCGGTTAGCATCCCATGACCACCAGGTGTTGTCATTGTCATCGAAACGACCACGGAGCTGATCGGTCCAGGTGTAGATGGCACCTTCGCCGTCGCCGCTGCCATGGATATTGGTATTCTCGTAGTAACGACCGATCAGGCTTGCGGAAGAACCGAACCAGGGGTCGGTGTTATAGGGGGAAGCCGTGCCGTCTTTGATACGCAGCCAGCTGCCCTGAGTTTCTGCGTGGGTCGGATCGCTCGTTGCGTCGTCCAAGCCGCTGTCCTTCAAGGAGATGTTGCCATTCAGAATGAGCGTGCGCAGCGAGGTGAGACCCTTGAGCATATTCACGTGAGACGTGGTTGCGTTGGGGCCCATGATCCACTTATGGATATCGATCGTGTAGAGGGATGAGCAGTTCTCGAACAGCGAGTCGAAGTTCGTGACCTGATCGACATCCCAGTCGTAGATGTTACCCACGATGGAGAGCTTGCGATCGTTCTGGAAGAGACCTTCGAGACTCGTGGTTTGCGAGACGTCGAGGCCGAGTTCGTCGTTGTCGGCGCGACCATTGAAGTCGGTGAGGTTCGCGTAGTTAGCGAACCAGAACGCGAAGTTGGTCGGCGTGATACCGCGCTCCATGGTGATGAAGGTGATCAGGTTGTTGCCATCGCGTGTGCCTTCAGTGGAGAGCGCTTCAGTCCAAGGAGTCTGTTCCCAGGTTTCGGTAACCACACGGTTGCCAGCTGGGTTGTCAATGCCGATGGTCAGGATGCCCGTTGCGGTCCAAGGGGTGCCGTTCCAGGTAACCGACCAGTAAGCATTGTCGTTAGATTCGAAGCGGCCGCGCAGGATGCCTTCGGCCCAAGTGTAGTAGATCTTGTCGCCGAGCGCGTTGCCCAGACCAGAAACGTTGGCCGGGTAGAGCAGAACGATGTTCTGCGTGTTGCCAAACCAGGTGCTGCCCTGACGATCCCACGAGCCATTCTTCTTCTGACGAGTAGCGATGTCTTCGAAAGCTGCGCCTGTGAGCGCGGTCTTGGAGCCAACGCCCAGGGTGGTGATGGACTCAAGGTCGGCCAGCATGTGGTCGAGCGAGGTTGCGTTCGACATATCCCACGCCCAGATGTCGAGCGTAGTGAGGTTGGTGCAGCCACTGAACATGTAGGCGAAGTTGCTGCCTGCGCTTACCGCCCAGTTGTTGAATGCGGTGAGCTCAGTGAGAGCAGAGCAGCCTTCGAACATGTGGCTGAAGTTACGCACATTGTGCACGTCCCACGTTCCCTTGGTGCCATCGGGAGCAAGGGAGATGATGGTGGTGAGCTTGCTGTTGCCCGCGAACATGTAGGACAGGTCGGTGACGTTGCCCGTCTTCCAGCCATCGATGCCGAGCACCTGGACGAGAGTCGAGGTGCCATCGAAGAGATGCGCAAGGCTGGTGACGTTAGAAACATCGAAGCCCGTGCCCGTGAAGCGAGTGAGTCCGGTGTAACCCAGGTTCGCTGCGAAAAGACCCGTGAGGCTATCTGCGGAGAGGAGCAGGTTAGCTGTAAGGGCTTTGCCTGCCTGTGCTACAAAGTGTGTTACATGCGAAAGGCCTGCTTTCGCGTCCGCATCGCCGAAGATCTTCCAGATCAGATCGACCCACGGAGCGGTATCGGGCGTAAGGGTGAGGTTCGTGCCACCCGCAGCATCGGTGCCGATGGTGAGCGTACCCGTGTTGCGGCCCGTTGCATCGTCGGTGCCCTTGACGAACTTCCACCAGAGATCCTCGTAGGGGTTGCCTGGCTCTGCATCCGGCATGCGGCCGCCGTAGACGCCTGGCTTCCAAGTGTAGATGATGTCGTCGCCCAGGTTGAAGCCCATGGGATAACGGGTGGGATCGTAGCGACGCATGAGATCTTCGGAGGTACCGAACCATGCGTTCTCTGCGGTGCCAACCAGCGTGTTAGTAACGCGGTTAGCTTCCCAGGTACCATTCGTATCACCGCGTGTTACGGTGCCATCGGTAAGGCCTAGGCCTGTGTTGTTAAGATTCGAAGTGTTGGAGAGAACCAGCGTGTTCAAGCGGTCGAGACCATAGAGCATGTTCTCACGGCTTGCCGCAGTGGTTGCCTTGCCCATGTCCCAACCCGAAATGTCGAGCGAAACCAGACGAGAGCAGTTCGCGAAAGCATAGGCAAAGTTCGTAGCGCTCGAAAGGATCCAGTCTTTGATGCACTCGAGCGTGGTGACGTTGCCATTGTTCGCAAAGATATAGGAGAGGTCGGTAACTTTGCCAACCTTATCATTCCAGTTTTCGAGCGCGCCCGGATCGGTGAAGTTCGCACCGTCGAACGCGTGCGACATGTTGGTTACGTTGCTGGGATCCCAGCTACCGAGACCGTTCAGGATCTTGAGCTTGCCGCAGCCTTGGAAGATCGAGGCAATGGAGGTTGCTTGCGAGATGCCCAGGTTCGCAACGTATGCGTCTGCGAGGTTGACATAATCCTTGAACCACATCGCAGGATTCAGAACCTGAACGAGCTGCTTGAAGTCGATGTGCTCGATCATCGCACGTGCGGTTGCGGCGGGGTCGGCCGTGCCTTTACCCAGAACCGCGAGCCAAGGCACGAGGTCGTACGTTTCGTCGACGGCGATGTTGCCGCCTGCCATGTTGACACCAATGGTGAGCGTCTTCTCGTCCTTATCGAACTGCCACCATACGTTGGCGTTGCTCTGGAAGACGTTACGCAGAATGCTGTCGTCGAAGTAGTAGATGGCAGGTTCGTCAGGAAGACCGGCACCTTCAGAGGTGGGGCCGTTGTAACGATTCACGAGGTTTTCGCTCGAACCCATCCAGGAGTCGGTGGTGCTGTCCTGGCGGACCCAAGTACCATCGTCGGTGGTGTGGTTGGCGAGCGCTTCAAGACCCGTACCCGTGAGTTCGACCTTCGGGCCAACCGTGAGCGTGAGCAGTGCGTCGCAGCCATCGAACATGCCAGCGCGGGTAGCGATCGAGCTTGCGCTCGTGTCCCAACCAGCAAGGTTGATGGAGATGAGCTTCGTGTCGCCCTTGAACAGGTCGGTGAAATCGGTGCAGTACTGGGTGTTGAGATTCGAGCCGTTGAAGTTGATCAGCGACGTGAAACCTTCGAACCAGTGTGCCATGAATTCAGGTGCTGCCTGGCCGACCATGTTGCCAACCGTAGAACCAACCGTGGTGATATAAGTGATTTGCGTGATGTCGACGATCGGTTGACCGTTCACCAGCTTGAGCCAAGGCAGGTCATCACGTTCGATGCGTGCGATGCGATAGTCGCCCGTTTCACCGGGCTCAAGAAGGTCGGCACCGATGGTTAGCGTCTTCTGGTTAGCGCCCACGGTGTACTTCCACCAGGTGTTATCGTTTTCGAAGCGACCACCACGATAAGCAGTGGTGAAGGTATAGACCGCATCGCCGCGATCAACGTAGGGTGTACCGGAGCTGTAGCGCTTCTCGAGGTTGGCAGAGGTGCCGAACCATGGGTCGTTCGTCTTCGAGTCGGTGCGCTCCCACACGCCATCGTTGTCGCCACGGCCATAGAGACCATCGACGCCTGCATGGTTGGTGGCGCTCACAAAGAGAACGACATCTTTTCCAAGGGTAAGCGTGCTCAGAGCGTTGCAGCCTTCGAACATGCCACTGATCTGCAGATTGCCAGCATCACGCTGATCGCGCATTGACCAGCCACTCAGGCTGATGGTGGTAAGAGCGGTGTCTCCCTTGAAGAGATTCGAGAAATCGTTGACGCGTGTGGTGTTCAGACCAGAACCATCGAACGTGATCAGGTTCACATAGCCTTCGAATACGCCCGCGAGCGTCGAGAAGAGCACCTTGCTCAGATTCTGACCGCCCGTGTTCTGCGTCAGGAAGCTCACATATTTGACGGAGTTCTTGTCGATGGCATCGAGCCATGGCATGACCGCTTCAGTGACGAGCGTTTCGTTAGGAAGCGCGCTGTCGCTGGCGAAGATGGTCAGCGTAGAAGTGGTGGTGTTGAAGTCCCAATTGACTTTGTTGTTGCTGTCGAAGGTTCCCTTGGGATGGAAGATGTAATCGATGATGTCGGTGATGAGCGCGTTGTTGATCGAGACGCCACCCGTGACAGGATAGCGCGCGATAAGCTGACTGCTAGTACCCGACCATCTAGCGTCCTCATCAGCCACTTTGTCTTCTGCATCCCAAACACCAAGCTTGTCGGTACGGCTGCTGATAGCATCCAATCCGGTGTCGACCAGAGAGGTCATGGTGCCCAAACGGATCTGCTTCAGAGAGGTCATTCCGGCGAGCATGTTAGTGCGATTACGGGTTACCGTGCCTGAGCCTGAAGCAGGCTTGTCAGCGGTAACGAAGACCGACAGGTCAATCGACTCGAGAGAAGAGCAGCCAGCGAACATTTCTGAATAGTCAGTAGCTTGTTCAGCATGCCAACCGCTGATTCCCGTAATAGAAGTAAGGCTTACGCAGCCTTTGAACATAGGTGCGAAGGAGGTGGAGTTCGTAACCACGAGACCCATACCATTAAAAGAGACGAGCGCGGTGTAATTTTCGAACCAGCTTTCGAAGGAATCGCAGGTGATTCCGCCGCCATAAGCGTTCTGTTTCGTAACAATATGCTTGATGGCCTGGGGTGCTGCGCCATCTGCGGCGGTAAGCCAGGGCAGCGTTGATGCGGTGAATGCGCCAATATTAATTGTGGCGGTGTTCGTACCTATATTACCGATGGTTAAGGTACCTGAGACGGGATCCCATGACCAAAAGACATTTTTCAGGGTCGCAGAGAAGGGATTCTCCGTTGGAGTTGCCTGAGCGGCAAGGTTTGCCTTGTTTGACTCCGAGGCAGCGGAGATTGAGGAATTCTTTGGGGCGTTGACTGGAGGAGCGTTGGGGCTTGCAGTCAAATCTTTAGCGCTTGAAGAATTCGAATTATTGGAAGAAGACACACTGCTACCCGAGGAATTGGGCAGAGTTGTCCCTGAATTACCAGGTGAAACAGCATTTCCGCCCTGGTTTGGAGGCGGAGTGGTGTTCGAAACCTGGTTGTTCGTAGATGAATTGCCATTATTGGCCTGATTATTCGATTCGTTCTCGTTCGGAAGGACAACATAACCAGGAGTGTTGGGGTCCTCGTTGTTGTCATCCGCCTGAGGAAGATCATCCTGACCAGGCTTTTCACCATTTACTGCACTATTGGAAGGATCCTGATCGGTTATCGTGTCGATCGAGGTAGAGCCATTTGCAGACTCAACCTTCCATTCAGCTGTGAGCGTTACATCCTTCGTCATTTCGAAATCCGTACCGCCCTTGAGCAAGGTGCCATCTTCAAGTTTCCAACCCAAGAAGGTGTAGGAAACACCATTAACTGTCTTAGATTCAAGCGTTGCGAGCTTAATGGTTCCAGCAACGCCATCAGTAGTAGCTGATTTGCCATCAACTATATACGTAATAGAGAAGGTCTTTGGATTTGCTTGTGAATTGCTGTTATTTGCTGCTTCCTGGCCAGCGTTTGCCGCACCATTGTTTGCCGCATTTTGCGCCGTGCTCGATGCGCCAGAAGCTGCCGCGCTTCCCGCATTTTTCGAGGTAGAAGCAGAATTCGTAGCAAGCGCGGCATTTGCCTTTTCGGAAGTATTTCCAGCATTTGCCGTTGCAGCTGAATCGCTTTGACCTGCGGTTTTGTTTGAAGTGTTTTGCGCAGTTGCGGCTGTTTGTGCGGATGCCGCGCTTCCTGAATTTTCTGCATTGACCTGGGCAAACGCGGTTGAGGTGAACAGTACTGAAGAGAGGATCAAAGTTGAAGCAAATGTGAGCGCCAGGGTGAGGAAACCTGCAAAAAGGGCAAAAACAGATTTAGCCGCTACGCAGAGTGCGCAGTGGCCACAACCAAACGTGTGTTGGCGTAGTTGTTGCATTTAAATTTCGTTCCTCATCACTAACCGGCATCGCCGATTTTAGCACCCTGGTCGCGGTCGCGCACGTGTATGGGGATTTCAAAAATGCGTCTGAACTGGCGCTTTAGTGAAGTGGAGAACACCGATAGCATTCGGCTAGATTCTTGATCACGATCCGATTTTTACGCGATAAAAATATATGGTCAAACCGTATAGCGCTCGCAAAACACCCATGAGAAACAGACTGCTACCTGCCACGTTGCCAAAATGACATTGAAACGTGATTTTTGGGCCGTTTTGACACATTTTCGTCATGCAAATCTTCACATTTCCTACACAATTTGAGAGCCATCACAGTCCATTTCTGGCTGGATTTTGAGCGTTTTTCGCGACAGTTAAGCTCCTTGTAATTCTGCCGTGTTTTCCACATGATCGATTCTGATTTGTAATCTGTAGTTTTACTGGGGTTTAGTCTAATCTGCGGCCTTTTCAACGCTGCGATCAGTGCTAAATAAGGGAATGTTTTCCACATACGTTTTCCCAGGTCACGTTTTCTCGATTTTTACCCGAGTTTGGACCCGATCTGAAAAGTGAACGAAATGTGAATGCGGATTGAACGCACGAAGAAGGCATTTTCTTTGTGGAAAACCTTTTTTACCAAACCTTTTGAGATATACATTCAGCTATACGATTCAGTGCGCACACGATTCGCTCTCATTTTTGCAGCATTTTTATCATCTTGCATGTGCTATTTTTCTTATTTCAACTGGACGTAATTCTATTGCTGAATTTGAGCAGACTTCCCCGTTTTTAGCTGTCTTCCAAGCCCATTTCTAGCAGTTTTCTAGCAGATAGCTATACAGATGATATACAGCATGCTATCAGGCGTTTTCTGTGTGGAAAACCCCATTTTTTGCCATTTTTTTGATTAGAATTCGCGGCTTGTCTTAGAAAGCCTCTGGTGGCTTCTGATGCGAGTCTCTGTGCGCAAACCCGCAAAAATGAAGCTTCGCAATAAGTTCAATGAGCTCCAAATGGACTCTGATCTTGAAACCTCAAATCAACCTGAAGCAAAAAACAAACTCAGCTCAAACGCTCAGATGCTCTCTGTAGACAAAGCAGCCGAACTTTGAAAATCAAAGGGACTTTGTTTGCGTCTCTTATTTCGTCTCTCTACAGCGATGAACGAACGGGCAGTTCATCGCCTTCGGAATCTTCGAGATTCGTCTAACCATCTGACTTCAGGCTCCCCTGGCAGCAAATCAATCAATTTTTGAAAATCGCCTCAAAATACGAGGCTCTGAGAGCGGTTCTAAGGCCCGCAAAAATTTTTTATGACTAGTAACTCAGGGAAAACCTTCGTAGGTTGAAACCTATGCGATTCGGATGTTGCGGAATGTGCTGGCTTCGTTGATCTCGTCGAGAACGTTGATGATGGCGTCCGACTGATAAAAGTCGCCGCGTTGGCGCTTACCCATATGTCGGAGCATTCCGTATTCACAAGCGCGAAGGATGAGCGTGGTTGCTGTGCGCTGGGTTACTCCCAAACTGTCTGCAAGATAGGCGGAATTCACCACTGGCTGTTTCACCAACGTTTTGGGAAGCTGTCGAATCTTCGATCCCTTGCGATGGCCAACAAGGCTATCCCAATCTTCCAAAAGCGATTCGATCGAAGTCTCAGTAACGCGGCTTACGAACAATGCAAGCTCGAGTGCCGAGACGAGCTCTTCGATAATGACGAGCGGATCGCCTTCGCGATAAGACTGCAACGCATTGATAAGTGAATCGATGTTGTGAAGGAAACCGACAGAGACTGGAATCAGAGTTGAAGAAAGAACTCCTTCTGCTCTGAAGATGTGATGAATCAGAGCTCTGCCGGTTTGGCCATTCGCGGTGAGGAACGGATGCACGGTTTGAAACTGTGCGTAAAGAATGGCTGCCTTCACTACTGGGTTCAGATCAGATCGAGTGCCGAATTCGATCAGATCCGCCATGTATTCAGGTACATGTTGAAAAGCAGGGGGCACAAATAGTGCGGTATGAGGAGTGAATGAAGTGCCCCCCAGCCAGACCGGTTTCTGGCGTAGCTTTTCAAATGCCGAATTGGTTTGGTTTTCAAGATGCGAGTTGTCGAGCAGCAGATCGTGGATTTCCACGATTCCCTCGAGCGATAACCCGGCTGGCAATTCGAGCGCTCTTTGAGTAGCGATCATGTTTGCCACAACCAGGCGCGCATCGCTGGATGCCTTGGGATAAAGCTCTGCAAGCGCAACGCTCTGAGCGGTCGAAGTGAGTCGATCGATCTGAGAGCTTGCTGAGCTTTCACTCCGCAAGAGCATGGTCGGTACGTTATCCGCACGCTGCCCCAACTCCACATCGAAGCGCGCCATCTCTACGAGCAGTGCGCTGATGCGAGCTGACAGATCGTCCGGAACCGCCACGCTTCGCTCGGCGATCAACAGCGGAAGTGCAGCCTGGTATTCCATTTCAGTGCTGCGATTCAAGCCGAGTGAACTTGATCCACTATCTCCAGAACCTTCAACAGCCTTAGCGAAGGGGCCTTTGCTCTCACCCTTCACAACGTCTTCCTCGATACGCTCGGTCGCATCTTGGTTGCCGTCTTGCTGCCACACGTGTTTCTCGAAAGAAATCGGTGGCCACTGCTGAGCCTCAGTCGATTTATGTTGCGAATCTTTGTTCATGCACTAACCGCTGTTTTCTCTTCCGTTATTATAGCATGTTCAGAAATTATACAAGCTTTATTTCTGAACTTTTTTTATTATAGAGAATTTTTTTATTTTGCAACCGTTTAATTACAATTTTTTGATTGTTTATATAAATTACTTCCGATTATTTAAGAAAAAGAGAAGTTTTGACCAAAGCGTAGAAATCTAGCTGAGATCAAAATCAGAAAATTTGAATTTGCTTGAGTCTTGAGAATCGAGTGTTTAAAACTAGATCGCATCCAGTTTTAAAGAGACAACACGTCTCAAGTGTGATTGCCGGATCGAGTAACGATCGCATCAAGCGTCATAATGAGCGCCTGGAGAGAACAAAAACCACCAGCAGAAGACAACGATGTGCTTAGTAGTTTTTCATCTAATCCCGGAAAATATAAAAATGGTGTTCTGTTCACATTCATGTGACGTTCTTGTAACGTGTCACGCTACATATTACAATTCATAGGTCGAAAGGTTCTTATGATCAAAACGTTTGCAGATAGCGACACTCGCCTCTTATTTGAAGATGGGGAAAGCAAAAAGCTGCCTGCAAATCTGATCAGAAGGGCTCTTCGAAAACTTGAATATATTGATAACGCTGAAGACATACTTGATTTAAGGCTGCCTCCTGGAAACAGACTGCATGCCTTAAAGGGCGACAGGAAAGGGCAGTTCGCCATATCTATTAATGACCAATGGTGCATCTGTTTTCGCTTTGAGACAGAAGGTGTCTACGATGTCGAAATTTGCGACTACCATTAAATGACGGCCTACCGGGTAGTTTGTCATTGGAGGTTCATCATGAAAGCTGAATATGATTTCACGGATGCCAAATCCAATCCTTATATCGAAAAGCTACTGCACCCCAATCTAGACACTTGCGCAATCGATTATTTCAAGCGAAAACCAGATCGAACTAAAGACGACAATCTACCTGATAATTCGTCGTCTTAGCTAAAGGAGCCTTTTATGAGCAAAGATATGATCGTTGTTTCCCGGAAGCCTATTCATCCTGGGGAATTTTTGCGCGAAGACTATATGCCTGAGCTCGATCTGAGCGTGGCAAAACTTGCCGAAAAGCTTGGCGTTACTCGACAGACAGTGAACGATATCGTGCGCGAGCGCAGAAACCTTAGCCCAGAAATGTGTCTGAAGCTTGGTCGCTTGTTTGGCACTACCCCACAATTCTGGATGAATATGCAGGCTAAAGTAGATATTTGGAATTCTTTAGAACTTCATCGTGCCGAGATCGAGGCTGTCCAGCCCCTCGAAGCGCTCACCACACTTTAATAGGGGTTGAATTCTGTTTTAGCTTAATTTAGAAACAACCTACCAGCTCAAAATCTTTGACACCACTGCCATGCCGCACGTAGTTGCGCTCTCATTAGCAACAAAGCTATAAATCTGAAATGATTGAGTCTTGACATAAGAAAACGCACGTCAGACGTGCGTTTTAGTTCTCAAAAGTGACGGACGACCGGGTGGTTCGTCTTCTATTTTGGGAGTTCAGTCTCTTCGATGTCGCAAAAGAAATCGAGATATTCTTGAGCTGTAAGGCTTTTGATATACGAGCGTCCAAAAGCATTTTTATCTCGAGAAATGATAAAGTCTACCGGAATGCTCTCCGCGCATTCACGCACGATACCGTCTTCAAAATCTGGCTCGTTGGATCTGATCGCAGTATTGCAAATAAGAGCATCAACAGGTACCACCTGAAAGATTTTTAGTATAGCCTCGATAAAACCACGCGAACGAGACTCGCCTTCATATTTGCTGAGAATGTAATAAACATCTTTGAGCGATGTTGCTGCTACATATCCCTCTATTTCACCATAGAGAAATTCGTCCCAAAGAAGGACTCCTGGAACATGCTCTTCGCGCGCATCGATCGCAACATCCAAAAAGATATTAGTATCTACCAGTAGTTTTCTATTCATATCGACTCGCTATAAGATCTTTAAGCTCTTCGTCTGTCATTCTGCCGATACGTTCATCGTGCGGATAGGAAGAGAAATTCTTCATGAATTCTATTGCTCGTTTTTTCCGTTCGAACTCGTCTTCATTTTTATAACGAGGCAATTCGCCGGTTTGCTCGATACCATTGAGCAACACCGTGCCGCAATACTGGCCGAACGACATGCCATATTCCTTTTTTGCAAGCGCATCCGCATACGCAAGTTTCTCTGCGTCTGCCCTGCTTGAGAATGTTTTCGTTGCCATTTGGATCACACTCCTAAACGCATTTATAGTATAGCTGTTTATGCGTTTACAAACAAGTCTTGACTTAAGAAACCGCACGTCAGGCGTGCGTTTTCAAGAGCGCTAGGGGTTGTATGCTAGGGGGTCGTTGCCGTGATAGAGGTGATA
>JABLTQ010023822.1_pt1 | contig 13099 bp, 7 predicted proteins | sample 7160101 | NCBI WGS metagenome assembly JABLTQ01 (sample SAMN14651228, study PRJNA627086) | human gut metagenome | isolation source: feces | host: Homo sapiens
GACAAGAGTCTTAAAGCGGCGTTTAAGGAAACGCTGGAGCCGCATGGCTTCAAGAAAGTAAAGGGGAGGTATCCGCACTTTGTGAGGATGGCAACTCCCGAGATTATTCAAGTCATCAACTATCGGCTGGAGCAGGCGCTGTCGCCACAGTTGGAGGAAAAACGGTTTGAAGTATACTGTGCGGTTGGCAGTATATATCGCCCGGAGATCAATTTGAACCGGTCTGTGTATGCCAGTATGGACTGGATACATACTACGATGCCTCATATGTACATGAAGGCAAAATGCAATGAAATAACGGTGTATGAGAATGAACAGCCGGGGGTTGATTATATCATCAAAAAGGGAGATGAAGCATCTCTTAGGGAACAGATTGCGTTTGCCATGACTGGAATAGAGCATTATATAATTCCGGCGTTTGACAAGGTAGTGGATTTAAAGACATGCGTGGATTATTTGGAACTATATGGTTTTGATGAGTTAGAAATTAATAGAAAAACGGAATGCAATGGGGATGTATTTATTTTGCCGGCAAAGTATCCGAATAAAGAATCCTATAGAGTGAAAGTGCAAAGTGATTATCAAGAGATAAAAATGGAATTAAAGCAAGACATTCTAGATAATAAAATTACGGAAGAAGAAGGAGAGCGGGAATTGATTTGGTATGAAAGGCGGTTTCGTGACAATATTGAAAGATATGGGAAATTTTTTGAATATGAAACTAAAAAAGAAGTTTCATAATTAAAGGCAGAGCGTGCAGAAAAAAATATAAATGCAATACGTGCGATGGGAGTCGAAGTGTAAAAAACTAAGGGAAAAAGGGAGTAAGCATATGAAATTAAAACAAATGACAAGAAGGATTATTGCTGTAGTGCTGTCAATATCAATGTTATTGACAGTGTTACCGACGAACTGCAGCGTAGCTTTCGCAGAAAGTGGAAATTTAGGAGAGACGATTCTTGCATCTTTGACAGATGAGATTTCAAGTATGGGCGAGGCATCAGCGGAAGCGCTTGCCGATTCGACCGCAGAAGCCAGCGTGCGGGCAGGGGATTGGAGAACGGCAATTTATGTAGACCGTTTGGCGTGGAATAAATTTCACATAGAGGTGCAGAAAGATATAGTTACAAAATATAAATCAAAGCCGTAAACGCAGGTAAGATAGTCACAATTCCGGCAGAGGACATGACGATAGGCAGCTGGTCGGGAACAGGGTATATGGTCATAGACCCTGAGACCGTAGCAGGGGCGTATATGATATCAGGCGGGCTGTGTGGGGGAAGCACGGCGGAAGCCATATATAGTATGTTTCTTGTCAGTCAACTATATTTTAGCGTAACATTAGAATCGCAAGTACAGGGAATAGTTTCAATGGCGGAAATACTCAGTTATGCAGTTTTGTTTGATGGCATGCTAGCAACGGCAGTTGCTTATGGTGGAATGAATCAAGCGATAATGAAATTAATGGGTTATAACTGGATTGATATGTTTAAGGATGGGTTTTTAGGAATTTTGGATGGATATTCAAAAATTGGTTCATAGGAGGGCTAATGAAACTTTTTGGGTTTGCATTTATTTTATGGATAATTGTATATGTCTATGGAATATATAAGCATGGAATAAAAGATGTAATACTTCAACATAAGGTATTTATTAATTGCTTATTACTAGTTGTGACTGTTATATTATTTGCATTCGGTTGTTATACAAATGTTATATACTCAAGCAAATGTAAAATAGGTGAACGAGTAGACGGGGTAATATCGTCGAGAGATTTTAGCCCAGGTTCAAGAAGTGCAGAATGGTATTATGAGTATGAAATAGATATTACAGATGAAGATACTCATGTGACAGCATATTCAAGTAAATATTATAAGTAAGGTGACATTGTAGCATGTTATGTAGCAATTTCCGATGTTCAAAAAGAACGTAAATCAATTATTGAGGTTAGTAATGAATGCAAAAAAGGAAATAGATTAATAACGGTTGCAGGTTATGTACTGATTTTTGAACTAGGAATTTGGTGTATTCAGAATAAATTTTAAAGGCAGTTAAAGTCAGGGTATAGTTTGTATTAAGCTGAGGAGAAAAAGTAAACAATAACCATAAACCACATTTCAAAGGGAGGAAGAAACAATGTTAAAGGGGAAAAATTTCTTATTGAAAAGAGTCATTTCGTGCGTCCTTGTATGCGCCATGATACTGGGGCTGATTCCGCAGTCCGTCTATGCGGCACCGTCTGAAGGCACAGACACTCAGAAGACTTATTCGTCAGACGGATTCACCATTACTTACAAGGAAGCAAGTGCATGGGACAATTATGTGAATGCGGAGATAACGCTTGCAAACGACACGGACAGTGCAAAGAGTCTGTGGGAGATTCAGTTTTCATATGACGGCGAGATAGACAGTATATGGAACGCTGATATAAAAAACCACGATGACGGCACGTATGTGCTTGAAGCAAAAACATACAACAGCACGATAGCTGCGGGGCAGTCCGTAACCCTTGGGTTTATGGCTCACGGAAGCAGTGCAAAACCTGCCATGCCGGAGAGCATAACATTTGCAGATGCTTCGGCTTCGGAGGATAAAAAGGACGAAGATACAGAAGGCGGGGATTCGGAGGGTACAGATACACCGGAGGTCATAATTCCGGGGCAGACATATGAGGTCCCGGAAAAGTGGAGCGGACTAAACTACGCAGTGTTCACATCCGGAGATTCAAATCTGTCGCTTTATACGGGAAATACAAGTATAAGCGGTTCAGTCCATACAAATCAGGATTTTTATTATCAGGGCAGCAGCATAAAGATAGACGGAGTGCTTGAGGCTTCAAAGGGCATAACAATAAAGACGGCAGTCGGTTCTGACTCCATACAGATAGGCTCCAAGTTGGAAAAAGCAGACAGAATAGAGATGCCGGATATCACAGAAGAGCTGACCGAATACACATCAGCAAACGGCGTATGCTATGACGCTTCCACGCAGTTTGGAAGCGACAGCATAATCATTGATACATCGCTTTATATAAACGGCGATGCCGCATTCAATACGACAGAGTTTATGGGACAGGGAATCATATATGCAACGGGAGCGGTTACATACAATGCGGGAAGCATGAGCACAGCGAACGGCTCAAGGCTGTTTATTGCCTCAGAGAGCGGAGACATTACCATCAATGGTTCCGGGATATCAATGAATGCCGTTCTGTACGCGCCAAACGGCTGTGTATGTATCAATTCAAACGAACTGAACCTGAATGGTCGCATCATAGCAAAACAGGTATGTATAAACGGAACAAAAGTAAATATAAATGCAGGACCGTGTGATTTGGACATGCTTGATTTCATCTTCAAGCCAGAGATTGATGTAGCGGCAGATGGTACAAAGAAAGAAAACCGCAGGGTCAGCCTGTCCGTGCAGGAGATTATGAACACGGAATACATACAGAAAGAGAATACGGTCTGGAGCATAACCAGAGACGGGGAAGATGCCGGACAGTATTATGCTGTGGATGAAGAAAATTCAGATTATTTCCACAGGGAGATGATTTTTAGGGAAGCCGGCACTTATATGGTGTCTGTCACCGTGACAACAGGGAAGGTCAATTACACGGTTACAAAAGAACTGGTGATTGAGGAGGATAAAGCGCCATGCGCTGATTTTGAACTGTCGGATAAATACTTTATGCGTGATGAAGAGGGGAAGACATATGTGCACATAGACGACAGTTCGGTGTCACCGGATGGAGATACTATAGGCAGACGTGTGTGGACGATATATTATGATAAGGACAACAATGGAGAGTTTGACGAATCTGAGGGCACGGTAATCAGCGACGAAAATGAGGCGGCTGTTGATTACACGACAGAGAACGTCGGCAGATATAAGGTATCGATTACAGTGTACGAGACCTTTGACGACACAATACCAAAGCTCCTGACGGAAGATGCGTATCTGCATGATGATACATCGGGCAAGGCTGTTTCGGAGTGCGTGTTTGAAGTAGGCAATGAGGCGCCGACGGCAGCGCTTGATATTGAAAAGTCAAAGTCGGCTGATATAGTATTCACGGTCGGCGAGACCGATGCTGACACCATGGCTGTCTATACGGAGAAAGCCGATGAGCTTAAGACTCTGCTTGCAGAGAACGGGATAGACGCCAAGGTGGATGCTGTGTCCACATCCACATATACCGCGCAGGACACATTTGCGTGGAAGGAATACGGACACTACAACTGCGACGGCTACGCAGAGCACATCATATATGAAGAAGATGCCATCAAGATGATAGGATATTACAGTTCTCCAAAGAAGGATTTTCTTTATATAGCAAATGACAATCCTGGGCAGAAGACATTTGAATTCGATTTGCAGCGTGATAACACCGACTGGCACAGCATGGAGGGCGGCGGCTTCCTGTTCAACACAACGGTTTCCGATGATGATAATTATATAAAGGGATTCTGTATACTTGTGACTCGGTCGGGGCTTAAACTCGTCCGTATAGACTGCGACAACCTTCAGAGATTCAGAGACGGCGGTGTAGAGTGGGTGCAGAATGTCGGTCAGCTTTTAAGGACCTACAGCATACCAAATCTGTATGCGGAACATCATTTCAAGATAGTGGTTGACAGCAGCACCATATCGGTGTGGGATGGGGACACTCTTGTGATAGATAACTTTGTTCTGCCTGAAAACGATTATGGCTATGGGTTTGGACCTATCACAAGTCAGGCATGGCACGACTGTTGGCAGAGGTCATACTTCACATTCAAGAACATAACCATGGAGACAATGACTGGAAGCAGCCTTTCGGATATTGTAGACGGATATGACTGGAGGGCAGGGGCGTCACATTATGTGCTGAACATAAGCAGCGCTGAGGTGCCGGAACTGGTTTCCGATGACGCCATGGCGGAGCTTGCGGCTGCACTCATAAGAAATCAGGCGGCATTTGCCGGAATCGGCAGTGATACAAACGAAAGTCAGTATCTCGGACTTTTAAATGCCGCGAATACGGGCGGCATGTACGTATCACTGGACGACCTATCTTCCAAGATGGACACGATAAACACGTACATACTGCAGTCTGTACTCAGCAAGGACTACAGCATAGACAAATACATAACAACAGATGATATAATCACCTACAAGGGTTATTATCAGGATGCCGAAAATGATGAGATATATGAAGAACAGTGGGAGTATGAATACGATCCGTCGGCTTTCACGTCGTCGTCAGGTGAGGCTGAAAATATAGTAAAGAAAGTGGACGAGCCTATTACGGTGTTTGAAAATACGGGAGCATATTCCATACGGCTTGCAGTAAGGGACAATCCGACGGGTGACAACGATGCTCTGGACGGGTACCGCCTGTGGTCTGATACGGAGCAGTATGACAGGCTGCTTCTTGTACAGACACGCCCTGCTGCGTCGGTTTCCGTAACGGTTTCGGAAGACAGTGAGGACAGCTCGGAATGTATTGCAAATGCAGTTTATGAGGCTTATGATGCAGACCACACTGATGACAGCACACAGGGTATACGAGAGGAATATTTCTGCTACAAGAATGTAAAAGACGCGGGATGGACTGAGGGCAAGCTTCCGAACAGGCTTGCAGCAGGGTGCACATATCTGGTTAAGTATCAGGTAAAGGATGCGGAGGGGACGCTGTCTTTCCCTGCCGTGGCGGTTGTGTGTACTACTGAGCCGGGAGTATACGAGGAGATTGATGATACGGTTCCGCCTACGGTGTATATAGACACAGCAAAGACAGAGATAAAAGTGGGAGAGGAACTTCTGATAGACGGATATGCGCTGGATGATTACGGCGTGGATTCGTATGAGATGTATATAGACGGGGAGCTTGTGCTCAGCTCTTTTGGACGAGTGATATTAACTCCTGACAAGGCTGGTGAGATAAAAGTAAAGGCGGTAGCCACGGATATCGGCGGCAATACTTCCGAGAAGGAAATCACCATCACCGTGGTGGACGACAGGGACACTACGCCGCCTGTGGCAGAGATTACATCACCAAATTCGGGTTCGGAGCTTGGATTTAATATACAGATAAAGGGAACAGCTGATGATGAAACCAAATTTGACAGCTATACACTTTCGTACCGCGCGCAGAGTGAAGATGAGTATCACGTCTTTGCCGAGGGCAGCGAGGCAGTGACAGATGACGTACTCGGAACGCTTGACGTGTCGGAATTTACTGCCGGCACATACGATATACGGCTTACCGTAAAGGATGCGGCGGGAAATGTCTCTTACTATGGCATAACCCTGTATATCGAGGTGGGTACGGGTACATCGTCATACGCCCTTTCGGGTTCCATCGACTCGATATCACTGTCCGAAGACAAGTCGCAGATAGATATAAAGGGCAGTGTAAACGCGGAAGGAAATTTAGACAGATACTCGCTCACATACAGCTTGGGCGGGTACGGCGACAAGGTGACCATATCGGAAGGCACGGAAGAGGTAACAGACGGCATACTTGGCTCCATAAACACGTCAGAGCTATCGGGCGGAACTTATTACCTGACGCTCACTGCCACGGATACAAATGGCAACAGCGGAACTGCATCGGCGTCGTTTGGGTATACCGTGGGGACATCTTCGATTGAAAATGAGAACACGGGCGAGATAGGCAAAGACAGCGGAAAGGAAGAAGAAGGAAAAGAAGAAGGCGGCGGAGAAGAACAGAAGCCGGAGACGCAGGACAAGCCGTTCTCTGTCAGCCTGTCATACAGTCAGGCTGCAATAGGAACTGCGGTCAAGGTACAGGTGACACTGCCGTCGGATATTGATGAGAGTACTCTGGTTATATATAAGGGCGAAGAGGAGATAGCAAGCGGAACGAGGAAGACGGAATTTACGTCCGCAGTGTCCGGAAAAGTTAGGATAACCGCAGTCGGAACGGACACAGCAGGCGAGAAAAGACAGGTGACTGCTTACTGTAACCTCTTCAACGACAAGGACAAGAAGGCTCCCGTAGCGGAGATAACATCGCCTGCGATAGATGAGGCGCTTACGGAGCCTGTGGACATAACAGGCTCGGCATATGATGAGACGGAGCTTGATTACTGGAAGCTGGAATACCGCATGACAGATTCCGACACATACATACTTCTCTCAGAAGGTACAGAGAAAGTGAAGGACGGTACTCTGGGACGACTTGACACAACCATGCTTATGAACGGACAGTACACCTTAAGGCTGACGGTATGCGACAAGGGCGGCAACAGGACGAGACTTGAAAATGATTACGTGGTAGAAGGCGGTCTCAAGGTCGGTGCCATGAACATAGGCTTTACCGACATAACGGCAAAGATGGGCGGTTCCACGGTGACTGTAAACCGCATGTACGACAGCAGGAATAAGCAGCAGGGCGACTTCGGTATCGGCTGGACGCTCGGCATATCAGGCATGAAGCTGTACGAGACAAATGATATAGCAAACGGGTACCAGATGACACAGTCGGGTTCCCTGTTCTCAACAGCATACCAGATAAGCGAAACGGTAAGCCATGACGTAACCGTGACATACGGCGACGGGACAAGCGACAGATTTGAAGTATCGCTTTCACCGGAGCGCAGGGCGCTCGTGCCGATATCCGAGGTGACGGTATCATACAAATGCGTGACAAGCCAGAAGGTGAAGCTCGAGATTATAGGCGATACGACTGCATACTTTACAGGCAACGGGCTGATGTTCTACGAGGACAGCATGTTTGACGACCTGAAATACAAGCTCACCAACAAGGACGGCGTGCAGATGTACATGACGGCGGATGGCGGCGTATACAAAATAGCTGACACCGACGGCAACGTAATAACGGTTGATGAAAACGGATACCATGCGGAAAACGGAAAAAGCATCATATTTGACAGGGACAGCAAAGAGCGTGTTACGGCGGCGACGGATCCGAACGGGAACACCACGAAGTACGCATATGACGATGCGGGCGACCTTATAAGCGTGACTGACAGTGCAGACCGCACGGTGAGCTTCACATACGACGCGGAGCACAACCTGATATCAATCACCGACCCGATGGGCATAGCAGTGGCAAGGAATGAGTATGACGATGACGGAAGGCTTATTGCGACCATAGATGCGGACGAGAACAGAATAGAGTACGATTATGATGTGGACGGAAGAACGGAAGCGGTGAAGGACCGCAGAGGGAATACCACGGTATACACCTACGATGACAGCGGCAACATACTCCAGACGGTGGATGCATGCGGAGGAAAGACGACAAATACCTATGATGACATGGGAAATCTTCTCTCGACAACGGACGCAAACGGGAATACCACAGGCTATGACTATGACTCATCAGGCAACGTGACAAAGGTAACCGCCGCAGACGGCACAGCCGTTTCAAGTGAATATACACAGGATAACCTTGTGTCCGGCATACAGATGATGGACAAGACCGTCATGGCAATGGAGTACGATGACTATGGCAGACTGACAAGCCTGACTGACGCTGACGGCAATGATACGGAATACACATATTCGTCAGACGGAAAACTCACGGGAGTAACTGACGGGATAGGAACCGTCCAGACGGTGACATACGATGCGGACGGAAATGCTGCTTCCACCACAAACGGTGCGGGCGAGACAGCATCATACACTTACGATAAAGACGGAAGGTGCACTTCGGTGACGGTCAGCCGGATAGAGAATGGTGAGACGCTCACATTCACAAGCACCTACAACTACAACGAGGCGGGAGACATTATCCAGAGCGTTGACAACTCCGGAAACGTGACGGCATATGAGTATGATGCGGATGGAAACATGATAGCATCAACCGACGCAAAGGGACGCAGAATCACGTATGAATATGATGACCTCGGCAACACGGTGAAAACTGCATACCCGGACGGAACATGTGAGACTTTCGATTATGACGCAAACGACAACAACACGTCGGCGACAGACCGAAGCGGGCAGACAGTGCAGATGGAGTACGATAAGCTGAACCGCCTTACGAAGAAAACATACGCTGACGGGACAAGCGAGACATACACTTATGACGCAGCAGGCAACGTGACGTCAGTTACAGGCACAGGCGGCGGAAAGACCACCTATGCATACGACTGCCGCGGCAGGAATACTTCCGTAACGGACGCACTTGGTAACACAACCGTGTTCGCATACGACGAGGCTTCGAGACTTGTATCTCAGACGGACGCGCTTGGCGGCGTGACGTCATATGAATACGATGACAACGGCAACGTGACAAAGACTACGTATGCGGACGGCAACAGCGTAACTGCTAAGTACGATGCGAGAAGCAGAATCACTGAGCAGAAAGACCAGAACGGCAGTAAGACGGAGTATGCCTATGACGGCGCAGACCGTCTTGCAGGCGTGACAGACGCAGACGGCGGAACCTACACCTACGGCTATGACGGAAACGGCAATCTGGCAACGGTTACGGACGCGCTTGGGAACACCACCACCTACACTTATGATGCAGGCGGCAGGGTGTCCACGGTTAAGAATGCTCTGGGCGGAACTGCTTCATACGTATATGATGAAACAGGAAACGTGGCGAAGTACACAGACTGTGCGGGAAATGTCACGACATATGTCTATGACGATATGGACCGCCTCACGGAGAAGAACGTGTCAGGAGAAAAGACTTCATACACCTACAGCAAGGCGGGACTTCTCACAAAGGTCACGGACGGCATGGGAACCGTAAGCTTCAGCTATGACAGCTATGGAAGACTCACAGGAAAGACAGACGCAGCAGGGAATAAGCTGACGTATACCTACGACAAGTGCGGCAGGCTGTCGTCCATGGACAACGGATTCGGCGGAACAAAGTACGAATACGACATCATGGACCGCGTGACGCGTGTCATAGACAGGAACGGTCAGGCGACGGTGTACGAGTATGACGCCCTCGGCAACAGAAGCGCAGTGTGCTATCCGAACGGAAATGTCATGACATACACCTACGATGCGTGCAGCAGGCTCAAGGAAGAGTGCATAGTAAACGCAGACGGTGTGACGCTTGCAAAGTATACCTACGGTCTGGGCAAGGCAGGGGAACGTCTCAGTGTGACTGACATCACAAACGGCATAGAGACTGACATCGCGTATGAGTACGACAGCCTGAACCGCCTGACGAAAGAGGTCATAGAACGCGGAGACAACAAACTTACAAACGAGTACGGCTATGACAGTGCGGGAAACCGCACGTCAAAGGAAACCAAGGTTAAGGGTGACATCACGGAGCTTGCGGACACGCAGCTTGACGAGGTGGAGATAACTGAAGGTACGACTACTTACACCTACAACGCCTTAAACCAGCTCGTAAACGAGAAGTCAGATGACGGAACCATCACGTATACATACGATGCAAACGGAAACCTGACGGAGCAGGCGGGCAGAAAGACGGCTTCCTACAGCTATGACGCGGAGAACCGTCTGACTAAGGCGACGGTACAGAGCGGCAACAGCGTCACGATAGAGAGCTATACCTATGACTATGCAGGCAACCGCACATCGAAGACAGTCAATGAAGACAGCACGGTATATTACGTGACCGACACGAGCGGAAGTCTTGCATATGTGGCAGCCGAGATGGATGCGGACGGCAAAGAGACTGCTTCATACACCAGATGCGACGGCGAGCTGATGTCGATGGAAAGAAGCGGGGAAGTATGGTATTATCTGTATGACGGACTTGGCAGCACAAGGCTTCTTACAAATGAAGCGGGACGTATCACAGACAAGTATGCCTACGACGCATACGGCAGCCTCCTGAAAAAGAGCGGCGGCACTGAGAACGACTTCCTCTACACGGGCGAGCAGTATAATGCGAACACGGGGCTATACTACCTGAGAGCAAGATACATGAATCCGGGCACGGGCACGTTCATAAGCATGGACAGCTATCAGGGAAGCCTTTACGATCCGATAAGCTTGCACAAGTATCTGTATGCGAATGCGAATCCGGTTACGTATACGGACCCGAGCGGATATTTCTCACTACCTGAACTTAGTGCTGGCATGACAATGTCGCAAGTGTTGTCATCATCGTGGAAATTTATAGGACTAAACACTTTGATAGGCTCTTTGACTGGAGCGGCTGTTGGAGCTGTTGATTCCATTTTAGGAGGAAATAATTTCTCGACGGTATTGCAGGATGCTTTTAAAGGACTTTGGCAAGGGGCATTGTTTGGATGTGTTCTATCTTCTTTAACATGTTTTGCAACAATTAGTCCAATTTGCATGACCTTGCTATGTGCCTCACAGAAATTATTGTTGGTGAGCGGAACGGTAGGTGTAGCTATATCGGCTGAAGAAGGACATCCTGCTCAAGCAATATTTCGAGCCATCGTGTCAATTTTTGCATATAAAAGTTTGGGCAAAATAATAGATGGAGTAGACATAGCTAAATTAGACGGAGCAACTAAAGGTTATAGTCAAGATGCAAATGGTAGATGGCACAGATCCAATGGGCAATTTGCATCAAATTCGGAAGTTGGGATAACAGGTAAGACAGCGAGTGGAAAAGGTGTTCATGGTAACTCATTGACCAATAATTTTAATAAAAATTATGGATATGCATTGATTGATAAGAATACAAGTGAGGTACTTAAATTTGGAGAAACTTTATATCCAGACACAAGATATACACAAAGTTATTTAGATAGCATAAATGCAGAAATGAAAGTATTGGTCAGTGGACAAAAATTAGATATTCATTTATGGCAGCATGATATGAACATGTATTATTTTTATAAATATGGAGATTTTCCACCGCTGAATAAGAAAGGTTGGTAGTATGGAAATAAATATTAATTCGCCACAGTATTACACAAATGAATTTGGGATAGATGACGATATATATAATCTGTGCCAAGATATTCATGAATACTTTAAAAACAAATGTTACAGCGAAAGTATTGATATAGTTGGAATAATACCTATAATTGCTCCTAAGGAGACGATAAATAAAGGCTTATGTAAAAGAGGGTATCATTGTGAACCAAAATATGGATTTGCAAGCGTCAGGGAGTACATAGATTATGAAGAGTATGTTTCTGCGGATGTTGAAAAGAAAAAAAAGTTAATGCTTCAATGTGTTTTAAATTCTGTAAAAACAATAAAAACAAAGGGAAGGATAGACTTTCAAAAATTCAAAGAGGATTTTGATGTTTTTTGTAAAGAACATAGAATTTAAAAAACGGCAAAAATTAAGCGGATTGTAAACATCGTGATTTAGAGCCCTCAATGACGTGGCAGTCGGCTTCATGTGCGACGGCATGTGCAAGACATCACTCGGCATCATCCTAAAGTCGATGATGGCAATATTCGGTCTCGGAAGCTAGGTTGACCAGATATAGGAAGCAATAAAGAGCGGCGATCCTGTGGAGATAGCGGTGCGGTTCGTGCAGCTTACGTGTATGCTGTTCGGGCTCACAAGCCAGTACTTCACGGGCGACACGCTGGTTTCGGCGGAATACGGGCTTACGCCGATAGCTGACATAGAGGCAGGAGACTATGTCTGGTCTAAGGACACGGAGACGGGAGAATGTGTTCTCAGGGAAGTGACGGAAGTTTCTCACTGTCGGAGACATCGGTTGAAACGAGTGGACAAGCCTGTCTGCAAAGCGCAAATGCAATTAATGCTATGGTTATGCTCAATATCGCAAGGAGCCTTTGGGGAACAAAACGGAGTTCCTATGTAGTATATACACTCATGGTTGCATTCCATACAAGAAATTGGATAGAAGATGATGGCGGTATGGTAGGGTACAATATGATAAACGGTATAGGTGCAGGAAATAAAAATAAAACAATATATCATGATAAGTCAAATGAATATTTTAAAGACTACCCATCGTTGATTAATAATTATATTAGCGAATAGATAAATGCAATATATGAAGATATTGGTGCATGGTGGAAGGTAAAGTAATATGGGAACATTGGAAGTGGACAAGAGTCTTAAAGCGGCGTTTAAGGAAACGCTGGAGCCGCATGGCTTCAAGAAACTAAAGGGGAGGTAGCCGCACTTTGTGAGGATGGCAACGCCCGAGAGTATTCA
>JABLTQ010119176.1_pt1 | contig 13062 bp, 9 predicted proteins | sample 7160101 | NCBI WGS metagenome assembly JABLTQ01 (sample SAMN14651228, study PRJNA627086) | human gut metagenome | isolation source: feces | host: Homo sapiens
CCCGCCCAGATGGGCGGCCTCCACCAGCGTCACTTCCATGCCCGCGCGGGCAGCGGCAAAAGCCGCCGTATAGCCGCCGGGGCCACCACCGATGATGGTCAGACGTTTCATGCTGCCGCCCTCCCGCTAGTCGTCGTCGCCGCAGTCCAGCTCAAGATTGTAGACCATCTTGATGGCCGGTTCCAGAGAGCCGGTCACAAGGCAGCCCTGCTTCATGATCTTTTCGACACGGTCGAAGATGAACTCGTATTCCTGATCCATGCAGACCTTCACGTCCAGACGGATGGAGGTCACACGGCCACGCCCCTTGTCGTCGGTGCCGGTCTCCAGCGTGGCCTTGCCTTCGATCTTGTCATACTGGGCATGGCGGGCATCCAGGGCCTTGTCCAGAGCGGCGCAATAGCAATACAGGGCCGAAGCGGCGAGCAGCTTTTTGGCCGTACCCGCACGCTCATCGGCGCTCAGTTTTTCCGAATCGATATGGACGCACCCCAGAGCGCCGGATTCCATGTCCAGATCAATGACACCGCCCTTGCGCGACAGGGAAACATTCAGTTCATGAGACATACGTTCCTCCAGAAAGACACGGCCTTGCGTGCACTGAGTTCATTTGTTTCCCTGAATAATTGCATAAACAGTGCCATTTTTATCACAAGCGCTGAACCTCTTTTTTTTCAACAAGTTCCCCGCAAGATCCCCACACCAACGCTTGCCTGGACCGGGAAAGTATGACAAAATTGTCATAAACAACGACATTTTTTACAGGACTGACACAGTTATGGATTTTCCCCCCATCGGTTCCGACAACAGCTGGCAGGCGACCTTCCTTCGCTTCCTCAACCATCTTCCCGGCCTGGCGTATCGCTGTAAAATCAACAATGATTACAGCGAGTCCGTGCTTGAATTTGTCAGCAGCGGCAGTATCGACCTGCTGGGCATGACGCCGGAAGAACTGGTCCGGGACAATTTCAACACCTTTGAGCGCATGACGCCGGCGGCCGACCTGAGGATGGTCAAGCAACGGATACGCGACAGTATTGTCACGCATACGCCCTACCAGCTCATGTACCGCCTCAACCTGCCGACAGGGAAGGTCAAATGGATCTGGGACCAGGGAGAGGCCGTCTATGACCAGAATGGTGATGCCTGTTATCTGGAAGGCCTCATCATGGATGTCAGCGAACAAAAGTTCCAGGAGCTGGCCCTGCAGGAAGAGAACCGCCAGCTCAAGCTTTCCGCCGACAGGATATACGGCCTGGGCCCCATCGTGGGCAAAAGCGAGGGCATGCACCAGGTCTACAACCGGATCCTCAAGGCCGCAGAAAGCGATACCAATGTCATCATTTACGGCGAGACCGGTTGTGGCAAGGATCTGGTGGCACGTACCATCCACGATTACAGCGGCCGCAAGGGCGCTTATGTGCCCGTCAACTGCGGCGCCATCCCCGAATCCCTGCTGGAAAGCGAGTTTTTCGGTCATACCAAGGGCAGCTTTTCCGGCGCTGTGGCCAACAAGGACGGCTATATCGCCGCTGCCCACAATGGCACGCTCTTCCTGGACGAAATCGGGGAACTGCCCATGCACCTGCAGGTAAAACTCCTGCGGGCCATCGAAAACAAGATGTACACCCCCCTGGGCAGCCATACGCCGCGCACGTCCAATTTCCGCCTTGTGGCCGCCACCAACCAGGATCTGGCCAAACTGGTCCGCGAAAAAAAGACCCGTTCGGATTTTTATTACCGGATCAATGTCCTCAGCATCACCCTGCCCCCCCTGCGGGAAAGGGAAGGGGACCTTGCCCTGCTCATAGAGGCATGGTGCGACCGCCACAATACCCGTCTCAACATCCCATTGAACGTGCGGCATTACCTTGAAAAATATTCATGGCCGGGCAATGTGCGCGAGCTGCATAATTTCCTGGCCCGCTATGCCACATTCGGAGAAGCGGCGCTGGAAGGCCTGGGGGACCTTGCCGAAACGGCCCTGCTCGCCCCGGCCCCGGAAGGCCTCAGCCTTGAAGAGGCGACCTTGCAACTGGAAGACCGCATGATCCGCCACGCCCTAGAGCAATGCCGCTGGCGACGCAAAGATGCCGCCGTCTATCTGGGCCTCAATCTGCGAACCCTGCAACGCAAGATGAAGCGCCTGGGGATATGATGACAGGATGCCCCACGGCTTCGGCTGCGGGGCATCCCTGTTCTTTCCCTGCTGCTCAGCGCTCCCTATCCCGCACGAAGGCAACGCCTTGGCCGCCTGCCGCGCCCCTCCGGCGGGACAGCCGCATGTCCTGCGCACGTCACCCCCTGACAGCCCCCAGACACAGGAGCTGTGCGTCCATGCCGGCCAGCCAGTGGCGGGCTTCACGGGCCCGGCCGTCACCGAAGGCCCGCAAGGCCCGCATATAGGCCACGACAGTCATGGCCCGGCACAGTCGCCCTTCATCTCCCCCTGCACGGCGGCAGAAAGTTGCCAGCTGGTTGCCGTCAAAGCCGAAGGTCAAAGCGGCCACGGCATGGTCCCAATAAGGCGAGCCGACACAGGCATGCATGAAATCGATGAACAGGCATCCTCCCTCCTGATACAGGATGCGCCCGGGTGAACAGTCCCCGTGGCAAAAGCAGGGGGCATCCTCGTCCATCTCCGCGGCGAAGCCGTACAGGAGCTCGCGCTCATCCGCCGCAAGGAAGGCGGTGCCCGCCTGCCGCTCTGCGGCCTGCATCCCGGCCAGCAACGAGGGCCTGTTCCCCTCCGCATGTCCGGCCGGCACAGGGATGCCGTGCAGCCGGTGCAGGGCATCCGCCAGCAGGGACGGCACCTGTTCCACCGGCACGGCTTCCTCCAGAGGAAGGGCATCCGCCAGCAGGGCCCTCGTCATGATGCCCCCGGCATAAAAACGGCTTTCGGGCGTCAGGCCCGCGGCCTGGGCCAGCGAGGTCATGAAGGTTTCCTGCCCGCTGCTGATCCGCCCTGCCCGTTCCTGCCCCGGGATGCGCAGGACAAGAGGACGTCCTTCCTGCCGGATATGGTAGACATCATCCTCCCCGGCAGCCACTTTTTCGGCCATCATGGTCTCCGAACACTGGTCGGCCACTTCGTCAGCGGTCAGCAGGCCCAGGGCCCTGGCATCCTGCAGGCTGTCGATCTCGCACAGCAGCATGTCCACCGGGGTGGCGTGGACAGGGACCTTGTCCAGGATACGGATGACGGAATCTTCCCAGTAATCATCAGGGCCGCTGCGGTCCAGCTCCTGCCGCAAGAGGGCGGCGGCTTCTTCCGTCCACCAGGACACGCCGGACATGGAATAGCCCGAAGGGGAATCCTTGCGCACTTCCAGCACACGGCCGTCAGCATCCGTCACGAGCTCCCACTCCAGGCCCTGCAGGGTCTTCTGGCAGATGAACTGGGAGACGCCGGGGCGCAGGAGCGGGACGACGGGCCTGCGGATGTAGGTATCCCCGTCGATGACGAAGCTGTTGCCCAGCCGATGGGCCACCAGCTGCAGGGAGGAAAAATTGTTGGCCGTGGCATACTGCCCGGAAACGATGAGCTGCACGCCGTATTTTTCCACAAGATACTCGAAGCTCTCGTGCTTGTAGCCCACGACCAGGGCGATGTCGTCCACGCCGTCGGCCTTCAGGAGGCGTATGGTACGCTCCACCAGAGGCTGGCCCCCGATGACCAGCAACGGCTTGGGTTTCAGGTAGGTGAAGGGGCGCAGGCGCGTCCCGAAACCGGCACAAAGGATATTGGCTCGCATGGTGTCTCCTTCGGCAGGATGCGCCCGGCTGTTCCACGGCCGACCACCCTGCCCTCCGAACGGTTGATGCTCCCGACAGCATGAAGAAAAGGCGGACAGAGCAAGGCATGCCACCTTTTTCTGTCCGCCCATACAGTCGGTCAGGAATGGGGACGTCCCCGGAGGGGCTAGAACTTGTAGGCCAGGATCAGCTGGGCCTTCCAGGCATCCTGCTTCTGGTAGGAATCATTGCGGTAGCTGCGCTTCCAGGTATCGTCATCCACCAGGTTGATGATGTAACCCAGCTCCAGGTTGGCTTCCAGGTTCTCATAGATCTGGCAGCTGTTCACCAGGTTGAATTCCACCAGGCCGTCATTGGTGGTCAGGTACGGACCTTCGGGGGTCTGGTTGTTCCAGCCGTAGGACGTGGAAACGTACTTGGCCATGGACGGGCTGTTGGTGCCGCCCCAGTAGGCCACACGGAAGGAGTGTTTCAGGTCGTCCACGAAGCTCAGGTCGTGCAGACGCAGGCCCACGCCCCAGGTCCCTGCATAGGTCAGGTTCTTGTCATACAGGCGGCCATCGCCCCAGCCATAGTTGCCGTCGCCCATGAAGGACATGAAGTTGCCGCAGCCGGACAGGGTGGGCATGCGCTCGGAGCCGTTCTTGACGTTGCCGTCGTCACCGGAGGAGTACCAGCCGAAGATGCCGGGGGTACCCCAGTCCAGCTTGTATTCCACCAGGGCCTTGACCAGCCAGCCTTCACGCTTGGTGTCGCCACGGACAACGTCCATGGTGTTGTACTTGGTGGCCTCGTAGCGGCCCATGGATTCCACGTAGCCGTAATTGATGTCCAGTTCGATGCTCAGCGGATCGAAAGCTGTGACGGCAATGGGCAGACCGGCCCAGAACACGGAGCCATAGGCCTTGCCGGTGTCCCGCACGCCACCGCTGGACGCCAGCGGATAGGGGCGCAGGGTGTAGGCAGGGTAGCTGCCCTTGTGCATGTCGTTATCCATGGCATCCCAGGCATTGGCGCCGACCATGCCGTACATGGCCCAGGGCGTCACTTTCACGCCGTCAAAGGTCAGGGGCAGCATGAGGGAGAACAGATCCACGTTGTCATGGTAGTTGGCATCGCCGTCAGCTGTCCAGCGATCCGCCGCGCTGCTCGCGTTCCAGTTATCGTTGAACAGGCGTACCCAGAACGCGGACAGGCCCACGTTCTCATTGAAACGGCAGGAGGCCACGATACCGGCGGCGTCATCATCCAGCACGGCGGAACCGCCGGCCACATTGGGCATGGTGATGCCCTGGATACCCATGCGGAACTTGAGGTCGCTGTTGGGCACGGCCCAGTCGATGTAGGCGCGCTTCAGCTCCACGACACTGCCGGAATCCGCGCCCAGGGCACCGCCGGTACTGTCCTGGCCCCACAGCTGGTCACCGATCTCGAAAAAGACCGTACCGGACAGGCTTTCGGAGGCCACGGCTTCCAGCTGCAGATGCACACGCTGCCGGGCATCGAACACGTCACTGGAGTCGGGCTTGCTGGTCTTGTTGCCATCACGCTTTTCGCTCATGAACTGGCCGTCCCCGGCGGCAAAGCCCATCAGCCACTGGCCTTTGGCCTTGAAGTCGATGGCGCTGGCGCCGTTCGCGGCGCCCAGCAACATACCGGCGGCAAGAACAAGGGTCATCAGTTTTTTCATCAGTATCCTTCCTTTGGTAGTGAGATGGCGAATGTCATGCTTGGCCATGGACAGGGCAGCACAGGCCGCAGGCAAGAGATCCCGGGGGCGGGACCTCTTGCCCTGCATGGCGGACGGAGGTGGATGGCAAACGGGCTAGCCTTCCCGGGAGAGAGATGCCTCGCGGGACGGGTCGGAATCATCGGCAGGCAGGGCCTGCACATGGTGGCGCAGCAGATAGTTGCCCTTGCGCGACAGGATGCGGAACCAGCAGGCCACCAGCAACAGCACGGGCAGGACCATCAGGGCGCCGGAGAAGTTGCCGAACATCTTGGCCACACCCAGGCCGCCCATGGAAAGCAGGCCCAGGGCCAGCACGCACTGGGCGATGCACCAGAATGTACGGTGCACACGATGGGGTTCGGCATCAGGCGAGATGCGCCGCGTAGCGGCGGTGGCGACAACATAGGAACCGGCATTGACCGTGGTCGCCAGGAAGATGGTGGAGAGGACACAGTACACGATGAGCACCATATCCTTGAGCGGCAAGGTGCCGAGCACGGCGATCATGGCAGCGGCCCCTCCCTTTTCCTTGAGGATTCCGACAGCATCGAGGATGCCGCTGTGCTGCACGTACAGGGAATAGGAGCCGAAGATGCCGTGCATCAGACACCCCCCGGCGACCGTGCCGGCCATGCCCCAGGCGATGATCTCGCGCACGGTGCGGCCACGGGAGATGCGTGCGATGAACAGCCCCATGAAGGGCCCGAATCCGGCCCAGAAAAGGGCATAGAAGATGGTCCAGTCGCGGGGGAAGGTGCCGCCGGTCCAGGGGTCGGTCCAGAAGACCATGTTGGGATAGTTGCCCAGCAGCTTGCCGAAGGCATTGGTGAAGATGTTGAACAGGGTGACGGTGGGCCCGCACAGGAAGCAGTACGCAGCCAGGAAAAGGGCAATGATGACATTGACGTCACTGAGCCACTTGATGCCGCGATCCAGGCCCTTGTACACGGTGATGGCGGAGATCAGGCCGCTGAACAGCAGCACATAGATCTGGGTGCCCAAAGAAGGATTGATGCCGAAGACCGCATGCAGGGATTCCGTCACCGTGGGCAGAGAAAGGCACATGGTGACGGCTGTACAAAACATGAGGCCGAGGATGAAGAAGGTATCGATGCAGCGCCCGAAAAGGCCGCGGGCCAGGCGCGGGCCGATGATCATCTCGGACGCCATGCTGACGCGCAGGAACGGTTCCTTCTTGATATAGAACATGTAGGCGATGGGCAGGGCCGTGATCAGGTAGGTGCACCAGGCATTGGGGCCCCAGTGGAGCAGCAGGTAGGCCAAAGACCAGTCATAGGCCTGGACGCTCATGGGCTCCACGTTTTGCGGAGGGATCATGATGTCCCAGAGGGGCTCGGTGATGGCCCAGAACATGATGGCACCGCCCACACCTGAACAGAAGATCATGGCTACCCACGAGGGCAAACTGAACTGGGGTTTTTCGTCCGGATCGCCGAACTTGATGTTGCCAAAACGGCTGACGGCAAAATAGACGCACAAGGCGATCAGACCCACCGTTATCCAGAGATACAGCGTGCCAAAATCCCTTGCGAACGGGACATAGATGGCAGTCAGGAGTTCTTCTGTCCATTTGGGGGCGATCACTGCGGGCAAGCTGATGAGCAGTACCACCAGCAGACCGGGGAGGAACACGCCCATATCGGGGCGCAGGTCATCCTTCAGCGGTGCGGAACCTGTCTGTGTGCGATTGTCCTTCATAATCTCTCCTGCACGGGATGAAAGTGTTCTGATGGCACCTCCCTTGCAGACTTTGTACCAAAAATCACCTCATTGGAATCATTGGATTTTTATTTTTTATTTTAAAAAATAATGTAAAAACGACATTTTTGTCATAAAAAATGACAAAATATTCTTATGTTATTTTATCAAAATAAATCAATCTAATAAATAAAAAAAATGAGTTTTCGCGACATTTGTGTCATACCTTGACGCCCAAAGAAAAAAGAAAAACAGCACGTTCTGTCTTGCAGCAAGAAGAAAAGATACTAACATTTTATTTTTACATAATAATTTTTTTTTGGTACGCTAATTGAATTGGTGAAGACAAATCCAAATCCCCGTGCTCCGCACGACCTTTAAGGAGTTGTCTTATGGCCGCTAAAGCGAAAAGAGCCGCTCTCATCGGTTTTGACTGTCTTATCCCCAAGCGCTTGGAAGCCATGCTGGCCCAAGGCGGTCTGGAAAACTTCCGCCGCTTCATGGCGGAAGGCAGCTTCATCCCCGAAGGTTACAACCTGCCTACCGTGACCCCGCCGTCCTGGGCCACCATCTGCACCGGCGCCTACCCCCGCACCCACGGTGTGGAAGACTATTATTACTATCATGAAGGCCGCAGCCTGGATTACAAGGAAACCTCCCAGGCCTTCGGCTCCGACATCCTGACCGCCCAGACCATCTGGGACGCCTGGGACAAGACCGGCAAAAAGTGCATCGTGGTCAACTACCCCATGTCCTGGCCTTCCCACATGGAGAACGGTGTCATGATCATGGGTGAAGGCCTGAGCCCCGCCGAGACCCGCTGGCCCCTGCACGGCAACGAACACAAGGAATTTCTGGCCTCCGAAAGCGTCATCTCCACGGAATTCTACCCCATGGGCGTCCAGGGTTCCTTCGACGATGCCGAAGGATGGGAAAACCTGCCCGAAGGTGAAGAGCATCTGGAAATGACTGTCAGGATGCACTTCAAGGAATCCATCGAGCCCCTGGTGGACCAGACCTGGTACTGCCTGGCCTGGGAAAGCGGCGACGACGGCATCGACACCGTGGCCCTGTGCCCCGAAAAGGACTACTCCAAGGCCTTCTTCACCATCCGCAAGGGTGAGTGGAGCCAGCCCGTGCAGCACGATTTCACCATCAAGGCCGACGGCCGCACCGAAAAGGGCGTGTTCCGCTGCAAGCTGATGCAGCTGTCCGACGACGCTGAAGAATTCAAGCTGTACATGTCCGGCATCGCCGGACGCTGCGGCTTCATCGCTCCCGCTTCTGCCGGCGACCAGATCGACTTCTCCAAGGACATCACCGCCAACGACATCGGCCTGGTGGCCTACCTGCACGGCATCATCGACACCGACACCGTGTGCGAACTGGTGGAATTCCACAGCGCCTGGCTGTGGAACACCGTGGAAAGCCTGCTCAAGGCCAACCCCGACTGGGATCTGTTCTACATGCATTCCCATCCCATCGACTGGTTCTACCACGGCTGGCTGAGCGAACTGGACAGCAAGGACGAGGCCGTGCGTGCCCGCGCTGAAAAGATGGAACGCCACATCTACGAAGTGGAAGACCGCCTGCTGGGCCGCCTGATGGACATGATGGGCGACGACACCGCCATGTGCGTCTGCTCCGACCACGGTGCCACTCCCATGGGCCCCATCCTGAACACCGCCCACGCCCTGAAAGAAGCCGGCCTGTGCTCCTACGAGCCCAAGAAGTCCGAAAACTTCTGGGACATCTATGAAGAAAGCGAAGGCTTCAACTACGTGCTGGACGTGAGCAAATCCAAGGCCGTGCCGCAGCGTTACATGTTCGTCTACGTCAACCTCAAGGGCAAGTACCCCGGCGGCATCGTGGAGCCTGAAGATTACGAGACCGTGCGTGACGAGATCATCAACGCCCTGCTCGACTACCGTCATCCCGAGACCGGCGAGCGTCCGGTGCTGCTGGCCGTGCGCAAGGAAGATGCCCAGGTCTTCGGCATGGGCGGCGCCCAGGCCGGTGACGTGGTCTATGTCCTCAAGCCCGAATACATGGCCGAGCACGGCTATGGCCTGCCCACCGGCGAATCCGGCTGCGGCAGCCTGAAGAACCTGCTAATGTTCCGCGGTCCCAACATCAAGAAGGGCTTCCGCTACACCCGTCCCCGCTGGCTGGCCGACATCGTGCCCACCCTGTGCTACCTGACCGGCAACCCGGTGCCCGCCGATGCCGAAGGCGGCCCCATCTACCAGATCATGGAAGATCCCAACCTGGTCGGCTAGCAACTGTCACTACGGACGGGGAGCCCGCGTTCCCCGTCCCCCAACATATCTTATTGAAGGAAGGAAACTGTCATGGCCGAAAAAAAAGCCATCATTCTGGAAGCCGCCTCCCTGGATCTCGGCGCTTCCAGCGAAGCTCTGGACAAACTGAACAAGAAGGCCGTCATCCTGGCCAATGCCGATGCCGCCGGTCTGGTGGACCTGCTCAAGGGCATGGGCGGCGTGTGCACTGACGCCGCCGGTCTGGAAGCCGCCACCGGGGGCGACAACGGCCTGATCCTCATCAGCGGCGCTGACGCCGAACTGGCCGCCGTGCTGGGAGCCGCCGACCGTCGCACCCTGGTCGTGGTGCTGGCCGCCAACGGCGTGGCCCTGTACGGCCTGGCCATCAACAACAAGGCCGGTTCCATCGACCGCGCCGTCAACGCTCAGGACCTGATGGTGACCATCGCCACCATCGCCGACCTGGAGATCGACGCCACCTGCACCGGCGCCATCATCTATCAGGCCATGAAGAACCCCAACCTGAAGCTGGACGAGATCAAGAAGCTGAAAGAAGCCCTGATCCGCATGGAATCCGTCATCCAGCGCGACAACCGCGAACCCTGGGACAAGCACGACTGCGCCTAATCTCCCTTCAGGTGACATCATACACGAACGGCGGGCAGCTGCGAAGCTGGCCGCCGTTTTCTTTCGCGACGCCGGCTCTGCTCCGGACCACTTTCAAAAACAGCGCCGCCACAGCGAGCTGCACTGCCCCATCCCTGCAAGAGCACACGCGCAGGGATGGCATTTGCCCCGCCGGCGCCTGCCTCATGCCACGCAGGAACCGTGCTGCCCGCTGCCATCGCTGCCTTCGCTGCCTTCGTTGTTCCCCGTCGTCTTCCTCCGACAGGGCCCCGCGGTCAGCGCGGCTGCAAAAACCACGTTTGCGAGATCGGGTGCGCTTCCGTCCAGTGCATCTTGTAGGCCATGGGCTCCCCGGAGGCCGTTCCCATATCGTAGCGGACAGCCCCTTCCTCGCACAGCCAGCGGATCTGTTCCACCTGCAAAAGATTGCCGATGGAAAGATCCTTCCAGGCGGCATCATAGCTGAACTGCTGTCCCCGGTAGCATGCCCCCAGCATCCCGCCGAAGATGAAGCCGATGTCCTGGCCTTCATGGCGGGCGAACATGACGCGCGCCGTCCCCTGGGCGGCAAGACGGCGGATCATGCCGGCATAGAATTCCCGGGCCGGGGATTCCGTCATGCCGCAATGCCCCACGCCCTTCCAGCTGCGCTGCTCCACGGCCAGCATCCGGGTATAGACGGCATCGGCCCCAGCCGTATCCGTGGGACAGGACCGCTCGAACGTGACACCTCTGTCAGCGGCCCTGCGGAAAGATTTGCGCCACTTGCTGCGCAGGTTGGCGGAACGGCGGCTCAAAAAACCGTCCAGCCCGCCTTCCAGTGACGCCCTGCCCTGGATGCACTCACCGGCCAGATAAATGGTGAACAGTGACTCACAGCAGGCATACAACTCCCGGGCCCTCCTGCTTCCCGGCACTATCCCCCCCAAAAGGAGCGCCGGGAGATGCCCGTAGATCTGAGACATGACGGCCAGTGCCTCGGCCAGCAGCCCGATCGCATCCGGCCCCAGCAGGGGACAGCCAAAGAGCCAGTGGGCCTCCAGCGACGTCAGGAGCGGCTGCCCGGAAGACAGGAAGGCTTCTGCCAGGACAAGGACGCTGTCCTCCGTATTTTGTGCCAGCACACGACGCCCGGGTGCGAAAGCCCTGTGCGCGGACAGCTGCCAGACCGGAGCGCAGCAAAAGGGATCCGGCTGTGCGGCCAGATCGACGCTCTGCTCCCAGATGCGGCACAGCTCAGGCCGCCAGGGAGCATTTTCTTCAGTGATATATTCCAGTTCCATGCCGTTCTCTGCGGCTCCGGGCAGTATCGGTCTTGCGACGCCCGGAGGTATGCTCTGCCCTGTCTGTCATGATGGCAGAAGATGGCAAAACGGCCGATCCGTACCAGGACCGGCCGTTTCCATGTCAAAAGGAAAAAGCACGCTCTCAGCGCCGGCAGGCCGCCTTGAACAGCGAGGTCAGCCGTGCCTCCGTGGCCTCTTCGTCCAGCACCTCCCGGATGCGCTTCCAGGCTTCAGCGCCCAGATGGCGGCGCTTTTCCGCACTGCCGGCCAGATCCAGCAAGGCCTGGGACAGGGCCGTGACATCATTCTGCGGCACGACGATACCGCTGCGGCCATTCTGGACCACTTCCAGCTGACCGGGAAGATCGCTCACCACCACGGCCACACCAAAGGCCATGGCTTCAGTCAGGGCCGACGGCAGCCCGTCCATATCGCCGCCCCGGGTCATATGGCCGGGAGCGATGAAGATGTCCGTACGGCGGTACAGGTCGGTCATGGCCTCGTGCGGCAGCTGGCCGGGGAAGGAGACGAGCTTGCGCAGGCCAAGGCGCCAGGAAAGCAGCCGCAGGCGCAGACGCCAGGGACCTGTGCCTACCAAAGTCAGCCGGAAGTCGACCCCGGCCTTCTGCAGGGCCAGACAGGCCTGCAGAAGGGTATCATAGCCCTTGCGGCTGGTCATGGTCCCCACGGCCAACAGCTGCAACGGCTCCGGCACATTGGACGGCGGCATGGAGACGTCTTCGTCCGGCGGGGTCAGGGTCAGGGCATCGCGCAGGAGCACGATGCGCCGCGGATCCACGGAAGGCAGCAGCTCGCAGACAGCCTTGCGCGTGGCCTCCGTATCGCAGCGCACGAAGGCCGCCTGTTCGGCCTTCACCAGCCAGTCCTTGGCCGGCGAGGCAAGGTCTGCCGTGCGTACGGCAAAGGCAAAGGGGATCTGCAGCATGCGGGCCGCCACCCAGGCCGCAGAGGCCGGAGCATGGGCACCCGAAGCGTACAGGAATTCGATCCTCTCTTCCAGGCACCAGCGGGCCAGCAGGGCACCGCAGCCCATGAGCCAGAGATTGTGGAAAAAGCTCCCCTTGCCAGAGGGGATGGACTTCCACAGCTCCCAGGCAGTGGCGGAGGTGCCGCGCAAATGCGAGAACAGCATGCGCATGACGGAGAAGAAACGCCACGAGCTGATATGCCGCACCGGCAGCGGCAGGGCGTAGCCCTGTGAATCGCTGTTGAGGAAGCTGGCCCCCTCGATGGCGTAGATGCGGGAAAGCAGACCGGCCGCATGCATGCGGTGTGCTTCTTCCATCAGGCAGCGGCCCGAGGCTTCGGGGAATTTTTCCGCCACCAGGGCGCCACGAAGGATGGGCGTGGGCGCCGCCAGCAGGTTCTGCTGCTGGTCCGGGCTGACAGGCACGGGGTCGTGCTTTTTGCAGACCAGGATGCCGTCTTCCAGCGTATAGACGCTGTCGCAGAACTCGGCCATCTTGGGGTCGTGGGTCACCATGATCATGGCGACCCCGCCCTTGTGGCAAAGGGTGCGGAAATTGTCCATGACCACCCGGCTGGTACGGGCATCCAGGGCGCCGGTGGGTTCGTCCGCCAGCAGGATGCGGGGATTGTTCACCATGGCGCGGGCGATGGCCACACGCTGCTGCTC
>JABLTQ010038169.1_pt1 | contig 13005 bp, 8 predicted proteins | sample 7160101 | NCBI WGS metagenome assembly JABLTQ01 (sample SAMN14651228, study PRJNA627086) | human gut metagenome | isolation source: feces | host: Homo sapiens
CGCGGGAGAACTCGGGCAGTTCGTCGAGGAAGAGGACGCCGCAGTTGGCCAGACTGCACTCGCCGGGGCGGAACTGCGCCCCGCCGCCCGCCAGCGCAGCCGAACTGGCCGAGTGGTGGGGGCTGCGGAAAGGCCGTGCCGTCACGAGGCCTCGGCCTGCGGGCATCTGCCCGGCGATGGAATAAATTTTCGTCGTCTCCACGGCTTCTTCCCGGGTCAGAGGCGGCAGGATGCCGGGCAGGCGGCGGGCCAGCATGGATTTGCCGGTGCCGGGCGCACCGACGAGCAGGACGTTGTGTCCGCCCGCAGCCGCGACGACCATCGCCCGGCGGGCCAGCGGCTGGCCGCAGACGTCAGCGAAATCGGGAACGTGGCTCCACGCATCGGCAGGGTCGAAGGGAACCGGAGCCGTGGGAGAAATGGGCTGGATGCCCCGCAGTGCGTCTACGACCTGACGGGCCGTTGCTGCAGGGTAGACCTGCATTTCGCTTCCGCAGGCCTCAGCGGCTTCGGCAGCGTTCTCGGCGGGGACATAGAGCGCCCGCACACCGTCGGCGGCAGCCTCCAGCGCCATGGGCAGGACGCCGGACACCGGGCGGAGACTGCCGTCCAGCGCCAGCTCCCCCAGAAAGGCCGTGTCCTTCGGCGGCGGTTCCAGCTGCCCGGAAGCGGCCAGCACCGCCAGCAGCAGGGGCAGGTCATACACCGGGCCGGTCTTGCGGACGTCGGCGGGAGCGAGGTTGATGGTGATGCGGCGGTCAGGCCACTTGAAGCCCAGATTTTTCAGGGCTGCGTGGACGCGGTCGCCGCTCTCCCGGACGGCGGAGTCCGGCAGGCCGACGATGGAGAGGGCGGGCATCCCGCCCGAGATGTCGGCCTCGACTTCCACGGGGAAGCCGTTGAGGCCCTTGAGGCCGAAGCTCTTGAGGACTGCGTACATGGGCGCTCCTTTCTGCCCGATGGGGCGGCAGAAACCATCCATAAAAGGGAATGATAGTTTTTTACGATGCTTCGAAACTTATTTTAAGATAACAGACAAAATAAATGAAATGGTTGACTAAAAACTGACTAAGAAATGGTAAAGATAGGGCGCAGATGCCCAAGTTCGACACAATTTTCTGTTTGAATCTATTATATTAAAGGGCATGTGAGATGTCAACGAAACGCGGGCTGTTTGCGATTGGAGGAAGAATCTTATGGTTGCGAAAGAGTACTGCTGTTACACCAGGCCCTATTCCAGTATCGAAGGCTTTCAGCTTGCACACACGCTGTACTACAGCGCAAGCGTAGAGGAAGAGGGAGTTGTATTGGCAGTGCGGCGGCAGCAGGGAGAAGAGTGTGTCACGGAGCAGGTCATCTGCCCGGTGGGCGACTTCGGGCGGCTGATGTCCCTGATGCGGTATCTGTGCGAAAATGGAGTAGGGCTGGGCCACTGGCTGGATGTACTGGACGACGCAGGGCAGGTGTACTGGACCTGCACGGCTGCAAATGGGCAGCAGGAGAGCGGAAAGCCTGCACGATTTGTGGCATTTGCTGGTTTTGAGGGGGAAAACTTGGTACATAATCCTGAATTGACACAAAGCGTATAAAAGCTTATATTATAAGTAGACTTGGATGAATTTGTCCATTATGGTCAAAAATTACAAAGGTAAGGTGTGCAATATGTATCAGGATGAGTATAAGCGCTGGCTGGCAGCGGATCTGGAGGACGCAGATCTGAAGCCGGAGCTGGCCAAGGTCGAGGGAAACGACGACGAGATCAAGGATCGCTTTGCCGTTGCACTGAAATTCGGCACCGCTGGCCTGCGCGGCGTGCTGGGCGCTGGCACCAACCGCATGAACATCTACGTCGTGCGTCAGGCCACCCAGGGCCTGGCAAACTGGGTCAAGACCCAGGGCGGCAACCAGACCGTGGCCATCAGCTATGACAGCCGCCTGAAGAGCGACGTCTTTGCCAAGACTGCCGCCGGTGTTCTGGCCGCAAACGGCATCAAGGTGCGCATTTATGATGCTCTGATGCCTGTCCCGGCCCTGAGCTTTGCCACCCGTTACTATGAGTGCAATGCGGGCATCATGGTCACCGCTTCTCATAACCCCGCCAAGTACAACGGCTACAAGGCCTACGGCCCCGACGGCTGCCAGATGACCGATGACGCCGCCGCCATCGTCTATGACGAGATCCAGAAGACCGATGTCCTGACCGGCGCAAAGTACATCTCCTTTGCCGAAGGCGTCGAGCAGGGCCTCATCCGCTTTGTGGGCGACGACTGCAAGAACGCCCTCTACGCCGCCATTGAGGCACGTCAGGTGCGCCCGGGCCTGTGCAAGACCGCCGGCCTGAAGCTGGTCTACAGCCCGCTGAACGGTTCTGGTCTGGTGCCGGTCACCCACGTTCTGAACGACATGGGCATCACCGATATCACCATCGTGCCGGAGCAGGAGTACCCCAACGGCTACTTCACCACCTGCTCCTACCCCAACCCTGAGATCTTCGAGGCTCTGAAGCTGGGCCTCGACCTCGCCACCAAGACCGGCGCCGACCTGATGCTGGCCACCGACCCCGACGCTGACCGCGTGGGTATCGCCATGAAGTGTCCGGACGGCAGCTATGAGCTGGTCTCCGGCAACGAGATGGGCGCTTTGCTGCTGGATTACATCTGCGCTGGCCGCATCGAGAAGGGTACCATGCCCAAGGACCCCGTCGCCGTCAAGTCCATCGTCTCCACCCCGCTGGCCGATGCCATCGCCGCCCACTACGGCGTTGAGATGCGCAGCGTGCTGACCGGCTTCAAGTGGATCGGCGACCAGATCGCAAATCTGGAAGCTGCCGGTGAAGTGGACCGCTTCATCTTCGGCTTCGAGGAGAGCTACGGCTATCTGGCCGGTCCTTATGTCCGTGACAAGGATGCCATCATCGGCTCCATGCTCATCTGCGAGATGGCTGCTTACTACCGCAGCATCGGTTCCTCCATCAAGGAGCGTCTGGAAGAGATCTACAAGCAGTATGGCCGCTACCTGAACAAGGTGGACAGCTTCGAGTTCCCCGGCCTGACTGGCATGGAGAAGATGGCCTCCATCATGCAGAAGCTGCGTGACGAGCCCCTCACCGAACTGGCCGGCCACAAGGTGGTCAAGGTCACCGACTACAAGAAGCCCGAAGAGACCGGCCTGCCCGCCGCAAACGTCCTCATCTACACTCTGGACAACGGCGCTACCGTGGTCGTCCGTCCCTCCGGCACTGAGCCGAAGATCAAGACCTACTTCACCACTCTGGGCAAGGACCTGGCCGAGGCTCAGGCTCAGAAGGATGCTCTGGCAGCTGCCATCGAGCCCATCCTCGCATAACGCAGAAATTTCATAGAAAATTTATGCCCCCGTACAGCGCCAAAAGTGCTGCACGGGGGCATTTTTGATGGGCGCGGGCAGTTGCAGTTTGTGGGTGGATACGCTATAATATTCAATGAATAATAATATGCTCTGTGCAGTGCGGCACGGGGCAGGAATAAAATGGGGCAGGTGTAAGAAATTGGAACATCGTGTAACGGCAGTCCTGGTGGCGGCGGGTTCTTCCACCCGGATGGGATTTGATAAACTGAGCTTCGATCTGGGCGGTGAGACCGTCTTGGAGCGGAGCGTCCGGGCCTTTGACGAGTGTCCGGAGGTGGACGAACTGGTGATCGTGACCGGCGCGTCCAGTGAGAATGCCCAGCGGGCCGCTGCCCGCTGCAAAAAGCCGGTGCGGCTGGTGAAGGGCGGCTCGACCCGCGCCGAGAGCGCCCGCAGCGGCGTGGCCGCTGCCCACGGCAGACTGGTGGCCGTCCACGACGCGGCCCGGCCCTTCGTGAGCCAGAGCGTTATCGCCGACACGATAGCGGCCGCTGCCCGCTGCGGTGCCGCCGCCCCGGCAGTGCCGGTGAAGGACACCATCAAGCAGGCGAAGGGCGGAAACGGCAAGACTGTGCCGGAAGGCTGCATGGTGGAGAACACCCCCGACCGCAGCACCCTTTATGCGGTGCAGACGCCCCAGTGCTTCGACCGCGCAGCCTATCTGGCGGCGCTGGATGAACTGGACGAGGCCAGCGCCCGCCTCGTCACCGACGACTGCAGCCTGTTCGAGCTGACGGGCCGTCCGGTGGAGCTGGTACAGGGCGACTACGCAAACATCAAGATAACCACCCGGGAGGACCTGCCCCGGACCGAGAACGGAGGAAAGAAAATGCGCATTGGTCATGGTTACGACGTCCACCGTCTGGTGGAGGGCCGCAAGCTCATCCTGGGCGGCGTGGAAGTGCCGTATGAAAAGGGCCTGCTGGGCCACTCGGACGCCGATGTGCTGGCCCACGCGGTCATGGACGCCGTGCTGGGCGCAGCGGCGCTGGGCGACATCGGCCAGCACTTCCCCGATACGGCGGAAGAGTACGCCGGGGCCGACAGCCTCATGCTGGCCCGCCGTGTGGCAGAAATCATGACCGAGCACGGCTGGCGCATCGAGAACATCGACGCCACCATCCTCTGCCAGCGCCCGAAGCTGGCCCCCCACATCCCGGCCATGCGGGCAAAGCTGGCCGAGGCTTTCGGGATGCCGGTGGACGCCGTGAGCGTCAAAGCCACCACCGAGGAGCATCTGGGCTTTACCGGCGAGGGGCTGGGCATCGCGGCCCACGCCGTCGCCCTCATCGAAGCAGTGTGAACGGGAGAATGTGACCCATGACTCTGAACTCTATCGTAGCAAACTTCCAGACCTTCAAGCTGGTAGACCTGCTGGACATCCTCATCATCGCGTTCCTCATCTACCAGCTGCTGGGCTTCGTCAACCGCACCCGCGCCGGCCAGCTGGCCAAGGGCGCGCTCATCGTCATGGCGGTCTATCTGGTGGCGAACATCCTGAATATGCGCACCGTCACCTGGCTGCTCAACTCGCTGCTGCAAGTCGGTCTGCTGACGCTGGTGGTGCTGTTCCAGCCCGAGATACGGCGTGCGCTGGAGCGGATGGGCCAGACCGACCAGTGGGCCTATCGCTTCTTCAATAAAAACCGCTACAACGACACCAGCCTCAAGGGCGCGTGGCGCAGCGCCATCATCGCCATCTGCGACGCGGCAGAGCGCTTTTCGGAGACCAAGACCGGCGCGCTCATCGTGCTGGAACGGAACACCAACCTTTCTGAGATCGTCCGCACCGGCACGCCCGTGAACAGCGCAGTCAACCTCGAGGTGCTGGGTACCATCTTCTACGAGGGTACCCCCCTCCACGACGGCGCAGCCATCATCGAGGATGGCCGTATCAAGGCCGCAGGCTGTGTGCTGCCCCTTTCCAACAACCTGGACCTGGGCAAGGACATGGGTACCCGCCACCGCGCCTGCCTCGGCATCGCCGAGAACTCCGACGCCATCGCCATCGTGGTCAGCGAGGAGACGGGCATCATCTCGATGGCGAAAAACGGTGTACTCATGCGCCACTTTGACCGTCAGACCCTTTACACCCGGCTGGTGGATGAGATGATACCCAAGGAGACCGCCAGCGAGAAGAGCGCTGCCGAGGGCTGGAAGGCCCGGGGCAAGCGCCTGCTGAACTGGGTGAACAACAAGGAGGAGGATGAGCAGCAATGAGCACTGAGCAGAACAACGGCAAGCCTGCCGTACCCCCCAAGCGCAATCTGCTGAACGATCGCCGCATCCGGCTCCTGCTTTCTTTGCTGGGTGCAGTCATTGCGTGGATGGCTGTCACCATCGTCGTGCAGCCCGGCACCACCACCACCATCTATAATGTTCCGGTGGACTTTACCTATGATTCGGCTGCCTACACTTCCCGGGGCCTGAGCATCGTCAATGCAGAGGAAAAAACGGTCAACCTGAAACTTTCCGGCGACGGCTACACCATCGGCAGCCTGTCGGCCAACGACTTTGTCGTCTACCCCGACTGGTCCAGCGTCCGCGACAGCGGCGAAAAGAGCCTGCGCCTTCAGGTGCGGAGCCAGAGCACCCTGCTCACCGGTGTGTCCGTCTCCATCGACGGCGACAACACCGTGGACGTGGTGTTCGATGTGGTGGAAGAAAAGACCCTGCCCATCCAGGTGACGACGAATTACCTGAAGATAGCAGACGGCTATATCCTCTACGGCACCGACATCTCGAAGGAGACGGTGACTCTCTCCGGACCCAGCACTGAGCTGAGCCAGGTGGAGACCTGCACTGCCGAGGTGACCTACAACGGCGAGCTGACCAGCCCCGTCACTCTGGACACCAGCCTGCGTTTTTACACCCGCAGCGGCAGGGAGGTGGAATTTGAGTATACTACTCTGGAAACGGACAGCGTCGAGGTCACGCTGCAGGTGTATAAGCTGGCCACCCTGCCGGTGGAAGTCAGCTTTATCAACGCGCCTCGCGACTTTGACCCCTCGGTGCTGGTCTACTCCCTGAGCAAAAAGACCCTCAATGTGGCCGGCCCGGAGTCCCAGATCGACCGTCTGTCCACCCTGTCGGTGGGTACCATCGACCTTTCCACCTTTGCACTGGATAAGGTGTACGAAATGCCCATCGAGCTGCCCAGCGGCATCCGCCTGCTGGACAACATCTCCAGCATCACGGTCAGCTTCGACAGCTCCCGTCTGGAAACCAAGACCATGAACCTGCCCGCCAGCTGTGTGCAGGTCATCAACCTGCCCTCCACCTACACCCTGACCGTGGAGACGGAGCGGCTGATGAACGTCACCCTCTGCGGCCCGGCCGGTTCGCTGGAAGCACTGAATCCGGAACAGGTGGTCATTGAGATCGACGCCGACGACTTCTATGTCGCCATCGGCCAGCAGAACATCGCCTGCCGCCTCTATGTGCCGGCCAACGACAAAATTTTTGCGCTGGGCAGCTATGTGGTGCAGTGCAAGATAGAAAGTAACTGAGTATATGATCCTGATCCATGATATTCGCCTGCCCCTCTCCGCCGGGGAGCCGCAGGCCTACGAAAAAGCCCTCCGCCTCGCCCGCATCCCCCGGGGAAAGGTGAGCCATCTGGGCATCGCCCGGCTCTCGGTGGACGCCCGCCACGGCCAGCCCAAGCTGGTGTACACCGTGGCCGTGACCCTGAAAGAGGAGAAGGAAGAGGCCGCCTGTGCGGGTGATTCCCGCAGCGTCACCGTCCGGGGCAAGACCGATCTCTCGGTGCAGAACGGCACTCTGCCGCTGACGCACCGGCCTGTGGTCTGCGGCCTCGGCCCGGCGGGCCTCTTTGCGGCGCTGCTGCTGGCCCGTCAGGGCTACCGGCCCATCGTGCTGGAACGCGGCCCGGCGCTGGACGAGCGCGTCAAGGCTGTGGAGCATTTCTCCACCACCGGTGAGCTGGACGAAAACGCCAACATCCAGTTCGGCGAGGGCGGCGCCGGAACCTTCTCGGACGGTAAGCTCACCACCCGCATCGGCGACGAGCTCTGCGGCTTCGTGACCGAAGTGTTCCTCGAGCACGGCGCGCCGAAGGAAATTGCCTGGCAGCAGAAGCCCCATGTCGGCACCGACCTGCTGCGGGGCGTCATCACTTCGATCCGAAAAGAGATCGAGTCGCTGGGCGGCGAGGTCCACTTCAACACAGCCCTCACCGGCTTCGAGCGGCGGGACGGCCAGCTTGTCGGCATCCAGACCACGGACGGTGCGTTCCCCTGTGAGGCGCTGGTGTTCGCGGTGGGCCACTCGGCCCGCGACACCTTCGGGATGCTGATGGACAGCGGCCTCGTGCTGGAGTGCAAGCCCTTCAGCGTCGGCTTCCGGGCAGAGCATCTCCAATCGGAAATCGAAAAGAGCCTCTACCACGAGGCGGCGGGCCATCCGGCCCTGCCGCGCGGCGAATATCAGCTTTCGCAGCACGTTGAAAAACGGTGCGTTTATACGTTCTGTATGTGTCCGGGCGGCCAGGTGGTGGCTTCGGCCAGCGAAAAGGGACGCGTCGTGACCAACGGCATGAGCTACCACGCCCGCAGCGGCAGGAATGCCAACGCGGCCGTGGTGGTCAGCGTGGGCGGTGAAGACTTCGGCAACGACCCCCGGAAGGCCATCGCCTTCCAGCGGGAGCTGGAAGCCCGGGCCTATGCGGCAGGCCGTCCCGGCGGAAAGTATGCTGCCCCGGCGGAGAACATCCAGAGCTTTTTGGAGGGCAGGGGCCGGCTGAACATTGGCCGCGTCCAGCCCACCTATGACCGGGGCGTCGTCGCTGCGGACCTCGGCGCGTTACTGCCGACCGAACTGGCCGACACCCTGCGGGCCGGTCTGCGGGCTTACGAGCGGAAAATTGCGGGTTACACCGCCCCCGAGGCCATTCTGACCGGCCTCGAGACCCGTACCAGCAGCCCGGTGCGGCTGAAACGGGAAGAAAATTTTGAATGCGCCCAGCTGGCAGGATTGTATCCCTGCGGCGAGGGTGCCGGATATGCGGGCGGCATCATGAGTGCCGCCGTCGATGGCCTGCGGGTGGCCCGCGCCATCATCAGCCGGTACAGCCCGGCAGAAGGGTGAGAAGTTGAATGACTGATCGTGAAAACGATTTTAACCGCACGGCGCAGGACAGCGAAGGCCGTAAGGTGCAGCAGGAGCTGGAACGCCAGCTCCGCGAGCTGGGCGACACCATGTCCGACTCCTTCCGCCACGGCTTTGAGGGCCGGGGCGAGGAGATCGGCGACCGTGTATGGGATGTGGGCCGCGCCGCAGTGAACGCCGCCGGTTATGGCATCTCGGAGGCAGGCCGGGCCTTTCAGGCCGGAAAACAGGAGTACCAGAAGCGGGCCGAGGAGGCCAGAAGCAGCGCCAGCGCCAGCGGGATGACCGACTGGGCGCGCAATTTCTTTGCGAAGAAGCCGGAACCGACGGCCATCGAGAATATTCGCACCAGCGCCAAAAAGCGCCACAGTGCAGGCGTCGCCATGCTGGCGACCGGCATCACCTTCGCCGTCATCTTCGGCATCACGGCCATCGCCTGCTTCGGCACGGCGGGGGCGTTCACGTCCGGCGGCGTGATAGTGGCGGCTGATATGACGGTCCTCAGTGCCATCGGTGATCTCGCACTGGGTGCTATCGCGGTGACGGGGTGGTGCTCTGCCGCTGTGACCGCTGTGTTCGGCTGGCTGACCGCAGCGGGTGCGTCCCGTATGAAGGCTGCCAAGACCCTGGAGCTCTACGCCGATACCGCCGAGGGCTTCGACTGGCACAAGGGCCTCTCCCTCTCCATGCTGGCCGACCTGACGCATAAAAAGAAGACCAAGGCACTCAAGATGCTGCGGAAATTCATCCACAAGGGCTGGCTCAGTGCCTGGCTGGACGAGAAAAACGACAAGCTCTACCTGACGGCAGAGGACTACCGCGCTGCACAGGAAAATCAGCCCCAGCCCGAACCGGAAAAAGCGCCGGAACAGGCCGGAGAAGTCCCCCTGAACCTCGAGACGACCCGCCGCTTTGCGCAGGTGCTCGAGAAGGAGCAGGAACTCATGGAGGATGAGCGGGCTGTGGAGGAGCTGCAGCATATGCAGAAGACCACCGAGTCCATCTGTGCCTGGCTGGAAGCCCACCCCGAGAGCCTGCCCAAGGCCCGCCGCTTTGCGGAATACTATATCCCCACCACCCTCAAGCTCCTGCACACCTACAACGACGTGCAGAGCCAGCAGGGCGAGAACGCGGAGGCCATCCGCCGGGATATTGCGGGCATCCTGCACACCCTGAATCAGGCTTATGATAACCTCTACGATAAGCTTTTGTCGGACGTGGCGCTGGACGTTTCCAGCGAGATCGCTGCGCTGCAGGGGATGCTGGCGAACGATGGTCTGGCCGGGGAGGGATTGCGATGACCTACCGGGCCTGGAATATCAAGACCGTTGACCGCGCCGCCCTGAAAGAGCTGACAGCGGCCATCGCCCAGCAGAACACCGAAGAGCTGGAATACCAGAACATGGACGAAGAGTGGAGCGAGGAAAAGTACCGCTCTGTCCTCGCGGTCCAGCAGAAAGAAGCCGGCCTGCTGGCCGGCATCCTCGCTGCCCGGGGCATCACCGACCCCGCCGAGGCGCTGACCCTTCTGGCGGGAGAAGAAGAGCTGAGCGACCCCATGCTCCTGACCGACATGGACAAAGCCTGTGAGCGCATCCTGCGGGCCATCGACGAAGGGGAGACCATCGTCGTCTTCGGCGACTACGACGTGGACGGTGTGACCGCCACGGCCCTGCTCTATCAGCACCTGAAAGGGATGGGCGCCGCCGTCAAGTGTATGCTGCCCAGCCGGGAGGGCGACGGCTACGGCCTCTCGAAGAACGCGATCCAGTCGATTTACGATAAGGGCTGCCGCCTCATCGTCACGGTGGACAACGGCATCTCTGCCGTAGAGGAAGCCGCATTCGCGGCCAGCCTCGGCATCGACCTCATCATCACAGACCACCATCTGCCCCACGACACCCTGCCCCAGGCAGTGGCCATCGTGGACCCCCGCCGGGCCGACGACCACAGCCCCTTCAAGGGCCTGTGCGGCGCGGGCGTGGCCTTCAAGCTCTGCGCCGCGCTGGATGGCTGCCCGCCGGAAGAGATGCTGGAATACTGCGGCGACCTCGCCGCTGTTGGCACCGTGGCCGACGTCATGCCCCTGACAGGGGAGAACCGCACCATCGTCAAAGCAGGTCTGCGCCAGCTGCAAAATACGGACAGACCCGGCTTCTGCGCCCTTTTGGAAGAAGTGGGCCTTGCAGGCAAGCCGGTGACGGCAGAGAACATCAGCTACGCCATCGCGCCCCGCCTTAATGCGGCGGGCCGGATGGACAGCGCCGTGACCGCTTTGCAGCTGGTGCTCTGTGAAGACGAAGACCGGGCGGTCGAATTGGCTCATAAGCTGAGTGACATCAACATCCAGCGGCAGGAGACGGAAATGGAGATCGTCAAAGCCGCGCAGGAGCTGCTGGACGCTGAGCCGGAACGCCTCGAAGATCGGGTCATCCTGCTCTGGGGCAGAGACTGGCACCCCGGCGTCATCGGCATCGTGGCCTCCCGCCTTGTGGAAAAGACCGGACGCCCGGTCATCGTGGTGTCGGTAGATGAGCACGGCGAGGGCAAGGGCAGCGGCCGCAGCGTGCAGGGCTTCAACCTGCACGAGTGCATCGCCTCCTGCGCCGACATCCTGCTCCGCTTCGGCGGCCACGCCATGGCAGCGGGCCTCTCGGTGCGGGAAGAGGATCTGCAGACGCTCCGCCAGCGGCTCAACGACTGGGCGGCCCGGGAGTGTCCCGTGCTGCGCACCCCGCCGCTGGAATGTGATCTGTCCGTCCATCTCGACCGCCTGACGGTGGAGAGCGTCCGCCGCCTCGACCAGCTGGCACCCTACGGTGCCGACAACCCCAGCCCGGTCTTCGTGCTGGAAATGGCTGTCGTGGAGGGCGTCTACGCCGTCTCGGAGGGCAAGCACTGCCGCCTGCGTCTGCGGCAGGGCAATTCCAGCATCTACGCCGTCTGGTTCGGGATGCACCCGGAACAGGTGCCTTACTCGACGGGCGATGTCGTGGACGCAGCCATCAGCCTTTCGGTCTACGATTCGCCCCGGGGCGCACAGCTGTCGGGCCGCATCATCGAGCTGCACCCGGCGGGCCTCGGCAACACAGCTGCAGAGCAGGCCGCGCTGGTGCAGGCGCTGCGCCGGGGTACGCCCCTGACGCCGGAGCAGAAGGAGAGCATCGCCCCGGAGCGCAGCCATATCATCACCGTTTATCGGGAGCTGCAGGCGCGGCGCTGGCACGCCGAAGACCTGCAGCCCCTGTTTGCAAAACTCGGCGAGGAGAACACCGGTCGGACGCTGGTGGCCATCTCCGCGCTGGAACAGGTCGGCCTCATCACAGCGGCTGACCGGGGCGGGGCAAAGTTCTGGGAACTCGTGCCTGCCACCGGAAAGAAGAACCTTGCCGATGCGCCCATCCTGAAATGTCTGGAGGAACGATAAAGATGCCTGAGGGAAAGAAACCTGTCCTCCCCTCGCCCGCAGCACCGGCTGCGGCGAAAGAGGACAGCTACTCTGCAAAGACCCATCTCCACCAGCCCGTGCCGGTGACGGAGATGGCTACCGTGGCCGCAACGGCCCTGCCGGCCAACGCCCCTGAGGGGACCCTTCCCTCGGAGGTGCGGCCCGAGATCGTGACCTGGGAGAAGCTGGTGGAGGCCATCAAAGCCAGCGGCAAAGCCTACAATATGGCCATGATAGAAAAGGCTTACGACCTGGCCAACGACGCCCACAAGGGGGTCTGCCGCCGCAGCGGTGAGCCCTATATCTGCCACCCGCTGGCTGTGGCCCGCCTCGTGCTGGACCTCGGCATGGACAGCGAGAGCATTGCCGCCGCCCTGCTCCATGATGTGGTGGAGGACACCCCCACCACGCTGACCGACCTGACCGCCGCTTTCGGCGAAGAGGTGGCTGCGCTGGTGGACGGCGTCACCAAGCTGACCAAGATCCAATTTTCCAATATCGAAGAGCTGCAGGCCGAGAACCTGCGCAAGATGCTGCTGGCCATGAGCCGTGACGTCCGCGTCATGATCATCAAGCTCTGTGACCGCCTGCACAATATGCGCACCGGCGACGCATGGCCGGAGCAGAAGCGCCGCGACAAGGCCCGGGAGACCATGGAGGTCTACGCCCCCATCGCCAACCGTCTGGGCATCCTGAACGTCAAGGAGGAGCTGGAAGACCGCAGCCTCCACTACCTCGACCCCGTGGGCTACGAGGAGATCAACAAGATGCTCAGCGAGCGCGCGGGCGATGAGTTCCTGGCCAGCGTGTCGGGCGTCATCAAGAGCCGCCTCGAGGAGAGCGGCATCGAGGGCGCGACCATCAAGCGGAGAGTCAAGAGCATCTACGGCATCTACCGCAAGACCATCATGCAGAACAAGTCCTTTGATGAAATTTACGACATCTACGCGGTGCGCATCATCCTGGACACTCTGGCTGAGTGCTACAGCACCCTGGGCCTCATCCACGATATGTACCACCCGCTGCCCAACCGCTTCAAA
>JABLTQ010064224.1_pt1 | contig 13001 bp, 10 predicted proteins | sample 7160101 | NCBI WGS metagenome assembly JABLTQ01 (sample SAMN14651228, study PRJNA627086) | human gut metagenome | isolation source: feces | host: Homo sapiens
TATACCTTTGCAGGAGCGTATAACCCCGATATGGTAACAGAAACGGATGGCTGTTCTTCTCCCAAAGAAATCTCAACCGTTGAACCAACACCCATATCCTCATTCTGCTTTGCTTAAATCAATTTCAATGGTGGAAATCTTTTTCCCCTTCAACTTTTTCAGCTTTTCATCGTCAATGGGATGGGTAACATAGATTTCTATAAAGAAATATTTATCACCAGAATATACTACGATATCCGGTATGATGTCATCAAAACGTTTTTCCAGTTCGACATGATCAAAGGAAATTTTCTTTTCCAGATATAGCAGTTGTTTCGACTTGCTGGACTGCGGAAATTCGACGTAGACGGGAGGAATGACCATTTTCTTTGCGCGCGAAAGAATGTCTTTTGCTGCCAAATGTAAGGAAGACTCATATCCATATTCGCAGTCCTCATTTGAACGGTGCGCAAAGTGATGCATACGCTTCTGCCCTTTGCGCGCTATAAGCTCGTCACCGCACGCAGGACAAACACACCCGCATTTCTTTCCGCTTGGTACATCAGCAATACTTACGATATTGCCATCTTTTAATGCATATATCAATTTCGAGTGTGTTGTCACTGTACTATCATTCCTTCCTAAAAAATATATCTTGTTATGTTAAAGCGTCAGCCCTTCACTCCCGCGAGGGCGAGGAACTTCTTATCGGACTGAATGGCGTGGGTCACGAACTTCCCGTCCCGGAACAGTGCGTAGGTGGTCACCGGGGCGGGGAGATTCTGCGCGGTTTCTTTGTCTGCGATCCGGACGGTTTTCAGGGGAATGCCGTGCTCTGCGGCGGCCTCCGCCACCCGGGGCACCCAGTAATAGGTGAATGGACACTGATCCGTATAGTAGAGAACGAAGCCGTCCTCCTTGATTCCCGGATGTCTGGCGCATTCCTTGAACGTTGGCTTTTCCGCCGACGGCGTCAGCGGCAGATACATGAGGGTGATCCCGCAGTCCGAGGTGTCCGCGGCGGTAAAGCCCTTGTAGGCCAGATACTTGGGGTCAGAAAGAAACTCCCGCTTCCTGCCCTCCGCAGAAAGGATGCATATCCCCTGCCGCCCCTGCGCTTTGGCGTCCCGGATGCACTCATTCAGCAGGTCGGAGGAATACCCATGCCCTTTCATGGACCCGGCGATCCACAGGCAGTTGATGTAAAGATACCCCGACGCGTCGATGGGGATCCACGCGTTCTCTGCCGGAATGTATTCGATGAAGCACTTCCCCCGTTCTTCGCTGCGGTAAAAAACCAGTCCCTCGGCGAACCGCTCCTTGAGCCACGCCTTTTTCGCGACGCTCTGCTTGCCCGACATGGCGCAGCAGATGTGCTCGGCGTCAATGTTTTCGCTTGTGATTCGGATGTATTGCATATGGTTTCTCCTTTTTGCAAATTTGCCCATAACCGGCATTTCCCGACAGCCTCACGGCTGTCGGGAAAGTGGTGGGTGAATTTACTTTTCCGGATTCAGGGCGACCTGATAGTCGAAGCTGCCCATGTGGAGAACTGCGCCGTTCTTTACGCGGCTCCAGGTGTCCGGTTTCAGATTGGTGCCGTTGAGGACGGTTCCGTTGGTCGAGCCCATGTCCTGAATGTACAGGTAGCTGCCGTCCCATTCCACGGTGCAGTGTTTGCCGGAAAGCTGGTAGTCTTCCGCGTTGAGAATGATGTCGGCGCGGTCGTCACGACCCAGAACCTGAGGCGTATGGGGTGCAAGGGTGAAGCTGGTGGAAACATCCTGATGGGACGCAACGGTCATCTGGACAGTCACGCCGCCGCTGGGGGTCACGGGCTTGGTGACGACCCACGACTTGTCCGGAACGGGGGTCGTCGTAGGAATATCAAAATCACCGGTGGACGGGATGGACGCCATGACGGGGTTGTTATCGATGACGGGGTTGTTATTGATGGTCGGAAGATCCCTATCCCGAAGCCACTGCTCCTGCTTCTTCCGGCTGTTGTTCACCGCGACCACGACGATCACCACGATCACGGCTACCAGTGCGACCGCGCAGCAGATGACCAGAATGAGATTTTCCCGAACCCAGTCCATAACGGAGGTCTGCGCTTCCGGCTCCTCGATCACATCGGTGGGGTCGGTAACGCCGGTGGGAGCGGTCGGGATGGCGGCGGGAACCGTGGTCAGGTCAACGGCGACGGAATCTTCCCACCGGGTATCGCCCAGCTCGTAGGCGGCGCGAACCGTCGCGTTGTTGCTGTTGGAGGTCACGAAGGCAAGGTCGATTTTGATGACGGAGCCGTCCTGAATGGTTTCCCAGACCTGCTGAGCCGCGGCGGCAGCGGAGATCTTTTCCTTGGCGGGAACCAGACCGATGCCGCCCCTGGAAACCTCCGCCATTTTCAGCATGTTGTCGGCGTTTGTCAGAGAATAGGCAGAGGTGGAGCTGCCGGTGATACCGATGGCGTAGACCGGGATGGAGGTGGCGCTGACCACGTCGATGGCCCGCTGCTGGGTGGTGCCGCCGTCGGCGAGAATGCCGTCGGAGAGGATCAGCAGGCACCGGTTCGTGCAGTAGCTGGTCTTCTTTTCCAGACTGCCCATGGCTTCCACGATGGCGCTGTACATATCCGCTCTGACGCCGTCGCGCTTAAGAGTGTCGATGGCGGCGGTGCGGGCGTCCATGGTGTCGAGGACAGCGCCCTCAACGACTTTGCTGCCCACGGTGGTGATGACCATGGAGTCACCCTCGCCCATGCGGCTGCTGATGATGTCCAGAATGTCCGTCTGCTGCTCGATCTGCTCCTTGGACATGTGGGTGGAGATGTCCACCAGACAGTATACCGTGGTGGGCAGCTTTTCCTGACGCACGGTGGTCAGGACGGGGTCGGAGATCTGCTGGGAATCGATGGAAACCGTCAGGCTTCCGTTTTCGGGGAGTACGGTGCCGTAGACGAGAAGGTCATTCTGATGCTCCTCCGTCACGATCTCGTGAAAGGTCAGAAACGAATTCAGTTCAGCGGCCTGTGCGCTGACCGCGGGGCAGAGCAGAAACAAAAACAGGCAGACGCATCCTAAGAATGCGGTTATTCTTTTCATTTTGACTACTCCTTTATCCAAATTGCGATGGCGGTGTTGTTGTCCACATCCGTGCTTTTCCGCATCATGGCGCGGCAGCGGAGCAGATATACCCATTCCTCCGCCGTGGCGGCCTTGTGAAGATCGAGCATGATCTCGTCCTCCAGCAGCCGCTCCCACAGACCGTCGGAGCACAGTAGAAACGCATGGTCTCCGGGGGAAAGCGTGATGGGTGCGTGAAGCTGTGGCTTGATCTCGTCGTCGCCGATGACCCGGAACAGCTTGCTCCTGCCCTCAAAGGACGGAATTTCCGACCGGGAATGCAGCTCGCCCATTTTGATGGAAAGCTGGGCGAGGCTGTGATCCTCCGTGTAGTCCGCGAGGACGCCGTTGTGGAAGTGGTACAGCCGGCTGTCGCCGATGTGTGCCCATACCGCCTGATTTTTGTAAAGATACAGCGCGACCGCCGTGGTCTTCATCTGGTTCGCGTTGGCGCGGGTGGCGAGGATGTTCCGGTTCGCCTCGTTCATCCATGCGAGAATCGTCTCGCCGGAGGGCAGCGCCTCATCCGCCTGCCACTGGGAAAGCGCCTTGACGCCGATGGAGGACGCGGCCTTTCCGCCGCCGTGGCCTCCCAGACCGTCGCAGATGACGGCGCAGTACCGATCCGGTCCCGGACTGAAATAGGCGCAGGAATCTTCGTTTTCAGACCGGCTGCCGATATTTGTATACCAATACCCTTCAATTACCATAGCTGTTTACCTGTTGTTTCTGGGCTGATCGGGCGGGTCGTAGCCCAGAACGATCAGCGTGTAGTTGTCCTGATACGGCAGGGCAGCGCCCATGATCCGCTGGCCGATGTGGGACGCGGCCAGCTGGACGCTGCCGCAATCGCGCAGGATGGCCGCCATTTCGGCGTCGCTTACAGTGCCGTAGACGCCGTCGCTCATCAGCAGCACCCGGTCACCGGGGAGCAGGGGGATGGGCGTGCGGTTGTAGTCCACATGGCGCAGCTCGCCCATGCCGATGAAGCTGGTGAGCTTCCGTCCGTTGGGGTCGCGCAGGGCTTCCGCCATGGAGCGCTTGCCCTCCAGAATGTCGGGCATCCAGTCCTGCAGCAGATCGTGGTCACGGGAAAGCTGGCTGAGCTGACCGTCCCGGTACAGATAGATCCGGCTGTCGCCCACGGAGATCCACCGCAGCGCATTGCCCGTGATCAGGGCGGACACCACCGTGGAGCCGCTGGTGTAAAGCCCCTTGGGGCCGAGCATCTGATTGACGGCGCGGTTGATACCGGCCACCATACCCGGCAGCGCGGTGGGAACCTGATTCGCCTGAAGGGTGGAGCCGAAGGTCAGCGCCTCCATGACGATCTTCTGGCTGACCCGTTCTCCGCCGGAGAGGCCGCCCATGCCGTCGGCCAGAACCGCCAGAATGCCCGTATTGCGGAGCACGGCCGTCTGACCGAAGCTGTCCTGCTGGTAATCCCGCCTGCCGATATCATGGATCTTTCCGAGGGAGATACCGGGGATGGGGCAGACCGTTTCCTCCACGGTTTCCTTGGTGATGGGGACGGGGTGCACGGCTACAGGCTTGGGAGGATTCAAGGGCATTTCATTTGCCCGCTCATGCTCGCGGACGTTTTTCCGCAGCATTGCCAGCAACAGGATACCCACACATGCCCCTGCCGTGAAAGTGAAGCAGGCGATCCGCATAGCCAGACGGAAAGCGGTTAGAGGTGTTTGCTCCGCGGCGCTGTTTTCCGTTTCTCCGGGTATGGGGATAATGACACCTGCCTGGGAGGGGGCAGCCGCATCCGGTGGCAAAATCGGAACTTTTGTGGGCAGAGTTTCCTGAGGTTGGGTTTCATGCGGCGGAGTATTTTGCGGCAGAGTCTCCTGCGGCGGGGTGTTTTGCGGAAGAGTTTCCTGTGACGGGGTTTCCTGCGGCAGAGTTTCCAGTGGCTGGGTCTCCTGCGGCAGAGTTTCCGGTGGCTGGGTCTCCTGCGGCAGAGTTTCCTGTGACGGGGTCTCCTGCGGCAGAGTTTCTTGCGGCAGAGATGGAGCGGCAATAAGATCGTCCGATTTATGTGCAAACCCCAGGAACCCCGTCACAAGCGCCAGAAGGATCAGCACCACCGCCATTACGGCCAGCAGAGACTGCCTGCGCTTTATCATTGCTGCTTTATTTCTTTTCATTCCAATCAAACCGATCTCCGCAAAGCGGCACAAATAACAGCTTCGTCGTACCAATCGTCAGAACGTCGTAGGCTTCGAGCTGGGCTGCGTTGAGAGCGGGCTTTCCATTTACCCGCACGATATTGCGGCCGGTACTGGGGCCAAAGTAGAAGACGCGATCCTCGTTGTCATAGGCGATGATGGCGGAATTCTCTGCGCTGATGTGGGGGTCTCCGGGGATGGAAATGTCCATCTTGGCGCTGCGGCCAATGTAGTTGTTCTGGCTGTGAATGCGGTAGTCATTGCCCTTCGTGGCGCCCTCGATGCACACCAGCCAGCCCACCACGGGGTCAAAGGAAGTGCTTTCCTCCTTGTCGTCTCCGTCTACGGGGAAGACGGGCTTCGTGGTCTGATAGTCCTGTATAGTGGGGGGAGTTTCAATGAAAGGGTTCTGAGCGCTCACGGTGGGCTGGTAGCCCTGCACCTTGCCGCTGTTCGGGTCAACAGGCATGGTCGGGGAGGGGGTGTTGTCTACGGCGTGGCTGTTGCCGGTCTGGCCAAAATATTCGGTGGGTATAATCCCGTCTTCAAGGATGTTGTTCCCAAGGGGATTTTTGTTTCTCGCGGCCTCGGCGGCGCACATCGGGCAGGTAGCGTTTTCTTCCGAGTCATAAAAGTGACCTTTGCTGCAGCGAACGATTTCCATAATAATGAACCTCCTGTATGTAAATGGTGTTGATATTGTTTGTTAACAGACGGTGATGCGGTTTTCGGAAGTACCGACGCAGAAACTGCTGCCGTGCTTCAGGGCGACCTTTGTCCCGGCGGGGACGCGCTTGCCGTGGATGAAGGTGCCGTTGCGGGAGCCTTCGTCTACGAGGATCAGGAACTCGCCGCTATTCTCCAAAGTGCAGTGCCTGCGGCTGACGGCGGCGGCGCTCTCCGGGAGACGGATCTGGCAGCTGGGGTCGCGGCCGACGGCGACCTTGCCAGCCGGTACGGGGATGATTCTGCCATCCGGCAGCTGCACCCGGAAGGAGGGCGTATATACGCCAGCGGGAACGGTGCCGCCGGGGACAGTGCCGGGGGTAACGCCGCCCGCGGGGTACTTCTCAGCGCTCTTGCGGTTGCGCAGGAGGAAGTAGATGGCCACGGCCACTGCCGCCACGGCGACCGCTGCCGCCGCTATGGTGACGACGGAGATCGAGCTTCCGGCGCTCATGTAGGGGATGCCCATCTGATCCAGCGCCTGCGTGACGTACTCGCTGTAAATGGCGCAGGAGTAGGAATCCACGATGCCGTAGGTGTTCAGGCCGATCACGTTGCCGTTTTCGTCGATCAGGGGGCCGCCGGAGTTGCCGCCGGAGATGACGGCGTCGTGAAGAAGAACATTGGTGTTTCCCGCGGCGGACATGACCATATGTCTGGCAACCGTGCCCCTGGTTGCGGTGATGTCATTGCTGCCCACGGTAGCGCTCAGATCGTCTACGACGGCGGGGCAGCCGAGGGCGACTACGGTCTCGCCCTGCTTGACGCTTTCGCTGGAGCGGATGGCAAGGGGCTTGCATTCCGTGACCGGACGTGCGGCTCTCAGGATGGCGTAGTCGGGATAACCGCTTTCGGAGATGCGCACGATGCTGCATTCCACGGAGGTCGCTTCACTGGGGAGGCCGGTGACATCGCTGATGGTGAAGTTATCCAGCATGATCCAGATCCGGACGTGGTCGGAATCGAAGGCGTAGTTATATTCACTCAGGTAGGCGGACGCCACATGCCAGTTGGTGACGAAGTATTCGGGCGTGCTGCCCTTCTGCCCCACGGCAAAGCCGGAGCCGACGGCGGCGGCTGCGGGTGTGTCGTCGGGGGAAAAGCCGACGACAAAAAGCTTCACAACGCCCTCTTTCGCCTGACTGATGACGGTGGGAAGATCGGTCCTGGCGCTGGCGGGGATCGCCAGCATGGCGGCCAGACAGATCAGCACCATTACCATGGCGGCCAATCGTTTGCATACATATTTCATAACTGCTCTCTCCTTTTTATACCATCTCGCGGGAACCCCGGGAGATTAAATACGACCTGCTCTGCGAAAAAGTATACCATCCTTTGGAAATATTGTCCATTCCCTATTTCCGGACTTGCGGGAATTTTGCTTCGCTCTCTTGGATGATTTCAGTATAGCAGGTTTTCGGGATTTGTGGTTGCACGGCGTGCAACAATTTGAAGAAGTTTGCGCGGTTTTGAGTGGCAAAGCCGCGCGGAGGTAGTACTTGAATTAGCGGCTGTGATATGACTCAAGAATTTTACTGGAAAAACAATTGATATTTTTCAACTTGTAGCAATGATTGAACATCCCGGTCGTATCCGCTGCATAGGGGGAGCCAAAGTGGGAGAGATTCAGGCTGACTAGGTTGCTGCATCCGGAAAACATGTGATACATGCTTTTCACATTAAATGTATTAAAACTGCTGAGATCTAATTTGGTAAGGCTGGGGCATCCCTCAAACATACCAGACATGTCCATTACATTGGAAGTATCAAAACTGGTCAGATTCAAGCTGGCAAGACTGTTGCAACCAAGAAACATATTGGACATATCTGTCACTTTGGTGGTGTCAAGACAGCTGCCAAAGTCAATTTTTTTCATATTTGAGAAGTTGGCAAACATACAGGAGGAGTCAGAGTTTGCTGCAATTGTCCCGTTGGCGGCTACATACAGGTGGCCGTTGATCATCCATGCCAGCACGCTTCTATCTTTGGTGTTGGAGACGTCCCAGGCATAACTGGGGGCGTTTTTCAGGGTGCTTTGGAAAGTCAGCCTTTTTACATCTGTACATTTATGCTGATTTTGTCCCCAGAAGTATACACCAAAAGAACTGCACGATGCTTTGACCATTACGCGGGATTTCCTGTGGACCAAGTTTGCGGACGGGGCAGTCATGGTGATGGTTGCTCTCTCTGGAACCTTTATCTCTTTCAGCCGGGGAGACTCTGCCATCGAGAATTCCTTGAGTGGCTCATTCTTCTTTTCCGACGAGAGAGTGGCCATTTGCAGCAGCGCGGTCATGTTCTTGGGGCGGTTTTCCGCCCGGATGCTCATGCAGTACGCCAGAACGTCAAACTGCGCCTGCGTCAGCAGCGGCTGGCAGGTCAGGGTGTCATCCACGATCCTGTCCACAGCCGTGGGCGGCAGAATGCCGGTGCAGCAATAGTAAATCGTGGCGGCCATGGCGTAAACGTCTGTCCACGGGCCGATGCTGGCGTTGCGCTGATACTGCTCGATGGGGCTGAAGCCCTGTTTGGCCACCATCTGGGAGGACTGGACGTTGCCGTCCCGTCCCTGAATGTCCAAGTCCTTGGCCGCGCCAAGGTCAAGCAAAATCAGCCTGCCGTCCGGCCGCACCATGATATTGTCCGGGCTGATGTCCCGATGGATAATGCCATGCTCGTGAACTTCTGCCAGCGCCTGAATGATGGGCGTCAGCAGGGACAGGCAGGTGTCGAAGGGCATCGGCCCCTCCCGCTGCAGCTTTTTCAGCAGCGTCTCGCCCTCGATGAAGTCCATGACAATGTAAGCCGTTTCATTCTGGATGAAAACGGATTTTACCCCCACAACGCCGGGAATTCCGCCCAGCTTCGCCATTTTCCGGGCTTCTTTCAGGAAGCTGTCGAAGCCCTTCTGGGTGCCGGTCTTTCCCATCATGGCGTTGCTCCACACCACCATGGAGCGGTTTTCCCGGCTGACCATGCCGGTGCTCATGGGGAAATATTCTTTGATCGCGACCTTCTGTTCCAGCAAAAGGTCAAAGCCTATGTAGGTGATGCCGAAGCCGCCCTGCCCCAGCATCTCGCCCACCAGATACTTTCCGTCCAGAATCGTGCCGGGCTTCAACGCGAAGGACTCCGTGTTCACGCTGCCGTAAGGGCGGCCGCACTCCGGGCAGAACTTCTGATCTGCCGCCAGCTCATGCATACATTTCATGCATCTGCGTACTTCCATAATTCAATCCTCTCTTTTGGGGAACGTTCGGATTCCCGCCGATTTCGCGTACTGTTCTGCATATCAATCCGCAAGCCAAGCATCCGTCACGGACAGACCCATCGACCACGAATACCCGCCGATCACCGTCGGCGTTACGATGATCGCGTCAAATGTCAGCGGCGTATCGAATTTAATCGTCTCGGAGCCAGCGCCGTCACCGGCGGGCAGGGAGATCTTGGCGATTTTCTGGAACTGCCCGTTCACTCTTCCCCACACCTGCCATTCTTTGCACTTTGTTCCCGCGTTCATGGATACTTCCATGTTGACGGTCATTTCCCTGCATCGTACCAGCGGGGTGTAAAAAACCAGCGCGTGGACATTCAGACTGAAGTTCCCGTCTTTCAGATTTGTGCTTTCCCAGTAACCATCCACATTTTCGATATAGTTCTTGGGCTGTGTAGGCTTCGTAGTGGGTTCGGGTTTTGGTTCCGTGGCCTTGGGCACGGTTGCTTTGGGCGTGGTTGCCTTGGGCGTGGTTTCCGCAGGCGCGGGCTGCAAGACCGGTTCTGTGGCGGCCGCTTTCATGGAGACGTTCTGCCTGGGCGCTTTTCCCGTAGCGGTCACGATGCAGACGACGATTCCCAGCACCGCGACGATACCGGCCACGGCGGGTATCAGCCATGCGGGGAGCGGCTTTTTCTGCGGCGTCTTCGGCGGCGCGTTTTTGACCGGCGGCTTCACATCTGCCGGTCTGGGAGGGACTGGCGTCGTCTGCTGCGCTTTGGCCGGTTCTGCCTGCGGGGCTGGCTTGACCGGCTCGGCCTTCCCGCCTTTTTGCAGGCGGGTGACTATTTGCAGCAAGGCGGCCATGTCCTGCGGGCGCTTCTGCGGCAGAATGCTCATACCGGCGGCCAGAACATCAAACTGCTCCTTCGTCAGCCGCGGTTTGCAGGTCAGGGTGTCTTCCACGATCCGGTCAACAGAGGTGGGCGGCAGTGTGCCGGTGCAGCAGTAGTAGATCGTGGCGGCCATAGAGTAAACGTCCGTCCACGGGCCGACGCTGGCGTTCTTCCGGTACTGCTCGATGGGGCTGAAGCCCTGTTTGGCGACCATCTGGGTGGTCTGAATCGAGCCGTCCTTTCCCTGAATATCCAAATCCTTTGCCGCGCCCAGATCCAGAAGGACGGGCTTGCCGTCCGGCTGCACCATGATATTGTCCGGGCTGATGTCCCGGTGAATGATACCGTGCTTGTGGACTTCCGCCAGCGACTGCATGATGGGCGTCATGAGCCGGATGCAGCTGTCAAAGTCCATGGGGCCGTTCTTCTGCATCTTCTGCTGCAGCGTCTCGCCCTCGATAAAGTCCATGACGATGTAGGCGGTCTCATTCTGTGTGAAGACCGATTTCACCCCGACGACGTTGGGAATGCCGCCCAGCTTTGCCATTTTCCGGGCTTCCTTCAAAAAGCTGTCGAAGCCCCGCTGGGTGCCGGTTTTCCCCACCATGGCGCTGCTCCACACCACGGTGGAGCGGTTTTCCCGGCTGACCATGCCGGTACATGTGGGGAAATATTCCTTGATGGCGACCTTTTGCTGCAGCAGCAGATCAAGTCCGATATAGGTGATGCCGAAGCCGCCCTGCCCCAGCATTTCGCCCATCAGATACTTTCCGTTCAGGATCGTACCGGGCTTCAGCGCGAAAGGCTCCGCGTGCACGCTGCCGTAAGCGCGCCCGCATTCCGGACAGTAGGCGATCCCTCCCGACAGGTCGTGCATACATTTCATACATCTGCGTACTTCCATAGTCCATTCCTCTTTCTTTCGGGGGAACTCGTGGGGTTCCCGCCGTTTTTTGGAACCATTACAGTAAAATAATATCACCGCTTGATACTATTGTCTACTGATTATTTGGCAAATTTAGTATATCAGATTTCCAGAATTTGCGGTCGCACGCCATGCGACAATTTTGAAAAAATTGCCCGGCTCTGAAAGGCAGAGCCGGGCGGGGGTGATGGGGGGTCAGCGACGGTTGTATTCCTTAAGAATACGCGCATCGGAGCAGTTGAGATCCGTAAGTACGTCACAACGGGTGAATATGTCGTCCATTTTTGTTACGGCGGAGGCGTCAAAACTGGACAGATTCAGGCTGGTCAGGTCATAACACAGGCCGAACATCCAAAGCATGTTCGTCACGTTGGATGTATCAAAGTTACTGAGATCCAGTCTGGTCAGGCTGTTGCAGCCGGAGAACATGAAAGCCATGTCCGTTACTTTGGAGGTATCAAAGCTGGTTAAATTCAGATGGGGCAAACTCATACAATCGTCGAACATAGAACCCATGTCTGTCACGCTGGAAGTATCGAAGCTGGTTAAATCCAAACTGGTCAGACTGCGACAGCCGCCAAACATACTGGACATATCTGTCACATTGGAAGTATCAAAGCTGGTTAAATCTAGGTGGGTCAGGCTGCCGCAGCTGCTGAACACGCCGTACATGTCCGTCACAGCGGAAGTCTCAAAGCAGGACAGATCCAGACCGGTGAGACTGCTGCAACCGGCAAACATGCCGCTCATCCGCGTTACGCTGGGGGTGACAAAGCAGTTCCCAAAATTGATTGTCTTCAGGTTTACAAAGCCTTGGAACAGCCAGGAAGCGTCGGAGTTCGGCGCGATCGCCCCGTCAGCAGCTACATACAGATCGCCGTTATCCATCCATGCCAGCACGCTTCCGTCCCCAGCTTCTGACACGTCCCAGGCACTACTGGGGACATTTTGCAGAGAGCTTTGGAAGGTCAGAGTTTTTACGTCTTTGCGCATATACCGCTCCTGACCCCAGAAGAAGGCGTCCTCATCAAAGGCATAGTCCGCAGCCGCCATAGTATGGACTTCCATAGGGACAGTGGGAACCGGTTCCGTGGCGGCCTGTGCGGCCGGTGCTTTCACGGAGGAAGCGGGAGTGGACTTTTTCCCGCCGCTGCCGACGGAAATAATGAGGGCTATCACAGCCACTGCCGCCGCAATGCCGGGAACCAGCCACTTGGGAAGCGGACGGCCGGGGTCGGGCTTCGGCGGCTGGAGGTTCCGGGTTTCCGGCCGGACCGGCTCGGTTTTCGGGACGTCCCTGACGGGCGGCGTTTTTCCTGCCGGGTGGGTGACGATCTTAAGCAGCGCGTCCATATTCTGGGGGCGCTTCTGGGGCAGGACGCTCATGCAGAAGGCCAGAACGTCAAACTGCTCCTTCGTCAGCCGCGGACGGCAGGTCAGGGTGTCCTCTATCATGCGGTCGGTGGCGGAGGGGGGCAGGACGCCGGTGCAGCAGTAGTAGATCGTGGCGGCCATGGCGTAAACGTCCGTCCATGGGCCGATCTTCCCCGCCTGACCGTACTGCTCCACGGGGCTGAACCCGTGCTTGGCCACCATCTGGGAGGACTGCACATTGCCGTCCTTTCCCTGAATGTCCAAGTCTTTTGCCGCGCCCAAGTCCAAAAGGATAAGCTTGCCGTCACTCTGCACCATGATGTTATCCGGGCTGATGTCCCGGTGAATGATGCCGTGCTTATGGACTTCCGCCAGCGCCTGCATGATGGGCGTCATCAGGCTGATGCAGGTGCCGTAATCCATGGGGCCTTCCCGCTGCAATTTTTTCAGCAGTGTTTCGCCCTCGATGAAGTCCATGACGATGTAGGCGGTCTCATTCTGGATGAAAACGGACTTGACCCCGACGACACCGGGAATACCGCCCAGCTTTGCCATTTTCCGGGCTTCCTTCAGGAAGCTGTCGAA
>JABLTQ010011416.1_pt1 | contig 12992 bp, 10 predicted proteins | sample 7160101 | NCBI WGS metagenome assembly JABLTQ01 (sample SAMN14651228, study PRJNA627086) | human gut metagenome | isolation source: feces | host: Homo sapiens
AGCGGGGCGCAAGCTTATGACCTTGTGTCCGCGTTTTTTCACAGTGACGGAGAGGTGTTGCCGGAACTCCCCTCCTGCTGGCTTGGTGCTTCTTTTAATAAAAAGAAGCCAAGCGCCTTTCCTTCGTGGAGCGGGGCGCAGCCTTACGTCCGGTGGCCGATCGTGCCCCTTTCGGAAAAGCGCTTTTCGTACTTTTCCAGCGCCTTGCCCAGGGCGGCTTCCCCCTCCAGGCCCAGGCACTGGCTCAAGCACAGCAGGGAGAACAGGCAGTCCCCCAACTCCTCCTCCAGGGAGGCCGTCGGGGTAAAAGGCTTTGTGCCGTACGCCGTGGATTTCAGCACCTCTTTGGCCAGCTCCCCCACCTCGGAGGAGAGGTCCAGCATCCGGGCCTGGGGGTCAGTGCCCAGGCCGTAACGGGCCATCCAGTCTTTTACGCGCTGTTGTTGCTCGTCCATGGGAATCCCTCCTTGCCCGCGGCAAATACAAAAGACCTCCCCCAGGACGCGGCGAACAAAGGCCGTGCCAGGGACGAAGGTCTCTCCGTGGTGCCACCCTGATTTAAAGGCGGAAACCCGCCTTCCTTTTTTCTATCATGTTTTGGCTGGCGGGCGTCTTTCCTTCCCTCGTCTCCCAAGGGGGCTTCCAGCGCCCCAAGGGCGCCCCCACTCTCTGCTGGGCCTCCGGAAGTACTCATCCCGCTTCTATCGCCGCATGGTATATTATAGCTTGTCCCCGCGGGTTTTGCAACGGGGAAAATCGCTTTCACAGGACGGCGCCGCCTGAGCCGCCCCAAAGTTCGCCGGGAAAGAGCCCGCTCAATCCCGCAGGATGTTGCGCCAATCCAAATCGCCCCGCTCCAGGCCGTGGATGAGCACCTCGGCAGTGGCGATGTTGGTGGCCACCGGGATGTTGTGCATGTCGCACAGGCGCAGCAGGTTCATATCGTTGGCCGTCTCGTGGGACTTGGGGTTTAAGGGGTCCCGGAAGAACAGCAGCAGGTCAATCTCGTTGCAGGCAATGCGCGCCGCGATTTGCTGGTCGCCGCCCTGGGCCCCGCTTAAAAACCGCTGAATCTCCAGCCCCGTGGCCTCAGAGACCATCTTGCTGGTGGTGCCTGTGCCGCACAGGGTGTAGCGGCTTAAAATGCCGCAATAGGCAATGCAGAACTGGACCATCAGCTCCTTTTTCGCGTCGTGTGCTGTGATTGCAATGTTCATGTTGGCAATCTCCTCTCCTTTGGTATGGCTGCTCCGCGCAGCTTAGTTTGCTCCCCATCTATGTAGTGTACCCACCGGCGCCTACAGGCCCGCGATGGGTATGCTCTCTCCTTCTATGCGCCCGGCAATGCGGCACAGCGCCTTCATCCCGGGGGAATCCTCTGGCGCGCCCTGGCCCCGCAGGAACGAGGCCGCCAGGGAATAGTCCTCCGGCACCACGCCCAACAGGCGGATGCCCGCCCCGTCGATGACGCCGTCCAAGTCCCCATAGGCCCCGGTCTGCTGGAACAGCTTCCCGTGAAACCGGTTGATGACCAGCCGGGCCTGGGGCACCTCCAGCCGCTCTAACAGCTCCCGGGCCGTGGCGGCACCCCGCACGCACACGGGGTCGGGATTGCAGACCACCAAGGCCCTGTCCGCGCCGGCCGCCGCCGAGCGGAACCCGCCGCCCACTCCCGCGGGGGAGTCCAGCAGCACGTGGTCGTAATAGCGTTTTAAAAGGGGTACCAGCTTTTTCATCACACCGGGGCGGATGAAATCCTCCCCCAAAGAGGGCGCGGGCAGCAAAAACAGCCCTTCCGCCCCGCCGCAGGGATAGATGGCCTCTGCCGGGGAACACCGGGCAAAGACCACGTCGGCTATATCGAACACCAGGTTTTCCTCGGTGCCGGTCATGCGGTCCAGGCTGCGCAGGCCCGCGTCGCAGTCCACCAGCAGGACACGGCGGCCCCGCTGGGCCAGCGCGCGGCCCAATCCCACCGCCAAGGTGGACTTGCCCACGCCGCCTTTCCCAGACGTGATTACTGTTGCTATACCCATAGAAATTCTACCTCAGCTATCATCTTAGCACACCTAAGGCAAATTGTCAAAAACAAATGCGCGCAGTTTACTATTTTGTGCGCTATAGACATTTTCCAGGCCTTTTCTTTGGCTAAGAATTCTGGACGATTCCTCTCTGTAATATCCCCGGCTTTCAGCCGCTGGAGTAATAGGGCCCGTCGGGGGCGCTGGCAGAGCTTCCCCCGTCCCCATCGTCCCCGCCGCCGTCGCTGGAGCTACTGCCTTCGCCGCTTTCCTGACCGCTGTCAGGGCTGGGAGAAGGGCTGGCGCTCTCCCCGGTGAAGGGGGTATCGGGGATGTCGCTGCCCCGGTCCGTGGTGGGCGCGGGGGTGGAGGCGGGCTCTGTCCCAGAGGAGGCATCGCTGTCCCCCTGCTGGGCCTGGGAGGCGCCTTCCTGCTGGGCCTGCTCCTCGGCGATTTCCTCGGCTGTCTTAATGATAACGCCGCTGTCGTCCACCTGGTTGCCGTTCTGGTCGAACTTGTTGCCGTCCTCGTCCCAGGTGTAGAAGCCGAAGTACTGGTCCAAAATATCCTTGGCCACATTTTTGGCGTAGTTGCCGGAGTTGCCATGCTCCATCATCACGGCGATGGCGATTTCCGGGTCGTTGGCAGGGGCGTAGCAGATAAAGCTCAGGTTGGGCTCGGTGTAATCCGGGTCGGTGGTTTTCAAGTTGGAGGTTTCCGCGGTGCCGGTCTTGGCGGCGATGGACACCGGGTAGTTGGCAAAGACATTGGATGCGGTGCCCTCGGTGGCCACCATCTGCATGCCGGCCTGCACCACGCCCAGCACATCGCTGGAAAGGCCCGCGTCGTACAGCTCCACAGGCTCATAGGCCTCCAGCACCGTTTCGCCGGTGTAGTCCAGCACCTTATCTAAGAAGTGGGTTTGCAGCCGCACGCCGCCGTTGGCGATGGTGGCGCACATGGTGGCCAGCTGGATGGGGGTGAACATGTTGTCCGCCTGGCCAATGGCTGTCTGGGCGGAGACGCCGTCGGTCCAGTTTACGCCGTGGTTCTCCCGGTACTCCTGGGGGTTGGACATGGTGCCGGTAGACTCCCCAATTTCCACGCCGGTGGTGGTGCCCAGGCCGAAATACTCGGCATAGGGCGCCAGCCGGGCAATGCCCAGGTTCAGGCCCACGTTGCTGAAGTAGGTGTTGCAGGAGTGGGCCAGGGCCCCGTACAGGTTCCAGGTGCCGCCACCGCAAAGGCAGCGCTGGCTCAGGTCAAAATAGTTCCACACGCCGTTGCAGGTGTAGGTGGTGCCGGAACTGATGATGCCCTCCTGCAGGGCCGCCAGGGCCACCACCGACTTAAACACAGAGCCAGGGGCAAACACGCCGTTTAAGGCCAAGTTCACCATGGGCTCGTCCTCATCGGCCAACAGGTTGTTGTAATACTCCCCGTCCCCGGCGATGCTCTCCACCAGCTGGTTCACATCGTAGGTGGGGTAGGAGGAGCAGGCCAGCACCCCAAAGGTATCCACATCCAGCACCACCACCGCGCCGGAAGTGGCGTCTCTGGCATCGGTGTTGCTCTGGATATTTTTCTCCAACGAGAGGTTTGCCACCCGCTGCAAGTCAGAGTCCAAGGTGGTTTGGATGGTGTGGCCCTCCTCGGGGGCGGTGGTCACCGCCGTGCTGGTGACAGTGCCGGTGCCGTCGGTGTAGATAGTCTCCTCGCCCCGCTTGCCCCGCAGCTCCTCCTCAAAGGCGGCCTCCAGGCCGGAGCGGCCCATGGTGTCGCTCCACTTGTAGCCGGAGATGTTATCTTCGGCGTCGTAGGTGTTGCCGTCCTCCACGGCCTGCTGGTACTGGGTGTCGGTGATGACGCCGGTGTAGCCCACCACGTGGGGGACCAAAGAGCCATCCTCCCCGTAGGTGCGGGTGACAGCCACCCGGGTCTCGATGCCGGGCCACTCGCTGGCGTGCTCGCTGATGACGCCCACGGTCTCGGCGGAGACGTCCTCGGCGATGACGTAGGGGCTGGTGCGGGAAAAGCCGTCCTGGGTCATGGAGTAGCGCACGGACACCACGTTCCGGGCGTCCTCCCGGGAGTAGCCCTGGCAGTCGTACCGGCGGGTCAGGGCGCTCATGCAGTCCTCGGCGGTGGCGTACTCGGCCAGCTCCAAAGACTCCTGCAAGGCGGCGATGGCGCTTTCGCTGTCCTCGGCGTACTGATAGGTGCCGTCCTCCGCCAGCACAATGGGCAGCCTGTCCCGCCACGCCTCGCCCCGCTCCATGAGCAAGTCCAGCACCTGGAGGATGGTGGCGTTGCGGGCGCTGTAGTCCATGTCCAGCGCGTCGTATACAATGTTATAGCTGGAGCGGTTGCCCGCCAGCACATTGCCGTCCCGGTCCAGAATCTCCCCCCGGGCCGCCTCTATCTCGATGGTATCGGTGCGGTTGGAAAGGGAGATTTGCTCAAACTCGTCGCCCCGAAGCACTTGCCACTGGAACAGGCGGAGCTCATACACTGCAAACACCGCCAGCACCAGCAGGATGCAGGCGGCGGAACGGCCGAATTTTCCGATTTTAGGCATTTTCAAAGGGGGGAAGCCTCCTTTCCGGCGGGGGATATGTCACAGCCTGCTTTCCTCCTGGGGCCGCAGCGCCTGGGAGAGGCCGCGGTTTAAAAAGTACACCAGGGGCAAAAACAGCAAGGTGTAAAGGTACTTGGGCAGATAGTGGTGGGTAAAGGCGTAGCTGGGGTGGGAGTACCGGAAGAAGTACAGGAAGAACCACTGCAAGCACACCGTCAGGCCAATGCCCACAATCCCCGTGAGAAGGGCCGTGGCGATGTTGCTCTGCAAGTACACCCGCACCAGCAGGCTGATAAAAAAGCAAAGCACCCCCAGCACCAGGGCGTGGAAACCCAAGGTGCCGGAGAGGCCGAAATCACAGAAAAGGCCGCCCACCACCCCAAAGGCCAGGGCGGGGATTTCCGTCTCGAACATGGCGATGGTGATCACCGCCGGGAACAGCAGCACAGGCCGGGCCCCAAAAAGGGGCGGCAAAAGCCCCGGGGTCTCTTGGAGCATGAACAGCACCAGCAGCTCCAGGGTGTAGGCCAAGTAGCGGATGACTTTGTTCCATTCCACCCTCATTCCGCGTCCTCCTCCCCTGAGGTATCCTGCCCCACGGGGATTTCCTCCCCATCGCCGGCGCCGGGGAAGTCGATGACCACAAACACGTCCTGCACGCTGGTCAAGTCCTCATAGGGCTTGATAACCGCGTAGTTGGAGATGTCGTTTTCAGACTTCTGCACGCTTTGCACCTGGCCGATGATGACATCCGCCGGATAGGTGCCCCCCACCCCCGAGGTGGTGACGATGTCCCCCTCCTGGACCTGGGTGTCGTTGGAGAGGTAGCTCAGCCGCAGCAGCCCCGCGCTGGCGGAGGTGATGTCGCTGGAGATGACGCCGCTCTCCCCCCGGGAGGGCACCACGGCGGAGACGTTCACGTCCTCCGAGAGCAGCGTGGTCACCTTGCTGGTGGTGGCGTAGGCCTGGGTGACCACGCCCACCAGCCCCTGCTGGGTGATGACCGGGTCCCCCACGGAGATGCCCGCCAGGGTGCCCTGGTCAATGGAGAAGCCATAAAAGGCATCGTTGGGGTCCCGGCCGATGACCGTGGCCGCCCGCAGGGTGTTCTCCGGGGCGTCCTCCGTGATGTCCAGCTGGACTTTCAGCTGCTCGTTTTCCTTTTGGGTGTTCTCATAGTCCACCAGCTGCTCCCGCAGGGTGGCGTTTTCCTGGGAGAGGCTGTTCACCATCTCCTTGAGCTCGTCCCGGGAGAGGGCGTCCAGGTCCACGAACTCCGTCACCGAGCCGGTGACCTGGGTGCTCACGCTCTGCATGGGGGAGGTGACAAAGCCCAGCAGGCTCGCCACCACCGAGCCCCCCGCCGTGGCGGTATAGATGAGCAGGCCCAAAAGCACCACCACTACAATGACCAGCACCTTAAAGGAGCTGGTTTTGAAAAAATCCTTCAAGTTCGCGCTCTCCTTTTTTGGATTTCCCACTAAAACCGAATGCGGACTGCCAAGAGCCCCTGGCAGTCCCCACATTCCTCACTTGCCTCGTCCCAGGGCAGGGCTGCCCCAGGCATACTGCGCCGGGAAGCCTTCCCCTTACGCGCCGTGTTTTACTTTCTGCGGCCCCTGTAGCGGTTCTTGGGCAGCTCCACTTCCAGGCTTTTGCCGGTGCCCTCCACCACGCAGTCCAGGGGACGCTCCGCCACATGGACGGGAATGCCCGTCTCCTGGGCCACCAGCTTGTCCAGGCCCCGCAGCAAAGCGCCGCCGCCGGTGAGCATAATGCCCCGGTCGATGATGTCCGCCGCCAGCTCCGGCGGGGTCTTTTCCAAGGTGTCCTTAATGGCGTCCACCACAATCATCACGCTGTCGGCCAAAGCCTCCCGGACCTCGTCGGCGTGGATGGTCACGTTCTTGGGCAGGCCGTCCACCAGGTTGCGGCCCTTGATTTCCACAAAGGCGTTGATGGTCTCCTCGGTGGGGAAGGCGGAGCCAATGCGGATTTTAATCTCCTCGGCGGTGCGCTCGCCAATGAGCAGGTTGTACTTCTTCTTCACGTAGGAGACAATGGCCTCGTCGAACTTGTCGCCGGCCATGCGCACGGAAACAGAGGTGACAATGTCCCCCAGGGAGATGACGGCCACCTCGCTGGTGCCGCCGCCGATGTCCACCACCATGCAGCCGGTGGGCTCCCCTACGGGCAGGCCCGCGCCAATGGCGGCGGCCATGGGCTCCTCAATCAAGTCCACGTTGTTGGAGCCGGCCTGGCGGGCGGCGTCCTCCACGGCGCGGCGCTCCACCTCGGTGACGCCCGAGGGGATGCACACCACAATGCGGGGGCGGTTGAGGGTGTTGGATTTCAGCGCCTTTTTGATGAAGTACTTCAGCATGGCCGCGGTCACGTCAAAGTCGGCGATGACGCCGTCCTTTAAGGGGCGCACCGCCACAATGGAGCCGGGGGTGCGGCCCAGCATCTCCTTGGCCTGCTTGCCCACAGCCAGCACCTCGTCGGTGCGCACGTCCACAGCCACCACAGAGGGCTCCCGCATCACAATGCCCTTGCCCCGCATAAACACCAGTGTATTCGCAGTCCCCAAGTCGATGCCGATGTCCTTGGAGAACATAGTAAACATAGAGAATAACCCAGAAAGAAATCCAGTTGCTGCCATACAATACCTCTGCCTTTCCAGCCCCTCGGGCCCGTTATTTCCAAACTCTATACCGCAGTAAAAAAGCCGCTTGGCTTTATGGTTTCCCATTTTCGCGGAAACACCCGCATGAAGCCGCCCCGCGCCCGGTAAAGCCCCAGCTGCTCTGGGGCCTGGGCATGGGCCCGGCTTTTACCATTATAGCCTATTTCCCAACATTTCTCAAGGTGAAAGTTTACATAAACCTATAAAATCCTGAAAATCCTAATATATGCGCCTTTCTCGCGAATCCCCCACAAGATATGCGGCCGGGGCGGGTTTTACCGGCCTGTGCTGCCAAAGCCGCCCTGGCCCCGGGCCGTCTCGGAGAGCTCCTCCACCTCTGCCAATTCCGGCAGGCACACGGGCAGAATCACCAGCTGGGCGACGCGCTCCCCCGGCTGGATGGCGTAGGCCTCCCGGCTGTGGTTGCGCAGCCCCACGTGCAGCTCCCCGCGGTAGTCGCTGTCGATGACGCCCACCCCGTTGGAGACGGCAACCCCATGCTTGACCCCCAGGCCGCTGCGGGTGAAGATGAGCCCCACATGGCCCTGGGGAATCTCCGCGGCCAGGCCCGTGGGGAACAGGGCGCTGTCCCCCGGCTCCAGCACCACCGGCTCCTGGATGCAGGCGCACAAGTCAAAGCCCGCGCTGCCCGCCGTCTGCCGCTGGGGGAGCTGCGCCCCCGGCCGCACTTTTTTCATCCGCAACACCATGTTTCCTTCCATGTCCCGCTCCTTCCACTGTCGTGAGTTTTCCACATTTTCGTTTTCCACGCTTTTCCACAGGGGTAAAATCCAGCGGCCAAGCCCTTTTCCAGGGGGCGGCCCATAGATTTTAAACATTTTCCACCGAGTTTTCCACTTTCATTCCACGCCCCGGTGAAAAAGCCCCCGGGTGTAGTCAAATCCAGGGGGATTCCCCTGAAAACAGGCGTCTAAGATATCCCCACATTCCACAGAGTTTTCCACCGTAAAGCGCACCACCCCAAAATCCACGGGGGCCAGCTCCTTGCCTAAATCGCACAGCCACAGGGGCACGGAATTGAGCACTTCGATGTTTTTCCCGCCCCGGCACACCACGGGGAACTCCTTGCGCTTGCGGTCCGTCAGGCAGCCGGGCTCCTTGCAGTGGAGGCAGCCTTTGGGGGAGTTGGCCAGAGGGCAGTTGCGCACCAGCATCATGGGCTGGCGGCCGTAGACCATCAGGCCCCGGGGCAGGCTGTCCCCCAACTGGGACACCTCCCGGGCGGTGAGCTCCAGAGACAGCTCCGCCGTGGAGAGGCCCAGTGTCCGGAAAAACTCCAAACTGGCGGTGTTGTAGATGTTCAGCCCAAAGCTGCCATGGACCCCCGCGCCCAGCTGCCGGGCCAGCGCCACGGCGCCCAGGTTCCCGCAGAGGAATTGGTCAAAGCCCGCCTGGACGCACTGTTCCATTTTTCGGACTGTCCGATTTTCCTCCCCGAACAGCGCCCGGGGGATGTCCAGAAAAACGGACGGATACCCCTGCTCCCGCAGGCGCTCCAGCTGGGCCAGCGGCGTCTCCAGGGGCAGCACGATTTCCCGGCACCTCTTCGCCTGGGGGCACACCTGGGAAACCAGCCGGAACTGGGCCCGCAAGGGCAGCTCCCCCTGCCGGGAGGAATGGGCGGAAAAGGACAGCGGCATCCTCTGGAAGGGGATGGGCTCCCGCTGTTCCCGCAGGCGCAGCAAGGTGTCCAAGGCCTCCCGCCGCAGGGCGTTGAGGGTGGACACACCGCAGGGCACCCCTGCCTGGGGCACTTGAACGCTCTCCGCGCGGAAAGGCGTACCCCCTGTCTTTTGCAGCTGCTGGACGCACCGCTCCTGGGGCAGCAGGGAGAGGCCCTCCCCCAAAGGCGCGGTGGAGACAGCCCGGCGGCCTTCCCCATCCCGGGCGGTGAGGAGCAATGCCTCCCCCTGCACTTTTAAGTCCAGAAAAACGGACACCCGCTGGTTCTCCCCCCGGTACAGCCCCCGCAGGGAGGCGAACACCTTCTCGGTGGCCTGGGTCACGTCCTCCTTCCGGCGCACGCCGAACATGGCGCGGCCCCGCTCCCCGGTGAGATACCCCTGGGTAAACCCGGAGCGGGAGAACACGGCCTCCAGCTGGTCCAGCAGGGCCTGGGGCACCTCCTCCCCATCGGCGGCGCGGCGGCAGGCGGAAACAGCGGCCGCCACGTACTCCGGCCGCTTCATCCGCCCCTCGATTTTGGCGGAACACACCCCGGCCTGTTTTAACTGTCCGATTTCCCGGACAAAGGACAAATCCTTTAGAGACAGGTCGTGGCCTGTGCCCCCCGGCGCGGCAAAGGGCAGGCGGCAAGGCTGGGCGCACAGGCCCCGGTTGCCGCTGCGGCCTCCCAGCAAGGCGCTGAACAAGCACTGCCCCGAAACGGACATGCACAGCGCCCCGTGGACAAAGCTCTCCAGCTGGATGGGACAGGCCTGGTGGACCTCCTCAATCTCCTCCAGGGACATCTCCCGGGAGAGCACGGCCCGCTCCGCCCCCAAGTCCCACAGCAGCTTCACCCCCGCCGGGGTGTGGAGGCTCATCTGGGTGGAGGCGTGCAGGGGCAGCTGGGGCGCCCGCTGCCGCAGCAAAGAGAACAGCCCCATGTCCTGCACCAGCACGGCGTCCACCGGCAGGGTGCATAAATATTCCACAAAATCCAACGCCTGGGGGAGCTCCTTCTCCTTCAGCAAGGTGTTCACTGTCACGTGGACCCGCACGCCCCGGGCATGGCAGAACCGCACAGCTTCCGCCAGCTGCTCCCGGGAGAAATTCTGGGCGTTGGCCCGGGCCCCAAAGGCGGGACCTCCCAGGTACACCGCGTCCGCCCCGGCATACACCGCCGCCCGCAGGGGCTCGGGACCGCCTGCGGGGGCCAATACTTCAAAATACTGTTCCTTCATTTCTTCTCAAAAAAGCTGACAAAGCCATCCTGTTCAAATTCCTCGTCGTGGCGCAGGGGGTTCTTCCGCCGGTGGTGGGCCTGGGGGTCGTCCCCGGCCTCGTCTTCCTCGGGCAAAGCCGGCTCCACAAGCTCGCTTTGCTCCGGCCCGGCCGCTCCCGTGGGGGCCTGGGCCCGGGCCTGGTCCACCAGGCGCTTGGCCTCCTCCACGGCGCGCTTGGCCGCGGCCACGGTGGACTGCTTCTCCTGCTCCGCCTTTTGGAGCTGGGCGTCCTTCTCCTCCGCGGCCAGCTTCAGGGCAGCGTTGTCCGCCGCCAGCTTTTCCAGCTCCTCCAGCAGGCTCTCGTTCTCCGGGGTGGCCACGCCCTGGCGCAGGCGCTGGTTTTCCTCACGCAGCTGCTCTAGCTCTTGGCGCATGGGCTCCAGCTGAGAGGCCTTCTGGGACTGCTCCTCCAGGGCGCGGTTCTCCTTTTCCAAAGAGACCACCCGGCGGCGCAGCTCGTCCACCTGGCCGGCGATTTCCTGCAGGGCGTTGTTGCGCCGCTCCAGGTTCTCCATGCGGGCCCGGGTCTCGGGGTTGGGGCCGTTTTGGACCATGTCGGCCCGCTCCTCGTGCCAGACCTCCGCCTCCACCTCCAGCTCGTCCACCCGCTCTTGAAGCTGCTTGCGCTTCTGGCCGTTTTTCCTGGCGTCGTCGCAGTAGTTGAGGGCCACGGTGAGGGCGGCGGCCTCCCGGGTGATATAGGGGGAGGCAATCTGGATTTCCTCCAGCATCTCGCTTACCTCGTCCGCCAGGGACTTCATATATTCGTCGCTCTCTTGGGTGATGAGGCCGCAAATCACGCCGTTGATTTCCAGCCGCACCCGCCGTTTTTCCATAATGCAAACCCATCCTTTCCCACGGCATTTCTCAGCGCCGTGTAACCGTAAAACTATTATATTGCATAATTCCCGTTTCGAAAAGCCTTTTCCGCCATTTTTCAAAAAATGCCGCCGCCCCTGGCGCAAACCCCTTTTTTACCGGATTTTTATTGTATCCCCGGCCCATCTGTGCTATGATTTGAAGCGGGAATAAGCGCATTTCCCCAGGCAAAAGCCCAGGTTTGTAGAGAATGTACAAAACTGTGCTTTCAGCTTGGGGATTTATTGCGGTTGTTTTCCCGCCCGTTTTAGTGTATAATGCACATGGTATCGTTTGCTATCGCAAAAAAATTCATCATTTTTATGCACCTTAGATACATTTGGAGGTATTTAAATGAATTATACAATGAGCGTGGAGCAGATTAAAGAGGCCATCCGCGACAGGCTGGCCCACACTTTCGCTGTCTCCCTGGAAAACGCCACCGATGAGGAGTACTACAAGGCAAGCGCCCTCATCGTGCGGGAGCTGCTGGCCAAGGGCCGCTCCGAATTTGTGCAGAACGCGGAGAAAACCGGCACCAAGCAGATTTACTACCTGTGCATGGAGTTCCTGCTGGGGCGTTCCCTGCGCAACAACCTGTGCAACCTGGGCCTGGAGGAGAACTTCCGCAAGGCCCTGGCGGACTACGGCATCAAGCTGGATAACCTCTACGAGCAGGAGCCCGACGCGGGCCTGGGCAACGGCGGCTTGGGCCGCCTGGCCGCCTGCTTTATGGACGGCCTGGCCACCCAGGGCTACCCGGCCATGGGCTACTCCCTGCGGTACGAGTACGGCCTGTTCCGCCAGAAGCTGGTGGACGGCTGGCAGACCGAGCTGCCCGACACCTGGCTGCCCGGCGGCGGCATCTGGCTGCAGCAGGTGCCCGAAAGCTCCGTGGAAGTCCGCTTTGGCGGCCACATCGAGGAGCAGTGGCACAACCAGTACCACTCCGTGCGCCACAAGGACTACACCTCCATCACCGCCATCCCCTATGACATGTGCATCGCCGGCATGGACGGCAAGGGCATCAGCCTGCTGCGGGTGTGGAAGGCGGAAAACGACAAGTTCGACATGAAGCTCTTCAACGGCGGCAACTACATGCGCGCCATGGAGCAGCAGGCCATGAGCGAGATTATCACCAAGGTGCTCTACCCCGAGGACAACCACACCGACGGCAAGCTGCTGCGGCTCTCCCAGCAGTACTTCCTGGTGAGCGCCTCCATCCAGGACATCATTCGCCGCCACCTGTACGCCCACGGCAACCTGGATAAGCTGCCCGAGCTGGCGGCCATCCACCTCAACGACACCCACCCCGTGCTGGCCATCCCCGAGATGATGCGGGTGATGCTGGACGAGTGCGGCTATGGCTGGGACGCTGCCTGGGACATCGTCAAGCGCACGGTGGCCTACACCAACCACACCGTGATGAGCGAGGCCCTGGAGACTTGGAACCGGGACCTGTTCAAAATGCGCCTGCCCCGCATCTACCAGATTGTAGAGGAAATCGACCGCCGCTTCTGGAACGAGATGCGCCAGAAGGGCGTGGACGAGTCCAAAATCTACCGCATGGCGCCCCTCAACGACGGCTATGTGAAAATGGCCAACCTGGCCGTGATCGGCTCCCACAACGTCAACGGCGTCTCCGCCCTGCACAGCGAAATCCTCAAGGACGACGTGTTCCACGACTTCTACGAGGAGGAGCCCCAGAAGTTTACCAACGTGACAAACGGCATCGCCCACCGGCGGTGGCTGAACCAGTCCAACCCCAAGCTGGCCGGGCTGATTACCGATTTGATTGGCAAGGACTATATCTACGACGCCGACAAGCTCCAGGGCCTGCTGAAGTATAAGGACGACGCCGCGGTGCTGCAAAAGCTGCA
>JABLTQ010072981.1_pt1 | contig 12952 bp, 9 predicted proteins | sample 7160101 | NCBI WGS metagenome assembly JABLTQ01 (sample SAMN14651228, study PRJNA627086) | human gut metagenome | isolation source: feces | host: Homo sapiens
GCAGGGTATGCGTGGCAGGTTGTGGCGCTGGTCGGTGAAGAAATTGCGGGCGGCACTGAGATCCCGGATGTGCCGAGTGTTCCGGAACCGAAGTATTATTCCGCTGCATGGACAGCTCCTGCGCAAAGCGCCAGCGGAAGCTTTGATCTGACATTCACTGTCAACACCGACAAGTACCAGCTGAACACGCTGGAAAAGGTGGACGGTGCGGTCATTACCGTCACGCCCAGCCGGACCGGCGGCAGCGTGGACGGCGGCAGTTGGCAGATGACTCCTGCCGGGGCGCAGACCATTACCACAAGCGGTCACACGCAGGATGACAGTTTTCATGTCAACGGCGGTGACGGTTCTGCCACATGGACGGTGCATTATGAGGTGTCCAAGACCAGCACCAGTACGCTCAGCGGGCAGGAAGGACCGTTCACCAGCCAAGCCGAAGCAGACGCCGCTGCAGAAACCGCCAAGAATGCGGCCATCGGGCAGCTGCAGAACGAAGCGCAGGGCATGGTAGATGCCGCTATTGCCTCGGCGCGGGCGCAGCTTGCCAATATTACATTCAGCTACGATGAAATCACCATCCCGCACGGCTTTGATTCCACGCCCGGCGCGCTGGGCAGCCACCAGACCATTACCGTTCCTGCCAACAGCTCGAACGATTACCAGATGAAAAACGATGAATGGTCGGTCAAGGTCAGCATCGACAAAATCGACAGCGAAACCAAGCAGCGCATCAAGAGCGATACCGAGTTTAAGATTTTCGAGTGGGATGCGGTTCGGCAGTGCTATATTCCGGCAGGCGGGTACAACCAATACAAGGTCGAGCGCCAAGCAGATGGCACTTACAAGGTCATCAACCACAGTGACTATGCGGGCGGTTCGGATGATTTGTTCTACACCCAGCGCAACGAGGGCAAGTTCGTCATCGTGGAGAGCCGCGCACCCAGCGGGTACTACGGCGATTGGACGGATGTAACCAAACCCGGCACGGCAGGCTCTGTGCTGGGTAAGCGGGCGTATGCCTTTGAAATTACCAAAGCGCAGGACGGTCAGACGATTTGGCTGGGCAACGCGGACTATAACGCCGACATTACCACGGCCAACAGCGGTGGTACGCTCATCGACACCGGCGAGGGCATCGTCACAATTACATTTGGCAGTCGCAATGCAGATAAGACCTACGCCACAGACCCCACGGGCATTGCCAACAACGAAGATTCCTACACCATGCACGCCAATGCCGACAAGATGCAGAACGACCGTGTCCTCGGCAATATTCTGCTGACAAAAGTGGACTTGGACGCCGCGCGGTATCTGGCTGCGGGCAGAAACGGAGATACTACGCTGGAAGGTGCTGTGTACGATCTGTACGCCGCTGACACCATTGAACACCCGGACGGCGTTTCGGGTGTCGTAGATTATTCGAAAATCACCGATGCCAACGGCACGCCCATTTGGCACACCACTGTCCTCACCAATGGCGGCTGGGATACCGATTACCTGCCCATTTTGCAGAAAGACCGGCTGGTAGCGTCTACCAAAATCACAGACGGAAAGCTGGCTTTTGCAAATCTGTACATGGGCCGCTACTATCTGGTCGAGCGTGCCACCGGGCTGGTGCTGCCCATCGACGGAAACGGCAAGCTGTATGTTACCGGGAAGTATCCACAGCTAAACAAGAAGCTGGAACGCACCGGCAAGTACAGCGATTTAGCGCGAAAAAACAACGAATACGCCGACTACATCTATAAAAATCAGTATTCCGCCGTAGCCGAGAGCCGCAAGCTGAACGGTAGCAAGGCATGGGATGGGTATTACTTGTCCTACGCCAAGGGTTATCTTTGTGATGAGGTCAATCATTACAAAACCCTGTCCTATGCGGATGAATCGACCTACCACATCCACACCGAGCAAGAAAGCCAAGACGAAGTGCTGAAATCCGGTTTTTCTCTGAACAAACTGGTATCGACCACAGGCCAGCCCTCCCCGGCACTGAAGCTGGAGGGTGCGGGCTTCACCGTTTACCGCATCTCTAAACTGAGCAAGGCGGCGCAGTTCAAGCAGAACCCGGATGGCAGCTACCATGCACAAAGCATTTTGGACGCCTACCGCAAGGACAACTACGATAACGCCACACTAAAATACGATTTCACCGCCGAAGGGCAAGCCATCGCCAATATGTTCGAGGGCAACACCGACACGGTCAATGCCTATAATTCAACCTTGACCGCAGACGGCGACTACGCCAACGGCAAGGGTAACGGCTGGATGCCCACGGATCAGCCCGCTGAATATAGGCTGGGAGAAATGTTCACGAACGATGAGGGCGTCTTTCGCGTCGAAGGATTGCCCTATGGGCAATATCTGGTAGTAGAAACCACCATCCCCAAGGATGTGTTCCAGTGTGATCCGTTCATCGTGACGGTAGACGCCAACAGCCCGCAGAGTCGATTCACGGTTCCGGCGGGCTGTGTCACTACAGCCACCAATAACTATATGACCTACAACGTGCTGGACGAGGAATTGGAGGGCTATTTGCAGCTTATCAAGACCGATACCGAAACCGGCAAGGCGGTCAAAATCGCCAACACCTCTTTTGCCTTGTACAAATTAGATGACAAGGGTAATAAGACCCGCATTTCCATGATCGACCCTGCCAGCGGCAGCGCCACCAAGAAAACGGATGTGTTCTACACCGATGCAGACGGTCTTATGAAAACACCCGAAAAACTGCCGCTGGGCAGATACCTGATTGAGGAACTGCAAGGTCCGGAAGGATACTATAACGATCCTGCCTACTCGGTGGAGTTTGAAATCAAGTCCGACCGCGTCTGGCAGGTCGTGGGCAATGCCACCAACGACATGGATGAGTACATCATCACGGAGAAATACTGCAACCACGAAACGCTCGGTCAGCTTACGATCCGTAAGCTGGGCAATGTGCTGACCGACTACCAAGATGGACAGTTCATCTACACGCAGGACAACCTCGCAGGCGCGGTGTACGAAATTCACGCTGCAGCCGACATTGCCACACCAGACCGCCAAGGCACTTACTGGTACAAAGACGGTGACCTCGTTGCCACCGTTACTACTGGCGCGGAGGGGCAGGTGGATGAAGTGAAATTCAGTCCCACCCGCACGCAGGCAACCTATGATTTCTTGAAAATTACCCATGATGGCACCAAAGGCGAAGTCACCGTGACCCTGCCACTGGGCAAGTACACCATTACCGAGGTTCAAGCGCCGTATGGTTTTGTGCTGACCCAGCAGAGCTACACTGTGGAATTCGGCTGGGACAGCCAGAAAAATGACATTGTGCTGGCAAAAACTATTGTCAGTCACGAGCAGGACGGCGACAAGAAATGTTCGTACAGCATAGTGAATGTCAAGGATGCCTCGGATGCCCACAAGAACGGACAGACGCTCATGTTTGAAAATGCGCGGGTGCTGCCCACGCCCGAAAAGCCCGGCGATAAGGTCAGCAAAATCGGTGTCGGCATTTACAAGCAGGACCGAGAGGCGCTAACCTATCTGCCCGGTGCGGTGTATGAACTCTACACCGTGGATGACATTTATTCCGCGGACGGTACAAAGCTGCTGGACGCCGGTACAAAGCTGGCAGAAAGCAGCCCCACCAACGAAAGCGGCTTTACTTGGTTTGATGTGGACATTCCCATCCGCGCAAAAACTTATCCGGATTCCGGCAACAGTGGCAGATACCGCATTGTGGAAATCACCGCCCCTGCGGGTTACTTGCTGGACAGTACCCCGGTGGATGTAGAGTTCACCTATGAGGGTCAACAAATCGCGTGGCAGGTCGTGAACGGTACAAACACCAACCTGCGCACCAGTGTGGACATTTCCAAGCAGGACATCACTAACGGCAAGGAACTGTCCGGTGCAAAGCTGGAAGTCCGTGATGCAGACGGCAATCTGGTGGAGGGCTGGACTTCCACAAAAACACCGCACACCGTGCGAGGTCTGGAGCTGGAAAAAGCGTACACTCTGACCGAAACCCGCGCCCCGGACGGCTATGCCGAAGCCGAAAGCATCGTGTTCAAGCTGGTGCAGGAAGGTAACGAACAAAGCAATATCGTCTATGTGAAATCCGACGATGATTGGGTAAAACTCGACGATGTCACCGTCATTATGCAGGACGCACCTGTGCTGGATATCGACAAGATCGACATTGCGGGTAATCTGCTGCCGGGTGCCACTCTGACGATCCGTGATGCGAATGATGAGGTCGTCGACACTTGGACAACCGACTACAAAACTCACCGTGTTCCCATCTCGGATGAATTTATCAAGCTGTCAGGCGAAACTAAGGAGTACATCTACACCCTGGCCGAGGATGCCGCCCCGGCTGGCTTTGAAATTGCCGAATCGGTACAGTTCAAGTTGGAATCTGTGGATGATGAAATTTCTCTGTTCGTCCGCGAAAATGCCGATGCCGAATGGACACGCGCTGACAAGCGGCTAATTCAGATGATTGACGAGGCCACACCCCGCGAAGAAACTCCCACACCAACCCCTGCCCCCACACCGCAGCCGACACCCGCCGCAACCCCAGTGCCAACTCCTGCGCCCACGCCGGTTATTACGCCGCACAAGGTGCAGACCCTCCCGCAGACAGGAGATGGTTTCCCACTGCTGGCTATTGTGGTCGTTTCCCTTGCGTCTGCAACAGGTATCGTGCTGCTGACCGTTAAGCAGAAAAATGCGCTGAAAGAAACTTCTGATGAGGAGGATGCCGATGAAAGTTCTGATTGTTGAACCCGGAAAACACCCCCGCGAAGCCGACATTGAACACACCCTTGAAGCCGAGCAGGCAGTTGTCGGCGGCACCATCGAGGCAGTGTACCCTTGGCGGGATAGTGCCTGTATCGTTTGTAATGCGTAGTTATATGTTATGTGTAGCATAATTGACATCTCCTTTCGTACCTCCTGATTTCATTTGTATTTTAGCCGGTAGCTTTTTGTGATACTCTACATAATGTAGAGACACAATGCTCTGCAAATAACATCAGGAGGTTTTATAATGTCTGAAGCAACAATACCAATCAAGGAATTGATGGAAAAGACCGAGCAATGGCTACTCGGTCAGGGTTACAAGAAAAGTACTCTTGGGTTTTATAGAGCTACATGGAACAGATTTCTTTCGTATTCAGCCTCTCCCGCTTATAGCCGTGAAACTGCAGAGCAGTTTTTGCTTCAATACTTCGGAGTCGATGTCCACGCTATAGATCAGACTCTTGACGGTCGAATGCGCCATGCACGGCGTCACATGAATGCATTGGACGAGATTTTTCGCACGGGAACAGTGTGCCGCCGTAAAGTTTATGGCGTTGCTTCTATTGATGACGATTGTTTCGATAAGTTTTTTTCCGACTACCTGAGTTATTGCAAAATGCAGAATTTTTCGAGATCGTGGATGGACAACACAATAGCAGCATTGAGGCTTTTCTTGCTTGCTGTTCATTCATCAAACACACAGAACATCAAAAGCATAAATGCGGAGACTATCAACTGTTTTTCCACGGCTATGAGCAATGCTTCAGAAATATGCATGAATGTTCGTAGAGCAAGATGCCGACAAGTTGGTGCTTACCTGCACTGGCTTTATGACCACAAATATACGGATTTGGATTATTCCCTTCAACTCCCAAACTTCAAACGCACTGCACCCCAGATTCCACAGGTATGGAGTCCTGAAGAAATCGACAAGATTCTTGCAGTCATCGATACTGCCAATCCAGTTGGAAGGCGGAATTACGCGATTTTTCTGCTTCTTGCAAGAACAGGGTTAAGGATAAGCGACGTTTTGGGACTCAAATTTTCAAATATTAACTGGAAGGAAAACTGCATTTCACTTTCTCAGCAGAAGACAGGGAACGCCTTGAGTCTGCCACTCAGCAAAGAGCTAGGTATGGCGATTATTTCTTATTTGCAAGATGGCCGCCCACAGTCCTCCTCGGCTTTTATCTTTCTGAGCCATAACGCACCGTTTCAGCCATTGGGTGAGCATAACAATTTCAATCCGGAATTTCATAAGTATTTACGCAGAGCAGGGATTGCTATCCCAACAAAGAGGCACACAGGCGTACACACTATCCGCCATTCGTTTGCCACAAATATGCTGAGAAAAGGCACTCCGGTGCAGGATGTGTCCCAAATCCTCGGTCACAGTAACATCAGTGTAACAGAAACCTACTTGCGGGTCGATATTGAACATATGCGGTTATGTTCGCTGAGTTTGGAGGGATTACTATGAAACAATTTACTTTCACAAGCCAGCTTGCGCCAATAATATGGAAATATCTGGAATCTCGACAAAATGAGGGATATACCTCCGTGCATTGCGGCTATTATATGCAGGAACTGGACTGCCTTTCAAAGGAACTCTCGGATGCCCCCGTGGTGACAAAAGAGCTTATTGACGCATGGGATTTATTAAAGCCATATCTTTCAAACCGTTCGAAAATAGTCAGACATAATGCGATACGCGCTTTTGCAAAATTTGCATACACGCAGGACGGAATCTCCTATGTCCCGGATACCAGCAAACTAAAGAACAGTTCGACTTTTACCCCGCATATATTTACTGTTGAAGAAATACGGCGATTATTATATGCAGCAGATAATCTGCCGGTCAGGAATAATGCGCCAACAAGGCATCTGGTCATACCTGCTGTTATCCGGCTTTTATATTGCTGTGGTTTTCGTATAGGTGAGGTGCTCCGGCTAAGAGTGAAGGATGTCGATTTGGATACAGGCATTATTACTGTACACAACGGGAAAGGAGGTAAGGATAGACTTGTCCCTGTCCACAATAGCGTAATAGAGTATCTCCGAAGCTACTCTGCTCAGTTACCAGATGAAAGAGAATGGTTCTTTCCATCTGCTTGTGGCCATTATTCTATTAAAACAATCTATGATAATTTTCGCGAGCTGCTATTCGCATGCAATATTCCTCACACCGGCAATGGCCCTCGTGTGCATGATTTTCGGCATACATTCGCAGTTCATACACTGGAAAAACAACTTTCTGATGGGTATGATCCCATGGTAATCGTTCCTCGCCTTGCCGCGTATTTGGGACATAAGAGTTACCGTGAAACCTGTTGGTATATTCACCTGACGGTTGCTTCGTTCCCGGAACTTTCCCAAAAACTTGACAGAGCATTTGTCGGCATTATTCCGGTTGGAGGTGAGACGGATGAGGAAAACTGACTTTACCAAAGCACTGACCGAGTATTTCTCAATCTATCTGCCTACTACATGCGGGGTGAGTCCCAATACCACCAATTCATACAGAGATACTTTCAAGCAACTCCTTCTATTTTTTCAAGAAAAGAAAGGCATCTCCGCAAATTATATAGAATTGCGCTATCTGAATATGGAACTTGTTTCTGAATTTCTGGATTGGTTAGAAACATCCCGCCATATTGCGGTTACAACAAGAAACCAGCGACTTGCCGCCATAAAGGCCTTTGCTCATTTTGTACAGTACAAGTTTCCGGAAAACATAGAAAACTGCGTTGACATTATTAATCTGCGACCCAAAAAGTACGAAAAGGCATTGATACCGTTTTTGACGGAGGATGATCTGTCACTTCTTCTGTCCCAACCAGATGCATCTACCCGACAAGGGCTCCGAGATTTGACACTTCTTGCACTACTGTATGACTCTGGCGCACGGGTACAGGAATTGGTGGATCTTAGGCTGAAAGATGTCCGTCTAACACACCCCCCAATGGTTATTCTAACTGGAAAAGGACGAAAAGTTCGTCAGGTTCCCCTGATGAAGGATACCTGCAAACTGTTGGACAGATATATCCGCAGCTTTCATTCCGATTCTCAGTCTCAGATGATTCCGCTATTTTATAATGCAAAAAAGCAGGCTTTATCTCGCTATGGAGTCACCTATATTCTGAAGAAGTATGCGGCAAAGGCATCTCCGGTACTTGAACCACAGAATATATCTCCTCATGTATTACGCCACACCAAAGCCATGCACTTGCTGCGAGCTGGTGTTAACATGATATATATTCGAGATTTTCTTGGGCATGCAGACATCTCTACAACAGAGGTTTACGCTCGCATCGATGCAGAGATGAAGCGAAAAGTATTTGAGGAGAAAGTGCCGAATTACACACCCAATACCACAATGCCTTGGGAGGAGGATGAAGATTTATTGCAATGGTTAACACAATTTGGAAAGAAAACTTTCTGATTATGTGTAGTAAATTATGCTTAAACGCCCGGGATTCTGGGCATTTTGCTCAATTACTACTCATTTGTAGGAACTACTCATTACAGACGTTATGTGGTGCACCACATAACGTCTGCAATGACAACGGCATTGCAGAAAACCTGCCGCTGAACCGTATGCTGGGCGACTATGACATCATCCACGGCACATTTTTCGTCTGCGGGCTGACCAGCAATGATTTTACTGACCTCACGCCCAAGCAGATGAAGCACTACGAAGAAATGTACCACGATCCGCAGCTGTTTTTCCTGCTGGGCAAGACCCTGTGTGTGGAACACACCACCCCGGAAGAATACGCCCGTGTTATGACCCCGCCGCCGAACACAAAAGAAAGCTACGAAAGATAAGGAGAAAACACCTATGAACGACATTTTTGAAAATACCGAAACCATGAAAGAAAACGAGCATCCTCGCTTTTACACCGCAGAATCCGTTATGCGCGGGCATCCCGACAAGCTGTGCGACCTCATTGCCGACAGTGTGCTGGACGAGTGCTTAAAACATGATCCCGCCAGCCGTGTGGCCTGTGAGGTCATGGCAACCCACGGTCACATTATCGTGGCGGGTGAAATCACGACCTCGGCCAAGCCCGACGTGTTCAACATCGTCCGCAACACCCTGCGGGATGTCGGCTATGACCCGAAGGCGTACCAAATCGACTGTTACATCCACGACCAGAGTCCCGACATTGCGGGCGCTGTCGAGCCGGAATTGGCTGAGGGAGAGGACGAGGACACCCTCGGTGCAGGCGATCAGGGCGTTATGGTCGGCTACGCCTGCGACGAGACGCCCGAATATCTGCCCATGCCGGTGGTGATTGCCCAGCGCCTTGTGACGCTGCTGGAAATCTCCCGCATGACCGGCGTTATCCCCGACATCGGTCCGGATGGCAAGGTGCAGGTCACGATGGAATACAACGGCGACACGCCTGTGCGCATCACCACGGTGGTCGTGTCGGTTCAGCACAAAGAGGATACCGATATGGACGGTCTGGCAGATTTGTTGGACGAGTATGTGTTCCCGCTTGCCTTTGACGGTATGCCCGCCGACGACGCGGAAATCATCCTGAACCCCAGCGGCAAGTTTGTGCAGGGCGGTCCGGATGCCGATACCGGCTTGACCGGGCGCAAGCTCATGGTGGACAGCTACGGCACATTTGCGCCCCACGGCGGCGGTGCATTCAGCGGCAAGGATGCCACCAAGGTGGACCGCAGCGGCGCATATATGGCGCGGTACATTGCCAAAAATATCGTCGCGGCAGGCTTTGCCCAGCGCTGTCAGGTCACGCTGGCCTACGCCATCGGGGAGAAAGAGCCTGTCATGGTGGATGTGAATACGTTTGGCACAGGTGGCCCCTGCGAGGATGATTGCCTGTCGGCCGCTGTGCGCAAGGCGTATGACCTGACCCCTGCGGGCATCATCAAGCAGTTGAACCTGCTGAACCCCATCTACTCCCGCACGGCGGCGGGCGGTCACTTCGGGCGCGAGGATTTTCCGTGGGAAAATGTTGAACATATGAGCGACCTCGCCGCTTACATTGTGTAATTGCCGCGCGTCAGTAAAGAACAGATCTATGCCGCCAACCGGATGACGGCGATAGAATTTCTGCGGCGGTACCGCCCCGGTTCGCTGGTGAAAAGCAGTGCGCGGGGCGAGTACCAGCTTGCGGAGCATGACAGCTTCAAGATAAACGGCGAATCCAGTGTGTGGCACTGGAAAAGCCGCGACATCGGCGGCAAGTCGGCGCTGAAATATTTGATTTATGTGGAAGGTGTACCGTTCGTAGAGGCGGTGCAGCTGTTATGTGAAGAAAGCCCGATGTACATCCCAGTGCAGCATGAAGCGGTGGAGCGCGAGCGCCCGCCGTTCCGTCTGCCGAACCCTGCACCGAATAATGACCGTGTGACGCGGTATCTGCTGGGGCGCGGCATCTCGCTGCCCACCATCCGGTACTGTATTGAGAGAAAAATTCTGTACGAAAGTGCAGAATATCACAACTGCGTTTTCTTGGGAAAAGACCCGCAGGGTGTGCCGAAATATGCGGCGTTGCGCGGTATTTATGACTATGGGAAACCGTTCAAGCGCGAGGCACCGGGCAGTCAGAAGCAGTACGGTTTCTGCATCCCGCCGATGCAGCCCGGCACCACCGTGGCCGTGTTTGAAGCCGCCATAGATGCCATGGCCGAGATGACGCTCTGCGGCGATGCTGCAGATAAATACCGTTTGTCGCTGGGCGGTATCTCGTCCTCCGGCAAGGAGCCGCTGGCGTTACAGGAATTTCTGCGCCAGCACCCGGAGATCACCACGATAGAACTGCGGCTGGACAACGATGCCAAAGGACGCATGGCGAGTGTCAACATTCAGAACCTTTACCGAGAAAAGTATCAAGTTTGCGACCTGCCGCCCGACATCGAGAATGGAGATTACGCTGATATGGCAAAAAACAACCGGATGGCAAGAACTGCCGCCCACCGCGCGGCGCCTTGCCGATAGAGAGAAAAATATGAAAATACATATTCGTTCGCCCACCCATGGGTAACAGGAGGAAATGAAAATGGCAGTATTCCGTGTACAAAAGACGCAAAATTATACCATTATGTCCAACCACCATCTGCGCAACAAGGCTCTTTCGCTCAAGGCGAAGGGGCTTTTATCTTTGATGCTGTCTCTGCCAGAAGATTGGGATTATACCACGCGAGGGCTGGCATCCATCTGCAAAGAGGGCGTGGACAGCGTGTGTGCCACCGTGCGCGAGTTAGAAGCGGCGGGGTATATTATCCGCCGCCGCATCCGCGACAAGAACGGTCAGATGCGCGGTATGGAGTACACGGTTTTAGAGCAGCCGCAGCCCCCGGAACAGGGTCCCGAAGAAGCTGCGCCTAAGTGTGCCCAACCAAAACAGGCAGAGCCTAAACGGGAAAAACCTGTACAGGAAAATCCTGCACAATTAAATACTAAAGAAATAAAGAAAGAAGAAACAAATAACGTATCGAATCCTATCCGCGCGGCGGACCAGCGGGCAGAGTACCGCGCCCTGCTGCTGAAAAATATCGAGTATCCGATTTTGGCGCAGAATAACCCGATGGATACGATGCGATTGGATGAACTGGTGGAGTTGATGCTGGATGTGGTTTGTTCCAAACGGGCGGCTATCCGCATTTCGGGTGAGGAAATGCCTGCCGAAGTAGTAAAATCTCGATTCCTAAAATTGGGCGCAGAACATATCCAGTATGTTCTGGATTGCCTCAAGGACAATCCGCCCCGCATCCGAAACATCAAGCAATACTTACTGGCGACGCTCTACAATGCGCCGATGACGATAGAAAACTACTATGCTGCACAGATCGACCACGACCTGTGCGGCGGAAAGAGGTGACATGATTTGCAGATGAAATTTTATTCTCCGCTGACTGCGGACTTTTTTCCAAATGAACCGGACTATGAGGACGAGTTCTACGACGAGTACGAGGGCTACCGGCAGGACGGGCATGAACTGCTGGAATACGAGACAGCCATCCGCGATGCCGTCGAAAACGATACCCGCGACTTTGGCGGCGACCTCATGCAGTATTACCACGAGGACGATTCGGTTCGCGGCAAGGTAGTCACGGCCATCCCGTCCGTCGAGATGCATGGCAACAAGCTCTGCGGCTGTCTGACCGTGGAACTGAAAGAGCCTCTGCTCGATGATGAGCAGACCGTCCTGTGCAACTACATTACCGGTCAGTACAGCGACGGTTGGGGTGAGGGCTTTGAACAGAGGGATATTCGTGTGGATGACGGCACGTTGGCTGTTCATTTCTGGCAGGAAGATGGATTCAAGATGACACCATCTTTTGAGAAAATCCCGAAACCGGAAAAGAATTCTCTGCGCCCCAAGATGCAGCTGATTGGGCAGGACGGCAACATTTTCGCCATCATGGGTCGCGCATCCCGGCTGCTGAAAAGCAGCGGACAAGGTGACAAAGCCAAAGAAATGCGTGACCGCGTTATGTCCTGCGACAGCTACCAGAAAGCACTCAGCATCGTTTCCGAGTATGTGGAAACCGAACTGTCGCCCAGCCCTACGCCCAAGCGTGACCGAGGTGATGCCAGATGAAGAAATACGAGATCACCGACATTGCCCATCCCGACAATCCCAACCTGCACCGCATCCGCGCGGTGACGGACTTAACCGAGGATGTCCTTGCCGGGATGCTCGGCGGCTATGTGGAAAGCCGCGATAACCTCGACCAAGCTGGTCGCGCGTGGATTTCAGCGGATGCCATCGCCTGTGAAAATGCAGTTGTCTGCGGGGATGCAGTCCTTACAGATCACGCCGTTGCAAAGGGCAACGCCTATGTCGGAAAGAACGCCACCGTAATGGGGGATGCCACTGTGCAGGATGATGCCATCGTCTGCGGCGGACTGCTCACGGGAAAAAGCTGTGTCTGCGGTTATGCCGTGATTCGGCAGGATGAGCAAACCTTGTGCGCACCGACTATTGACGGCAGCGCCCGTGTATATGGCGAAATCTCCGGCAATGTAGTCTGCCGCGGCAATGCCGTTGTCCTGCCCGGCACCAAGCTCGACAACAGGACGCAGGACTGCTTTGTACTCGAAGATGACCGTGTTTCTGTGCAGACAGCGAGCCGGCGTCTACTCCAACTAGATGCAGGCCTCGAAGATGGACTGGTA
>JABLTQ010032113.1_pt1 | contig 12933 bp, 13 predicted proteins | sample 7160101 | NCBI WGS metagenome assembly JABLTQ01 (sample SAMN14651228, study PRJNA627086) | human gut metagenome | isolation source: feces | host: Homo sapiens
CCTCCCCGACCCGCTTCCGATCTGCCCGTGCGCAGGCGCACGCGCAGCAGCGTGAAGCCGCCCTTTTGCGCGATGGGCTCGCTGACGAGCCGCGCGAGCTTGCCTTCGGGGCTCACGCGCACCATGCCGGTGCGTTCGTCCTTCAAAAGATAATCCGTGAGTTCCATGGGCGCGGCGATTGCGCCGCGCGCCACGCACAAATAGGTCTTTTGCACCGCGTGCGTGCGGAACGCTTCGGATAGGCGGCTCGCCGCCTTAGACGTGCGCGCGAACACCATGGTTCCCCCCACTGGCCGGTCCAGCCGGTGTACCAGCCCCAGATACGCTTCGCCGGGCTTATGGTATTTTTCGGCGATATAGCGCTTGAGCAGGGAGAGCAAATCCTCGTCTCCCGAGCGGTCGCGCTGCACGGGCATATTCACCGGCTTCACCACTGCCAGCAGGTGGTTGTCCTCATATAGAATATGTACGTTCGCTAGCATGGTATGCAGCGGCCGCTCGCGCCGCAGGGCAATACGCCGCCCGAGCGAATGGGCAGGCCGATTTCGTCGGCTTCCACCTTGCCGCCCGCCGTCATCAGGAGCATGTTGTAAAGCACCGCGGGCTGCAGGCCCGTGGTGTAGCTGTTCACCAGGAAAAACACCGCGCGGTCGCTCAAGAGCTGGCTGCACGATTCAATCAGCGAATACAGCCCGTCTTCCAGCTTCCAGACCTCGCCGCCCGGGCCGCGCCCATAGGACGGGGGATCCATCAAAATCCCTTCATAACGGTTGCCGCGCCGCAGTTCGCGCGCCACGAACTTGAACGCGTCATCCACCAGCCAGCGCACGCGCGTGCTATCCAACTGGCTGAGGCGGTAGTTTTCGCCCGCCCATTGCATAATGCCCTTGGCCGCATCCACATGCGTGACTTTCGCGCCCGCGCGTGCACAGGCCAGCGTCGCCCCGCCCGTGTAGCCAAACAAATTCAAAACGCGCACTTCGCCCTTGGCCTGGCGGATGCGCTCGGCCATCCAATCCCAGTTCACGGCCTGTTCGGGAAACAGGCCCGTGTGCTTAAAGCCCGTGGGCCGCACATAGAACGCGTTCCCGCCATAGGAAACCTGCCAGCGCTCCGGCAGCTTGCGCCTAAATTCCCATTCGCCGCCGCCCGCCTTCGAGCGGTGGTAAACGGCGTCCGCCTTGTTCCACATTTCCGGCGCCTGCACGGCCCATATGGCCTGCGGATCCGGCCGGCGCAACACCACATCGCCCCAGCGTTCCAGCTTTTCGCCGCCGCCCGCGTCCAGCACTTCATAATCTTTCCAACCGCTCGCAAGGTACATGTATCCATCCTCCCTAACCAATCTATTGTGGTACATGCGCGGCAAAATCGCAAGGGAAGAAACGTAAAATTTTGCCTCGATTCGCAAAAGCGCGTGGCGATGCGATCAAGTCAATATCCAGGGTAGATGGTTCGCCGTGCAGGGAAGCATCCAGCGCGTAGGGAATGCGCGCTTCTTCCGGCGTCTCAAGCGCCTTTTGCAGGCGGGGTGCTTCTCGTCGAAATGCTAGGCCCAAAATAGAGCGGCAATGCTCGTTGGCGAGCACATGCAGTGTGAGCACATCGCTCCGGCGGATCGGTTTTGCTAGTGGGAGCAATTCCGCGTCCAGGTTTTCCGCAGTATTTTTCGGCGCGAGGTTCATTTTGTGTTTTTTTATAATATGTCATATGAATTTTTTAAAACCCATCCTTTTTATTTGTCTTGAATATCAAGCGTGCTCATCTGATTTCTGAACGTATGTTAACGAAAAAATGAGAATTGTCGAGCAATTCGCGCGGCCATCCCCACGATCGATCTTAAATATACACTATATAACAGATAGATTCATTTGACAGCGGGCGAAAGGTGTGCTATAATCATTTTGCATATATGTATTATTTGTAGGAGGGATACCATGATTCACCATTGGTCGCTATTTACCAAGCCATGGAAAACCGCAACGGCGGAAGAACTGGGCGCGCTGGCGGCGCGACTGGGATTTACCGGAATTGAATTTCCTCTGCGCGCAGGGTATCAAGTGGACCTTGCGGACGCCGAACGCGGGCTCGTTTCCCTCGGCAAAACGCTGGCGCAATACGGAGTGTGCATCACATCGGTGGCGGGCGATACCAGCGAGCGCACCTTTGCCGCCTGCCAGGCCGCGGGCGTGCGCATTCTGCGCATTATGGTCAATGCGGATCCCGCCATCGGCTATAGAAAAAGCATGGAAGCCAAAAAACGCGAACTAGAAGCGCTGGCACCGCTTTGTGAAAAGTATTCCGTCACCATCGGCGTGCAGCAGCACTATGGATTTGGCATTTTCAATACGATGGAAATGCGCGAACTCCTGGAAGGCTTCAATCCCCGCCACATCGGCGCGATTTGGGACGCCGCGCATTCCGCCCTGTCCGGCGAAATCCCCGCCCAGGCGCTGGACATCATCTGGGACAAGCTGGTGCTGGTGAACCTGAAGATGGCCTATTACCGCCGGGCAAACGGCCCGGAGGCGGAGCAGGCCGTGTTTGAGCCCTACTTTACCACTGGCCGCAACGGCGCGGCTTCTTGGAAAGACGCGGCAGATTTCCTGACCGCGCATGGCTACGATGGCGACATCTGCATGCCGGCGGAATACACCGACGAGGCCAATGTAGAAGCCTACATCGCGCAGGATCTGGCCTACGCGCGCTCGCTGTTCCCAGCGCGGATGTAAATGGCGCGCCGGGAAAGAGAAAGGGGGCGCACCGCTTGGCCAAGAGTAGCTTTGTGCCGCAATATCAAGTGATCTACGACAATCTGAAGGCAAAAATCCAAAGCGGCGAGCTGGCGCCGGGCAGCCGGCTGCCCTTCGAGCGGGAACTTTGCGAAGCCTTTGGCGTGCAGCGCATCACGGTGCGCAAGGCGCTGGACATGCTGGTGCAGGACGGCCTGATCTACAAGCGCGCGGGGTGTGGTTCCTTTGTAAACGCGCCGCACAGGGAGGCCGAACCCGCGCAGCAGGGTACGCTCCTTTTTGTGATGAAAAAATCGCAAAACGACATCCGCAGCAATTCCTCGGCCTACAACGCGCAACTCTTCTTTTTGATGGAGCAGATGTGCCGCCAAAGCGGATATACGCTTTTGTATGCCGGCGTATCTTCTGCCAGAGAAATCGACGCGCTGGCGGAGCAATACCCCATTGCGGGCGCTTTCCTCGTGAGCACGCTGGACGCGGAAATCGTGGAGCGGCATCTGGCGCTGGGCACGCCCTTGTTGTGCCTGAACCACCACGAGGCGCGCATCCTTTCCGTGTTGCCGGACAACGAAGCCGGGATGGCGCAGGCGGTTTCGCGCTTGGCGGCGCTGGGGCACCGGCGGATCGCCTTTGTGGGCGGCGCGCCGCAATCCTGCAACGCCATGGAGCGGCTGCATGGCTTTGTCTCCGCCATGCACGATTGCGGCCTCGCTGTGGAGCCCGCTCTGCTGGTGCAGGGCGATTGGACTTACGACGGCAGCCTGAAGGCCGTGCAAACCATGCTATCCGCTCTTGCGCGGGAAGCGTGGCCGAGCGCGTTGGTCGCTGCCAGCGATATGATGGCGCTGGGCGCAATAGAAGCCGCCAACCGCCTGGGGCTGAAAGTACCGGGAGAATTGAGCGTCGTTGGCTTTGACAACATCGACCTGTGCCGCTTTTGCTCCCCGCAGTTGACGAGCGTGGGCCCGCGCGCCGAGCAGATGGCGCATGTCGCCGTGGAGCATATGCTGGCCATGCTCCAGCGCGGCGGTATGGCGGCGTGGGATCGCTACACCGTGCGCATCCCCGTGGAATGGATGGAGCGTGCCTCTATCGCGCCGCCTGCGCAGACTTGAAGAAACGGAGGAAAATGGCATGAAAACGGTTTTTCTGATGGGGGATTCCATTCGCATGGGATACGATCGCTACGTGCGTGACGCGCTCGCGGGTGAGGCCGCCGTGTATTATCCCAGCGAAAATTGCCGCTTTGCACAATATACCCTGCGCAATGCGCACGACTGGATTGAAAAGGAATGTCAACCGGAATGCGTGGACGTAGTGCACTGGAACGCAGGCTTGTGGGACGTGGCGCGCCTGTTTGGCGATGAGCCGCTCACACCCATCGGCCAATACGCCAGCTTGCTGGAGCGCATCGTTTTGCGCATCCGCAAGGTATGCCCGAACGCCGCGCAGATCTTTGCGCTGAGCACGCCGATTGTGGAGGCGCGCTACGAGCAACCAGAGCGCTTTATGCGCTACAACGCGGAAATCGAGGCCTACAACCGTGCGGCCCGGGAAACCATGGCGCGCCTGGGCGTGCCGGTGAACGATCTGTACGCCGCGGCCCGCGCGCTGCCGGAATCCGCCTGGTCGGATCCCACGCACCTGCACACCCCGCTGGGCACGCAAACATTGGGCGACGCCGTTGTGAACGCCATTCGCGCCTGCTTATAAAAATCCCAAAGGCCGTTGCGAGGAACTCCCGCAACGGCCTTTTTGCCGTTTATACAGGCGCCAGCGGCCTTGTGCGCTGGGCGCGAATGATTTCCGCCGAGCGGCGCAGGAGCGCGATTTCCGTTTCCGCGAGGTTCACGGGCAAAATCCGCTCCACGCCCTGCGCGCCGACGATGCAGGGCAGGCTGAGGCAGGTGCCTGCCAGGCCATACGGCCCGTCGATGGGCGCGGATACGGTGAGGATGGCGCGCTCATCGCGCAAGATGGCTTCCGCGATGCGGCGGATGGCCGCGGCCACGCCATAATACGTCGCGCCCTTGCCCGCGATGATGGTATACGCCGCGCCGCGCACTTCCTCGTCAAACTGCTCGCGCATGCGCTCGGCCAGATGCCCGCCGCAACCCTTGCAATCGCGGCAATATTCATCCATATTCATGCCCGCGATGCTCGTAAGCGACCAGGCGGGCACTTCGCTATCGCCGTGTTCGCCCAGCACATAGGCGTGTACATTGCGAGGATCCACGCGTGTGTGGCGGGAGAGCAGCGTGCGCAACCGCGCGGTATCCAGCACCGTGCCCGAGCCGAGCACGCTCCCTTCGGCAAAGCCTGCCAGCTCCGCCGCCCGCCAGGTGAGCACGTCCACCGGATTGGAAACCACCAGCAGCACGCATTCTGGTGCGTAGCGTGCCACTCGCGGCACAATGGAATCGATCACGGCCAGGTTTTTCTGCGCCAGATCCAGTCGGGTTTCACCGCTTTTCTGGTTCGCGCCCGCGGCAATGATCACTAGGTGCGCGTCTACGAGGTCAGGATACTCCCCATTGCGCACCAGCACCGGCGGCGCGAGCGCCGCGCCATGCTCAATATCCAACGCCTCGCCCTGCGCGCGGCGCGAATCCACATCGATGAGCACAATTTCACTGGCCAGTCCCGATTGTGAAAGGGCGAACGCCGCCGTGGCTCCCACCAGCCCCGCGCCGATTACGCCAATCTTGTTTCGGATACCCTCTCACCTAAAAAATGATGTGGGCGCGCAGCAGCGCGCACCCTAGCATGTGCAAACGAGAATCTATTTATCCGCGATGCGCAAAATGGCCTCGATATCCGCTGGGAACAAGTGCGTATAATTGCCTACGCCGCCATCGGCATCCTTGCGGGTGGAAGCGGCCAGGGCAGGAATGTCTTCGCTTTTGCCCCCCAATTCCTTCAGCGAGCCTGGCATGCCGATGGAACGCAAGAACGCTTCAAAGCGTTCGATGCCCGCCAGGCCAGTGGCTTCCGGCGCGCGGAAATCCGCCTCACAACCCCAGACGCGCACGGCCAGTTGCGCAAAGCGCGCGGGATCGTGCGAGAGGTGATAGCGCATCCAGGCCGGGAGCACCACGGCCAGCCCCGCTCCGTGCGCTACGCCATAGCGCGCGCTCAATTCGTGTTCGATCTTGTGGCTGGCCCAATCGCCCACGCGGCCCACGCCCACGGTTTCGTTGTGCGCGATGGTGCCCGCCCACATCAGTTGGGCGCGCGCGTCGTAATCCTCGGGGTGCTTGAGCGCCTTGGGCGCGGCGGCGATCACCGCGCTTAGCACGGCTTCGCACAGCCGGTCTGTGAGATCCACGCCGGGTTCGTTGGTGAAATAGCGTTCCAGCACGTGGGCCATGATGTCCGTCGCGCCGCACGCGGTCTGGTAGGGCGGCAGGGAATAGGTCCACTCAGGGTTCATCAGCGCGTAGGCCGGGCGATTCAGCTCCACGTTGAGCCCGCGTTTTTCGCGCGTTTCATCCTTGGTGATGACGGCGCTGTTGGAGCTTTCGCTGCCGGAAGCCGCGATGGTGAGCACCGTGCCCACGGGCAAATGCGCCTGCGGCACGGCCTTGCCGCAAAAGAAATCCCAGAAATCGCCTTCGTACACCGCGCCCAGCGCCATGGCCTTGGCGGAGTCCATGGCAGAGCCACCGCCCACGGCGATGATGAAATCGATCTTTTCTTCCCGGATCAACCGGATGCCCTCATACACCTTGGAAGCCAGGGGGTTGGGCTGCACGCCGCCCAGCAACGCATAGCGCACGCCCGCCCTTTGCAGGGAATCCTGCACCTTGCCAATCAGGCCGCTGCGCAGGGCGCTGCCGCCGCCATAATGGATCAGCGCGTGCGTACCGCCCGCCTGGCGGGTCATTTCGCCGGCCTTTTCCTCCGCGCCTCTGCCGAACACGAAGCGTGTGGGCAAATAATACGAAAAATTGTGCATGCTCGTCCTCTCCTTTCCCGCTATTGCTCCGCGAGCATTGCGCGCACTTTTGCGGCCAAGCCCTCGGCGAGCGCGAGATGCCCCTGCGCCGTTAAGTGTACGGCGTCGCGCTGCGAAGGCGCGCAAAACTGCGCCGCGTCCAAAAAATCCGCTTTTTGAATGCGGGAGATTTTGAGAAACTCCTTGGCGAATCCATGTGAAGTTTCGATCGCCTGAGCGCCAAAATTCTCGATCAGGCCCGTGTCCGGCAAATTTTCGCCGATGTGCGGCGGCGCGACGATCAGCGTGCGCGGCCGCTCGCCCGCCGCGTTCATGCCGTACAGGCGCACTTGCATCACCAGTTGTTGCAGGCTCTGGGCAATGGTGTGCGCGTTCATGCCAAAGCGCTGCTTGGCGTCGTTGGTGCCTAGCATGAGCACGACCACGTCCAGCGGATTGTGCGAGAGCAGGCACGGCGGCAAATAAACCGCGCCGCTCTTATAGCCGCCTTCCACGGGGTCGTCAAAGCAAATGGTGCGCCCGCCCAGCCCTTCTTCCAGCACGGTGTAGTCCGGGCCGAGCAGCGCGGCCAGGCGCATGGGAAAGCGGGTGGCCTCGTCGAACCGGCCGCCCGCGGGATTGGAACCATAGGTATTGGAATCGCCAAAACACAAAATGCGCTTTTTCATGCGGCCTCCTAAAAATGGCTCATGATATACGGCTCGCGCACGCAGAGCGCGCGGGCAATGCGCGTGGGGTCGGTGTTTACGCTCACATCGCCGCGCGCGGCGAGCTGGTACAGCGACAAGAACCCCGTCACCAACTGCGCGAGCGCGTGTTCGCTCAGCGCGATATCCGGCGCGGCGTTTTCCCGCTGCGCGCCCTCGGCGCTCACGCGGTACACGCCGCTGTTTTCCGGCAGGAACTGGTCGCACACTTCCACAGTGAACGGCTCTTGCGGCCGCAACAGCGCGAGCGCCGCGGGCACGTTGGTCACGCGCACCATATAGCTGTGCTCGGGCGCGCTCTTGAGCGCGTAAGGATTTTCCACCAGGCTAGAGAGCGGCACGCCGCGCGGCAGCGTGATGGCGATGTTCTCAAATTCGGCGGTGAAGCGAGCCAAAAAGCCCAGCAGCGCGGTCAGCCCTTCGTAGCCATCGAAGAACGCTTCCTGCACATCCATGGTGTTGTGCGGATTGCGGGTGAAGCGCGCAAAGGCCAGGGTGCGCGCGCCGTCGCCAATGAGATAGTTGTATCGGAACGCGCCGTCCTGAAAGGGTTCGCCAAAGCGGCTGGCGGAATCGCGCTGCGGCGGCGTGGCGAGCATCAGATTGTAGCGCTGGGCAAAGCTGGCGTAAAGCTGCTCATACTGCGCGCCATCGTCCCCGCGCGCCAGCAGGCGGGCCCAGCCCTCAAAGCGCAGGCGGCCCAGTTGCGCCAGCGGCAAGGTGTGCCGCACGCGGCCATCGCACAGTTCATAGCCAAATTTGCGGTAAAATGCGTGCGAAAACGGATACAGCGAGGAGAGAATCTCGCCGTTGGAGCGGGTTTCGCGCAAAAGCTCGGTGAAGATTTCGCGGATGGCGCCCTGCCTGCGATACGCAGGATGGGTGACAACGCCGCCGATGCCGCCGTTGCTCACCGCTTCGCCCTGCACAAAGGCGCGAAAATCGTGGCAGGTAAGCCCAGCGGCCAGCGTGCCATCCTCGCTCAGCGCGCCCCAGCGCCGCGGATCGGGATCGGGAAGCGTGGCGATCCGCGCGAGTTCCTTTTCATCGACCAGGGACTGCCACGCGAGGGAGCAGAGTTGGCTATAGGCAACCTGCTCCTTGTGCGAAAGATGAATGATCTGCATGTTTAGCCTCCTTGGCGGGCAATCGCGAGCGCCGCAGGCGTCAATCGTCCCGCGCTTCTTCGAGGGCGACGCTCTGGTGCACGGTAACGGGTGCGTCGTAGCAGGAGAAAATCTGTTTCACTTCGCCCTGAGGCAGCTTGCTCGTCGCCAGGCTCACCAGCGGGAACACGACCATGGACGCCAGCATGGCGACCGCGCCGGCCGTGGTGGGCGCAATCCAGCCAAAGACGCTATTCAGGCTGGTGTACCCCACGCCAACGGCGAACGAAGCCCACACGCCCGCGCGCGTGCCGCCCTTCCAGAACAGGCCATACAGGAACGGCGCCAGAAACGCGCCGCCCAGCGCGCCCCAGGAGAGCGACATGAGGGACGAGATCAGCGAATTGGGAATGGCCGCGATGACCACGCTGAGCGCGATAAACGCCGCGCACAGCACGCGCAAAATCAGCACTTGGCGGGACTCTGCCATTTGCGGGCGGAACTGGTCGCGCACCAAATCGAGCGTGAGCGTGGAGCTGGAGGTGATCACCAGCGAGGAGAGCGTGCTCATGGAGGCGGAAAGCACCAGAACGATTACGATGCCCATCAGCAGGTCGTTTAGCTGGCCGCCCAACATGGCGGGCACGATGCCATCGTAGCCGCCGACGGATTCGGGCGATTCCACAAACAGCCGGCCAAACGCGCCGTTGAAATACGAGCCGCCCGCCACCACCAGCGCGAACAGGGTGGAAATGATGGTGCCGGTTTTGATGGATTTTTCATCGCGGATGCTATAGAATTTGTGCACCATCTGCGGCAGGCCCCAGGTGCCCAGCGAGGTGAGGATCACCACGCCCAGCAGGCTGCCCAGATCCGGGCCAAAGAAAGAGGTATATGCGCCCTGCTGGCCCAGGGTGGCCGCGGATTCGCTCTCGATCTGCGAAAGCGAAATGATCGCCTGGGGGAAGCCGCCCTGGCCGCCCAGCACCGCGCCCACCACGCAACAGATGCCCACCAGCATGATGATGCCTTGAATGAAATCGTTGATGGCCGTGGCCATGTAGCCGCCCAGCAGCACATAGATGCCCGTCAAAACGGCCATGCCGATCATGCAATAGAGATAATCCACGCCGAACGCCTGCGAAAACAGCCCGCCCAGCCCCTTGTACACCGAGGCGGTGTACGGCACCAGGAACACGAATATGATCGCGCTGGCCACGATTTTGAGGGCGTTGGAGCCATAGCGCTTGGCGAAGAATTCCGGCATGGTGGAAGCGTTCAAAAATTTCGTCATGATGCGCGTGCGGCGGCCCAGCACCACCCAGGCGAGCAGGCTGCCAATCAGCGCGTTGCCAATGCCAATCCACGTGGCGCTCACGCCATAGGCCCAGCCAAACTGGCCCGCGTAGCCAATGAACACCACGGCAGAAAAATAGCTCGTGCCATACGCGAACGCGGTGAGCCACGGGCCAACGCTGCGGCCGCCCAGCACAAAATCGCCAACACTGCGCGTGTGCTTGCGGCAATATACGCCTATCGCTGCCATGCAACCAAAAAAGAGTACGAGAAGCAAAACCTTGATGAACATGTCTCTTACCATCCTTCCTCGCCGCAGCACGCGATCAAGGGCGTCGCGGGCGGCATTACAGGCGCTATTATACTATAAGTGGCGCAAAATGGCAAGGGTTTTGGAAAAATTTGTGTTGCAAAAAAGCGCATACCGCCGTCCAGAGCGCCGCGGCGCGCCCACCGTGACGTTATTTCTGAAATTATAATATTTTTGCCGCATACACAATGCGCATGTACAATCTGCGTGCATGGTTGCAAATCAGGGGATTGCCGGCGGTTCTTTCGCGGAGCCCGAACAACTTTCTCGCTATTCTTCCAGTACCGCGATTCCTACAATAAATCTGGAGTTCTCTTCATAGGTAATGACGTAGGTTCTATCTTTATCAAATTCAAAACCACCGCCCAAATGCTTTCGCATCGTCGTCGCGTTAAGCAGATATGACTGAAATTTGTCATGCTCGTTCGTGTCAAATGAATATTCGTATACAAATCCTATTCCCCTTGCTCCTGATACGCTATGCCAGTGATGAATTTTGCCTGTAGACACTGCGAAATCCTCCGTAACAATTCCGATATAGTCATTTATAAACATGGGTATAAAAAGGATCAACACTATTATCCCTAGAAATAGAAAAACTTTGCCATCTTTCTTTTTCTTGCGGATTCGTATGGGCCCGACTATAATATAAATTATCGCTAGTAAAATAAAGAGCCCATCATGCCAAATAAGATTGAACCATAATCCGTCCGTCGTGTACATCAGTGTTTGCACCGTTCAATCTCCTTCGCATTCTTGTTGGATTGGCCGAAATGGTTTCCACCGTTGCTTTCGCGCTCTAACGCGGCAATATGCAAATTTTCTCTCATTCAATTGACTCGCCATTGTTCGCGCCGCACCTGTATTCTACCATGGGGCTTGTTGGATCACAGATTTGAGAATTATCAATGCGGCGCATTGATCAAAAACAGTTAAGCATCTTTTATATTTACGGCCATTACTTCTTTTGCCACAATGTGCAATTCGTCTCCGGAAAACATTTGAAACAATAGATAAAGAGAATCTTCAGAATATCCACTATGCGTCGGAAGATAGGTCTGCAAATAGGAAAAATCGTCTTCTACGGTTAGTGAACTAATGCTTCCACGCTCACCGCCCCAATTCCCCTTGGTTACAAGCACAACTTCTATATCGTTAAAAACTATAGTGGTTTTAATCTTGAAATACGAATGAAAAAATTCAATTCTGGCCGATTCTCCATTGCCATCGCATGTGAATTCCTTCAATAGCGCATCATGCGCAAAACCATAGTATATAAAACTTTTAGCTCGTTGACGTTTGATTTATTAAATTTCTGCATTTTATCTTCCTCCTCCATATTGCTCGCATGGAAAATAACGTATTACATATAGCTGCTCTTATCAATCCAATGGGATTAAAAGCGTTTGGTTCAAGCGCAAAGATCATCGGAGTAGACGATCGTTCGGCATCACTCGCGCTGGGAATCGCGTCCCGCTGAATTCTGCCATTGCTGGGGACCGCACACCGTAGCAAATGGGCAACGCGTTTGTGCCATCCGATATATGGACGAGCTGGTTCCCTCGCCAATTATAGTTTGCAAAATCCGCGCTTAATGTGCCTCCTGTATGTTCACGCGCCGTCTGAGCGCATGGCCAATGGGGCCGTAGATGACGCGCTGATCATGCTTGTATTCTATCACGATGCTGTTGCCACTGTCAACCGGGCCGGCAATATTTCCTTGCACATTGCATGGCGTGTTCTCGATCGCGCTGTCGCACTTTGTGAACCGCGCGTAGCCCAGCTCGTCCCGCACGCACACCACGTTGCTGCCGTCGTTGAACTGATAGGTCAGTTTCTTGTCCGCGCCCGAGCTGGCGTCTTCCACCGCGAATGGCCGCCTGCGCCAGGAACGCTTCCTCCGGCGCGTACGATAGCCGGATGTGCGCGGGCCGCGCGTCCAGCTGTACGAGTGAATAGGATATTTATAATAACATAGGTTATGCTACAAATTTTTGTGCTACAACTTATGTTCTACAATTAAATTAATGTTTTCGTACTTAATGATCCCGTGTTCGCCATATTGAATTTGCAATGAACATAGAATGCTATTTTTGCAATAAAATTCTAAAGAGTATTCAGATGTAAATCCACTTAGTGCATCGAGCGAATATATAAAATGTTTATTGTTTAAAATTTCAATTAGCACATTTAGATCAGTAGAACTGATTTCTACTTTATCTGTACATATATCGTTTGGTTCGTTAAAGTATGTATATTTGTATATGCATTTGGTTGAATTGCTTATATGCAAGGTTTTAATGCATATTAAGCATGCGAAAGTAAATACTACTACGATAAATATTATGGCCAATTTAATTGGTTTCATACTTTAATCCTTTCTAAATACTATATAAGTAAGTGCTGATACGACAACCACAATAGAACCATTACGGTAAACGAAATCATAAATTGAGCCGTTAATTTCTAAGCTATCTCTTGCAAATACAAGTCATTCACATTTCCGTGCAAACCCAAATATGATAGCGTTCTTTTTGCTTCCTAAATTATTCAAATCGCTCTATTCTTTTTGGCAAGTCACGATCGCTTAAGTTATAGTGCTTTCTTTTGCGAGCGCAATATGCATAGGGTATCTGCATGCAAGGACGCAAATCCTCGTCCTCCACATTGACAGAGAATGTAAAGACACGTAGTTTGGGCATATCCACAAGAAAATTTAAATTCTCTATTGTGTTATTTCCATATAGCCTCAAATATTCTAACTCGTGCAATTCTTTTAAAAAATCAAAATTGCTAATTTGAG
>JABLTQ010026923.1_pt1 | contig 12930 bp, 10 predicted proteins | sample 7160101 | NCBI WGS metagenome assembly JABLTQ01 (sample SAMN14651228, study PRJNA627086) | human gut metagenome | isolation source: feces | host: Homo sapiens
ATGGACCCTGAGACACCGCTTGAGGAAACAATGGGAGCACTCGACCAGATAGTAAAAAGCGGAAAAGCACTCTATGTCGGACTGTCAAATTATGACGGCGAGACCATGAAGAGAGCCTGCGAGATTCTTACTGATTTGAAATGTCCGTTTATCATCAACCAGAATTCATACAATATCTTCAACCGTACAATAGAGCAAAACGGCTTGAAGCAGGCAGCAAGAGAGTGTCAAAAGGGCATCATCTCCTTCAGCCCGCTCGCACAGGGCATGCTCACAGACCGTTACATAAACGGTATTCCGGAGGATAGCCGTATAAAGACAGACGGCCGCTTTTTAAATCAGGAAAAGCTCACTCCACACATCGAGCAGATTAAGAAGCTAAACGATATAGCCGCAAAACGTGGTGAGACACTAGCACAGATGGCTCTTAAGTGGGTGGTAAAGGATGATGACGTGACAAGCGTGCTTGTCGGCGCCTCAAAGCCACAGCAGATTCTTGAAAACTTAAAGGTTATGGAGGGCACAGGCTTCTCTGAGGAAGAGCTTAGGATGATTGATGAGATTGTGGGAGTGTAAAGATGAATCTGGTGATATAAATGGAATATATTGCGCATATAGAAGAAGAAAGAAAGCAAAGGCTTATTGATCATTTGGATGGAACTGCCAAATTAGCCGGAAAATTTGCAGAATCATTTGGAAAATATGAGTGGGGATATTGCATAGGTATGTTACATGATCTAGGTAAGTATTCCAAAGAATTTCAACATAAAATACAGTTTAATACGAATGACAGAGTAGACCATTCTACTGCTGGAATGAGATTATGTAATGAAAAAGGTGGATATTATTCTATATTACAATATGCTATTGCAGGACATCATTCTGGACTAATGGATTACTATAAGCTTGAAGAACGATATAGAAAATCAATATGTGATTATCAGGCATATAGACAGGAGGTAGAAATTCCACAAATAAAAAGTGATCCTTTTGAGAGCTGTAAAACACAAAATCCTCATTTTTCAATGGGGATTTTTATGAGGATGTTATATTCATGTCTTGTTGATGCGGACTTTCTTGAAACAGAAAGTTTTATGAAGAATAACCATGTGGAACGAACATCGGGTGAAGAAATGGCATCTTTATTAGCAAGACTGGAAAGACATATTGGTTCATGGTTAGAAAATGATGATCTTAATTCGATAAACGGTAGAAGAACTGAGATATTAAAAGCCTGTCTGATAGCAGGTGAGAATGATAGGGGATTGTTTCACCTGACTGTTCCAACAGGTGGTGGAAAAACAATTGCCTCATTGGCATTTGCGTTAAAGCATGCAGTCAGGCATCAAATGGAGCATATTATATATGTTATTCCATATACTAGCATTATAGAACAGAATGCTCAGGTGTTTCGTGAAATACTTGGGCAGGATAATGTTCTTGAGAATCATTGTAATGTCGATTATGGGGATTCTGAAGAATTAAAACCGATGCAGCTTGCCAGCGAAAACTGGGATAAACCTGTAATTGTCACGACTAATGTTCAATTTTTTGAATCATTATTCGCAAGCAGGTCATCTAAGTGTAGGAAAATTCATAATATTGCGAATTCTGTGGTTATATTTGATGAGGCACAAATGTTGCCATTGGAATATTTGAAACCATGCATTGCCATGATGGAAAATTTAATGGATTTCTATAGGACAAGTATTGTTTTATGTACGGCAACACAACCGGCCTTAGACAGTATATTTGATCAACACAGACGGTATATTGAATTATGCCCGAATATAAATGAGCAGTTTAAATTTTTTAAAAGAGTTATATACGAAAATCTTGGGATAATCGAATTTGATACTTTAATTGAAAGATTGAAGACTGAAAAAAGAGCACTGTGTATTGTTAATACAAAAAAATGTGCACAGCAGCTTTACGAACAGTTAAGTGGTGATGGTGTGTATCATTTATCAACAAGTATGTATCCTAAGCATCGTAAAAAGATACTTGCACAGATTAAAGAAAGAATGAGTGATAAATCAAAATCATGTGTGCTTATTTCAACAAGTTTGGTAGAGGCGGGAGTAGATCTTGATTTTAATTCAGTATATCGTCAAGTAGCAGGAGTAGATTCGGTAATACAGGCAGCAGGTAGATGCAACCGAGAAGGAATTGAGAAAAAAGAAAACAGTAAAGTTTATATTTTTGATATAAATGGAATGAAAACAGTGCCGGGACAAAGTCTGCAAAGCTCAATCACTAAAGGGTTATTGCAAGATTATCATGATATTTCTAATCTTGAATGCATTACAGAATATTTCAAAAGGCTATATCATTTTAGAGAAAATGATTTGGATAAAAAGAATATTATAGGCGAATTCAAGGATTGGAAATATAATTTTGAGACGGTATCAGAAAAATTTCATTTGATTGAGGAAAATACAAGAATTGTATTTATTCCGATAGAGCAGGAAGCTAAGGATTTATTATTTGAAATAAAAAATCAGGGTTATGGAAAAGCCAGAATGAGAAAGGCATCCCAGTACTGTGTTCAGATATATAATCAGCTTTTTGATACTTTGTATGGTGCTGGTATAATTAAGGAAATAACATCGGATATAGAGAATTTTTATGAATTGGTAGATGAAGAAATGTATACAGATGACAAGGGATTAAATTTGTCTGTGGAATCTGGAATGGATTTATATCTGTAATTTAAATGGCTGTGTGAATTATAAACACAGCCATTTATTTGCATTATTAAAAATATTATTATTTCAATCCACAGGATTAGCCTGACAAATGTAATTGTACAATATGAATTGAATTATTTCAATAAAATTTTAAATAAAAATTGAAAAGTGTTGATTAGTAATGTTTGAAGTAGTATTATTTAAAACATAAGAAGATAATGTACGTGAAATAAATTAGATAAAGGAGTAGGGTGATGATTTTATATCATGGAAGTAAAGAAATAGTAGAATTTCCTGAAATTAGAACAGCTCGTTATAACAAGGATTTTTATTTTGGGTTTTATTGCACACAGATGCCAGAGCAGGCAGTGAGATGGGCAACGAGATATGGAACGCGAGGCTATTTGAATAAATATGAATATACTGAAAATTCAAAGCTTAAGTATCTTGTATTTGAAAAAATGACAGAAGAATGGCTTGATTTTATTGTTGATTGCAGAAGAGGAATAGCGCACTCGTATGATATTGTTGAAGGACCTATGGCTGATGATACAATATATAATTATATACAGAATTATATTGATGGAAAGATAAGCAGAGCAGCTTTTTGGGAACTGGCGAAGTTTAATCATCCGACTCATCAAATAAGTTTTCATACGGTAAGTGCGCTTAGTACTTTGAGATATGTTGGAAATGAGGTTGTTTATGGCGATTAAAAATAATAATAATCTATTCTATACATGCAGTCTGATTGAATATATTGGCAGGCAGATTAAAAGGAAACGTTATGAGGTGGTTGATTTACTGACAAAAGAACGGATTAAACGTATATATAAATATGCAGATATTCTCCATTGCGAACCAATTGAAAAAGTTGCAGATGAGTTTATTACGGAATGCAGTATGAATAATGGAAATTATGATAATATACATGATTGTAAATATAGGATTCCGGATTACTGGGATATTGGCGAAGTATATGAGAGATTGATAGAGGATTGTTTTAGTGATGATGAGATACTTCATGGTATATGGAAAGTGTATCATTCGTGGATAAGTGACAAGATATCAAATTATAATACCGATTTTTATTATCAGCCACGAGACTACATTGCAGCTTGTTATGAGGAAGGAGATGTCCTGTAAATGGGAGTAGGTGTAAGAGTTAAGGTATGGGGAGATTATGCATTATTCTCACGACCGGAAATGAAGGTTGAGAGATGCTCATATGATGTTATGACTCCATCGGCAGCAAGGGGAATACTTGAGGCGATATATTGGCATCCGGGATTGAGTTGGGTGATTGATAAAATCTATGTGAAAAATCCAATCAGATTTACCAGTGTCAGAAGAAATGAGATAAAAAGTAAAGCTTCCGCAAATAATATATTACAGGTATATAATGGTGCGGATAAGCCTTTGTACATAAGTACAAAGGATGATATTGTACAGAGGGCATCTCTTATTTTGAAGGATGTGTCTTATGTTATAGAGGCACATTTTGAGATGACGGAAAAAGCAAATAATACAGATAATCCCGGGAAATTTAAGGATATTATGATGAGAAGACTTAAGCGTGGGGAATGTCATCATATGCCATATTTTGGCTGTCGTGAGTTTCCGGCAAATTTTTGCCTTTGTGAAGAGAAAAATATACATACATTTTATGATAATATTCCGGAGAAAGATTTGGGATTTATGCTATATGATATGGATTATAGTGATTGTGAAAGAGGCAATATTAGTCCAATATTTTTTAGAGCAGTGATGAAGCGTGGAGTAATAGATTTAAGGGACTGTGAGGTGATAAGATGATCTTACAGGCATTAGTGAAAGAATATGAGAATCTTGCAGAGAATAATCTGGTGCCGAAGAGAGGCTGGTGTCAGGCCAAGGTTTCTTATGCAATAGATTTAAATCCTAATGGGAAAATCAAAGAAATTTATCCACTAAAAACAGAACAGACTAGTGGAAAAAAGAAGGTTTTTCTTCCAGTTGCGAAGAGTGTTCCTGAAATGGTTACACGTTCATCGGGCGTGGCAGCTAATTTTCTCTGTGATAATGTAAAATACATGCTAGGGATTGATCAAAGCGGAACTAATGCAAGGGTGCAGGAGTGCTTTCAGGCAGCGAAGGAAAAACATTTAGCGTTGTTAAAGAATGTTGATGAACCTATGGCAAATGCAATTTGTAATTTTTTTAATTTATGGAATCCAGAGACGGCTTATGATAATGCATGTGTAAGAGAAAAATCAGATGAATTAAATGAGGGTGGTAATGTCATCTTCTGTATGGGAAATGATTTCGCACAGGATAATGATACAATTAAAAAAATTTGGGACAACTATGTTGTACATCAGACAGAAAATACCAATGATGGTATTTGTCTTGCAACTGGTGAAAAAACGGAGATAGCAAGAATTCATCGTGGAATAAAAGGTGTTCCAGGAGCACAGACAAGTGGAGCTGCTTTGGTTTCGTTTAATGCACCTGCATTTGAATCTTATGGCAAGGAACAGAGCTATAATGCACCTGTAGGAAAATATGCAGAGTTTGCATATACAACTGCATTGAATTATTTGTTGAGTAATAGGGATAAGACATTTCAATTAGGTGATTCCATGGTGGTTTATTGGGCTGAAAATGGCATGGAAGAATATCAGAAAACATTTAGTTTTGTTATGAATCCTCATATAGATAATGAGGAACAGCTTCAAAGAATATTTGACAGCTTGAAAAAATCAAGATATGTGGATGTAGATAATGTTCAGATGGACTTTGAGCAGTCATTTTATATTTTATGCCTTGCACCGAATGCTGCGAGGTTATCTGTTCGTTTCTTTTATCAAAACACATTTGGTGATATTTTAAAAAATATAAAAGAACATTATAAACGGTTGGATATTGTGAAACCGTTGTGGGTGGAAAAGAAATATCTGAGCGTATATGAATTGTTAAGAGAGACTGTCAATCCTAATTCAAAGGATAAGACTCCAATCCCTAATATGTCTGCAATGGTACTTCAAAGTATTTTATCGGGAAACAGATATCCTGCAAGTCTTTATACAGACACTGTTATCAGAATACGATCTGAGCAGGGAAATGTTACATGGGGAAGAGCTTCAATTATCAAGGCTTATTTAATAAAAAATTATTCATGGAAGGAAGGAGAAAACTACATGGGATTAGAAGAAACATGCAATGACACTGCATACATATTGGGAAGATTATTTTCAGTTTTGGAGTCAATCCAAAAGGAGGCGAATCAGGGAATAAATGCTACAATTAAAGACAGGTATTTTAATTCAGCATGCGCTACGCCTGCATCTGTTTTTCCAATTTTATTTAAATTAGAAAATAGTCATATAAAAAAACTTGAGCGTGAAAAAGGTAGCGGTTCTAAGATTTTTTATGAAAAAATAATAGGAAACCTTATGAAAAAATTAGTATTATTTCCACGGAGTTTGTCTTTAGAAGAACAAGGAAAATTCATGTTGGGATATTATCATCAGACACAAAAGAAGTATGAAAAAAAGGAGGACAAATAAATGGGAGAGGTTATTAAAAACAGATATGAGTTTGTTGTTTTATTTGATGTTGAAAATGGAAATCCTAACGGGGATCCTGACGCTGGCAATATGCCAAGAATTGATCCGGAAAGTGGCTTAGGAATTGTAACTGATGTATGCTTAAAACGTAAGATCCGAAATTACATAGAGACTGTGAAGGAGGACGAAGATGGATATAAAATTTATATCAAGGAGAATGTTCCTCTTAACAGAAGTGACAGGGAGGCATGCAAAAGTCTTGGTATAAATGATGATGAAGATAAAAAGGTTACAGAAGCATTAAAAAAACTAAAAAAGTCAGATAAGGATGCAGATATAAAATTAAGGGATTATATGTGCAGAAATTTTTATGATATTCGTGCATTTGGTGCTGTAATGACGACTTTTGTTAAAGCTTCATTGAATTGTGGGCAGGTAAGAGGTCCTGTACAGCTTGGATTTGCAAGAAGTATTGATCCTGTTATTAGTCAGGAGGTAACTATTACGAGAGTTGCCATTACAACAGAAAAAGATGCTGAGAATAAGAGTAACGAGATGGGAAGAAAGAGTATTGTTCCATATGGCTTGTATCGTGTAGAAGGTTATATTTCAGCAAATCTTGCAAGAAAAGTTACTGGATTTTCTGAGGAAGATCTAGAATTGTTATGGAATGCAATAATAAATATGTTTGAAAATGACCATTCTGCTGCAAGAGGAAAGATGGCAGTTCGTGAGCTTATTGTTTTTAAGCATAGTAAAGAGCTTGGTGACTGTCCTGCTTATAAATTATTTGATGCAGTTAAAGTGCAGAAAAATGATGATATACAATATCCAAGAAAATATCAGGATTATACAGTTACTATTAATGATGATGAGATACCGGATACGGTAGAAGTGAAAAGGATGATTTAATGGAATATTCTCAAGATGATTATCTGATGATTTCTGGAATACAGCATTTTAAATTTTGCAGAAGACAATGGGCGCTTATTCATGTTGAGCAGCAGTGGGCTGAAAATGAACATACTGTTATTGGCGAACTTATGCATAAAAAAGCGCATGATCCATATCTGACAGAAAAGAGAAAAGATATTCTGGTTGTCAGAGCTCTTCCTGTATCCTCAAGAAGCATGGGTGTGAGTGGGGAGTGTGATATTGTTGAATTTCACAAATGTGAAGATGGAGTGAAGCTCTATGGACATCGTGGAACCTATTCATTATATCCAATTGAGTACAAAAAGGGGAAACCCAAAGCGTCAAACGAAGATGAACTTCAGCTAATGGCGCAGGCTATGTGTCTGGAAGAAATGTTTTCAACAAAAATAACGGAGGGTGCTATATTTTATGGTGAGACAAGAAGACGCAAACCGATAGTGTTTACAGATGAACTTCGGGATGAAGTGAAAAAAATATTTGGAGAAATGCATGATTATTATGATCGAAATTATACACCTAAGGTCAAAACGTCGAAAAGGTGTGTATCTTGCTCTTTAAAAGATATTTGTATGCCAAAGATTGATAAAAGTGGTTCGGTGAAATCGTATATCAATAAGATGCTGGGGGAAACGTTATGAAGAAATTATTGAATACATTGTATGTTACATCGGAAAATAGTTATCTGGGGTTGGATGGAGAAAATGTTGTTGTATATGATGATAAAAATGAAATAGGCAGATTACCTTTACACAATCTCGAAGCAATAATTTCATTTGGATATAGAGGAACAAGTCCGGCATTAATGGGAGCTTGTGCGGATAGAAATATTTCTCTTTGTTATCTGACACCACAGGGAAAATTTCTTGCAAGAGTTTCAGGCAAAGTTAAGGGGAATGTCGTGCTAAGGAAACAACAATTCCAAAGCAGTAGTGAAGATATAAAGTGCCTGGAAATCGCAAAAAACTGTATTCTTGGAAAAGTGTATAATTCAAGATGGGTTCTAGAAAGAGCAATTAGAGATCATTCAATGCAGATAGATGTGGATAAGGTAAAAAAAGCATCTATAAAACTGAAAGAATTTCTTGATTATATCCAAAATTCACAGTCTATGAATCAGTTAAGAGGATATGAAGGTGAAGCAGCAAGTATATATTTTGGCGTATTTGATGAGTTGATTTTACAACAAAAGAAAGATTTTTTCTTTCAAGGGAGAAATCGGCGTCCGCCTCTTGATAATGTAAATGCAATGTTGTCGTTTACGTATACATTGCTTACAACTCAAATTACATCAGCGCTAGAGGTTGTAGGGTTAGATCCCTATGTTGGTTACATGCACACGGAACGTCCCGGTAGAGTATCACTTTCATTAGATCTTATAGAAGAATTGCGAGCAGTCATGGCTGATAGATTTGTTTTATCATTGATTAATAAAAAGATTGTAAATGGCAAGAGTTTTACAAAAAAAGAAAACGGTGCTGTATTGATGGATACAGATATTCGTAAAAAATTACTATCAGAATGGCAAAACAAGAAAAAGGAGATTATTACACACCCATATCTTAATGAAAAGGTGGAATGGGGAATGGTTCCATTTGTACAGGCAATGCTGTTGGCAAGATATTTAAGGGGAGATTTGGATGAGTACCCTGTATTTTTATGGAAATGAGGTGATGGCGTGCTTGTATTGATTACATATGATGTGAATACTGAAACTGCTGAAGGAAAAACCAGGTTGAGAAAAGTAGCTAAACAATGTGTAAATTATGGGCGAAGAGTTCAGAATTCTGTGTTTGAATGTATACTAGATAATGCTCAATGTGTGATGCTAAAGGCCATATTAACGGATCTTATTGATAAAGATGTGGATAGTCTCAGATTCTATTATTTAGGAAATCGTTATCAGACGAAGATAGAACATGTTGGTGTTGACCGTGGGATTCCTGCTGATCAGACATTGATATTATAAAATGTGGTGCGAAAGATAAGTAAACATGAATGTACCGGTTGTCTCGCACCTGAAATTACTTGTAAATTTGTACAATAAAATGAATAATAGGTTTTTGGTTTTACTTGTTATTTATCTTATTATATATTTATTGTCGGTATTGTATAAAAATAAACAAATTTTTTGTGCAATATTGCTGTCGCTCCTCTCGTGGGAGCGTGGATTGAAATGCCACACCAAGCTCAATCTTTGTATCAACTGATGGTCGCTCCTCTCGTGGGAGCGTGGATTGAAATATACGGCATTACACCTACAATGCCGATGTATCACGTCGCTCCTCTCGTGGGAGCGTGGATTGAAATCAATGATTGTATTTGAATAATAACAGGAGGTAAAGTCGCTCCTCTCGTGGGAGCGTGGATTGAAATAGTAAAATGGTTTCTAAACTCGCAAATATGTTTTGTCGCTCCTCTCGTGGGAGCGTGGATTGAAATAGAGGGTATCTGTGCTTTTATTGGACAGGAGTCATTGTCGCTCCTCTCGTGGGAGCGTGGATTGAAATTACGATGTAGACCAAGCTGATGTTGCAAAGAGCTTGTCGCTCCTCTCGTGGGAGCGTGGATTGAAATATTGATATTAATGGTAATGAAAAATCTCATTTTTGTCGCTCCTCTCGTGGGAGCGTGGATTGAAATAACAACTGAATGGTGCTCTTTTCCGGTAACTAAATGTCGCTCCTCTCGTGGGAGCGTGGATTGAAATAATATTATGTCGGCTATCGGCATTAATTTTGATGTCGCTCCTCTCGTGGGAGCGTGGATTGAAATTGATTACGCTTGACAACAAGGGTATTACGCTCGCTGTCGCTCCTCTCGTGGGAGCGTGGATTGAAATTGACATATGGACGCAGTTAAAGCGTGAGTATGGGTCGCTCCTCTCGTGGGAGCGTGGATTGAAATGTCACATAGTCCAGTGCTTGCCCTATGCCTGCTTTTGTCGCTCCTCTCGTGGGAGCGTGGATTGAAATTTTTATTCCGTCTGTATTGGTTATGGGTTTATTGTCGCTCCTCTCGTGGGAGCGTGGATTGAAATTGACATATGGACGCAGTTAAAGCGTGAGTATGGTTGCGTCGCTCCTCTCGTGGGAGCGTGGATTGAAATACCTATCCATGAATGCTGACGATGACGGATTTGGTCGCTCCTCTCGTGGGAGCGTGGATTGAAATATTGCATTTCCTCTCTTTCTATTTGTTTATGGTGTCGCTCCTCTCGTGGGAGCGTGGATTGAAATTGTATCTGCATTGTACTGACTTAATTCCTGAATTGTCGCTCCTCTCGTGGGAGCGTGGATTGAAATATCTAACAAATCATCATACTCTATCCCATTTTCCTGTCGCTCCTCTCGTGGGAGCGTGGATTGAAATATCGGATACCAAACTTTAACAGCAACAAAAAGTTTGTCGCTCCTCTCGTGGGAGCGTGGATTGAAATACATATGGAGGTAGATGGGACATGTCTGCCTATAGTCGCTCCTCTCGTGGGAGCGTGGATTGAAATAATGTACGACTTAAACTCATCTGGAATATAATTGTCGCTCCTCTCGTGGGAGCGTGGATTGAAATCAATGCTTAACTTATATTCCGTGGCTTTTAACGACGTCGCGCCTCTCGTGGGAGCGTGGATTGAAATTACTTCCTGCACCTCTTGATAGCCATCACCCATTGTCGCTCCTCTCGTGGGAGCGTGGATTGAAATTGAAGAACCTGAATACGAACGATTGTGTAATATGGTCGCTCCTCTCGTGGGAACGTGGATTGAAATTCTGCAAGGTTAGTGGCTGTGCCTGTACCTGCCGTCGTTCCTCTCGTGGGAGTGTGAATTGAAATATCAGCATATGAATCTATACACAATCATAATATGCTGCGTTATTGTAGAATTAGTAGTTAAGTCTATTTTTATAGCAATAACGTTGCTTATCAATAATACAATAGATAAATATTGTTGCAAACCAGTAAATAGCAGGTATAATATAGAGTAACATATTAACAGGGAGGCATATTCATTGGGCATTTACGTTAATCCGACAGGAAGATCGTTTGAGCTTGCGATAAATTCAGAGATTTTTGTTGACAAAAGCGGTCTGATTAAAGAAACGAATAAGTGTATAAATACATTACAAAGGTATATGTGTGTAAGCCGTCCAAGGCGATTCGGAAAGTCAATGGCCATGGATATGCTTTCAGCATATTATGGTCGAAAGACTGATGCAGAAAATTTATTTAAAGGCCTTAAAATAAGTCATGATGAGTCGTATGACAGACATATTAACAAGTATGATGTACTCAAAATTAATATGCAGGACTTTTTGAGTGTTACACACAGTGTTGATGATATGCTTAAAATGTTGTGCGAATACATTACGGATGATTTTTCAATAGAGTGTAAGGATATTATTTTTCGGGACAAGTCAAATATTGTGAGAGTAATGCAGGATGTTTTTATGTCTACAGGCAGGCCGTTTGTGATTCTTATTGATGAATGGGATTGTCTGTTTAGAGAATTTACGCAGGATAAAGAAGCGCAGAAGAAATACCTTGATTTTTTGAGAGGCTGGCTTAAGGATAAAGACTATATAGCGCTTGCATACATGACAGGTATACTGCCGATTAAAAAATATGGTTCACATTCTGCTCTTAATATGTTCACGGAATATTCCATGACAGATATGGGAGCTTTGGCAGAGTACTTTGGCTTTACAGATGATGAGGTCAGAGAATTGTGTGACAGATATGATATGGACTTTGAAGAGGCAAGGGCATGGTACAATGGATATAAGCTCGTGTCCCATAGCAAATATGGAGTAAAGAAATATGCGATGTACAGTCCGAAGTCTGTAGTAGAAGCCATGCTAAAGCATAAATTTGGTACTTATTGGAATCAGACTGAAACTTACGAGGCTCTCAAGGTTTATATTCAAATGAATATGGATGGTCTAAAAGATGCCGTGATTAAAATGCTTGCCGGTGAAAGTGAGAAAATAAATACAGGCACATTTGAAAATGACATGACATCATTTGCCACAAAGGATGATGTGCTTACACTTTTAGTACATCTTGGCTACCTGACATATGATAGTGAGACGGAAGAGGTTTCAATTCCAAATCGAGAGGTGTCAAAGGAATATCTTAATGCAATTAGTACAATGGATTGGGATGAAGTATCAAAATCAATAAAAGCATCACAAAAATTGCTTGAGAGTTTGTGGAATATGAATGGTGCTGCGGTTGCTGACGGAATTGATAAGGCACATAATGAGATATCTATTTTACGGTATAATGATGAGAATTCTTTAAGCTGTACAATTAATTTGGCATTTTATTCGGCCAGGGAGTATTACTCAATAGTTCGTGAATTACCAACAGGAAAAGGCTTTGCTGATGTATGCTTTATTCCAAGAGTGAGTCATTTGGATAAGCCGGCAGTTGTTATTGAATTGAAATATGATAAGAATGTTGATGGCGCCATTTCACAGATAAAGTCGAGACAGTATGTGGAAGCCTTGAAGGATTATAAGGGTAATTTGCTTCTTGTTGGAATAAATTACGATAAAAAGACAAAAGAACATCAATGTGTGATTGAAAAATGGAAGCTGTAAAGGTGAAATCAGCAGGGAGTATAGCAGTAATTAATGCTATACTCCCTGCTATTATATTTTTGGTTGCAAGAATTTAGTTTATGCTATAAAATATTTATAACTGTATGCAGATATTTAATAATCACAATATCTGTCTGTATAATAAAATACGCATAA
>JABLTQ010006963.1_pt1 | contig 12926 bp, 10 predicted proteins | sample 7160101 | NCBI WGS metagenome assembly JABLTQ01 (sample SAMN14651228, study PRJNA627086) | human gut metagenome | isolation source: feces | host: Homo sapiens
ATCTCAGTGTCTCCGTTTTACTTGTTCATGGCGTTGATGGCTCCGGTCTGGTGTTCCAGTACCCGGAGTACCAGCTGTTTGAGGAGACTTGCTATAAGGATATCGCTTTTGGCCCCAGAAACATGGGGCTGGACGAGGCCGAGATCGACAGGCGGGTGCATGAAGCAGCGGACTTTGTCGGCCTGGATGAGGCGCTGCTGCAGCGCAGCCCCTTTGAGCTGTCCGGCGGCCAGAAGCGCCGGGTGGCCGTGGCGGGTGTGATGGCCATGAAGCCCCGCATTCTGGTGCTGGATGAGCCTGCCGCCGGGCTGGACCCCGAGGGCCGGGACGAGATCCTGTCTGAGGTCAAGGAGTACCACAAAAAGACCGGCACCACCGTGCTGCTGGTCTCCCACAGCATGGAGGATATTGCCAAATACGCGGACCGTGTGCTGGTGATGAGCAACAAGAAGATCGCCATGTACGACACCGTGGAGAACGTGTTTGCCCGTGCGTCCGAGCTGCTGGCGCTGGGCCTGAGCGTGCCGCAGGTCACAAAGATCTTCCTCAAGCTGCGGGAGATGGGGGTGGATGTCCCGGCGGATGTTTACACCGTGCCCTATGCCGTCAAGATGATTTTGGAAGCCAAGAAGCGCCGGGACGCAGGCGAAAGCCTTGTGCTGCCCCGTGTGGATGCAAAGAAGGGGGGCACTGCCACATGCTGAGAGATATCACCATCGGCCAGCACTTCCCGGGCGACAGCCTTGTGCATAAGTTCGACTCCCGCATGAAGCTGGTGCTGACCATCGTCTACATCATCCTGCTGTTTGCAGCGTCCAACCCGCTGGGCCTGACGCTGTCCCTTGTGTTCCTTGTGGCCATGTACGGCGTGGCGAAGATCCCCTTCAAGCTCATCACCAAGAGCCTGAAGCCCATTTTGCCCATCATCCTCTTTACCGCGGTGCTCAACCTCTTCTTTGTCTCGGGCGAGGGCGAGCCGCTGGTGCACTTCTGGGTGCTGAACATCTACGCCGAGGGCCTGCGCTATGCCATCCTGATGGCGGTGCGCGTGATGGCACTGATCGCGGGCACCAGCCTGCTGACCTATACCACCAGCCCCATCGTGCTGACGGATGCCATCGAGCAGCTGCTCAAGCCTTTGGGCAGGCTGCACTTCCCGGTGCATGAGCTGGCTATGATGATGAGCATTGCCCTGCGCTTTATCCCGACCCTGATCGAAGAGACCGACAAGATCATGAACGCCCAGAAAGCCCGCGGTGCCATGCTGGACAACGGCTCCATGATGGAGCGCGTCAAGGCGCTGGTGCCGGTGCTCATTCCGCTGTTCATCTCGGCCTTCCGCCGCGCCGATGAGCTGGCCATGGCCATGGAGTGCCGCTGCTACCGCGGCGGTGATGGCCGCACCCGCCTGAAGGTGCTGCGCTGCACCCGGCAGGATTATATCGACCTGGCGGTGTGCATCGTCTGCTTTCTGGTGATCCTGAGTTCGAGACTGGTGTTCCCGAATTTTTAAAAACTCCCCCAGTCGCCTGCGGCGACAGCCCCCTCGAGGAGGGGGCCTTATAGCCTCCCTCTTTGAGGGAGGTGGCACGGCAAAGCCGTGACGGAAGGAGTTCCATGCAGAACTATTTACTGACCCTTGCCTACGACGGCACCAACTACTGCGGCTTTCAGGTGCAGCCCAACGGGCGGAGCGTGGCCCAGACCTTTCAGGATGGGCTGGAAGCGGTGCTCCACAGCCGCCCCGATATCAAGGGGTGCAGCCGCACCGATGCCGGTGTCCACGCGCTGGGCTTTGCGCTGAACTTCCACGCGGAGACCCGCATCCCCCCCGAAAAGCTGCCGTTGGCCATCAACCAGCACCTGCCCCCGGATATCCGGGTGCTGTGTGCCCGGGTGGTGCCGGAGGAGTTCCACGCCCGCTATGCCGCCCATACCAAGACCTACCTGTACCGCATCCACAACCACCCCATCGATTCGCCTTTTGATGAAAAATATTACACCCGGGTGCCCCGGCGGCTGGATGTGGATGCCATGCAGAGGGCGGCGGAACAGTTTGTGGGAAAGCACGATTTTCTGGCCCTGTGCGCGGCGGGTTCCTCTGCTGCTGCCCACGGAGATACCGTGCGCACCATCACCGACTGCCATGTGACCCGGAAGGGCGACGAGGTGGACATTGAGGTGACAGCGGACGGCTACCTCTATAACATGGTGCGCATTCTGGCAGGCACCCTGTGTGAGGTGGGCGCGGGCCGGATGCAGCCCGATGCCATCCCCGGCATCCTTGCCAGCCGGGACCGCAGCCAGGCCGGGCCGACGCTGCCCGCAAAAGGGCTATTTTTGGAGAAGGTGGACTACGACCTATGAGAAAAAATCGCAACCGTCCGGAGAGTGACGAGCCGCTTTCGGAAGGGCGGGTCGAATATCTGGAAGCTGCCCGCCAGCGTGTGCGGAACCGGCGCATCCGCCGCACGGCGGTGCTGCTGGTGCTGCTGACGGCGGTGGTGCTGTTTGCCACCGGCATCGCGGGCAGCTCGGTGGCGGCCCTGAAGGACCTGACCGATACGGCCCGCATTGCCCTGCTGCCCGGCTCCGGCTGGCCCCAGCAGACCGGTGTGGCCGAGCTGGAACAGATGGCCCCCCTGACCGGCAGCTTTGTGGAGCTGGGGGACGAGGGCTGTGTGGTCTGGTCGCGCACCGGCAAAAAGCTGAACAGCATCCAGAGCGGCTATGCCCGCCCGGCGCTGGCCGCGGGCAAGACTCGCTTTGTCCTCTACAACCGCTCCGGAAACGAGCTGCGGGTGGAGAGCCGCACCCAGAACCTTTACACCAAGCAGCTGGAAAACAGCATTTTCCTCTGCGCCATGTCGGACAACGGCACGCTGGCTGTGGTCACGGAGGACCAGACCAGCATGGCAAAGCTGCTGGTATACAGCCCCTCCATGGAGCAGCAGCTCAGCTGGAGCATGACCTCCAACGACGGCACCCCCCTGCGGATGGCCTTTTCCCCCGACAGCCGGAAGCTGGCGGCGGCAGCTGTCACCGTCAGCGGGGGACAGGTGATGACCAACCTCTACCTCATCAATCTGGCATCGGGCGATCCCATCAGTCTGGTGAATCAGGGCGGTGTGCCCCAGTGGCTGGGGTGGACCTCTGCTTCCACGATCCTGGCTGTCTACGATACCAGGGCCGTGCTCTACAATGCGGGCGGCGGCGAGCGTGCGGTCTATGATTTTGCGGGTACGGAGCTGAAGGATGTTTCTGTGGACGCGGCAGGCAATGTGGCCCTGCTGCTGGCATCGGGGCAGGTCTCTCAGGCTGTGACGCTGGACAAGAACCTGAACGTCCAGTTCAGCGCCGCTGTCTCGGCGGCAAATTCCATTGTCCGGGCGGGGAACCTGTTCTATCTGCTGGCCGATAACGCCGTGGAGTGCTTTGATGCGTCCGGCACCCAGCAGTGGAGCCAGAACCTTGACACCAGCCCGCAGGCATTGCTGGCCAACAGCAAGGATCTGCTGCTGTTCAGCGGCAACACGGTGCAGAAGTTGGAGATTCCTGAGGGCTAAACCTCTCCGTCAATGCTTCGCATTGCCACCTCTCCTAATAGGAGAGGCAAGAAGGCTGTATCGTAAACTTGGCTCCCCTATTAGGGGAGCTGTCGCCGCAGGCGACTGAGAGGTTAATAAGGTTAAACGTATGTTCAAGAATCCGTCATTTATTTTTGATATCCTATGTACGGTGGTCTGGCTGGTGCTGGCCGTCCGGTATGCCCACAAAGGCTTTCTGGCCTCGGTGGTGCAGCTGACGGGCAGCCTCATCAGCCTGTTCGGTGCCAGAGCCTTTTCAGGCTGGGCAGCCGGGCAGGTGTTCGAGCGCTTCCTCGCCGGAAGCTTCCGGGACCAGATCGCTGCCAATATCGCCGCCGGGGGAGCCGTCAGTCTGGATGGCATTGCCCAGCGGTACGCGGGCTTTCTGCCCGAGGCGTTCCGGGCATCCATCGTGGATGCCTGCGAGCGCTCCATCTCTGCCGTCCTCAATGACAACGCCGTTGTGCTGGCGGATACCATCGTCCAGAAGGTGCTGGCTCCGCTGCTGACCCCGGTGATCTCGCTGGTGCTGTTCTTTGTGGCGTTTGCCCTGCTGCGGATGCTGGTCAGCCTGCTGGTCACGGTGCTGGGGCTGGTGAACAAACTGCCCGTGATCGGTGCAGTGAACCACTGGCTGGGCTGGGGCGTGGGCGGCATTGCCAGCCTTGTGGACATCTATCTGGTGCTCTGCGTGGTCTGGGCGCTCATTGTGATCACCGGCGGCAACCTCACCATGCTCAACGACACGGTGATGAGCGGCAGCCTTTACTATAAAGTATTCAATGTGTTCAACCCGTTTGTCTGAGCGGGGAGGGAAAAGGAGGAACAATGGTCTGCATTCGATGCCAGAAGCGGCCTGCCATTATTTTTGTCCAGCGGATGGAAAATGGCCAGATGAAAAACGAGGGGTACTGCCTGCACTGTGCCCGGGAGATGCACATCAAACCGGTCGATGATCTGATGAAGCAGTTTGGCATGTCCGATGAGGACATGGATGCCATGGAAGACCGGATGGAAAACATGATGCAGGAGATGGGGGACATGAGCAGCATGAACCCCTTCTCCATGATGATGGGCATGGGCCAGCCGGACCAGAGCGAAGAGGACGGCGACCTTGTGCCCGGTTCCAGCGCTACCTTCCCGCTGGGGGTGAACGGCGGTGCCCAGAACGGCAAAAACGAAAAGAAGGCGGGCAAAAACGACAAAAAGCCGCCCCGCCGCAAGTTTCTGGATACCTACTGCGAGAATCTGACCCGCAAAGCCCGGGAGGGGAAGCTGGATGATATCATCGGCCGCGACCGGGAGATCTACCGCACCATCCAGATCCTGAGCCGCCGCCAGAAGAACAACCCCTGCCTCAATGGTGAGGCGGGCGTTGGCAAGACCGCCATTGCCGAGGGCATTGCTGAGCGCATTGCCAAGGGGCAGGTGCCGGCAGGGCTGCAGGATAAGGAGATCTTCCTGCTCGACCTGACCAGCCTTGTGGCAGGCACCCAGTTCCGCGGCCAGTTCGAGCAGCGGGTTAAGGGCCTGCTGAGCGAGGTCAAGGCGGCGGGCAACGTCATCCTGTTCATTGACGAGATCCACACCATTACCTCTGCCGGTGAGAGCGAGGGTGCCATGAATGCGGGCAACATCCTGAAGCCCGCCCTCTCCCGCGGCGAGATCCAGGTCATCGGGGCTACCACCTACAACGAGTACCGCAAGTATATCGAGAAGGACCAGGCGCTGGAGCGCCGGTTCCAGCCCGTGCGGGTGGAGGAACCCAGCGTTGCTGATACGCTGGCCGTGATGGGCGGCATCAAGCATTACTACGAGGAGCACCACCATGTGCAGGTGCCCGCCGATGTGCTGAACGCCACCGTGACCCTGAGCGAGCGGTATATCACCGACCGCTACCTGCCCGACAAGGCCATCGACCTGCTGGACGAGGCCTGTGCCTGCTGCAATCTGGCCCACCCGGTCATCTCCGAGTACCTGACCATGCAGAAGGAACTGGAGGCCCTCAAGCAGGAAGAGGCCGACATGGAAAACGCCGATGTGAACGAGCCCATCGATTACGAGCGTGTGGCAGAGCGCAAGACCCGGATGGCACAGCTGGAGCGGGAATTGCCTGCCAAGCAGGCTGCAGCCGGGGAGATTCAGGTGACCATGGACGATGTGGCCAAGGTCATTGAGCTGTGGACGGGCATCCCAGCGGTGAAGATCCGGGAGACCGAGTATGCAAAGCTCGCAAGCCTTGAGACCGAGCTGAAAAAGAAGATCATCGGTCAGGACGATGCCGTGCATCTGGTGGCCCAGGCGGTCAAGCGCAGCCGCGCCGACCTCTCGGGCCGCCGCCGTCCGGCCAGCTTCATCTTTGTGGGCCCCACCGGCGTGGGCAAGACGGAGCTGGTGAAGCAGCTGGCAAACCAGCTCTTTGACGGCCCCGACCCCCTGATCCGGCTGGATATGAGCGAGTATATGGAGAAGTACGCGGTGTCCCGCATGATCGGTTCCCCTCCGGGCTATGTGGGCTACGAGGAGGCGGGTCAGCTGACCGAAAAGGTCCGCCGCCGCCCGTACAGCGTGGTGCTGTTCGATGAGATCGAAAAGGCCCACCCCGATGTGATGAATATCCTGCTGCAGATCCTGGACGAGGGAAAGATCAACGATGCCCAGGGCCGCACCGTGGATTTCTCCAACACCGTCATCTGCATGACCTCCAATGCGGGCAGCAGCGACCAGACCACCGCAAGTCTGGGCTTCAACCGCAGCGAGGAGGAGCGGAACGAGGAGAAGAGCCGCAAGGCACTGAGCCAGTTCCTCCGCCCTGAGTTTTTGGGCCGCGTGGACGAGGTCATCACCTTCAAGCCGCTGAGCGAGGAGACCCTGCAGGGCATTGCCGCCCTGATGCTGGACGAGTACAAGCCCAGCATGGAGGCCAAGGGCATTGCCTACAGCTATACCCCGGCGGCACTGGCAGCGCTGGTGCACAAGAGCCAGGGCGGCAAGTTTGGTGCCCGCGACCTGCGCCGCACCATCCGCAAGGCTGTGGAGGACCCCGCCGCTGAAAAGATCATCGACGGTACCCTTGTTTCCGGCTCCACCCTGACCGTGGATGCTGAGAACGATGAGATCGTGCTGAAATAAAGAGCAAACAGAAAGCCGCTGCACAGCGTAACAACTGTGCAGCGGCTTTTGTGGTGTATAAAACCTCTCAGCCGCCTGCGGCGGCAGCTCCCCTGATAGGGGAGCCAAGCCCTGTGGGAGAGGTTACTCCACGCTGACCGGCTCCTCCGGCTTGTTGGTGGTACGGGCGCTCGTGCGGCCCTCGGGAATGATCTCGCCTGCGGCGGTCAGGCTGAGCTTGGCCAGGGTCGGGCCCACCAGCTCGTACACCAGCACCGAGAAGAGCACCACGTTGCGCACCATGTGGCCATCGGAAAGCTCGGCAGCCTCGGCGGCCATGCCCAGCGCCACACCGGCCTGCGGCAGCAGGGTGATGCCCAGATACTTCTGGATCTTCTCACTGCAGCGGGTGGCCTTGCAGCTGACATAGGAGCCGGAGATCTTGCCCAGAGAGCGGGAAGCGATATAGACGGCACCAATGAGCAGGACCATGGGGTTTGCGAGGATGTTCAGATCCAGCTCCGCGCCGGACAGCACGAAGAACAGGATGTTCACCGGGCTTACCCAGCGGTCCAGGCGGTCCATCAGCTCATCGGAAGTGGGGCAGATGTTGCAGAACACGGTGCCGGTCATCATGCAGACCAGCAGCAGCGAGAAGCTGCAGTGGATGGGGCCGACCTCAAAGCTGACCATGGAAAGACCCACCGTCAGCAGCACAAAGGCCACCGAAAGGCTCATGCGCTTGGAGCGGGAGTGAAAGTAGATCTCCAGCTGGTTGAGCAGCAGACCGGCCAGCGCGCCCAGACCCAGGCTGAGTACGATCTCCACCAGAGGCTCCAGAAGGATGCTGATGGGGTCGATGCGGCCCTGTTCCAGCGCGTTTGCGATGCCGAAAGAGGCCGAGAAGAGCACCAGTCCCACGGCATCGTCAATGGCGACCACCATCAGCAGCAGGCGGGTCAGGGGGCCGCTTGCCTTGTACTGCTTGACCACCATCAGGGTGGCGGCAGGGGCTGTGGCAGAGGCGATGGCACCCAGCGTGATGGCCGATGCCATTGAGATGACATCCGGCCGGGCAAAGTGCAGGGCCACCAGAGCGATATCCACCAGCACGGTGGTGATAACGGCCTGCAGGATGCCCACAGTGACCGCCTGCCTGCCCATGTTCTCCAACACGCTGAGTCGGAACTCGTTGCCGATGACAAAGGCGATGAAGCCCAGTGCCACCTGTGTGATGATGCCGTAGCTCTCGACCTGTGCAAGGCTCCCGAAGCCGAAGCCCCAGCCGCTCAGGCCCAGCCGACCCAGAAAGAAGGGGCCCAGCAGAAGCCCCGCCACCAGATAAGAGGTGACAGCCGGCAGACGGACCGCTTTCGCTGCACGGGATGCCAACAGGCCTGCAATGAGCGAAAGAGACATGCAAATGAGCAATTGCTCCATAAAACAAGATCCTCCTCAGGAATTAAGATACGTTAAAAAGTATATCTTATCTGAGGAGGAAAAGCAACATTTGTTAATTGAATTTAAAAATCTTCTGCGCAAGGCGGTAACCGCCCAGCACGAGCTTGTCGCCCTTGGGGATCTTCAGGTTGGTCACGCCGCCAAAGCCGTAGCGGATGGAGCGGTAGACTCCGGCACTGGTGTGTGCCTTGAGGTAGGCCCACAGTTCGTTCTCCTTCTGCTTGGCGGCGGCACTGCCGTCCAGCAGCAGGAAGATGTCGCTGATGGCCATCATCATGGAGAGGTAGTGCAGCATATAGCTGCGCAGCTTCTTCTGGCCCTTGAGGGCATCCAGGTCCTGGCAGTCGATCATGTGGCGGGTCACCCGCAGCTGCTGATCCACCCGCTTGACCATCACGCTCTCGTTCACGCTCTGGTCGGCCCGGCCGATGAAGTAGCGGTACAGGTCCAGATCCATATAATACATGCTCTTGACAAAGGGCAGGGGCTGGTAGACAAAGATGTTGTCCACATAGAAGGTGTGCTTGGGCAGCACCATACCGCAGTCCCGCAGCACCTGTGTGCGGTACATCACCGAGTGCATCAGCAGGTTCTGGTCGGGCCGGAAGTGGCCGACATGCGTCCAGCTGAACAGCCGGTTCTGGGGGAACACGTTGGTGTAGCGCACGGTGTGGCTGGTGTTGTCCTCCACGTGCTCGTAGACATAGTTGCAGATCATCAGGTCAGGCGCGGTGCCCCGGGCAGTCAGCGTGTTCAGCTTGGCCAGCACGGTCCTGAGGGCTGCTTCGTCCAGCCAGTCGTCGCTGTCCACTACCTTGTAATACAGGCCGGTGGCGTTGCGGATGCCCTGATTCACGCCCTCGCCGTGGCCGCCGTTCTCCTGATGGATGGCCTTGACGATGGTGGGATATTTGGCGGCGTACTCGTCGCAGATGGCGGGGGTGTCATCCTTGGTGGAACCATCGTCCACCAGGATGATCTCGGCCTGCTCCCCGGCGGAGAGCAGGGTCTCGATGCAGTGGCGCATATATGCCGCCGAGTTGTAGCACGGGACGGCGAAGGTGATCAATTTCTGAGCCATACAAAATACTCCTTTGCTCTTTTCCGGCAGATGCACAAGGCAGGAGCCGGGATGGAGATATGTACCCATATTATAGCATTTTTGTGCAGGAAATGCTATCGAACGTGGGAAATGTCAGAGATGTTTTACAATTATCCGGGGAGTTGTGGTATACTGATTGGGTTATAAACCTCTCAGGCCGCAAGCGCGTCCGCCTCCCCGTACAGGAGAGACGGCATGGCAGGGCAATGACGGAGCGGTTTTGTATGGATAGGAGGAACCATGGAAAGTCCGCATAGTATTCTGAAAAAAGTCTTTGGCTACGACAGCTTCCGCCCGGGTCAGGAGGAGATCGTCTCCCGTCTGCTGGCCGGGCAGGATGTGCTGGCCGTGATGCCCACAGGTGCGGGCAAGTCCATCTGCTATCAGGTGCCAGCCCTGCTGCTGCCGGGCATCACCATCGTGGTCTCGCCGCTGGTGAGCCTGATGAAGGATCAGGTGGGGGCGCTGGTACAGGCCGGTGTGGCGGCAGCTTTCCTGAACAACAGCCTGACGGACAACCAGAAGGCTCTGATGCTCCGCCGCGCCCGGGAGGGGTGGTATAAGATCATCTATGTGGCTCCGGAGCGGCTGGAGATGCCGGGCTTCCAGCGGTTTGCGCAGGAGCGGGAGATCAGCATGGTCACGGTGGACGAGGCCCACTGCATCAGCCAGTGGGGGCAGGACTTCCGCCCCAGCTACCTGCGCATCAAGGCGTTTGTGGACAGCCTGCCCAAGCGCCCGGTGGTGGGAGCCTTTACGGCCACCGCCACGGCCCATGTGCGGGAGGACATCCGCACCCATCTGGAACTCCACACCCCCTACGAGGTGACCACCAGCTTCGACCGGCCCAACCTCTATTTTGCCACCCGCAGGGCCCTGCCCAGCGAGAAGCCCAAAGTTCTGCTCGACCTTGTGCTCAGGGAGCGGGACAATGCGGGCATCATCTATTGCAGTACCACTCGGCAGGTGGACGAGACCACCCGCCTGCTGCAGAGCCGGGGGATCCGTGCGGCAGCCTACCACGCCAAACTGGATGCGGATACCCGGCGGCAGAATCAGGACGATTTCCTCTATGACCGGGTGCAGATCATGGTGGCGACCAATGCCTTCGGCATGGGCATCGATAAGCCAAACGTCCGGTTCGTCATCCATTATAATATGCCCAAGGATCTGGAGAGCTATTATCAGGAGGCGGGCCGCGCGGGCCGTGACGGGGAGCCAGCCCGCTGCACCCTGCTCTATTCCGGCACCGATGTGCGCACCATCCGGTTCTTCATCGACAAGGAGATGGAGGCTGACAACGGCCTGCCTGCGGATGTCAAGGCCGAAGCGGCACGCAAGGCAGAGGAAAGGCTCAAATACATGACCTTCTACTCCACCACGCCGCGCTGCCTGCGGGGGTATCTGCTGAGCTACTTCGGCGAGGCCGCGCCCCAGAAGTGCGAGAACTGTTCCAACTGTCTGCTGGCAGCACAGGCTGCCGAACAGGTGGAGGAGCAGGCGGCACAGGCCCGCCAGCGTGCCGCGGCCAGTGCGAAGCGGCTGGCCTCGGCCTCCCGTCGCCGTGCCGACGAAGATGCCCTCAGCGAAGCGGACGAGAAGCTGCTGGCTGCCCTCTATGCTCTGCGTAAGCGGCTGGCCGCAAAGCAGAAGCTTCCCGCCTATATGGTGTTCAACGATTCCACCCTCCGCCAGATGGCGCTGAAAAAGCCCCTGAGCGTGGAGGAACTGCTCAATATCCCCGGTGTGGGCGAGAAAAAGGCCGCCCGCTATGGGCAGGAGTTCCTCAGTGTGATCGAAGAAACCGTTGGCACACGGTGAATTGAAGATAAAAGAACAAATAAAGCGTCCCGTTTTCCACGGCCAGTGCAGGCAGGGTGGAAAACGGGACGCTTTTTGTAAAAATAAAAGGGAACTGAATCGCTCCAGTTCCCTCAAGTATATGTCCCTGAGAACATATACCCCAATTAGTAAGAATATTATATCGCAGCTGTTGAAAAAATGCAACTGTTAAATATAATTTTTCAAAATTTCCATCCGTTTCGTCAGGTCGGGATGAATGACAATTGAAGCGACGGCAGGGTTGACTTCAGAGCGATAGGTTTCTGTGATATGCTCAAATTCTTCAATGAACTTAAGGATTTCGGAATTTGGCATCTGCAATAGCTTCAGATAATAGGACATCAGAATGACATAATCTCCGATGGTCTTGAAATTGACATACGGAAGCTGAATCGCAGAACGGAGACAGGCTTTCATTGCCTTTGTGGGGTCAAAATTGCGAAATCGGGTATCAAATACCACGGCATTGTGAGCAATAGCATTCCGGAGATCTTTCAAAGCATAGATGTAGCGAAATAAGAGCTCACAGGATGTATCGTTGGAAAGATCAAGGCCAATGCGAGTGGAAATATCTTTTCGGACAGGAAAAGTCAAACAAGAAAGCAAGTATCCAAAATCTCCCATGGTCATGATCTCGAAGAAAGCCCAAAGAGGAACACCGGAGTAAGTTGGATTATTGTAAAAATGTGTGATTTTTGGATTTCCTTTTGCATAGGCGTTTGCAAGGCTGGACTGGATGGAACGCTGAAGGTTCAATTTGTTTTGCTGGGCTCGCTTTTTCTGTTCAACGGTGAAATTGGCAGGGGAGTTGTTGTAACTGCAAACGACACGATCCAGAACATCCGAAATACTCTCGGATTGTGCGTTTTCAAGGATGCCCTGCAATGCGATGTTCTTGACAGCAGTTTCAATGAACATCATTTTTCCGTAAAACAGAGCTTTCAGGGCAGAATCATATTGGATGGTGGCATAGAGCTCTTGATAAGAGGAAAAAGGCAGGCGCGCACCGGCAGATTTGAAGAAACGATAGCCTTTATAGCCATGATAATATCCGGTTGTGACAAGCTGCTGTTTCTGTGTTGCGCCGGAGATGGCGATGCCGTTGTCACGCAGGTGCTGCATTAAGTCGTTTGTTGTTTTATAGCTCATGGGCATCCTCGATTTACATGCTATGGGTAGCAAACACCTGTTCGTCCTCCCACCAGACAGGGGCCTTTGCGGCAAGGCTCTTGGGCACATCCAGAAGCCGCTGGTTGGAGCTGCCCCGGAAGCGCAGGGAGATATCGTGCTGGGCTTCCACAAAGCGGCCGTCCACCAGAACATCCAGCAGGCTCAGCAGCTCATCGGTGACCTCACAGCGGGCCGGGCAGGGAACACTGCCGGTCAGCTGCTCCCAGGTGTAGCCGGAATAGCACCAGACGCTCTTATTCGGGTATAACGCCCTGAAGTTGCGGACAAAGGGCAGCAGCTCCCGCTGGTTCTCCGGCTCAAAAGGCTCACCGCCCAGCAGGGAGATGCCTGCAATATAGTCGGGCTGGCAGGATGCAAAGATCTCGTTGCGCACAGCCTTGCCGAAGGGCTGACCGTACCCGAAATCCCATGCCACCTCGTTGAAGCAGCCCGGGCAGTGATGCCTGCAGCCCGAAACAAAGATGCTGGTGCGCACCCCCGGCCCATTGGCAATGTCGTAATACTTAATTGTTGCGTAATTCATCACAGATGCAGCACCCGATCCTTGATCTCCTGTGTCCGGCCCTGGTTCCAGAACTGGGTGCCGATATAACCGCAGGTGCGGCGGGCAACGTTCAGCTTGTTCTGGTCAC
>JABLTQ010082217.1_pt1 | contig 12908 bp, 14 predicted proteins | sample 7160101 | NCBI WGS metagenome assembly JABLTQ01 (sample SAMN14651228, study PRJNA627086) | human gut metagenome | isolation source: feces | host: Homo sapiens
TGGCCCGGCGACGTGGACGTGCTCACCCACGAGGCGGGCCACGCCTTCGCGGATTTCATCGCCAGCCAGACCGTGGCGGTGCGGGCGTTGAGCTGCCCCACCATGGAGGGCGCCGAGACCCACTCCATGAGCATGGAGTTCCTCACCGCCCCCTGGCACCACCTGTTCTTTGGGGAGCTGACCGACAAGTACGAGCTCTCCCACGCCGAGGACGCTTTGCTGTTCATCCCCTACGGCTGCCTGGTGGACCACTTCCAGGAGGAGGTCTACCGCCATCCGGAGATGACCCCCGAGGAGCGCAACCAGAAGTGGCTGGAGCTGGAGGGCCGCTACCGCCCTTATATCAACTTTGACGGCCTGCCCTTCTACGGCCGGGGCGCCGGCTGGCAGCGGCAGCTGCACATCTACCTGTACCCCTTCTACTATATCGACTACTGCATGGCCCAGGTGATGAGCCTGCAGTTCTACGCCCTGTCCCTGGAGGATAGGGAGAAGGCCTGGGAGAAGTACATGGCCTTTGTGCGCCAGGGCGGCACCAAGACCTTTGTGGACTTGGCCCACTCTGTGGACCTGCGCTCCCCCATTGACCAGGGCTGCGTAAAGGACGTGTGCCAGGCCGCCTTCCAGTGGACTGAGGGGCATTTGGTGGAGTGATTCCCGTTTTGTTGTAAAGAGAAGGCGAAAGGGCTTCCGCTGGGGCGGAGGCCCTTTTTCCGGCACATTTCTAGGAAACTTACCAAAATATAAGCTTGCTTTTTTAGATTTTTATGATATAATAAGGATAAGCCCCCTGGGCATTGCCCGGGGCGGCCTGGCCACGATTCTATCTTCCCTCCTTTTCACAAAGCCGCCATGGGAGTTCCCACTGGGCGGCTTTGTCGTGTGAAGAAGGGAGATTGGCCGGCATAGACTGAAAGGCAGCCTATTTTTTAGAAAGGATGGTAAGCTATGGCGTTTCGCGAAATCTCTGTAGAACAGCTGAAAGACAACCCCTTCACCTTGATCAACAAGGACTGGATGCTCATCACCGCCGGGGACGGGGAGAAGCACAACACCATGACCGCCAGCTGGGGCGGCGTGGGCGAGCTGTGGGGCAAGTATGTGTCCACCATTTACATCCGGCCCCAGCGGTACACGCTGGAGTTTGTGGAGCGGGAGGAGTACTACTCCCTGTGCTTCTTCGGCCCGGAGTACCGCCAGGCTTTGAGCTTGTGCGGGAGCAAATCCGGCCGGGACGTGGACAAGGACGCCGCCACCGGCCTGACCCCCTGCTTCGACCAGGCCGCCCCCTATTACGAGCAGGCGCGGCTGGTGTTCCTCTGCCGCAAGCTGTACCGCCAGGACATGGAGGAAAGCGCCTTCCTGGACAAGGGCTTGCTGGAAAAGTGGTATGACAACGACCTGCACCGCATATTCATTGGGGAGATTGTAAAGGTGCTGGAGAAGGAATAAGCAAAAAGACAAGCAAAAAAGGACATCCCGAGCTTTTGGGATGTCCTTTTTCTTGCGGTGTTTTCGCGAATCCTTCGCAGGAAAGGGTATTTAAAATCCGAAGTCCTCTGGCAGGAGCAGCTCCAAGTCCCGCTGGGCCTCGGGGGTGCGGACGTTCCGGCGGGAGCAGGCGATGACGGCCTCCTCAACCTTATTGCGGGCCATGCGGCCGTTGCCGTTGGTGCGGGGGTCGCCCCCCTGCTGCTGGCGCTGGTAGTAGGCCAGCAGGGGGATTTCGCAGGCGGGGGCCAGGCGGTAGCCCTTGGAGGCCACAATGCTCTTGGTGATTTCCACCAGCTCCCCGGCGGTGTAGTCGGGAAACTCGATGATATTGGGGAAGCGGGAGCGCAGGCCGGAGTTGGCGGTGAGGAACTCCTCCATCTCCCGGGAGTAGCCCGCCAAGATGACCACCAAGTCGTCCCGGTGGTCCTCCATGCCTTTCACCAGCGTGTCGATGGCCTCCAGGCCGAAGCTGTCGTCCTTGCCCCGGTAAAGGGAGTAGGCCTCGTCGATGAACAGCACGCCGCCCAAGGCGGACTGGATGGCCTTTTGGGTGAGGGGCGCGGTGTGGCCCACGTACTGGCCCACCAGGTCGCCCCGGGTGACTTCCACCAGCTGGCCGCCCTCCAGCACGCCAATGGCCTTGAGGTACCGGGAGACGATGCGGGCCACGGTGGTCTTGCCTGTGCCGGGGTTGCCGGTGAATATCATGTGCATGGAGGGGGAGTCGGCCTTGAGGCCCCGCTCCCGGCGCAGCTGCTGGATTTTGAAGTTATCCTCCAGGGAGAGGATGTAGTCCTTCACCGGCTGGAGGCCCACGATTTGGGAGAGCTCCTCCCGCACGGCGGCCACGGCGGCATCCCGTGCGGAGGAATCGGCCTTTCTGCCCACCCGGGTGGCAAGGCCGGCCTGGACGTACTCCACCAGCAGGGCGCCCTCCTCCACCAGGACCCGGCCCTCCACCGGGCCCAGGCTTTTGCGGAGCTTCTCCTCGCTGAGGGTGCGGTACAGGCCGTCGGCGCTCTCCTTTAAGGCGAAGGCGCCCTGGTCTGGGGTGAAGCGGTCCGCCAGGGCGGACACCGCCGCCCTGTCAAAGGAGAGCTTCATTTGCAGCTGCTTCTGGCAGCGGGCGGCCAGGTCTTCCAGCTCCCGGCGGGCAATCTCCTCCAGGGACTGGCGGGTAAAGGGCTTTGTCTGGCATTGGTCGTCCAGCGCCGCCAGGAAGGGCGCGCCGAAGGCGTCCACCAGCTTGGAGGCGGGCTGGTCCGTGAGCAAAAAGAGGTACTTCCCTCCCGCGGACAAGGTGGAGACGGCCCCCGGCACCAAGGCCGTGCCGATTTCCACCAGCATGCCCTTTTGCTCGGCGTAGCGGCTGGGCAGGGGGATTTCCCCCTCCCGGAACAGGGAGGCCACCATGGAGAGCACCCCGGTGTGGCACTTCTCCCAGTGCTCCAGCACCAGGGCGGCCGCACCGCTTTTCACCGCGGCGTAGAAGTCCTGGATGAAAAGCTTTTCCGAGCCTGTGGCGCTGTAGCGGGACAAGTCCAGCAAGGCGGTTTTAGGGCTTTTCAGCGCGCCCTGCCGCCCCAAAGAGGCGGTGAAGCACCGCAGCGCGCTGTGGCGGCCCGTGCCGTGGGGGCCGGAGACCACCGCCCGGCACAGGGGGCGGTCCTCCCGGGTGCCGGCCACAAAGGGCCGCTTAAAGGCGATGAGCAGCCCGTCCAAGAATTCCTCCTGGCCCAGGACCAAGGCGCCGGCTTCCTGGCGGGCCACCTGGAAGGCCAGCTCCAAATCCACCGGGTCCCCGGCGTTGCGGGAGACGGCGGTGGTGTCCACGCCGTCCTGGCGGAGGTGGCGCTCCAAATCGGCCATATCGGCTTTGGCCTCCTGGGTCAGCCGCTCCAGGCTGGCTTGGAGGGATTCCGACAGGCTGTCGCCGGTGCGCTCTACAGCGTCCAGGGCTTGCTGGGCCTGCTGGGCGTTGGCGGCGGCCGCCTCGATAGGCGACTGGGCAGGGGGCGCCGTGCGGGGCTTCTCCCCCCTCTCCTTCTCCCCGGGCTGGCTGCTTTTAAAATGGAGCCTGCCACCCCGGAACATGGAGTCCAGGATGGCATCGATGTCGTTTTTCATGGGACAAAATCCTTTCCATTACAAAGGGGTACGCAAAAAGTTCAACAGCCGCGGGCGCCGCTGTCATAGGGCTGCAGGTCCTCCAGGATGGCCCGGAGGTTTTCCGCGTCGATTTGGCCGGGGGCAGAGGCGTTCAGCCCCGCGCCAAAAGTCAGGCAGGAGCCGAATACCCCGCCTCCCGCCCGGGTGATTTTGCCCAGCTCCCCCATGCTCATGGTGATGACCGGGCCAATCTCACTGCTGGCCTCCCACGTGGCGGCGAGCAGGGCCAGCACGTCCCCGGGGGTGCGGGGCATGACGGCGTATTTGGGCAAATCCGCCCCCAGCGCCTTCATGCGGCGGAGGGTGGCGGCAATCTCCTCTTTCGGGGGCGTCTGGTGGAAGTCGTGCTTGGACAGGACCACCGAAATGCCCCGGGACTTGGCAAGCTCCGCCAGCCGGGCGGCGCGCTCCTCCCCGCAGGAGAGCTCTATATCCACAAAGCCAAAGCCCCCGGTTTGGAGCAAGTCCACCAAGCGCCGCTCATACTCCTCGGGAGAAAGCCGGGCTTGTCCGCCCTCCCCCTGGGTGCGCAGCGTGCACAGCAGGGGCTTGTCCCCCAGGTTTTCCAAAACCTGAGGCAGCACGGGCAGGGGGTTGCCAAAAAAGCAATCCAGGCGCCACTCGAACAGGTCCGCGGGCAAGTCCGCCACTTGCTGCAGCTCGCTGAGCAGCGCGGGCATGCCGTTGCCTGTAAGGGGCACGCATAGTTTCGGAAGGCCCTCGCCAAAGCGCAGACCTTGCAGCGGGATACAACGCAAAATTTCCACTCCTTTTTCCCATGCACCAATTCCATATAATTTAAGTATACCGGTGCGGGTGGGAATTGTCAATTTGCGGGCGGGGGAAAATTAAATTTGTGGCGCTCCTTGCGCTGGGTGCCCCAGATATTGTATAATGAGCTGGAAAGAGACACACATCCTTTGGAAAGGGGCCTGGCCCCTTTGGGAGGGATTTCTATGAATCTGAAAAGCCAAGAGACCCGGCGCCTGGCCCCGGAGATGGACCCCCTGCGCATGGGCATGGGCTGGACCGCCCAGGACTTGGAAAAGCCCCAGGTGCTCATTGAGAGCACCTACGGCCAGAGCCATCCCGGCAGCGCCCACCTGTTGCAGTTTGCCCAAGAGGCGGCCAAGGCAGCCGACGCGGCGGGGGCGAAATCCGCGCTGTACTTTGCCACGGACATGTGCGACGGCATGAGCCAGGGCCACGACGGCGGCAACTACTCCTTGGTGAGCCGGGACACCATCGCCAATTTGATTGAAATCCACGCAAACGCCACCACCTTTGACGCCGGGGTGTTTATCGCCAGCTGCGACAAATCCGTGCCGGCCCAGCTGATGGCCATTGGGCGCATCAACATCCCCTCCATTGTGGTCACCGGCGGGGTGATGGAAGCCGGCCCCGACCTGCTGACCCTGGAGCAAATCGGCAAGTACAGCGCCATGTTCCAGCGGGGGGAGATACCAGAGGAGCAGTTCACCTTTTACAAGCACCACGCCTGCCCCTCCTGCGGGGCGTGCTCCTTTATGGGGACGGCCTCCACCATGCAGATTATGGCCGAGGCCCTGGGGCTGATGCTCCCCGGCAGCGCCCTGATGCCCGCCACCTGCGAGGATTTGGTGGAGGTGGCCCGCAAGGCAGGCGCCCGGGCCGCCCAGATGGCGGTGGAAGGCATCACCGCCCGGGACATGGTGACGGAAAAGAGCTTTGAAAACGCGGTGATGGTCCACGCGGCCATTTCCGGCTCCACCAACACGCTGCTGCACCTGCCTGCCATTGCCCGGGAGTTCGGCGTGGAGCTGGACGCGGATTCCTTTGACAGGATGCACCGGGGCGCCCACTATCTGCTGGACATCCGCCCCGCCGGGCGCTGGCCCGCGGAGTACTTCTACTACGCCGGGGGCGTGCCCCGGATCATGGAGGAAATCAAGTCCATGCTGCACCTGGACGTGATGACCGTCACCGGCAAGACCCTGGGCGAAAACCTGGAGGAGCTGAAGCACAACGGCTTTTATGAGCGCTGCGAGGAGCTGCTGAAAAAGACCGGCCTGCGGCGCACGGACATCATCCGCACCTTTGGGGAGCCCATTGGCACAAACGGCACCATCGCCGTGCTGAAGGGCAACCTGGCGCCCCAGGGCAGCGTGGTCAAGCACAGCGCCGTGCCCAAAGAGATGCACCAGGCCATCTTGAAGGCCCGGCCCTTTGACTGCGAGGAGGAGGCCATCGACGCCATCCTCCACCACCGCATCCAGCCGGGGGACGCGGTGCTCATCCGGTATGAGGGGCCCAAGGGCAGCGGCATGCCGGAGATGTTCTACACCACCGAGGCCATCTCCTCGGACCCGGCGCTTTCCGCCTCCATTGCCCTGATTACCGACGGGCGGTTCTCCGGGGCCAGCAAGGGGCCGGCCATTGGCCACGTCTCCCCCGAGGCCGCCGAGGGCGGGCCCATCGCCTTGGTGGAGGAGGGCGACCTGATTCAGGTGGACATTCCCGGGCGGGTGCTGCGCATCTGCGGCATCCACGGCAAGGAGGCCACCGAGGAGGAAATCGCCGCGGAGCTGGCCCGCCGGAAAGAGCGCTGGCAGCCCCGGCCGCCCAAGTACACCACCGGCGCCTTGGGCTTATTCACAAGAAACGCTGCCTCCCCCATGAAGGGCGGCTACATGGACTAACGCTGAGAAAGGAAGGGTATCCTTATGGCAAATGTGGAACAGGTTTTGCGGGACACAGGCGTGATTCCCGTCATCAAACTGGAGGACGAACAGAAGGCGGTCTCCCTGGGCAGGGCCCTGCTGGAGGGAGGCATCCCCGCGGCGGAAGTGACGTTCCGCACCCCGGCGGCGGCCAAGTCCATTGAGAACATCGCCAAGGCACTTCCGGAGATGTTTGTCTGCGCGGGCACGGTGCTCAGCGTGGAGCAGGCCAAGCTGGCTGTGGACTGCGGCGCCAAGGCTGTCATCTCCCCCGGCACCAACCGGGACGTGGTGGAGTGGTGCGTGAAAAACAACGTGCCCGTCTACCCCGGCTGCGCCACCCCCTCTGAGGTGGAGGCGGCTATGGGCATGGGCCTGACCACGGTGAAGCTCTTCCCCGCCGAGGTGGTGGGGGGCGTGAAGATGCTCCAGGCGCTGTACGGCCCCTACCGGGGGGTGAAGTTTATGCCCACCGGCGGCATCAGCCCCAGCAACGTGAAGGAGTACCTCTCCCAGCCCAACGTCATCGCCTGCGGCGGCAGCTGGCTCTGCCCCGCCGGGGACATCAACGAGGGCAACTGGGCAGCCATCACCCAACGGGCCCGCGAGTGCATGGCTTTGGTGCAGGAAGTGCGGAGCTGACCTGAGGGTTAGGATACAATTCTAAAAAGAGGGGAATTTGATGCTTCTTAGCGGTTTTATCACAGACAAAAACCAAGCCCCCATTGCCAACGCCGCTGTGGAGCTGAAAGACGAGCATTTTGAAACCGTTTATCAGGCTTTCAGCGACGACGCGGGGCATTATCAGCTGGATGTCCCCCCAGGCCACTACCCGTTTTTAACGGCGGTGAAAGACTACGCTGTCCACTATTTAGAGTATTGGTGTCAGGACATCCCCCTCATCCAGCCGGTTTCGCTGGATGTCATCCTGGACCGGCTGGAGGTGTACGGGCTGCATGTGTTCCCCGTCAAGGGCGCCGGGAATGGCCTGATGGCCTATTTCCGGCCCATGAGCCTGGACAAATACCAGCGCGGGGAAAAGGACCTTGCCCCAGAAGGGATATCTGTCACCGCGCTGGTGGACGGCGCCCCCGCGCCTGTGCTCCAGGTGAATCCCGTCCAAGAGGTGTGTCCGGACAGCAAGATGGCTGCGTACCTGATTCAGATACAAACGCCCTCTGGCGCCCCGTCCTGGAGCAAGTGCGAATTGCGGATTCAGGACAGCGAGGGCCACTGCGGGGCGGCAGCAATCTTCCATTCTCCCCTGTAAGGAAAGGGCTGTGGAAAGATTCCTGTTCTTTGGCAATTCGTTGTGGACATACAAAAAAGGAGCGGTATAGCCGCTCCTTTTTCTTGTCACGAAACAAAGGGGTCTATGGAATTTACGTCCAGGGAGTTTACAAACTCCAAGGCCTCTGGATAGGTGGAAAACCTGCCTTGGATGGGCTGGTAGCTGTCTGGGGCGAACTCCTTGATTTCGATGTCCTGCTCCAGGACCTTCCACTGGCCGTTTTGGTTTTCCAGCAAAGCTGTGGTGGTATCCCGGTTGCAGAGGACCTCCACGGTGTAGAAAGGCTGGCCCTGGGAGGTATAGGTGTAAATGGTGGTCAGCCAACTGGTGGCGCGGTAGCGCACCCGGGCCCTTGTATCCGACTCCTTCTCTACCGAGAGCAGCTGGCCGTGGGTGTTGCCGGCGTCCACAGAGAAGCCCCACTCCAGGGGGACTTCCAAAGCGGAAACGCAGTTCTGGGTAAAACGCTGGGACAAATCCCCGGCAAAGTAGGGGGACATATCCCCGTCCACCCCCTGGCGCACCTGCTCCGCCGCCGCCACAATCTGGCTGGTGGAGAGGGAAGCATCCCCATCCAAGGCCTGGGCAAGTTCCCCGGCAGGCACCACATGGGCGTACTGATAGGCGGACGAGGCAGCCATGGCCCGCTGCATCAGGGTGACGCCCCAGGCGTAGCGGGAGCCCACAGCCATCCCGCAGACCAGGAGGCAGCACAGGCACACCGGCAGCACAAACCGGATTTTCCATTTTCGCATGGCACAGCTCTCCTTTCCAAGCAATCTCCTAGGTTTATCATAGACCTTTGGGGAGATGTTTGTCAAGAGAGGACGCAAAAAAGCCCTCCCGTGTGGGAGGGCTTTTGCTGTTGTGGGATTTTACTCCTCGGTGGGGGCTTCGGGCTCTTCCTCGTCGTCGTCGAAGTCAAACTCCAAAGTCTCGCCGCAGCCGGGGCAGACAATGCTGCCCTCTTCCAGCATCTCGTCGTTGAGCTGGATGGTGTCGCCGCAGCTGGGGCAGGTCACTTCGAACTCGGCGTCGTCAAAGTCGTCGCCGTGGTGGTGATGATGACCGCAGCCACAGCCGCACTCATCCTCGTCCTCCAGCTCGTAGTAGTCCTCTTCCAGCTCGCCCAGGTCGTAGTCAATCTCGTCCACCTGCTCGGACAGCTCGTCCAGGTCGTTGTCCAGTTCTTCCACGGACAGGCACAAATCGTCCAGCAGCTCCACAATGGCATTGAGGACCTTGGTCTCCTTGGCGTTGGGGTCCAGCTCCAGGCCGTCCATCAAGCCGCGGATATAAGAAGCTCTCTCAGAATTCGTCATGGTTCGTTCCTCCCTTTCCGTTTCGCGGCGGCAGCGCCACGCGGTGTATTTGGGCAAATGGGGCGCTTTAGGCGCGCTCCATGTACTCCCCAGTACGGGTGTCGATGCGAATCATCTCGCCCTCGTTGATGAACAGGGGCACGCGGATCTCCGCGCCGGGCTCCAGGGTGGCGGGCTTCAAGGTGTTGGTAGCGGTGTCGCCGCGCACGCCGGGCTCGGTCTTGGTGACCTCCAGCTCCACAAAGTTGGGAGGCTCCACGCCGAACACGTTGCCCTTGTAGGAGAGCACCTTGCAGTCCATGTTCTCCTTGACAAACTTGAAGTTGTCGCCCAGGACGCTGCCGTTGATGGGCATCTGCTCGTAGGACTCGTTGTCCATGAAATAGTACAAATCCCCATCGCTGTAGAGGTACTGCATATCCTTGCGCTCGATGTAAGCGGTGGGATACTTGTCGCTGGGGTTAAAGGTCTTTTCAGTGACAGCGCCGGTGATGACGTTGCGGATTTTGGTGCGCACGAAAGCAGCGCCCTTGCCGGGCTTTACGTGCTGGAACTCGATGATGGAGTAGACGCCGCCATCCATCTCGAAGGTCACGCCGTTTCTAAAATCGCCTGCGGTTACCATATTTTAACAACCTCCAAATTCTTTCTCTTCTTCTATTGTACAGGATTCTTCCCCGGAATGCAAGCCATTTCCTGGGAGTTTCCGCCCTTTACAGGCAGATGAGCTCCTTGGGGGACTTGGTCAGGCTGCGGCAGCCATCGGCGGTGACCAGCAGCATGTCCTCGATGCGCACGCCGTACTTGGCGGGCAGGTAGATGCCGGGCTCGTCGGTGACCACCATGCCCTCGGCGGCCAAAGTGGAATCCCCACGGCCAAAGCGGGGCCACTCGTGGATTTCAAAGCCAACCCCGTGGCCCAGGCCGTGGCCGAAGGTGCCGGGGTAGTCCTTCTCGATGATGTCCCGGGCCACCTTGTCTACATCGCTGCAGACAACGCCGGGCTTGACGTAATCGATGACGGCCAGATGGGCCTTGAGCACGGTGTCGTACACGGCCTTCTGCTCATCGCTGACCTGGCCCAGGGCCACGGTGCGGGTCATGTCGGAGTGGTAGCCATCCAACAGGGCGCCGGTATCCATGGTGATGAAATCGCCCTTGTGCACCTGGTTGTCAGAGGGGACGGCGTGGCACTGGGAGCCGTTTTTGCCAGCGGCCACAATCAGCTCGAAGGCCACGTTCTCGGCGCCCTGCTTGCGCATGAAGAACTCGATCTCCAAGGCCAGGTCCCGCTCGGTGACGCCCTCTTTGATGTAGGGCAGGATGTGCTGGAAGGCGGCGTCGGTAATCTCCTGGGAGGCCTCGATCTTCTTGACCTCCTCGGGGGACTTGATCATCCGCTGGTCCCGGATGGCGTTGTCCAAGGTGCTGTCCAGCACCGCCTGGACGCCCACTTTCTGGAAAGCCTCCTCAAAGCGGCGGGCCTGGGCCACGGAGAGCTGCTCGCACTCCATGTACACCTCTTGGACGCCGTGCTTCTGCAGCAGCTCCTGGAGCTTGCCCATGAGGGAATCAAACCCCACCACGGTGCAGTACTGGGCCTTGTAGCGGGCGGCCTCCTCATAGCGGAAGTCCATCAGCAGGTAGGCCTCTTCCGCCGTGACCAGCAAAGCGCCGTCGGTGGCGGGGAACTGGGTGAAGTAGCGGCGGTTTTTCTCGGAAAAAACCAGGGCGGCCTTTTGGCTGTCGCCGTGGATCAAGGTATCGGCAAGGCGTTCCACAGGGTTTTTCATTTCAAAACTTCCTTTCTCGAAGAAAATTTTTCCCGCAGGCCACGCTCGAAATGCCTGCGGACCTTGAAGGTGAAGCCCTCCTCTGGCTCGATGGGGCTGAGCAAAACAGACTTCATCCCGCACAGGTTGGCCCCCACGATGTCGGTGAAAATCTGGTCCCCGATGATGACGCACTCCTGGGGCTTTACCCGCAGCCGTTTGGCCGCCCGCAGGTACCCCACCGGCAGGGGCTTTAAGGCGAAGCTTAAGGTATCCAGGCCGAACACCGCCCCAAAGGAGCCCACCCGGCCTTTAAAGTTGTTGGAGATGATAATCATCCGGAAACCGGCTTCTCCCATGGCCTTCACCCACTCCAGGGCCCCCGGGGAAGGGGCGTGAGAGGTGTAGGTGGCCAACGTGTTGTCCACATCCAAGAGCAGGGCGCGCACCCCAAGGCTCTGTAAGAACTGGGGGGTGATCTCTGTAACGCGCTCCCGCACAGCGGTGGGCTGAAAAATGTGCATCTGGGCCTCTCCTCATACAGTTTTAAGACACAAAAAAGCGGGCAGAAACTGCCCGCTTTCGAAGGAAAATGTGAGCAGCTTATTTGTACTTGCGCTTGCGAGCTGCTTCTGACTTCTTCTTACGCTTGACAGAGGGCTTTTCGTAAGCCTCTCTCTTACGGACCTCTTGGATGACGCCCGCTCTGGCACACTGCTTTTTAAAGCGACGGAGCGCGCTGTCCAGAGATTCGTTTTCCTTGAGCCGGATCTCAGCCATTTGTATATCCCTCCCATCCGCCACAAGGCAGGGGTTGTTTCGTCGTAGGCATTACCAGTACAACAGAAATAATTATACTTTCCTAAGGCTGGATTGTCAAGCCCTGTTTCTCTCATTTTTCCAAAGGCCCCTTCCCGCCCTAGACAAGGCGGGTGTAAAGGCCCTCCTCCCGGCGGAGGATGCCCTCGCTAATCATGTCCCGGCGCAGGGTGCAGTAGTCCTGGTGGAAGCGCAGCAGCACCTGGTTGAGCTCCCGCTCGGGATAGGGGCGGCCCAGCTCCAGCTCCTTGGCGATTTCCTCCAGGCAGATGCGCTCCTTTTTCCGCTGGGCGGGGATGGACTTGAGCCGGCCGTACTCAAAAAAGCTGTCCAGCACCCGCTGGCGGTAGCGGGCCTCCCGCTCCTGCTGGCGCTGGGCGTCGGAGGACTTCTCCCCCAGGATGTCCAAAATGCGGCACTGGAACACCTCTTTATTGATAGAGTACATGGTGTAGTACTGCTCCCGGCGGGAGGAGACCGCCCCGGCGTCCATCAGCTTCTTTAAATGGAAGGACACCGTGGCCGGGGTGAGCTCCAACCGCTGGGCCAGGCGCTCCACGTACATATCCTCCTCCAGCAGGGATTTGAGGATTTGCAGCCGGGAGCGGTCCGCCAAGCCTTTAAATAGTTTTAACGCCTGTTCCTCTGTCATGGGTTACGCCTCCTTTCCCAGCTGGTCCCAGGCCTGCTGCCAGGCTTCCAGCTTCCACTCCTCCACGGCGGCCCGGGCCATATCCCCGTGGGCTTGGGCCAAATCCCGGGCGGCCCGCCAATTCTCCGGCAAAGCTTCCAGCTTCCGGCGGTAGGCGGCCTCCAGCTCCTGGGGCGGCAGGTGGGCTTCCAGGGCCTGGTACACCGTGGCGCAAATCTGGAAGATATTCCCCTGGATTTTCGCCCGGCGGGCCTCATCCTCCCGGCAGTCCTGGGAGAGGGCCTCCCCCTCCTGGCGGCAGCGCTCCACCTGGCTTTCTAAATAGTTGAGCCAAATCTCCTTTTTCAACGTGTTCGCCTTCCTTCGCAAGATTTATTTTTGCATGTATCGAACTGGATTAAGCATACCAGCTTGGCGTGGATTTGTCAAGATTTGATTTGATATTTATCAAAGTATTTTCCCTTGTAAATGGGACACCAAGCATGCTATAATATAAAAAATATATAAAAACATTCGTCACAGAAAGGAGATGGCGCAATGGAAGGAAGTCATCGCATCGCCAACGGCATGGAGTTTGTAAACGACCCGGCGGTCATTGGCAAGTGGAAAAGCGAGGGGAGCCTGGAGGCTGGGGAGGAATTTTCCCTGGAAAAGCTGAATGCCTCCCAGAAGGGGGAACTGGCAGAGGAA
>JABLTQ010068081.1_pt1 | contig 12880 bp, 10 predicted proteins | sample 7160101 | NCBI WGS metagenome assembly JABLTQ01 (sample SAMN14651228, study PRJNA627086) | human gut metagenome | isolation source: feces | host: Homo sapiens
GGTGCTTATGAGAAGCGCAAATTTATTAAATGATTTCGCCTTTAAGTATGTGTTTGGCGAAGATTGTAAGGAGGCTAATGATGCCTTAAAATCATGACTCACGGTATTTTTAGAAAGGAAAGTCCATCATGTGGTTGTTAAAAACTCAGAAATGGTGAAAGATTTCAGTAAAATGAAAAATCCAAGATTGGATCTGTTGGTTGAATTTGATGATCGAACGATGGTGGATTTAGAAATGCAGTTAAGACAAACTCAAGATCATCTGCCGATTCGCTTTAGTTATTATTTGGCTAGACTTCATGGTTCTCAAGAATTGGAAGGAAAATATTATGGAGAGTTAAAGGAAACAATTGTCTTAGTGTTCTTTAATGTGAATTCAATTGATAATCATAGAATGTGTAACACATTCACATTGAAAAATGAGGATGGCTTATCTTTTGTGAAAGAAACAGAAGATCGTATGAAGTTACGAACGGTTGAAATGGCAAAGTTGGATGTAAACAAGCCGCTTGAAGAAATGAATGAACAGGAAAAGATGATTTATTACTTTTTGAATTGCCACAAAGGAATCGAAGATAGTAAAATTAAGGTGATGATAGAAAGTGATTGGGTGATTCAAATGTTAGAGAAGCGTGTAGAAACCATATCGGATGATGGTTGGAAAAAAATAATAGAAGATTTTAGAAAACTACATGAAAATGAAGAGCGAATGGAACGACAGCTCGAACTTGAAGAGGCTCATAAAGCAAAAGAAGAAGCAAAAAATGCATTACAAGAAGCGAATAAATTAAACCAAGAAGCTGATAAGAAAGTAGAAGAAGCTGATAAGAAAGTAGAAAAAGCAAATAAACTAGTGAAACAAATGGTTTGCAAGATGTATGAAGATGGTTTTAGTCTTGAACAAATTTCTGAATATTGTTCACTAAATGTGGATGAAATTCAGGTGTTGATAAAATCATAAATTTTCTGTTGCATTTAAAAAAATGTTTGTTTATAATAAAGCCATCCTTTGTAGAGGCAATGAAAAGAAGAAGTAGTCGTGGATGCTGCTGATAGTGAGTTCCTGATGGTGGAAATGGAACAGTAAGCACAGGGTGAACGTGTCTTAGAGCTAAGCTTTCGAAGATTGAGGAAGCTTCGGATACTCCCGTTATGAGTTAAGGGCTTGTACATTAGTGCAGGAAATAAGGTGGTACCGCGATTTTATAGTCGTCCTTGTATATTCAAGGACGGCTTTTTTTATTAGAAGGGAATGGTAGATATGAAAAAAGGATTTAAATTAATTTCGGCATTTTTAGTAAGTTTTATGATCATGATGTCTAGTATTATGCCTGCATTTGCCGATGAAACAGATACATCAACAACAGGCGATTTATTAGACAAGATTCAAGAAAGAGGAGAATTGATTGTAGGTACATCTCCTGATTTTCCACCTAATGAATTTATTGACTCAACAAAAACAGGACAAGCGCAATATGTAGGTTCTGATATTGAATTAGCAAAATATATTGCGAAAAAGATGGGTGTTAAATTAACAATCAAAGCCGCAAGTTTTGATACAGTTTTGGCAAATCTTCAAACTGAAGAAATTGATTTAGCAATTACTGGATTGGCTTATACACCAGCACGTGCGCAACAAATGGAAATGTCTATTGGATACAATATGACAGAGGATACTGGTGGACAGGCTGTTATTATCGCAAAAAAAGATGCAGATAAGTATAAGAAGTTAACAGATCTAACTGGCTTAAAGGTGGCAGCTCAACAAGGATCAATCCAGCAACAATATACAGAAGATCAAATTCCGGACGCAAAACTACAATCTATTTCAAGTATTGATGATGGTGTTGCCCTATTAAAGAATGGTACGGTACAAGCTGTTGCATGCTCTGAAGGTACAGCTGATGAATATATTGAAAAGAACTCTGAACTTGCGAAGTTAGATGAATTATTCAATATTGATCAAGATTATGCAGGTAATCGTGTGGGTGCTCCTTTAGGTGAAAAGAGATTGATGAAAGAAGTCAATAAAATTTTAAAGGAAGTCAATAAAAAAGGTTTATATGAAGAGTGGTATAAAACGGCAAAGAAACAGAGTAGTGAACAATTTACTTTAACAGCGACTGGATTCTTTGGAACATGTGTTCAAATTGTTCAATATTGCTGGCCGCAATTATTAAAAGGTTTAGGAATTACTTTAGGACTTGCTGCTATTACTGTTATTTTTGGTACAATTATTGGTGGATTATTTGCCCTAGTAAAACTATCAAAGAATAAAATCATACAAGCGATTGCGGGTGTATATGTAGAATTGATTCGTGGAACACCACTATTACTACAATTATGGTTGTTCATCAATATTTTCTCTTATTTGACAAATGGAAATATGCCAATGATCGTGAGTGTAATTATTGCCCTTGTCATTAATTCAAGTGCATATGTGGCTGAAATTATTCGTTCAGGTATTCAATCTGTGGATAAAGGACAAAGAGAAGCGGCCAAATCACTTGGTATGTCAAATGTACATATGATGACTAAAATCATTATTCCTCAAGCTATCAAGAATATCTTGCCAGCCTTAGGTAATGAATTCGTTATGATGATCAAGGAAACATCTTTGGCAAGTACATTCTATATTGGAGAATTAATGACTGTTAACAGTGTTATTAAATCGGCTACTTATAAATCCATTGAACCATTAGTAATTGTTGGTTTGATCTACTTTATTGTTACATATTCATTATCAAAATTAATTAAATACATGGAAGGGAAGTTGAGTGTCAGTGACTAAGGAACTAATTGTTGTAAAAGACTTACATAAAAATTTTGGAGATCTTGAAGTATTAAAAGGAATTGATCAAACAATCCATCAAGGAGAAGTTGTTAGTATTATTGGACCTAGTGGTTCAGGAAAATCTACTTTCTTACGTTGTCTTAACTTATTAGAAAAACCATCTAGTGGACAAATCATTTTCGAAGGTATAGATATTGCAGCTGAAAATGTTGATATTGATACACATCGTAAAAAGATTGGAATGATCTTCCAGCACTTTAATGTATTTCCACATTTAACAGTTTTAGAAAATATTACCATCACACCAATTCTAGAACTTAAAACACCAAAGGCCCAAGCTGAAAAAGAAGCAATTGAATTGCTTAAAAAAGTTGGCTTGGAAGATAAGAAGGATGAATATCCAAGAAAATTATCTGGTGGACAAAAACAGCGTCTAGCTATTGTTCGTGCTCTAGCTATGCATCCAGATGTAATTTTATGCGATGAACCAACAAGTGCATTAGATCCAGAAATGGTAAAAGGTGTACTTGAAGTCATTAAAGAATTGGCGAATCAAGGAATGACAATTGTGATCGTAACACACGAAATGGGATTTGCCCGTGAAACAAGTGATCGCGTACTATTTATGGATGAAGGTATTATTCAAGAACAAGGAACTCCAGAAGATATTTTTGAACATCCACAAAATCCAAGAACCATCAAATTTTTATCGCAAGTACTATAAGCTTGGGCACATGTTCAAGCTTTTCTTATGGTATAATTTAATAAATTGGAGGAAATTGATATGAATTCAGAATGGTCATTAGACATATTGTACAAGGGATTTGATGATCCTAAATTTAGTGAAGATCTAACATCTTTTGAAAAGAAGGCAAAAGAATTGGATGAACTTTCAAAGACTTTAAGTCATGAAAATGAAAAGAAAGATCTTCTTCAAATTGTTAAAGTATTAGAAGAGTTTGAATTATTAGAAAAACATTTGAGTTGCTTTGGATCTTTGAGTCAATCCACAAATACGGCAAATGCGAAAGCAGCAGCAGCCATTGATAAAGTAGCTACTATCGCAAGTACAGCCAGTAAGGCTATGGCAGTATTCTCTCGCTATATTGCGGATATGAAGGATTTAAACAGCTATTTAGATTGTCCAGAACTTTGTGAATACAAATATTTTTTAAATGATATTCACGAAAGCGGAAAATATTTGTTAAGTGAAGACGTAGAAGAGGCACTTGCCAAAATGAATATTTCTGCAGGTTCTGCTTGGGAGAAGCAACAAAGTCTACTCACAAGTTCATTGGAAGTGGAATATGATGGTAAAAAGTTACCTTTGGCATCTGTTCGTAATCTAGCGTATGATGCAGATAAAGAAGTTCGTAAAGCTGCCTATGAAGCTGAACTTAAAAGTTATGCACCTATTGCGGATGCAGTAAGTTTTTCTTTAAACAACATTAAACTACAAGTGATTACCGAAGCTAAAATGCGTGGCTATACAAGTCCAATGGATATGACGCTACACCAGTCTCATGTATCCCAAAAAACATTAGATGCACTTCTTAGTGCAATGCAGAAATACTTGCCAGTATTCCATACGTATTTGAAAAGAAAAGCTGAAATGTTAGGGTATGAAAATGGCCTTCCTTGGTATGAATTATTTGCGCCAATTGGAAAATCAGCTACGACAAGTTTTACTCCAGAAACTACAAAAGAATATTTGATTAATCATTTTAGACCATTTTCTGATGACTTGGCCGATATGATGGAAGAAGCTTTTGACAATAACTGGATTGATTTTTATCCACATAAAGGAAAAGTTGGTGGAGCTTTCTGCTGCAATATGCCGTTTGTGAAACAATCACGCGTACTAACTAATTTTGATGGAGAACTTGGAGACGTAGTTACTTTGGCTCATGAACTTGGACATGCATATCATGGATTAAACATTGAAAGTCATAGACCATTAAATTGGGAGTATTCTATGCCAGTTGCAGAAACGGCAAGTACATTCAATGAAAATATCATTATGAATGCAGTGATTGATGAAACAGAGGATAAAGAAGTTAAACTAGGTTTGATTGAAAATCAGCTTCAAGACTTATGTCAGATCATCTGTGATATTTATTCTCGTTACTTATTTGAAAAAGCCGTATTTGACAGAAGAAGTGATGAGTTCTTATTCAAGGATCAGTTGAATGAAATTATGTTGGACGCACAAAAACAAGCTTATGGCGATGGACTTGATCCAAATTGTTTACATCCATATATGTGGGTTTGTAAATCACACTACTATTCTTCAGATCTAAGTTATTATAACTGGCCATATGCTTTTGGTGGATTGTTTGCGCGAGGCTTAGTTGTGAAATATCAAGAGATGGGTAAAGAAAAATTCGTTCCTAAATATAAAGAGATGTTACACACAACAACGGTTGCATCGGTAGAAGATACAGCTAAAGTATTGGGTATTGATTTAACGGATGAAGCTTTCTGGATTTCTGCATTAGAAACCGCAAAATCAAGAATTGAAGAATTTATCGAATTGTCGAAATAATTGCTTGGAAACAAGCAATTTTTTCTGCAAAAGTTCACAAATGATGATATAATCTATTGCGTTCGAATTTTTTCAAGGAGAGATTTAATGAGTACAGAAATGTTGATGAAAAATAGAGAACGTTTTATTAAAAACGTAAACAGTAATGAGAATGGTGCAGCTGCCCTTTCTTTAAGATTATTTTGTTACGCTAGATTTATGGCAGTAAAAAACCCGTATGCAGAAACGCATGACTGGGTATATGAAAACGAATTGACTAGTGTCCAAGCCAATCAATATGTATTTCGCTTACTGGATGGAAGTACAGAAAGACCATCTATGGATATGTTGATTCGTAAATTAAAAAGTGTTCGTTTGGTTCGTGATAGTGAAATGAATGGTAGAAAAATTTATGTCATCAAGTTCACGGATATCGAAATGGAAGAATTGATGAACAAGAGCATTATTGATAAGCCAAGCGAAAAGTTATTAAAAGAAAAGAAGTCTTCTGTAAAGAAAGAAAGAGAAGAAGTAGTAAATTCATCTTGGAAGGACATCTTTTTGAAAAACAGTAAAGGTGAGAACTTACAGATGTTACGTTTCTGGTTCTATATTCAGTATAATGCTGAAAAGAATGGAAAGGAATATGTTTCTAGAAGCCTAGCGTTAAGTGAAAGTGCGATTGAATATGTGTATAGGGGTATTCCTAAAAGAATGGAAGTTTTGCAGGATTTATTTGCACAAATGAAACAGATGAAGCTGGTTAAAGAAGATGTAGTTAAAAACGAAATAGTAGTTCGTCCAGCTAAACTAGAAGGTTTAGAAATCAAAAATTATATTAAGGATAAGCCTGTTGATTTAATGAGCTTTAATTACACGAATGTATAAGAAAACGACGAGATTTAGTTCTCGTCATTTTTATATATTTTATAATTGTTTTTGCCTGTTCGTTTTGTTTGATACAAGGCTTGATCGGCATGGCGATACAGTTCCATAAAGGTTGTTCCATCTTTAGGTGCAAAGGCAATTCCAATGCTGATGGATAATTTGAAATCTTTTAATTCTTCAATCTTTAATTCATTGACTTTTTGAAGTAGAGACTGAATTCTAGATTCAGCAATATTTTCATCTTGAATTAGAATAATAAATTCATCTCCTCCAATTCTTCCAACAATATCACTCTGCCTAAAATGATTCTTAAAGAGTAAGCCCAAGTTTTCTAAGACTTTATCACCTACCGCATGACCATAATTATCATTAACAGATTTAAAGGCATCTACATCAAGAATCAAGAAACAACAATGTTCTTGATTATTTAGTTTTTGATCAATGAGTTTTTGCGTTGTTTCCTTATTGAAAACGGAAGTTAATGGATCAATTTCAGATAAATGAATCAAATATTTATTTTCTCTTGAACTTGAATGAGCCAAATACACTATAAGACTCAATACGATCAATCCTAAAAATGTTGCCAATAAAGTTTCATAGTGAATAATAAATGTATATGATTCTTGAGCTGCATGAACCGGTACGATATAGCCGACCATCCAATCATTGATTTTTAGTGGGGAATAAGCTAAATATAAAGATTCTTTCTTTTTTGTCTGAATCAAGACAAGATCTGATCTTTGATTCTTAAAGTCGGTTTTGATTTTCTTTTGATTACAGACATTAAATAAATTATCGACTGTATTTAGCTTATGCTTTTTTTCATACTGTTTATCTTTAGTGATTAGATTTCCATCTTGATCGATAATAAAACTTTTTCCTTGTCCCTCAAACAGATCATCAAACAACATATTGCCTAGTTTTGTGACATTGTAAGAACCGCCTACCACACCAATGACTTGTCTATCTTTAAAGATGGGCACGCATAAAATAACACGTGTTTGTTGATCAACACTGCTTTCTAAAGGATCTGAAAGAGATTGTTTGCCTTGCATAGATTCTTTAAAATATCGACGATGAGCTACATTTTTTATGACTTCATTATCATATAGAGCATTTCCATTTGGATCGATGATTGCCGTTCGATTTAAATCTGTATTATGCATAAAGGCTTGAATTAAAGAAACATTATCCTCTGAAAATAAATCTTGAGATTTAGATAGTTCTTGTGCAAGTACATTTAAATAGGAATAGTTGATATTTAATATTGTATTTAAATGCTCACTTTGCCTTACAACATTGGTAATCAGAGTTTTTCTAGAATTATTTTCAGCCGCAATTGAAACGCCGTTAAAGAAGATCGCGATTCCCATAATCAAAGTCAAAATGAAAGTGATAATTGCGACAATATAGTTCGTAATGAATTTTTTTCTTGGAAAATAATGATCTTTCATATGGGAACTCCTTTTTCTAATTATATCAAGAATTATGTTAAAAGAGTATTAAATTATATGCAACTAACTATTATTTGTGAAATCTATCACATTTTCGTGTATTATATAAGGTATAAAGAAAATTGCTCCCAACATTAAGAGAATTCTGCGTGAAAGGTGCTTATAAGAAATTTGTAAGTAGAACTATGGCTATGCTCTTTTTGTGTGTGGAGTATAGCTTTTTTCTTTAAGAAGGAGATGAATATGGAAACACGTGTTGCCGTGATGGGAATTATTGTAGAAGATACAAATGCAGTGAATCTATTGAATGAAATTCTTCATGAATATAGTGAATATATTATTGGAAGAATGGGAATACCTTACAAACAAAAACATATAAGTGTAATTTCAATTGCGTTAGATGCCCCACAAAATACAATTGCTGCTTTGGCAGGTAAATTAGGAAATATACAGGGAATTAGTGTGAAAACAGCCTATTCCAATGTGATTAGCCATGATTGAAGCATATCGATTGATTGATAAACTTGAAAGAGAACACTCTTTAAGTTTATTAGAATATAAAACTTTAATTGAAGCTGAAAATGATGCTTTACGCTTATATGCTGCTAATAAAGCGAAAGAACAAGCTACGTTAATATATGGAAATTCAGTCTATGTACGTGGACTTATTGAAGTAGGAAATTATTGTCGCAACGACTGCTTCTATTGTGGAATTCGCAAGTCCAATTTAAATTGTGATCGCTACATATTAGTCGAAGAAGATATTTTGCATTGCTGCAAAGAAGGTTATGAACTTGGTTTTCGCACTTTTGTTTTGCAAGGTGGCGAAGGAATTTATAAAAAGAATTTTGTCACAAATGTAGTTCAAAAGATTCGTAGTGAATATCCAGATTGTGCGATTACCCTTTCTTTAGGTGAAGAAGATAGAGATACATATAAGGCTTGGTTTGATGCGGGAGCCAATCGTTATTTATTAAGACATGAAACGGCTAGTAAAAATCATTATGAAAAGTTGCATCCAAAAAATATGTCTTTTGATCATCGTATGCAGTGTTTAAAAGACTTAAAGGAAATTGGCTATCAAGTAGGATGTGGCTTTATGGTAGGTTCACCTTATCAGACAAGTGAAACTTTGGCGATGGATTTGAAGTTTATTGAAACATTTAAACCTGACATGTGTGGTATTGGTCCTTTTATTTCCCAAAAGGATACACCGTTTAAAGATATGACATGTGGAACTTTGAATCAAACTTTATTCTTATTGTCTTTGATTCGTTTGATTCAACCAAATATTTTACTTCCTGCTACAACAGCTTTAGGAACGATTGATCCTCAAGGAAGAGAAAAGGGAATTCTTGCGGGGGCCAATGTAGTTATGCCTAATTTATCGCCGGTGAGTGTCAGAAAAAAATATGCATTGTATGATAATAAAATTTGTACAGGCGAAGAGAGCGCAGAATGTAAAGATTGTTTATCAAAGCGTATGGATTCAATAGGATACAAGATCGTAACTGATCGTGGAGATATTAAAAAATAAAAGAGGAGATATAAAAAATGAGTAATTATAACCCAAAATCATTAAAGGCAGAAGAATTTATTAGTCATGAAGAAATTCTTGAAACAATTGAATATGCCGAAAAGAACAAACATAATGTGGAATTGATTGATCAAATTTTAAATAAGGCTCGTCCACAAAAGACAGAGCATGGTGTTCATTGTGAAGGTTTAACGCACCGTGAAGCAAGTGTACTTTTAGCTTGTGACATTCCTGAAAAAGTAGAAGAAATGTATAAGCTTGCCAATGAAATTAAACAAGCATTCTATGGAAATCGTATTGTGATGTTTGCCCCATTATATTTATCAAATTATTGTGTAAATGGATGTGTATATTGTCCTTATCACATGAAGAATAAACATATTAAACGTATTAAATTAACACAAGATCAGATTCGTGATGAAGTTATAGCGCTACAAGATATGGGACATAAACGTTTGGCTATTGAAGCAGGCGAAGATCCAGTACACAATTCAATCGAATATATCTTGGATTCTATTAAAACTATTTATTCGATTCAACACAAGAATGGTGCCATTCGCCGTGTCAATGTAAATATTGCGGCTACAACGGTAGAAAATTATCGTAAATTAAAGGAAGCTGGAATAGGAACTTATATCTTATTCCAGGAAACATACAATAAAAAGAGTTATTTAGAGTTGCATCCGACAGGACCTAAACACGATTATGACTATCATACAGAAGCTATGGATAGAGCCATGGAAGGTGGAATTGATGATGTTGGATTGGGTGTATTATTTGGTCTGGAAGGCTATCAATATGAATTTGCCGGCTTAATGATGCATGCAGAACACTTAGAAGCTGTTCATGGTGTAGGTCCACATACAATTAGTGTGCCTCGTGTAAAACATGCAGATGATATTGATCCAGAAGCGTTCGATAATAGTTTGGCTGATGATATCTTTGAAAAGATTGCAGCATGTATCCGTATTGCCGTTCCATATACAGGAATGATTATTTCTACACGTGAATCTCAAGAAGTTCGTGAAAAAATGCTTCACTTAGGTGTATCTCAAATTAGTGGGGCAAGTCGTACATCTGTTGGTGGATATACAGAAGAAGAGCGCCCTCATGATTCAGAACAATTTGATGTATCTGACCAAAGAACATTAGATGAAGTTGTGAACTGGCTGATGGAGTTAGGTTACATTCCATCTTTCTGTACGGCATGTTATAGAGAAGGAAGAACAGGAGACCGTTTCATGTCTTTGTGTAAGACAGGACAAATTCAAAATTGTTGTCATCCTAACGCATTGATGACTTTATGTGAATATTTAGTTGATTATGCGAGTGAAGATACAAAGAAGATTGGTTTTGAGTTGATTGAAAAAGAATTGAACAAGATTCCAAATGCGAAAGCTCAACAAATTGCTCGTGACAATGTGGATGCGATTAAGTCAAGCAATCGTAGAGATTTCAGGTTCTAATTATGTCTAATTTAAATAGTACGATAAGCGCAAATCGTACACACATTGGATTTTTCGGTTTAAGAAATGCTGGAAAATCCAGTGTAGTCAATGCGATTACCAACCAGAGTATGTCTTTAGTTTCTAATATAAAGGGAACTACGACAGACCCTGTAAAGAAATCAATGGAAATCTTACCGATTGGACCTGTTGTGATTGTGGATACGCCGGGTATGGATGATGAAGGTACTTTGGGTGAATTGAGAATTAAAAGAACGTTAGAAGTTTTAAAAACAATGGATATGGCCGTATTGGTCGTTGATGCGAATGTAGGTCTACAAAAAATAGATTTGGATTTGATTGACATGTTTAAAGAAAATAAATTACCTTATTTTATAGTTTTTAATAAGTGTGATTTGATTGAAGAAAAGAAAGAACTGGCTTCTAATGAAATCTATGTGAGTGCTCTAAACAATGACAATATAGATGGATTAAAGCAATTGTTGGCTAGTGTCGCAAAGAAACAGGAAGAAAAGACAATTATTGGTGATTTAATTGATCCGGGCGATGTTATTGTGCTTGTTATTCCAATTGATCAATCGGCTCCTAAAGGAAGATTGATTTTACCTCAACAACTTGTATTAAGAGATATTTTAGATCATCATGCGATTGGTATGACTTGTCAGGTAGAAGAATTGGATGCAACCTTAAAGAAGGTTACTCCAAAACTGGTTATTACAGATTCCCAGGCTTTTAACAAGGTAAGTCAAATCGTAGATAAATCTATTCATTTAACTTCTTTCTCTATTCTTATGGCACGCTTAAAAGGAAGCTTATCTACAGTGCTTGAAGGGGCCAATCAATTGGATCATCTTCAAGATGGGGATTGTGTATTGATTAGTGAAGGGTGTACGCACCATAGACAGTGTGGTGATATTGGTACGGACAAGCTTCCAAAATGGATCTTGAATTATACAAAGAAGAATATAACTTTTGAATTTACTTCTGGACAAGGATTTAAAGAAAATCTTTCGAAATATAGTGTTGTGATTCATTGTGGTGCATGTATGTTGAATGAAAAAGAAGTGCAGTCTCGCGTAAAGGAATGTAAGAAACAGCATGTGCCATTCACAAATTATGGTATTGCGATTGCGAAAATGAATGGGATATTAGATCGTTCAGTAGAGGTGTTTTAAGATGAAGAAAATATATATATCAGCCGATATTGAAGGTATTTGGGGAAACAGTAATCCGGCAAATACAGCTAAGAATGGATACTTATATTCTGAATATTGTACAAATATGATGAATGAAGTAAATCTTGTGATTGATTTATTGTTTCAAAATGGTGTAGAAGAAGTTGTGGTCAATGATAGTCATGGAAATATGGATAATCTTCTTCCTTCAAAATTAGATCCTAGAGCTGCTTTTGTGTCCGCAAATGGAGCTTATAAGGAATTTGGGATGATGGAAGGTTTAGATGATTCTTTTGATGGAGCATTATTTATTGGATATCATTCTCGATGTAACTCACCAGGTGTTATGGCTCATACGATTTGGGGTACTATGGTACGAAAAATTGTAGTAGATGGGAAAGAACTTGGTGAAAGTGGCATAAATCGATTGTTGGCAAACGAATTTGGAGTGCCAGTTATCTTAGCAAGTGGTGATAGTGAATATGGTAAGCAGGTAGAAGAAGAACTTGGTTGTGTATTTGTGGAAACAAAGAAAACATTAAACAATCAGTGTGCTTTGTGTTGTAGCTTTAATGAGTTGAAGAATAGATATACATATGGTATTCAAGAAGCTTTAAAAGTAGATGAAAAACCAGCTGTATCTTCATCTCACACAATGGAAATAACATTCCATCATAGTCGAAATGCGGATTTTGTATCTCGTATGGACAATGTAGAAAAGATGGATGATTGTACGGTTCGTATCGAAAAAGAAACATATAAAGATTTATATGCCTTGATGCGTTTTGTGATTAAAGTATGTAATGCGTATGCCTAAAATAAGAAAACCATTCTAGTGTTGGCGTCTAGAATGGTTTCTTTTGTTTATTATTTTTTTAGGAGAGAGATATGAATATTGGTTTATTTTCTATATTCATTGCCTTATCTTTAAGGCACTTATAGAATATCATTCCATGTTGTCATAATTTTAGTATAACTTTGGTAAATATTGTGAAATCAAAATGAATTATGGGAAATTATCAAAATGTGCATCTTTTCTAAA
>JABLTQ010018528.1_pt1 | contig 12875 bp, 9 predicted proteins | sample 7160101 | NCBI WGS metagenome assembly JABLTQ01 (sample SAMN14651228, study PRJNA627086) | human gut metagenome | isolation source: feces | host: Homo sapiens
CGTCTACGCCAAGGCCACCGGCGCTATGCCCGATGGCCGCAAGGCGTACACCCCGTTTGCCCCCGGCGGCAACCCGAGCTACGGCGCCGAGACCCACGGCCTGCTGGCGTCCCTGAACTCCGTTGCCAAGCTGCCCTACCACTGGGCACTGGACGGCATCTCCAACACCCAGACCATCAACCCCGATGCCCTGGGCCACAGCGAGGACGAGCGCGTCACCAACCTGGTGCAGGTCATGGACGGCTACTTTGACCAAGGTGCCCACCATCTGAACGTCAACGTCTTTGGCGTGGAAAAGCTGTTGGACGCCATGGAGCACCCCGAGAAGGAGGAGTACGCCAACTTCACCATCCGTGTCTCCGGCTACGCGGTCAAGTTCATCGACCTGACCAAGGAGCAGCAGCTCGACGTTATCGCACGTACCTGCCACAAGGTCCTGTAATTTTGTAAGCAGAATAGGGCCCGCAGCCGCGGCTGCGGGCCTTTTTTGTGGTATACTGTGTTATACCACCCGGTAGGGGCCGGGCATGCCCGGCCCGCAGGTTTGCGCAAGCTACCCGTTCACGTTTTACAGCCCCCTTTTCAAATTGCATTGTAGGGAGGGGTCTTGACCCCTCCGCGGCGGCCAGAGGGCTGGCCGCCCTACAAGCGCCCGCAAAAGGAATGCGCAGGGGAGGGATTTATCCCTCCCGGGACATGTGCGGCGGCCGCGGGGCGTCGAGGACGCCGCCCCCTACCAATTCATTTTCCCGATAAACGGAGGCAAACTTATGTCCGAAACTCTAGGCTACATCCATTCTGTTGAAACCTTCGGCCTGGTCGACGGGCCGGGCGTGCGGTATATCATCTTTTTGCAGGGCTGCGCCATGCGCTGCCAATACTGCCATAACCCCGAGACCTGGGCGTTTACGAAGGACACCGCCAGCACCCCGCAGGAGGCATTTGCTGCCGCCTACCGCTACCGCAACTACTGGCGCGGCAACGGCGGGCTGACCATCAGCGGCGGCGAACCGCTTTTGCAGCTGGACTTTGTCAGCGAGGTGTTCCGCCTGGCCCGCGCCAAAAAGGTGCAGACCGCGCTGGACACCAGCGCCCAGCCCTTTGCGCCCGACAACGCCGAATGGATGGCCCGCTTTGACCGTCTGCTGGAAAACACAGACCTCGTCATTTTGGATTTAAAGGAAATTGACGACGAGAAGCACAAAAAACTGACCGGCCACAGCAACAAAAACATTCTGGCCATGGCGCAGTATGTGGCGGCAAGGGGCGTGGACCTCTGGATCCGCCATGTGCTGGTCCCCGGCCTGACTGATGACGCCGACGGCCTGCGGCAGCTGGATGCCTTTATTAAAACGCTGCCCACCGTGCGCCGCGTAGAAATTCTGCCCTACCACACGCTGGGACTGTTCAAGTGGCAGAACCTCGGTATCCCGTACCCGCTGGACGGCGTGCGCGTACCCACGGCGGAGGAGGTCGAAACCGCGGAGCAGCTTTTGCATGTGCGCGATTATCCCGATGCGCCCAAGGGCAGCACCGCAAAGTAATTTCTACAAAAATACTGGGGATTATTTTGGGAAAATGCTTGACATCACTGCTGCAATATGGTAAAGTATATGCGTGGTTAGTGTCTACTAACCATAACCAACCTCGAACCGTCAACCGGCTGTTTGCCTCTCCGGTGCGGTTCCTGCCAATAACAGGCTGCGCCTCCGTTTTGGCGTTTTGCTCTGCGCCTTTTTAGCGGTCTGCTTATTGCGTTTGCCCCCATCGTTCTCTGCTCCGGCCGGTGGGGGATTTTTTTGCGCGAAGCGCAAAAAAATTGCAGCATCACGGCCACGGGAAACCGCTGCCGCCCCTTTTGCGGTTTGTATGTAGGGCGGGGTGCCCTCACCCCGCCGCGGGGCGTCGGGGACGCCGCCCCCTACAGTGGCGAACCGTGAACTTTCCCGCTATGGCAGACGTCCGCAAAAAGGTCATCCCTCCCGGGACTATTGCAACCCTGTAGGGGCCGGGCATGCCCGGCCCGCGGCCTGACGAAAGCGCCCGTCTGCGGGAACTACCCCGGGCGGATATAGAATCCGCCCCTACGGGAAACCGCTGCCGCCCCTTTTGCGGTTTGTATGTGGGGCGGCGAACCGCGAACTTTCCCGCTATGGCAGACGTCCGCGGCGGCCTGTGGGCAGGCCGCCCTACGCATAGCCAGCAAAGAGCTGCCTGACCTGCGGGGCGTCGGGGACGCCGCCCCCTACAGTGGCGAACCGCGGGCGTACATCCCGCAAACCCATCTTTCAACAACAACCGCCGCCCGCCGTGGAAAACTTCCCCGGCGGGCGGCGGTTTATTGCGCGTAAATAGAGTTTACTTGCTGATCCTGTCGATCACGGCCAACTCGTCGGGCGTGAACGTCGTGTGCTCCACGGCCTTGATGTTGTCCAGAATCTGCTGCGTTTTGGAGGCACCGATCAGAACCGTTGTGACCTCGTCGTGGTGCAGCAGCCAGGCAAGGGCCATCTCGGCCAGGGTCTGACCGCGCTGCCGGGCAAGGTCGTTCAGGGCGCTGATCTGCGCAAGGCGCTCCGGCGTGATGTCCTTCTCCTTCAAGAACCGCCCGTCGGTGTGGACGCGGCTGTCGGCGGGGATGCCGTGCAGATAGCGGTCCGTCAAAAGCCCCTGCGCCAGCGGGCTGAAGGTGATGATGCCCTTGTGCAGCTTCGCGGCGGTATCCTTTAACCCGTTGTGCTCAATCGTGCGGTCAAAGATCGAATACCGGTTCTGGTTGATGACGAACGGTACATGCAGCTCGTCCAGAATGGCCGCGGCCTTTTCCAGCGTCGGGCCGTCGTAGTTGGATAGACCGGCGTACAGCGCCTTGCCGCTGCGCACGGCCTGCGCCAGTGCGCCCATCGTCTCCTCCAGCGGGGTGTTGGGGTCCATGCGGTGGTGGTAGAAAATATCCACATAGTCCAGCCCCATGCGCTGCAGGCTCCGGTCCAGGCTGGCCAGCAGATACTTGCGGCTGCCCCAGTCGCCGTAGGGGCCGTCCCACATCAGGTAACCGGCCTTGGTGGAGATGATCAGCTCGTCGCGGTAGACGCCGAGGTCGTCCCGCAGAATTTTACCAAAATTCAGCTCGGCAGCGCCCGGCTCGGGGCCGTAGTTGTTGGCAAGGTCAAAGTGGGTGATGCCGTGGTCAAACGCCGTGCGGCAGAGCGCGCGCATATTCTCATACGGGGCGGTGTCACCGAAATTATGCCACAGCCCCAGCGAGACAGCGGGCAGCATAAGGCCGCTGGCCCCGCAGCGGCGGTAGGGGATGACCTGATAGCGGTTTTGTGCGGCTTGGTACATGGGGAAAGCCTCCTTTGTTTTTCTTTCATTATAATATCCGCGGCGGGTGCAGACAATGTGAAAGCTGCACAAAAAGCAACATCAAAATTCGACACTTGACATAAATCCGATTTCGGACTATAATGAAATCCGAAATCGGATTTTAAAGAGGAAAGAGAATGGAAGAAAAGGAATCCCAGGCCCGCGCCCTGCTGGACAAAACGAACCGCCAGTTCAATGAGTGCAATGCCCTGTACCACGCGGCGGCGCAGCGGTGCGGCCTGTCGGACGCAGCGTTCTGGACGCTGTATGCGCTGGTGACGTCGTGCGAGCCGCTGACCCAGAACCGCATTGCGGCGGACTGGGGCATCCCCAAGCAGACGCTGAACTCCGCCGTGGCGGCTATGGTCAAAAAGGGCCTGCTGGCGCTTTGCCCGGGAAAAGGAGCCCACAGCGGAAAGATCGTGACCCTGACCGCCGAGGGCCGTGCGCTGGCCGAGCGCACCGTCGTGCCGGTCATCGCCGCCGAGGAAAAGGCCATCCGCGCCTTTGGCCTTGCAAGCGCCGAGGAAATGCACCGTCTGGCGCAGCGGCATCTGGAATGCCTGCAGCGGGAGTTTGAAAAAATTGCGCGGTAGGGGCCGGGCATGCCCGGCCCGCAGCATAACGGAAACAGAGAGGTAAAGGCAAGGTGCAGGGCCGGACATGTCCGGCCCCTACGCGCGTGCCTGCCGCAAAAACAGGAGCATTTATGTCAAAATCAAACCAGATCCAGCTGTCCGACCACTTTACCACGGGGCGGCTGCTGAAATTCACGGCGTCGCCTATTATCATGATGATCTTCACGTCGATCTACACGATTGTGGACGGCTTCTTTGTCTCGAACTGCGCGGGCAAAACGGCGTTCACGGCGCTGAACCTCATTTACCCCTATCTCCAGATGCTGGGCTGCCTCGGCTTTATGATCGGCACGGGCGGCAGTGCGCTGGTCGCCATGACGCTGGGCATGGGCGATGAGAAGCGCGCAAACCGGCTGTTCAGTATGCTGGCCGTTGCGACTGTGGGCATCGGCGCGATTTTCAGCGCCATCGGCCTGGCACTGCTGCGGCCCGTGGCGCTGCTGCTGGGCGCAACGCCCGAGCTGCTGCCCAGCTGTCTGCTGTATGGCCGCATTTTGCTGACATTCCAAACGGCGTTCATGCTGCAATATCTGTTCCAGAGCTTCTTTATTGCCGCGGAAAAGCCCAAGCTGGGCCTGTTCTTCACGGTGGCGGCGGGCGTGACCAACATGGTGCTGGACTCCGTGCTCGTTGGCGTGGCGGGTCTTGGGCTGGCCGGTGCGGCGTCGGCGACGGTCATCAGCCAGATGGTCGGCGGTGTGGCGCCCATTTTCTACTTTGCTAAGCGCCGTCCCGGCTGTCGCCTGTATTTCACAAAGCCGCTGTTCAGCCTGCGGGAGCTGTTCAAAGCCTGCACCAACGGCATCAGCGAGCTGATGACGAATATCTCGATGTCGCTGGTCGGTGCGCTGTACAATATGCAGCTGCTCAAGCTGTTCGGCGCGGACGGCGTTGCGGCCTACGGCGTGCTTATGTATGTGGGCTTTGTGTTCGCGGCGGTGTTCATCGGCTATTCTCAGGGCACAGCGCCCATTGTCAGCTACCACTTTGGCGCGGACAATAAGGACGAACTGAAAAACCTGCTGCGCAAAAGTGCGGGCATCATTGCGGTGGCCGGTGTGGCGATGCTGACTTCCAGTGAGCTGCTGGCCGAGCCGCTGGCCAAAATCTTCGTCGGCTACGATGCGGGGCTGCTGGCGCTGACGACCCACGGCATGAAGCTGTACTGCATCAGTTTTATCCTGTCAGGCTTCAACATCTTCGGCTCGGCGTTCTTCACGGCACTGAACAACGGCGCAGTGTCGGCGGCTATCTCCTTCCTGCGCACGCTGCTGTTCCAGGTCGTGTCCATCCTGACCCTGCCGCTTATCATCGGTGTGGACGGCATCTGGCTTGCGGTAGTTGCCGCCGAGGCCATGGCGCTGGTATGCACCGGAGGGTTTGTTGTGAGGGGGAGAAAGAGGTATGGGTATCTGTAAATAAAAAAAGAGGGCGCGAAAGCGTCCTCTTTTTTGCGTCTCTAAGGCTTCCCCCCTCGGGGAAAGCTGCCGCCCGCAGGCGGCTGATGAGGGCAGAGCTTGCCACTGCATCTCGTGAATGGGTAATTGCGGCACACTCGCCCCTCATCCGGCCTCGGGCGGGGCCTCGGCCACCTTCCCCCGCGGGGGAAGGCAACCTGGCTTATTCCTCTTCCTCCTCCAAAATCTCCTGCGCGACCTCGCCGCGGCTCATGCGGGTGTCCATGGCGCGCTTTTCGATCAGGCGGTGGGCGTCGGTCTCGGTGTAGCCTTTTTTCTCAATCAAATAGCACTTTGCGCGGTCCACCAGCCGCAGCTGGGCGATTTTGTCCAGCAGCTTTGCGTTCTCGGTCCGCAGCACGGCCAGGCGCTTGTAGCTGCTGGCCGCGATCTGCACGGCCTGCCGGAACTGTGCGCCGGTGAACGGCTTGGCCAGCACAAGCACGCCGAAATCCTGCAGTTTATCCGCGATCTGCTCCGCGGTGCCGGTCTTGGCCAGAAGGATGACGCCTGCGTCGGTCTTTTCCACGGCGTCGGTGCCCAGCTCGTGGCCGAACTCATCGGGCAGGGGCGTGTTGATGATGACGACCTCAAAGTCGTTGGTATCCATGCGGCGGCGCGCTTCGCCGCCGCTGGCGACAATCGTGGGGCGGGTATAGCCCAGTTCTCCGATATGCCGCGCCAGATATTCATTGGCGTTATTCCCCGCTGAAACGATCAGGGCTTTTGCCATAGGCTGCCCTCCCTTCCTGATAATTTACGATGAAGCTTTCGGACAGGTCGTAGGGCGGGGTGCCCCCACCCTGCCGTGGGCGTGTGCCGCACGGAAAAGTTTTCTCTCCGGGCACACGGGCACGGCGGCCTGAGGGCAGGCCGCCCTACGTACTCCCGTAAAATCAAATGATCAGGAAGCTGTGCACTCTTTCCCAGCTCTCGGTGTCGGGGGCACCCTCGGCGTCGTGGCAGAGCTGGGTCTGGTACTCAAAGTACTTGTTCATCAGGGCAACGGGCAGCTCACGGCTGATAAACTCGCTCTGCCCGGCCACGGTGATGGCCTCGCGCAGGGTGCGGGGCAGGCTGTCCAGACCCGCCGCGGCGCTGGGATGGAACAGGTTGCGGTTCACGGCCTCGGGCAGGGGCAGGCTGTGCTCGATGCCGTCGAGACCGGCGGCCAGGATCAGGCCGATGACCAGATACGGGTTGCCCGCGGGGTCGGGCCCGCGCAGCTCAACGCGGCAGTACTCGCCGTGGGCGCTGGGCAGACGCACGAGCTGGCTGCGGTTCTGGCGGCTCCAGCTCACGTACAGCGGGGCCTCGTTTGCGCCCAGGCGCGCGTAGGAGTTGGGCACAGGGTTGCAGAACGCCGTCAGCTCCCGCGCGTGGGCCAGGATGCCCGCTACAAAATGTCCGGCCTCGCTGTCGGGCGTAAAGGCACCGTCAAACAGGTTCTTGCCGTCCCGCAGCAGCGAGACATTGACATGCAGACCGCTGCCAGGCTGGTTGGCCAAAGGCTTGGGCATGAAGCTGGCAAACAGACCGTTGCGGGCCGCAATGGCCTTGACGGTGCTCTTGAAGGTGTTCAGATTGTCGGCGGATTTCAGCGCCGTCGTGTAGCGGAAGCAGACCTCGTTCTGGCCGTGGCCGCTCTCGTGGTGGCTGTGCTCGGGGTGCAGGCCCATTTCCTCAATGGCAAAGCAGATCTCCCGGCGGATGTTCTCGCCCTTGTCCAGCGGCGGGATGTCAAAATAGCCGCCTATGTCCAGCGGAATGCGGGTCGGGTTGCCGTGCTCGTCGGTCTCGAACAGGTAGAACTCGCACTCGCAGCCGACGTTGCAGACAAGGCCCATGGCGCGGGCACGCTTGATGACGGATTGCAGGTAGCCGCGGCAGTTGCCCTCAAACGGCTTGCCGTTGGGCAGGGTGATGTCGCAGTACATGCGGATGACGCGGCCCTCGGTGGGGCGCCACGGCAGCACGGTGGCGGTGTCCGGGTCCGGCCAGAGCACAAGGTCGCTCTCCTCGACGTTCATGAACCCGGCGATGGACGACCCGTCGAAGCTGACACCCTCGGCAAAGGCGCGGGGCAGCTCACTGGCAAAAAGCGAAACGTTTTTCTGGTTGCCGAAAATATCGCAGAATGTCAATTTTGCGAACTTAACATCGTTGTCCTCAACAAAATTGAGAATGTCCTGTGCGGTGCGTTTCATAGGAACCTCCTGTAAAAGCCTTCCCCCAAAGGGGAAGCCGCAGATACTCGAAAGGCCCACCTTGAGCGGGCGGGCCTTTCGAGCTGGTGTAAGAAATAGGAAAAGGAGAATGGCGATTGTAAAAGGGTGTACGTTTACACCCGGCTGCGTCTTCACTGTGCGGGGCGGGGGCGCGGCCAGTAAGGAAAATGGCGTGATGTGGGCGGGCTGTTGCTTGCGGGGAAACAACCCATCCCGTAGGGGCGCATTCTATATGCACCCGTCAACCGGCAGCCCCTTGCGGGCGGATACGGGAGCCGCCCCTACAAAAAGCGCGGGAGAAAATCACTCGGTATAGAACAGCATACGGCTGTAGCAGGGCAGGGGCCAGTAATCCTCATCGACGATGCTCTCGGCCTCGTCGGCGGCGGCACGCAGGGCATCCATCGCGGGGATGACCTCGTCGTGGAAGGCGTGTGCCTTGGCGGCCTCGTCGTCCATGGCGCTGACCTTGTCGGTAGCGGCCTGCAGGGCGTCGGTGGCGTCGGACATCTCGTCGGTGTACTTGCTCAGGGCGGTCAGGACCTTCGTCTCGGCCTTGGTGGAGATGCCCTCCACGGCGGCGGTCTTGGCGGCGGCTGCGCCGGCGACCTCGCCCATGTAGGCGGTGGCGGCGGGGATCAGCTGCTTGTTGGCGATCTTGAGCATCGTGCGGGCCTCGATGTTGAGGATCTTGGAGTAGTGCTCCATCTCGACCTCGTAGCGGCTCAGCATCTCGGTCTTGGTCAGGACGCCGAACTCCTCCATCAGGGCAATGTTCTTCGCGTCCTTCAGCGCGATCATCGCGTCGGGGGTGCACTTGCGGTTCGGCAGGCCGCGGCGCTCGGCCTCGACCTCCCATGCCTCGCTGTAGCCGTTGCCGTTGAAGATCACGCGGCGGTGCTCGTTCAGCGTCTTTTTGACCCAGGCGGCAGCCGCGCACTCAAAGTCGGCGGCACCGGCGGTCTCGGCCACGAACTCCTTCAGGCTCTTGGCGACGGCGGCGTTCAGGATCGTGTTCGCGTCGGACAGGTTCTCGGCGGAGCCGGGCATACGGAACTCAAACTTGTTGCCGGTGAAGGCGAACGGAGAGGTACGGTTGCGGTCCGTGGTGTCCTTGCTGAACTTGGGCAGGACATCAACGCCCAGGTCCATCTTCATCTTGACGGGGCCGGCATAGGGGGAATCGGTGCAGATGGCATCAATAACAGCCTCCAGCTCCTCACCGACGAAGATGGAAATGATGGCCGGGGGTGCCTCGTTGGCGCCCAGACGGTGATCGTTGCCCGGGGTGGCGACGGAGGTGCGCAGCAGGTCGGCGTAATCGTCAACGGCCTCGATGACTGCGGACAGGAACACCATGAACTGCAGGTTCTCCATCGGGGTGTCGCCGGGGTCCAGCAGGTTCTCGTGCTTGGTGCCGAGGGACCAGTTGTTGTGCTTGCCGCTGCCGTTGACGCCCTCGAACGGCTTCTCATGCTGCAGGCAGACCAGACCGTGCTTGTCGGCGATCTTCCTCATCATCTCCATCGTCAGCAGGTTGTGGTCGATGGCGACGTTGGTGGTGTCGTAGATGGGGGCCAGCTCATGCTGGCAGGGGGCGACCTCGTTGTGCTTGGTCTTGGCGGGAATGCCCAGCTTCCACAGCTCCTCGTCCAGCTCCTTCATAAAGCCGGAGACGATGGGGCGGATCGTGCCGAAGTAGTGCTCCTCCAGCTCCTGGCCCTTGGACGGGGCAGAGCCGAACAGCGTGCGGCCGCACAGCACCAGGTCCAGGCGCTTCTGGTAGTCCTCCTTCTTAATAAGGAAGTACTCCTGCTCGGGGCCGACGGTGGTCGCGACGCGGTCCACGTCCTTGCCGAACAGCTTCAGCACCTTGCAGGCCTGGTCGGAGATGGCCTGCATCGAGCGCAGCAGCGGGGTCTTTTTGTCCAGTGCCTCGCCGGTGTAGGAGCAGAACGCAGTGGGGATGCACAGCGTATCGTCCTTCACGAAAGCGTAGCTGGTGGGGTCCCAGGCGGTGTAGCCGCGGGCCTCGGCGGTGGCGCGCAGGCCGCCGGAGGGGAAGGAGGAGGCGTCCGGCTCACCCTTGATGAGCTCCTTGCCGGAAAACTCCATGATGGCGGTGCCGTCCGGCTGGGGGCTGACAAAGCCGTCATGCTTCTCACTGGTGATGCCGGTCAGAGGCTGGAACCAGTGGGTATAGTGGGTGGCGCCCTGCTCAATGGCCCAGCGCTTCATGACGCTGGCCACGACGTTGGCGACCTCAAGGTCCAGCGGCTGGCCCTTCTCAATCGTCGCCTTGAGGCTCTTGTAGGTCGAGCTGGGCAGACGCTCGCGCATCTCATGCTCGTTGAAGACTTTGCTGCCGTAAAGTTCCATAACGGTTGCTGCCATACTTCTTACTCCTTTATTTCCTCTATTTACAGAAAAAGGACGCTGCGAAAACACATTCGCAGCGCCCTTGCTGTTATGCCTCTATTATACGGGGTAAGCGGACAAAATGCAACTGGCAATCTGACGAAAGAAGCAACGATTTTTTGGTTGAAATACGGCAATACTGTGAACTGTGCGCGAGAGATGGAATGTGGTATACTAAGAGCAGGTCGGATGGCCGCAGGCGCAACGACTGCTGCGCAGCGCCGTAGGGGCCGGGCATGCCCGGCCCGCTGCTGTACGGCATTGCAGCGATAACGGATAGGCTGAGGGCCGGACATGTCCGGCCCCTACAGGGAGGCAGGGGCTCATTATGGAAATCGAACGCAAATGGATGGTCACGGGCTGGCCGGAGGGGCTGACCCAGACCTCAGACTATCAGATGGATCAGGGCTACATCAGCGTGCGCCCCACGGTGCGCATCCGGCGCGAGGCCCTGCAGGGCGGGCGCACGGCGCTGGTGCTCTGCTTTAAAGGGGCGGGCACCCTGAGCCGCGAGGAGATCGAGACCGAAATCGACGCCGAGCTGTTCGCAAAGCTCGAGCATTTAATAGGTAAGCCCCTTATCCGCAAGGAGCGCCGCGGCTATCGGCTGCCCGGCGGGCTGACGCTCGAGGTCAACTGCGTGGACCCCGACCTGCCCACGGCCTTCTGGTACGCCGAGGTCGAGTTTGAAACCGAAGCCCAGGCTCTTGCCTGGGACCCCGCCGCCGCGGGCCTTGCCGACTACCTGCACGACGAATGCACCGGCAAGCCCGGCAGCAGTATGGGGGAGTACTGGCTCAAGACGCGAAAATAAGGAAACCTTCCCCCGTGGGGGAGGCACAGCGTGTCGAAAAACCTCCCTCTGCGAGGGAGGTGCCCCGAAGGGGCGGAGGGAGAGAACCTTGCCATAGCCCGAAATATTTCGGGTAGCCGTACAGTTCTCTCCCCCACCGCCTGCGGGCGGAGCCCCCTCGCAGAGGAGGCCAAGGGGTGAGCACACCTTTTTCGACAGGCTGAGCCTTCCCCCGCGGGGGAGGCAAAAATTTGTATTTGTAAAATCTCCGCCCCCACCTTTACAAACGCCCTTGAAACGACTACAATATTAGTATATTTACTACAACAGGAAAACCTGAAAAGGAGCAATGGAATGAAACGTGTTCTGCTTGTGATCGCAGCGCTGCTCTCCCTGACAGTGCTGCTGGCGGCCTGCAAAAAGAGCGGCGATACCATCTCGACCCCCACCGCGGAAAGCACACCCGCGACTGTGGAGGCGACCCCCGCTCCCACCGAGCTGCCCCCCTATGAGGCCAACGTCCTGACCGGTGAGCCGAAGGGTGCTGACTACCCCGAGGGCCAGCGCATCACCGCCGTGATGGTCAACAACATCGTGGCGGCCCGCCCCCAGCGCGGTCTGTCCAAGGCCGACATCCTGTTTGAGATCAAGGTCGAGGGCGGCATCACCCGTTTCATGCCTGTCTTTACCGATTATAAGACCGTCGGCGAGGTCGGCCCCGTCCGCTCGGGCCGCGACCAGTTCTTCCGCCTGATCCTGCCCTGGCAGGCGCTCTATGTCCATGAGGGCCAGTCCGTCGTCATGCAGCAGTATGCCATCGACTACGACTACGGCAAGCTGAACAACAACGACGGTGCCAACGGCTACCGCGATTATGGCCGCGTCAACTGGGCCGGCAAGAGCTACAACGCCGGTTCTCTGGCGCTGGAGCACACGATGTACACCAACGCCGACAACATCGCAAACTATATCAGCAGCCAGAACGTGGACATGAACCGCACCTACAACTCCACCTTCTTTAACTTTGTGGATTACCGCCTGGGCACGACCCGCGACCTGTCCAACAGCCTGGACAGCGCCTACAGCGATAAGTACGGCCCCGTCGTCTCCGACGGCCAGTATATCGAGATCGAGCACAGCCAGTCCTACAAGACCCGCTTCATCTACGACGAGTCCGCCAACGAGTACAAGATGCAGCAGAACTACTCCGACGGCCAGTGGCGCGATACCGTGGACGAGGCCGCCGACAACAAGGTGCTGACCTTCCCCAACGTCATCGTGCTGTACACCGACATCCACACCTACCCCGGCCACGAGGCCAAGGACCTGCAGTACGTTGAGTACGCATGGGGCGGCATCGGCTACTACTGCTACGGCGGCAAGTGCGAGAAGATCTACTGGCAGAAGGGCACCCCGCTGGAGGCCCTGCGCCTGTACTACCTGAACGAGGACGGCACCTGCAGCGACACCCCGCTGGAGGTCAACATCGGCAAGAGCTATGTGGCCGTTACCGACGTAGACTTTGCCGGGAACTTTGTCCACAGCACGCTGGACGGCGTCAACCTGTCCACCGCCACGACCCAGACCTACGAGAAGAGCTATGTCGAGGACGACGCCAAGGCCGGTGAGACCCTCGGCTCCTCCACCGACGACCTGACCGCAGCCGCCACCGGCAGCGGCGAGGCTGAGACCACCGAGGCTCCCGCGCAGGAGAAAACGCCCGCTGACGAGGGGACTCCCGCAGAGAACACCGAGACCCCGGCGGATGAGACCCCCGCGGATGAGACCCCGGCGGATGAGACCCCCGCGGAATAATTGAACCTGCCCGTACAACGTGGCTCGCCCGGCGGCGGGCCGCGTTGTTTGTTTACAGAAAGGTATTGTATATGAGGAAATTGCAGGCATGGGGCGGCGCTGCGGCGCTGCTGGCTGCCCTGCTGCTGGGCGGCTGCGCCCGGCAGGATACCGTGAC
>JABLTQ010000029.1_pt1 | contig 12868 bp, 11 predicted proteins | sample 7160101 | NCBI WGS metagenome assembly JABLTQ01 (sample SAMN14651228, study PRJNA627086) | human gut metagenome | isolation source: feces | host: Homo sapiens
TAGAAGCCCTTGTAGCCCTCGTCCCGAAGCTGCTGGATCGTGACGTCCTTTCCGACCTCGACACCGCAGCGGAACTCAACGCCCATCTCGCGGAGGATATCTATCTCGGCATTGAGCACGTCTTTTTCAAGACGGAAGGCCGGTATGCCGAGCGTGAGCATGCCGCCGGGGACGGGGTTACGGTCAAACACCGTGACGGGGTAGCCCTTGTTTGCAAGGTAATATGCGCAGCTCATACCGGCAGGGCCCGCGCCGATTATAGCGATCTTCTCGGTATAGGGTCTGCCGATCTGGTTCACCATCTTGGGGATAAAGCGCGTCGCCTCGTTCATGTCATGGTCTGCGATAAATCGCTTGACCTCGTCTATCGCGACGGCTTCATCGACGCTGCCGCGGGTGCATTCGGCCTCGCAGCGCTTGTTGCATATGCGTCCGCAGACCGCCGGGAACGGGTTATCTTTCTTTATAAGCTCCAGCGCGTCGGTGTATCTGCCCTGCGCGGCAAGCTTCAGATAGCCCTGCACGGGGACGTGCGCGGGGCAGGCGGCCTTGCAAGGGGCAGTGCCGGTGGGCATAACGTCCTCGCGGTTCTCGCGGTAATTTTCATTGACAGCCTTGGCGAAGTTGAAAGTCTCAGTGACCTTGGTATATTCAGGCTCGGGCAGCGCGCAGTCGGCGCAGAGCTTCTGACCGAGCTTCAGGGCGTTTCCGGGGCAGACCTCGACGCACTGCGCACAGGCGACGCACTTCGCCTCGTCCACTTCGGCGACGAAGTTTGAGCGGATCGCGTCGCGCGCGCCGAACATCAGCCCCGCGCGCAGACCGAAGCAGGCGCAGGCGCAGCAGTTGCAGATTGCGGCGCTCTCGCCCGCTCCCTCTATGTTCGGGATATCGTGCATGAGGCCGTTTTCCTCGGCGCGCTTGACTATTTCAAGCGCTTCCTCGCGCGTTATCTGCCTTGCACGGCCGGTGCGTATGTAGTGCTCCGCGCCCTTGCCCATCTGCACGCACATGTCCTCCGCGAGATGGCCGCAGCCGTCGCCGAGGCTCGTGCGCGAAGCGCGGCAGGAGCAGGGCGAAACGGAGAAAACATCGTATTTATCAAGATAGTGGCTCAGGCGCTCGTCATCGGTCACGCCGGGGATGCCCTCTATCGCACTCTCCACCGGGATAACACGCATGAGCCCGTAGCCGTCCGGCAGAATGGGTCCCATGCTCTGCATACGCAGGCGGGTATATTCCTCAAACGCACGGCCGACCTCCGGGTGCTCATGCAGAAGCTCCTGATTGTTGACCATCATTTCGAGTATGCCGGGGGCGAAGATCTGCATGAAATAGCTGTCCTCATCCGTGCCGTCGATCCTGCAGCGGCGGAAGACGCCGTAGTACACAAGCCTGTCGAGCGAGGGCTGTATCTCCTCCACCGTCCTGCCGACCTTATCCGCCAGCCACTGCGCCGTGCGTTCCTTGCGAAGCCCGGCAGCAATGGCAATATCGGCCTCTTCGTCGGTCACGATATCGGCCATGCAGTAGTATTCCGGGGCATTCTCATCTATCTTGACGAGCATACCGGAAGCGCCGCCTATGATCTTTGCGAGCTTGACTATTTTGGGTCTGAGCTGTGCCATAATTACCTCTCCTATCCATTTTTTGTTTCTATCCCTGAATATGATTATAACTGAATGTCATCATTTTGACAAGGCTTTTTGATATAAAAGCACCCGCGCGTTAGAATCGCGTAGGTGCAGTGTTTTCAATGCTTTGCGAGCACAGTCAGTAGGTGCTCACGCAGCAGGGCGCAGCGCTCCGCCTTGTCCCCGCCTGAGAGGAGAGACGCCGGGTCGACAGGCTCGGCAAGGGAGAATTCAGGCAGGGCGTCCCTGCCGAACTGCTCGCTTGCCAGGTCGACGAACACGCCATTAATATAATTGAAGCTGTGCCGCCCGCCGCCGTCGAGCGGCAGGGAATATACCTCGCCGCCGAAGAACTCATACACCAGCGCCGCGGTGATAGTACACTGGCCGACACTGGGGTTGGCCGCCGACCACTCGGGGCGGAAGCGTTCTGAGCAGGTCTCCACGCTCCACGCCTTGAGGCAGGCGAGATAAAACTCGCCTATCGTCTCAGCGCCGCAGGTCTTAACGGGGCGGATATCCTCCGCATGCTCCCAGCCGCAGAAGCGGTAAACGGGGTCATATTTATATCCGGTGTTCTCAACAAGCTTTATTGACATATCTTCAACTCCTTGATCATACAAGCATTATTGCGGTGAGCATATGATCCGCGCCGGGTTCGCCGTCATGCAGCTGACGCCGGTGTGAATAGAACCGGCCGTCATGGTAGGTGCACAGGCCGCAGTCATATATTCTGTCCGGGCGCACGCCGCAGCGCTCGAGCGAGAGGCGTATGGCCAGATTCACGTCCAGTGTATACTTCCCGCCGGGCTTCGGCAGGAAGAGCCGGGTGATATCACTTTGACTATAATTGACCATGAACGGCTCCATCAGCTCCACGCCGACCTCATAGCAGCGGCGGCATATACATGGGCCGAAAGCGGCCATGACATTTTCCGGATCCGTGCCGTACTCCTGGCGCATTTTCTCTACGGCTTTGACAGCGATGAGAGAAGCCGTCCCCTTCCAGCCGCTGTGGACCATGCCGACGGCCTTATTCACCGTGTCGAGCAGATAGACCGGGGTGCAGTCCGACTCCATGGAGGTCAGCAGCAGGCCGCGCTCATTCGTGATAATTCCATCGGCGGGCTCAACGGGGTCGCTGCGCCAGAAGGTGTTCATCCCGGCATCGGCATGGGTGACGGCACGGACGATATCCGTATGCCGCTGGAAGGTGGAGACGATGTCCTTTTCCGTCAGGCCAAGGTGGCTGAGCACCTCGCGGTAGCCGCGATGTCCCTCCTCGGAGTTGCTGAGCCAGCAGCCGTGCCCCTTAGAGGTGAAGACGGTTTTCACAAGCCCCGTCGCGTCAAACGCTTCTATATTATAATAGTCCATTTTGTTTCTCTCCGTGTTGAGCTTTATGCCCATAATATAACACTAAACGGGCAAAAAATCTACATTTCGGGGCTTGAAATCGGGTTTCGGCAGTGCTATACTCTGCTCCTGCATCAAGGCTGAAACAGCCATAACATGATGTGCGAGGGAAATATGCAGCGTACGCACAGGGCTCATTACCATCACAGCCGGACAATAGAGATGACCTCAGGGTCGCTCTGGAAAAATATACTTCTCTTCAGCATACCGCTTGTGCTGACTCAGCTATTGGAGGTTCTGTTCAACCTCAGCGACGTCGCCGTGGCGGGGAAGTTCGCGGACTACCGGGCGCTCGGCGCGGTGGGTTCGACAACGCAGCTCGTCACGCTCTTCACGGGCTTTTTGATAGGACTTGGCAGCGGCGTAAACATCGAGGTCGCCCGCTCGCTCGGCGCTGAGGACAAGGAAAGAACGGAGAAGAACATCCATACCTCCTTCATCATCTGCGCGGCGGTCGGCGTGCTGCTGTGCCTTATCTGCCGTGTCTTTGCAAGGGACCTACTGGTGCTGCTGCACACAAAGGATGAGCTGCTTGAAGGCGCGGTGCTGTACTTCAGCATCTACGCGCTTGGTCTGCCGGCGATGGCGGTGTATAACTTCGGCAACGGTGTGCTGAGCGCCGCCGGGGACACGAAAAGGCCGCTGCTGTACCTGACGGTATCGGGCATACTGAACGTGATACTTAACCTGTTCTTCGTCATAAAGTGCCATATGGCGGCGGACGGCGTGGCTATCGCGAGCGTTATAGCACAGGTGCTGTCGGCGGTGATGATAACGGTGCACCTCTGCCGCAGGAACGACGACTGCCGCCTGTCCTTCTCAAAGCTCCGCTTCAACGGCCAGAGCGCTTCGCGCGTGCTGATGCTTGGGATACCAACAGGCTTGCAGCATGCGATATTCGCGGTGGCAAACATGTTCGTACAGGCGGGCCTGAACACCTTCGATGCGGTCACGGTCTCCGGAAACTCCGCGTCGGTCAATGCCGACGAACTGATATTCAACACGCAGGCTGCGTTCTACACGGCCTGTTCGAGCTTCATAAGCCGCAACTGGGGCGCAGGGCGCAAGGAGCGCATACTGAAAAGCTACATTGTAAGCCTTGCATACTCTTTCGCGGCGGGCGCAATATGCGGCGTGCTGCTGCTCGGCTTTGGAAGAGAGTTCCTGTCGATTTTTGCAAACGAGCAGGCGGTCATAGAGGCGGGAATGCAGCGCATAAAGATCATGTGCTTCTCCTATGGCGTCGGCGCGTTCATGGACTGCTCGATAGCCGCGGCGCGCGGACTTGGGAAGAGCATAGTGCCGATGATAATAGTCGTTCTCGGCTCCTGCGTCTTCCGCGTGGTGTGGATATACACGGTGTTTGCGTTCTATAAAACGATACCGTCACTCTATCTGCTGTACTTCTTCTCTTGGGCAATAACCGGCGCTGCCGAGACGCTCTACTTCCGCAGGGTATACAGGCAGTGCATGGCGGGGATGCTGGCGTAGGATTTCCTTTTATATTGAGTTTATATGCTTCCGGTTTCTTCCGGAAGCATATTTTTTACAAAAATCTTCTTTTCTCCGTTGACATTTTCCGGGAGCCGGTTTATAATTCTTTATATCGCTACAGCGCTAATGCGGTAATTAGTTAAACACAGTCAATGAAGAGATAAGGGGAAACAAGATGGCAGTTATTATAGTTATCCTGGTCATATACATGGCCGGTATGCTGGCGATAGGCTTTGCCGGGAAGAAAAAGAGCGCGACCATGACGGAATTCCTCACAGCGGGCAAGTCCGGCGGTATGTTCGTAATGGTGTGCACATACATCGGCGCACACGTAGGCAACGGCATTGTCGTCGGCGGAGCGCAGTACGGTGCTGAATACGGCATAGGCGGTATGTGGTACGGCCTCGGCGCGTGCCTGTCCTATGTGCTCTTCGCGCTGGTAATGTCAAGGCTGCTGTATACCCGCGGATATATCACCATTCCCGATCTCATCCGCGACCGTTATAAGAGCAAATTTGCTTCCGTGCTGATGGCGGTGCTCAATATCTGCGCAACGCTCGGCATCATGGCAGCCCAGATAATGGCAGGATGCGCACTGTTTGAAGCGCTCGGCCTTAACCCGACCCTCGGCGGGATCGTGATGGCGGTGGTCGTATTTATCTACTGCTCGATCTCCGGTATGTGGGGAGTTATGATAACGGACTCCGTGCAGACTCTCGTGATATTCTTCTCTACGGTTTTCTGCATCGTTATCGTTGCAATGCAAGGCGGGTTTGACGCCATATCGGCTGCACTGCCCGCAAGCGCTTTCGATCCTGTCCCGTTCAGCGGGGAGCGCCTTGTGATGATGCTCGTTCCCAGCGCGCTCAACGGGCTTATCTCCGGCGCGGCCTACCAGCGCACGGCCTCCTGCAAGGATGAAAAGGTCGCGTTTTGGTCGCCGATAATCGCGGCGGCAGCGCTGATCCCGTTTGTTATAATGCCGGTCGTTATAGGTATGTACGGAAAGGCGCTTTTCCCGGATGCGCCGACGGCTTCGATCCTCTTCACGGTCGTCCTGCAGGATATGCCCCCGATCGTCGCCGGGCTGATGATCGCAGCGGTTCTCTCGGCGGTCATGTCCACGATGGACATAGGCCTGCTCAATGTCACTGCGAACGCCGTCAACGACATTTACTTCAAGACGCTCAACCCCAAGGCAGATGAAAAGAAGCTCGGCCGTCTGTCCGCCATAGTCACACTCGTATCCGGTGTGATAGCGCTTATACTCGCTATCAGCTCTTCAAGCATACTTTCGCTGCTGTCCTCCACCTACTCGATAATGAACGCCGGTGCGCTCGTCATGGTCCTCGGCGGCATTTTCTGGAAGAAAGGCACCAAGGAGGGCGCAATCGCCAGCGCTCTATGCGGCATGGCCATGATCATTCTCAACAAGTGCGGCGTGCAGATCCCGTACATTGCCTTTACCTCTCTCATCCCGGCGCTGATAGCTTACATCGTCGTAAGTCTTGCGACGCAGCCTAAGAACGCCGAAGCGAAGTAAACGCATGGCAGGAGGAAAAGCACACATGGAATATAAATACCCGCATCTGTTCAGCCCTATCAAGGTAGGGCGGCTGACGCTCAAGAACCGCATTGAGGCCGCGCCCGTCAACATCTCGAACCTGCCGATAAGCGGGTATCCGACGGCGGAGAACATCGCGATCTTTGAGGGGAAAGCGAAAGGCGGAGCGGCGATAGTTCACATGGGTGAATGCCGCATCGACATGAAGACCGGCATTTCACACAAGCTCTGCATCGCGCTGGACGACCCGGAGGTGCTCCCCTATCTCCACGCGGCGACGGACGCGATAAAAAAGCACAACGCCTTTGCGGCGGTAGAGCTGATACATCCGGGCACGCGCGCAAACCCCGAATACTACGACGGGCCCATCTGGGGACCGAGCGCCGGGCCGGGGCATCTCGGCAAGGATTACAGCGAGCTTGACCAGGAGACCATAGACTATATCGTTGAGCGCTTCGGCGACGCCGCGGAGATGGCAAAGCTCGGAGGGGTGGATATCGTGATGATCCACGCCGGGCACGGATGGCTGCTGCACCAGTTCCTCTCACCGCTCAACAACCGCAGGACGGACAAATACGGCGGCTGCCTCGAAAACCGCGCCCGCATCACGATGGAAGTCATCGCAAACATCCGCAAAAAATGTGGGGACGATTTCCCCATTGAGGTGCGCATGAGCGGCACCGAGATCGTCGAGGGCGGGCTGACGCTTGAAGACCAGATAGAATTCGCAAAGCTTCTGGACGGCAAGGTAGACCTCATCCACGTGACCTCCGGAACATTCCACGTCCCCTCGACCAACCAGCACATGATACCCAATGGGTTTCTCCCGCAGGGCTGCAACGTCTATCTCGCCGAGGCGATCAAGAAAGAAATGAAGCACACCCCGGTGGTCACGGTCGGCGCGCTCGGCGACCCCGAGCTGATGGAGAGCATCATCGCCGAAGGTCGGGCGGATATCGTCGCGCTGGCGCGGCCGCTGCTTGCAGACCCGGAGCTTCCGAACAAGCTCAAGGCCGGGAGGGATGACCTGATATACCCATGCCTGCGCTGCATGGCCTGCATAAGCGAGTCCTTTGTGCCTTATGTGCGCCACTGCTCGCGCATACGCCGCTGCCCGGCAAACCCCACAGCATATAAAGAAATTCCGGCAAGTCAGGTCAAGAAGACTGACGAGCCGAAACGTGTTCTTGTGATAGGCGGCGGCCCCGCCGGTATGGAAGCAGCGGCGGAGCTTGCCGAGCGCGGGCACAGCGTAGTGCTGTGCGAAAGGGAGCAGGAGCTCGGCGGGGCGATGCGCTATGCAAAGTATGTGCCTTTCAAGCAGAAGGTAGACCAGCTGATGCAGGTGATGATCAGGCGGCTGGAGCGCAGCGGAGCGGAGCTTCGGCTCGGCACCGAGGCAACGCAGGGGCTTGCCGAGGAATTGCAGCCCGACGTGATAGTAGCCGCGCTCGGCGCAAAGGCAAAACGCCCCGACGTTCCGGGCGGAGAGAGGGCGATCATGGCGGCCGACGCGCTGCGGGATATTGATTCCATAGGGCAGACTGCCGCGGTCATAGGCGGCGGGCTCGTGGGCTGCGAGATCGCATTGCAGCTCGGGATGACGGGACGAAGCGTGCAGCTCATCAGCCGCAAAAAAGAAGTCTGCCGCGATGCGGCGTATCTCTACCGCGAGGGGCTTCTGATGGAGCTGGAAAAGGTTCCCGTGACGATCCTGAACGAAGCGGACTGCGTGGCCGTTACAGGAAACGGAGCCGTGATACGCACCCCGGACGGCAGCGAGCTGGAGCTGAAAGCGGATTCGGTCATCTGGGCAGGAGGCTATCTGCCGATGGACGACGAGGCGGAGCAGTTCCGCACGCTCGCTTACGACTTCTGGAAGATCGGCGACTGCGCGCAGGTCAGGAAAATATTCAACGCAAGACGCGAGGGCTATAACGCAGGCTCAAATATTTAAACGCATAAAAAGGGCTGTGAAGATTTTCTTCACAGCCTTTTTTCTTATATGAACTTATCGATAGCGTCGTTGAGGTGCTGGAGGCTGTCGCCGTCGCCATGGTCAGCGTCGCTGATGCAGTGCTCGATATGATCCTTCAGGATTATCTTGGCGGTATTATTGAGCGCCGAGCGCACCGCCGCAAGCTGGATGAGCACATCGGTGCAGTCCCGCCCATCCTCGACCATGCGCTTCACGGACTCAAGGTGCCCGATGGCACGGGCAAGCCGGTTCACGACGGCCTTTGTCTGCGTGTGCGTATGCCCGTGACTGTGTCCATGTTCATGCTCATGGGTGTGAGCGTGGACGTGACCGTCGCCATGGTCGTGATAATACAGCTCCCCGGTATCATGCTCCTCGGGGAGAGCGTTTATGTTCTCGTCTGTCATAGTTTATCCTCTTTTATAAAGGACACGCCAAAGGCGTGTCCTTGGTTATTTTATGTATTCTACATGAAGCGGCGGCGCAAGTCAAGCCCCGGTGCGCGCACGGTCGGCGCAGTGCTTCACGGCAGTGTATATCTCCTCAAGGACGCCGTCATAATCCGTCTCCGTCTCGCCGTCTGCCGCCGGTGCGGGGTTCTGGGCGGGCGTCTCGATAGTCGCGGTGAAGTCGCTCAGCGCGGCATAGAAGCTCCTGCCGTCGAGCGCCTTGTACACATAGGCAAACCAGCCATCGGTATCAGGTCCGAAGAGGATAGTGTCGCCCGGAATGGTCCTGACCCTGCCGATATACGGTGAGCCGAGCGCGGTGCTCATGCCGCGGATGCCGCGGTAAAGCTCCTCAACGGTCATCTCCTTAGGGCAGGTGACCATCTTCATGCCGTCGGTAGTCTCATTGAAGCTCTTGGGCGAGGCCGCGATCCAGAGCGCGCCGCCGGCGATAAGGACAATGGTACCGATAACAACGGCGTCCTTGATTATAAGCGCGATGCCGCCGACGGCCAGCAGCACTCCGAGGATGAGGAGGATGAAATACTTCGCACGGCCGTGGGAGTCAAGCTCATTGACAACGGCGGCTTCATCGCGCAGCTTTCCGGCAGCCGTGGAAACCACCGAGGGCTTATCCTCGGGCAGTGCGCCGCCTTTACGTACATTGACGACATCGCGCACGGCGGCGTAGACCGCCCACACGAAGGCGACAAAGGCCGCGGGCACAAAGATAAAGAACGCTATCGCACCAAACGCGCCGCCGGATTCCCCGCTGCCAAGCGCGGCAGGCAGAGCGAACAGGACGGCGAGAATGAGGCAGTATATGAACCAGCGGAATCTTTTAAGGCATATTTTCCAGAGCATATTGCGTGTCCCCCCTGTATTCTGATATTCCCACTTTACATCAACGACGCGGCGAGGTCAACCGTCTGCACACAAAAATTAATAATTCGTGACTTGAAAAGCGGGCACGGTAAGGCCATAATATTTAATCATTTTAATAAAAACAGGGTGCATCTCATGGATCAGGACAAAACCTTTCTCGGCACGGAGCCCGTCGGTAAGCTGCTTCTGAAGTTAGCAGTGCCGACAGTCATTGCGCAGTTAGTGAACATGCTCTATAACATCGTCGACCGCATATACATCGGGCACATGCCCGGCGACGGCAGCCTTGCGCTGACGGGCGTCGGCGTGTGTATGCCGATCATCCTCGTCGTGTCAGCCTTCGCGTCCTTCTCCGCGACGGGCGGCGCGCCGCGCGCGTCGATATTCATGGGGCGCGGCGACCATGACAGCGCCGAGAAGACTCTCGGCGGCTGCTTTACGCTTCAGCTGGGCATTTCTGCTGTGCTGACGGCAGCGCTGCTGATATGGGGACGCGGCCTGCTGCTGGCCTTCGGCGCGAGCGAAAACACCATAGGCTACGCCGCGGACTACATGAACACATACGCGCTGGGCACGGTATTCGTGCAGCTGACGCTCGGCATGAACGCCTTCATCACGGCGCAGGGCTTTGCGAGCATCGGCATGTACACGGTGCTCATCGGCGCGGTGACGAACATCGTGCTCGACCCGGTGTTCATCTTCGCCCTCGGCATGGGGGTGCGCGGCGCTGGCAACGGTGATATCCCAGTGCCTGTCCTGCGTGTGGGTGCTCGCCTTCCTGCGCGGGAAAAAGACGATGCTCACGCTGCGCGCGGAGAACTTCTTCCCCGGCGCAAAGCTCGTGCTGCCCTGCGTCGCGCTCGGCGCGGCAAGCTTCGTGATGCAGGCAAGCGAGAGCGTCATATCCGTGTGCTTCAATTCCTCCCTGCTCAAGTACGGCGGGGACATCGCGGTCGGCGCGATGACGATACTCACAAGCGTCATGCAGCTGGCGATGCTGCCGATTCAGGGCATTGCCCAGGGAGCGCAGCCTATACTCAGCTACAACTACGGCGCGCGTTCCGCCGAGCGCGTCAGGGGCACGTTCCGGCTGCTGCTGCGGGTCTGCCTGTGCTACTCGATAACACTGTGGGCGCTGGTACAGCTCTTCCCCGGGCTCTTCGCGGGTATGTTCTCCTCGGACGCGGCGCTTATCCTGTTCACGAAAAAGGCGCTGCGCATATACTGCGGCGCGCTGTTCATGTTCGGGATACAGATAGCCTGCCAGATGACCTTCGTCTCGATAGGCTTCGCGGGCTGCTCGATAATCGTGGCGGTGATGCGCAAGTTCGTACTGCTGCTGCCGCTGATATACATCATGCTGCAGTTCATCGCGGACAAGACGACCGGCGTATATACTGCCGAGCCTGTTGCGGACATTATCGCGGTCTGCATCACGGCGGTGATGTTCTCTGTTGAGTTCAAGAAAGCCATGAAAGCTCTTGAGGACAAGGGCGCGGAGCCTGCCTGAGCTCCATAAAATTCCAACTCCCCGGCGGATGACCCGCCGGGGAGTTCTATTATCACGTTACAAGCGCGCCGTAGACGAGGATGCCGAGGCAGCGCTCATAGATATCCGGGAACTGATACGTTGGCAGCGGGTTCGTGCCGAGTCCGGCTTCGATCGTGTAGCCGGGGCGGTCAAAGCTCTCGATGAACCAGTCCTTGTACCCGGCAAAGCCTGAGGCAAACGGCGTCTCCTCAAGCGTATAGCCCGAGGCCTCAGAGAATATCTCCCCGATGCGGCGTGACTGCGGCGGCTCATAGTCGAGGTATCGCCAGTAGATAACCTCGCCCTGCGTGTGCAGCGCGAGGGTCAGCGCTGGGGCGAGGGCAAGGGTATAATCATACATTGCGCGGCTCTCGGGCGCTGTGAGCGGGGCGCTGCCGACATAGTCTGCCGGGGCGGGCGAGCGGATGCCGAGGGCGTATTTGTTCTCACGCGCCTGCTCCCAGCCGGCGGGGTACTGCAGATTGAGGTCGACGCCGCGTATGTTCGCTTTCCAGCCCGAGGGGAACGGAAAGCGCGGATAGTCCGCGGCGATGTTCTGTGCCTGACGGTAAAACTCGCCGTTTTGCAGCTCGCCGGTCACGAGATCCATGCCGTCCGGGTTCACGGCGGGGATGAGGTGGATATCCGCGTATGAGAGGATATCCGCGGCACTCTGGTCAAACAGCGTACCATCGGTGACATAGGCCTGGCATAGCTCCTCGGCAAACTTCATCAGCACAGGCGTGCATATCCATTCGTTGGCGTGGTGCGAGGCGTTATACAGCACGCGGTTCTCCCCCGTGCCGAGGCTCAGCCGCCAGAGCGGGCGGCCCATCACGCTCTTGCCGATATCCCCGGCGGAGATGAACGGATAGCGCGCGGCGAGCCCGCGAACGCAGTAGCCCACGAGCGCCGACGACCAGCTTATATCTACCGGCACGACCGGAAACGGCAGCGGCACAGTGACATACTCCCCCGCGCTCAGCCGCTCCGGGACTATGCCGGGGTTCGCAATCTCTATAGCCTCGACGCTGCTGCCGTGCATCTGGGCGATGGTCCAGAGCGTGTCGCCGCTTTTCACACGGTGCATTATATATCCGGTGTACCACGGCAGCAGCGCCCTGTGCGTGTCCCGCCCGGCGACGCCGTCGGGCGTCAGTCCGTGCGCAGATTGAAAGCGGCGCAGGGCGCTGTCCGTCGCGCTCGAAAATATCCCGTCCTGACGCAGCTCTCCGAAGCCCGCGCGGTCAAGCGCGAGCTGGAGCAGCTCGACCGCGGGGCCGATGCTGCCCATGCGTAAAATTCTCATCTCTTCACCACCCGTAGAGTTTTCCTCCCATGTATATGTACACGGTGCGGCGGTATTTCCCGGCAAAGTGCACAATTTTCGGGGGCGATTTTTGAGTTGTAATATCAGGGCGCAGCCTGTATAATCATTTACAGTGGACAATAAGTCCTATTTGACTGCGTGGGCGGCACTCCACACAATGCTTCCCACAGCTTTAATGAAGGAGGAATTTATTTTCCCTGAGGCTCAGGGTGCGGCAGCGTGGAGATCTGCCGTAATGCGGGTGGCGATGCCCCTGCGAGTGCGTCTGAGGCGGAGGCCCGGCGCATAGAGTCGGAAAGAATGGCAACTGTATCACTGAGAAACGTCAAAAAAATCTACCCGTTCGTAAGCGGAGAGAACAAGAAGAAAAAGAAGAAGGACGACAAGGAAGAGGAAGGCAAGGCCAAGCTCCAGATAACCGAGCAGGGCGTTGTCGCGGTGCAGGAGTTCAGCCTTGACATCGCCGATAAGGAGTTCATCGTTCTGGTCGGCCCCTCCGGCTGCGGCAAGTCCACGACGCTGAGAATGGTCGCAGGTCTTGAGGAGATCACCGAGGGTGAGCTTTACATCGACGGCAAGCTGATGAA
>JABLTQ010125940.1_pt1 | contig 12854 bp, 8 predicted proteins | sample 7160101 | NCBI WGS metagenome assembly JABLTQ01 (sample SAMN14651228, study PRJNA627086) | human gut metagenome | isolation source: feces | host: Homo sapiens
GAAATTCCCGTTCCGCTGTGGTATTCTACAGACATAACAGGAAAACACTTACCGGGAATTACCCGTACAATAAAAAGGAGGACTTCTATTATGTCATTAATTCATGTTACATCCGAAAACTTTGAAAAAGCTCTGCAGGCAGCACCTGGCGTTGCCGTTGTTGATTTCTTTGCTACCTGGTGCGGACCGTGCAAAATGCTCGCCCCGGTCATCGAAGAGGCAGCTGAGGATATGCCGGAGATCCAGTTCTACAAAGTAGACGTTGACGAAGCACCGGAGCTGGCAAGATCCTTTAAAGTCATGAGCGTTCCGACCCTCGCTTTCTTCAAAAACGGCGAGCTCGTAAAGAAAAACGTCGGCGCCGTTTCCTATGAGGAGCTGGAAGAACTGATTAACTCTGTAAAATAAACAGCGTAATATTGGAAATGCAAGAAAAAACGTATCGGCACAAAAACCGATACGTTTTTTCTTGCATTTCTTTCCGTTCTTTTCTATCATGGAAGAAACGGCTGCTGCCGTAGTTTACAAAAGAACGTTTTTCTTCCGAAAGGAGTTTTATTTATGTCATCTTTTCTGGAATCCTGTTTTCAGGAGCATTATCCATTTTATTCAAAGCTTACCGCCGATGAACAGCAGACACTCGTGCTCTCTTCCGTCCTGACGACGTATCAGCGCGGCGATTTTCTCTACAGCTGTGACGATGACTGTCTCGGCGTTCTGCTTGTCCTCTCCGGCAAGCTCCGCATCTTTATCCAGTCCGGCGAGCAACGGGAAATTACCCTGTTTACCACCGGTCCCGGCGAAGTCTGCACGCTGTCTGCCTCCTGTGCGATGCAGGAAATCAGCTTTGATATTCTGATTGAGGCCGAGGAGGAGACGAAAGTTCTCATCACTCCGGCCAGCACGTTCCGCAGACTGTTGAATCAGAATATTTACGTTGAAAACTACATTTACCGGGAAACAACGGAGCATTTTTCCGAAGTCATGTGGGCGATGGGCCAGCTTCTCTTTACGCGGCTTGACCAGCGCCTTGCCGGATATCTCGAGGATGAACGCATCCGCACCGGTTCCCCGGTGCTCTCCACCACGCACGAGCAGATCGCGCGGAACCTCGGCAGTGCCAGAGAGGTCGTTTCCCGCACCTTAAAGTCGTTCGAGAAAGACGGCATCGTCGCACTCTCCCGCGGCACGGTCACGATTCTCGATGTCAAAAAGCTCCGCGGCATCTGCCGGATGCGCCGATAGTTCTTCTACGCGCGCAGACATTTTCCCACAGGCTCTGCCCTGCCGCTCGAGAAAATATTTTTCAAAAGCGTTCTAACGGCACTCCATCTTAATTTCAATCTCATTTCCTTCCACGGCCACCTTCGCATAACTTCCGACGATCAGCGGCATCGCCGGATGAAGGTGTCCGATGTCGAGATCCATCACGATCGGCACGTTGTATTTTCCAAGCAGATCCGTCACGGCGCGGTACTGGTCGAGTTCCCCGAATTTCTGTCCGAACTGCAGCGGGCGGCCAATCAGAAAGCCTTTCACATATTGGAACCAGCCGGCGTGCTCCATCTGCCAGATTGCGCGGCGGATCGCAAAGACGTTCAGATCGCACGCTTCCAGAAACCAGACAAAACCGTCCTCTTTATATTTTTCCACAAAATCAACCGTTCCGTCGTACTTCGTTCCAAGAATATTGACGAGACAGTCGAGACAGCCGCCGATGAGTCGTCCCTCAAATGCACGGTCCGCATCCGGGAAGCGGCGCAGAACGCGCGGTTCTGTAATCTGGTACGGCAGATACGGATTTTCCTCGCTTCTGCCCTTCGCATCGTCTCTTTCCCATCCCTCATAGCCGCGGACGGTACGCACTTCTCCCGTCAGTACGCCAAACGCATCCGCTACGGATTTATGCCACGGCTCCATGCCGAAATCACTCGCACACGGACCGTAAACAGCCGCCGTATCGCAGATGGTCGGCAGAAGATACGTAAAATGCGTATTGTCAGAATAGCCGAGATACCATTTCGCCGGTGCCTTTCTGATCTTTTCAAAATCCACGTAATCGAGATCCTCGCACATCAGCTCTCCGCCGCCGCAGGAAATCAGACAGTCATTCTTCTCACTGACATAATATTCCGTCAGCTCTTTTCCGCACTCCTCCGGTGCCGCGCTGATTCCGATGCCGTGCTCTGCATAGCAGTTTGGCCCAAGATCCAGCTGATATCCCATCTCTTTCCATTTTTTCTGTGCATTTGCAAACGCGGACTTGTATGGCTCTGTTGTGCATCCAAACGATGGTGCCACAAAGCCGATCGTTCCGCTCTTTTTCAGATTTTCCGGAAACCTCATGTCGCATCCTCCTTTATCCTAATTCTTCTGCCTCCAGATTCTTATACTGCGTCAGCGCATCCCCGAAGATCAGCTCTCCGTCGTTCTGCGCAAAGTACAGCTCCTCTTCTTTTTCCAGTTTTGCCTTTCCGTTCGTCCCCTCGGTAATCTCCGCGCAGAGACGGTCCACCTCCGTTTTCGGAACGAGAACGCGGATTTTCACCTGATCGGTGTACTCGGATTCCAGAATCGGAATCCCCCGCTGGCCGAGCAGATACTGGATTTTACCGATGCCGTTGTAATCCGTCTCAATCAACAGACGCACGCCGCAGATCTCGTCAATCAGAACACTGTTTGCCAGCCCCTCCTGCACCGCCTGCGAGTACGCGCGCACCAGGCCGCCCGTTCCCAGCAGCGTACCGCCGAAATACCGCGTCACCACAACAAGCACATTGCGGAGGCCTGCTCCCTGTACCACATCGAGCATCGGCCGCCCTGCCGTGCCGGAAGGCTCCCCGTCGTCGCTGCAGCGCACCGTCTCCTGATTTTCTCCAATAATATACACAAAACAGTTATGCCGCGCATCCCAGTATTTTTTCCGCAGAGCTTCCAGGCAGGAAAGTGCCTCCTCCTCAGATTCCACCAGACGCACCGTCGCAATAAAACGTGATTTCTTCTCCACGATTTCCCCGGTTCCACCCCGGTAAACCGTCCGAAACTGATCGATCATATGTCCTTACTCCTTCACCCAAATATGTACCTATCTTACCATATCATTTCTGAAAAATCAGCATTCTTTTCAGAAATACTTTTATTCCAGCCCTTTGTTTGGTATAATAAAAATAAGTATACCCTGCTTTTTGCAGGGCAGGAACACCATTGATTACTGAACTAAATCAGTTTTGCAGGAACATGACATAAGGAGGATTTTCTATATGCACTTTGGAAAAAGTCATCTGGAAGACAAACGTGAAGATCTGCGGTCCCATTACGGAAAGATTGAAAAGACGGCTGGCGTGACGGCGCTGCGCATCGCGTTCTGTCTTCTTCTTGTCGTTCTCGTCTGCGGTGCCGGGCTTGTGATCGGCGCTGTCCGCGGCGTGATTGACAGTGCCCCTGATATTTCAGAGGCAAATATCATGCCGCTCGGCAACGCGTCGTTTATCTACGATGCTGACGGCAACCAGGTACAGAAGCTGACCGGGGCTCAGGGAAACCGTGTCTCGATTTCGATTGAGGAGATTCCGCTCGATATGCAGCACGCGATCGTCGCGGTTGAGGATGCCCGTTTTTATGAGCACAACGGCATCGATCCGAGCGGTATCATCCGTGCTTTCGTTGTCGGCGTCAGCCACGGCTTTCATTTTACCGAGGGCGCCAGCACGATCACACAGCAGCTCTTAAAAAACAATGTTTTCACTGACTGGATGGAAGAGACGCGGATGCAGAGCTTCAAGCGGAAGATCCAGGAACAGTACCTGGCGCTGAAGCTGGAAAAAACACTGACCGCAGAGGGTGAAAACGCCAAAGACGTTATTCTGGAAAATTATCTGAATACGATCAACTTAGGTTCCGGCTGCTACGGTGTCCAGACGGCAGCGCAGACGTATTTCGGAAAGGATGCAAAAGATCTGACGCTCTCTGAATGCGCCGTTCTTGCCGCAATTCCAAAGGCGCCGACGGCATATAATCCGAAAAACCACCCGGAGAAAAACCAGCAGCGCCGCGACAAGATCCTGAACAACATGAAAGAGCAGGGCTACATCACCGAAGAAGAATACACCATTGCCATGAACGACAACGTTTACGACCGCATCGCCATGCACACGCAGTCCCAGGCGGAGAGCGCGCCGTACTCCTACTTTATTGATGAAGTCATCACCAACCTGATCAACGATCTGATGGTACAGAAAGGCTACACCAAAGTGCAGGCAAAGAACGTTGTCTACAGCGGCGGCCTCAAAATTTATACCACACAGGATTCCTACATGCAGTCAATCCTCGATACGGAATTCCAGAATCCGGAGAACTTCCCGGCGAACACGCAGATCGGTCTCGACTGGGCGCTCACCGTAGAGCAGGCAGACGGCGAGGTACAGAACTACAGCAAAGAGATGCTGCAGCTCTACTTCCGCAACAGCGATCCGAGTTTCGATCTGCTCTTTGACTCCCAGGAGGAGGCACAGAGCTATATCGACCAGTACAAAGCCGCTATCATGCAGGAGGGCGATACGATTGTTGCCGAGCGCAGCAACTTCACCCCGCAGCCGCAGGCGTGCATGACCGTTATGGATCAGCGCACCGGTTACGTGAAAGCCATCGTCGGCGGACGCGGCGAAAAAACAGCAAGTCTTACCTTCAACCGCGCAACCGATAATTATTCCCAGCCGGGTTCCACGTTCAAGATTCTTTCCGCGTACGGACCGGCGCTCGACCTTGGAAAGATTACACTCGCTACGGTAATTAAGGATGAGCCGTTCAACTACAGTGACGGCACACCGCTGCAGAACTCGGATCTTACCTACCATGGTGATGTTACCGTCCGCCAGGCGATCATCAATTCCATCAATATCCCGGCCGTCAAAGTACTGACCGAGCTTACGCCGAAGGTCGGCTTTGATTATCTGAAGAAGCTTGGTTTTTCCAAACTCTCCGAGGAATACGATGTGATCCAGCCGCTGGCTCTCGGCGGTATCACCTACGGTGTCAGTGATCTCGAACTGACGGCAGCCTACGCGGCAATCGCAGACGGCGGCCAGTACCGCAAGCCGGTGTTCTACACAAAGGTTACCGACAGCAAGGGAAATGTTTTAATTGACAACACAGAAAACAAGGCAACGCAGGTCTTCAAGGCAAGCACTGCCTCCCTCCTCACCAATGCCATGGAGGATGTTCTGGAAAAAGGTACCGGTGTTGCCGCCCGCCTCGACAATATGCACGCAGCTGGAAAAACCGGTACGACGAACGAGGCCAAGGATCTCGTCTTTGCAGGCTTTACACCATATTATACCGCTGCCATCTGGGCAACGTATGATACACACGCGGAGTTTCCGGAGAGCGACCGTGAATTCCACAAACGTCTCTGGGCAAAGGTCATGAATGAAATCCACGAAGGCCTTGCCGATATGGATTTCGAAACTTCCGCAACAGTACAGGAGGCAACGATCTGTACGAAGACCGGCCTGCTCGCCCGCTCAAGCTGCCCGTCCATCACCGAATACTTTGCGGTATCCGATCTGCCGACCGAGCGTTGCAAGGGCCACTACACCGCGCCGGCCTCAACACCGACGCCGACCAGAACCCCTTCTGCAGCATCAACTCCGCAGGCAACCCCGACACCGACGGAGGCACCGCAGGAAACTCCGGCTCCGCCCGAAACGCCTGCCGATCCGCCTTCTAATACACCGGAGACTCCTGACACACCAGAGACTCCTGACACACCGGAGACCCCTGATGCACCGTCAGAACCGGATACCCCGGCGGAGATATCGGAAGTACAGCCGCAGTCCGAAGAGAGCGGCTCTTCCGAATAACTTTTTCAGTCAGTCTATACACAAAAAACCGGCCCTCTGGCATATGCCAGCAGGACCGGTTTTTCTATACTTCTTTTTCCATCTGAATCAATTAGTCAATCAGCATTTTTGCTGCGCCGTAGATACCAGCATCGTTTCCAAGGGAAGCGAGTACGATCGGGGTATCTTTGCATGCGATGAATGCTGCTTCACGGTAGTATTTAGCTACGCCGTCGATCAGGATCTGGCCTGCTTTGGATACACCGCCGCCGACTACGATAACTTCCGGGTCAACAACGCATGCGAATACTGCAAGTGCTCTTCCGAGGTACTCGGAGAACTCCTGAACGATTGCTTCTGCTGCTGCATCGCCTTCTTTTAATGCATCAAAGACAGCTTTTGCACTGATGGACTCTCCTCTTTCTCTTAAAGAAGACGGAGTATCATGGGATGCCAGATATTTCTTTGCCAGACGAACGATACCGGTTGCAGATGTCATCTGCTCGAGGCATCCGTGGTTTCCGCAGTTGCAGACCGCTTCTTCTTCCGGATCAACACATGCATGACCAACCTCGCCGCCTGCGCCGTGAGCACCTGCTACGATCTTGCCGTCCACGATGATTCCGCCGCCGACACCGGTTCCAAGGGTAACCATAACCAGGTTCTTGCTTCCCTTTCCGCCGCCTGCCCACATCTCACCGAGAGCTGCTGCATTTGCGTCGTTTGCTGCTTTTACTGCCATTCCGCCGAGTTCGTCGGAAAGCTCTTTTACGATATTTTTATATCCCCAGTTCAGGTTGACTGCGATGGAAAGCTCACCTTTGTCATTAACCGGGCCAGGTACGTCAATGCCGACACCGGCAACATCATCTGCCGCGATACCCTTCTCAGCCATTTTTGCTTTTACGCTTTTTGCGATATCCGGCAGAATTTCGCTTCCGCCGTTTTCGGTGCGGGTCGGGATTTCCCATTTTTCCAACAGAGTTCCGTCTGTCTGGAACAGTCCGCATTTTACTGAAGTACCCCCAACATCGATTCCAAATACATAGTTTGCCATTTTCTTACTTCTCCTCTCTTTTTTTCACTAAGTTAGCCTGTACACGGCGGTACAGCTCCTGTGCGGCATTGTAGCCCATCTTCTTCTGTCTGTGGTTGACAGCAGCGGTTTCTACGATGATCGCCAGGTTACGGCCCGGACGGATCGGAAGGGAATGGCAGACAACCTTGTTTCCAAGGAACTCAATATACTCTTCTTCCAGGCCCAGACGGTCGTATTCTTTCTCTTTGTCCCACTCTTCAAGCTTGATAACAAGGTCGATAGACTGGGTATCCTTTACGCTCTCGACACCAAACAGCGTCTTGACATCGATGATACCGATACCGCGCAGCTCGATAAAGTGACGCGTGATATCCGGTGCCGTTCCGACCAGCGTAATGTCGCTGACACGGCTGATTTCAACCACATCATCGCTGACGAGACGATGGCCTCGTTTGATCAGCTCCAGTGCAGCCTCGCTCTTTCCGATTCCGCTCTCGCCCATGATCAGAACGCCCTCGCCGAATACATCGACCAGCACGCCGTGGATGGAGATCATCGGGGCAAGCTGGACATTCAGCCAGCGGATGATTTCAGCCATGAAAACGGAAGTCGATTTGTCTACCGCAAAGGCCGGTACCTGATAACGATTGCACAGCTCCAGAATTTCCGGTCCCGGAATCATCTTCGTGGTGAAAATGACACATGGGATCTTGCGGCTTACAAACTCTTCAAACGCGCGGACGCGCTCGCTCTCTTCAAGATGCTGCAGATACGTGAACTCTACATAACCGATGATCTGCACACGCTCATTGGCAAAATGCTCATAGTAACCGGTCAGCTGCAGTGCAGGACGGTTGATATCCGGTGTGGCAATGACAAGATCTGTCATATCAACCTCTGGTGTCAGGTTGCGGAGATCCATTTCCTCCACCATTTTGGTCATTTCAATTTCTTTCATTTTCCTGTCCTCCGACTTCATTCGACGTCTTTTTAAATCCGTCTCTTCTATGATTTTAGCACAATAAAGCATCACGGGCAACCTAGAAATTTAACTATTTTGACGAATCCTCATTTTCCTCCTGTGCAGGTGCGTGAAAGAATGTGTAAACCTGCTCCGCCGCCTTTTTATTCATGCCCGGAAGTCCGGAAAGTTCTTCCACGGTTGCCGCCTTGATATCATCAATTCCCTGAAAGTGGCGCATCAGTTCTTTCCTTCTTGTCGGCCCGATGCCCGGGATGTCGTCGAGAATCGAGTGGACCTGGCCCTTGCTCCGCAGCAGGCGGTGGTATTCGATTGCAAAGCGGTGCGCCTCGTCCTGCACGCGTGTGATCAGTTTGAAGCCCTCGCTGTTCCGGTCGATCGGGATTTCCACGTTTCGGAAATACAGACCCCTCGTGCGGTGCTTGTCGTCCTTTACCATACCGCAGACCGGAATCGCAAGATCCATTTCTTCAAGCACCTCAAGCGCAATGTTAACCTGGCCGCGTCCGCCGTCCATCATGATCAGGTCCGGCAGCCGCTCGAAACCGCTGTCCTCCTGGATGCCGCGCAGAAAACGGCGGCTTAAGACCTCTTTCATACTGGCGTAATCGTTCGGTCCCTCGACGGATTTGATCTTGAATTTTCGGTAATCGGCGCGCTTTGGCTTTCCTTTCTCGTAGACGATCATCGAGCCGACCGACTGGAAACCGCTGATATTGGAGATATCGTACGCCTCGATGCGGTCGATCGACGGCAGGTTCAGCCATCTGGCGATCTCTTTTACGGCACCGACCGTCCGACCCTCTTCCCGCTTGATCCGCTCGCGGTCCTGGTCGAGAACGATCTGTGCGTTCCGCTCTGCCAGTTCCACCATTTTTTCCTTGCTGCCCTTTTTCGGCACGCGGATGCGGACCTTCTGGCCCCGTTTGCTGCTTAAATACTCTTCCATCAGCTCCTGCTCGGCAATCTCCTCGGAAATCATGATTTCCCGCGGGATGAACGGCGTGCCGGAATAGAACTGTTTCATAAACGTGAGCAGCACCTCGCTTTTCTGCTCCTCCTCGCCGATCCGCAGATAATAATGCTCCCGCCCGATCAGCTTTCCGTTCCGGATAAAGAAGACCTGCGCCACCGCATCCTCTTTGTCCATCGCAAGCGCAATGACATCCTTGTCCTCGCCGTCACTGTTCGTAATCTTCTGCCGCTCGCCGATCCTGCGCACGCTGTCGATCAGATCACGGTACTCCGCCGCCTGCTCGAACCGCATCTCCTCAGCCGCCTCCGTCATTGTTCCAGTCAGCTCTTTGATCATGTCATTGTAATTTCCATTCAGAAAACTGATCGCCTTTTTGATCTGCTCGCCGTACTCTTCTTTGGAAATGTATCCCTGGCACGGTGCCTTACACTGGTGGATGTGATAGTAAAGACACGGGCGGTCCTTGCCGATCTCCTTTGGCAGGCTCTTATTGCAGGAACGGATATCGTACAGCTTCCGCAACAGTTCGATCGTATCTTTCACAGCTCCGGCGCTCGTGTACGGGCCGAAATATTTCGCCTTGTCCTTCTTCATCTGATGGGAAAACAGAATGCGTGGAAAATCCTCGTTCACGGTCACCTTAATGTACGGGTACGCCTTGTCATCTTTCAGCATCGTATTGTATTTCGGACGGTGCTCTTTGATAAGGTTACACTCCAGCACGAGCGCCTCCAGTTCGGAATCCGTCACAATATACTCAAAACGGGCGATATGCGTGACCATCCGCTCAATCTTCGGCCCTTTGTTGCGGCTCGTCTGGAAATACTGGCGGACACGGTTTTTCAGCGAAATCGCCTTTCCTACGTAGATAATTGTATCGTCCGCGTCGTGCATCAGATAGACGCCGGGTTTCCCCGGCAGTTTTTTCAGTTCTTCCTGGATATCAAACGCCATATGACCCTCCTCTTTTTGGGACTGTAATGTTGAAAATGCCCAGCGTGCAGAGATCGTTTTCTCTGCTCCCGCCGGGCCTTTTCGCTTTCTTTTTATATTTCTGGATTTTCAACCGCTTCTTCCGCGTTTCCATTCCGTTTTGCAATCACCTGATGAAAAATCTCCATAAATTCTTTTCCGGTGATCGTCTCTTTCTGGATCAGGTAAGCTGCGATTTCATCCATCGCATCGCGGTTAGCTGCCAGAAGTTCTTTTGCCTGCTCATACGACTCTTTCAGGATCTTCATGACCTCGTGGTCGATTTCGGTTGCTGTGGCATCGCCGCAGTTTAAGACCATTCTTCCGTCGAGGTACTGATTCTGCTGGGTCGCAAGACCGATCAGACCGAATTTCTCCGACATACCGTACTGCGTGATCATCGCGCGGACAATCTTCGTCGCTTTCTCGATATCATTCGAAGCTCCCGTTGTCACGTTGCCGAATACGATCTCCTCTGCCGCTCTTCCACCGAGGCACTCGACGATCATCGCCTCGAGTTCGCTCTTCGTGTTGAGGTATTTCTCCTCCTCCGGCACCTGCATGACGTAGCCGAGCGCACCCATCGTACGCGGCACAATCGTGATTTTCTGTACCGGCTCGGAATCCTTCTGCAGTGCAGTAACAAGTGCGTGGCCTACCTCGTGGTAGGAAACGATCTTTCGCTCTTCCTGGCTTAAGATGCGGTCCTTCTTCTCTTTTCCGACGAGGACAACCTCGACTGCCTCGAGAAGATCCTTCTGGGAAACGGCTTTTCTTCCGTTCTTGACCGCAAGAATCGCTGCCTCGTTGATCATATTTGCAAGATCAGAACCAACGGCTCCCGATGTCGCAAGTGCGATGCCGTCGAGATCAACCGTCTCATCGAGCGATACGTTCTTGGCGTGTACTTTCAGGATTTCCACACGGCCTTTCAGGTCCGGTCTTTCTACGATAATCCGGCGGTCAAAACGGCCTGGACGCAGCAGCGCCGGGTCAAGAACCTCCGGGCGGTTTGTGGCCGCAAGGATCAGAATACCCTTGGAGCTGTCGAATCCGTCCATCTCGGCGAGGAGCTGGTTTAACGTCTGCTCCCGCTCGTCGTTGCTGTTGTAGCTGTTGTCACGGCTCTTTCCGATCGCATCGATCTCATCGATAAAGATGATGCACGGTGCGTTTTTCTTTGCTTCCTCAAACAGGTCACGCACACGCGATGCACCGACACCGACGAACATCTCGACAAATTCCGAAGCGGACATCGAGAAAAACGGTACGTGCGCCTCACCGGCTACGGCTTTGGCAAGCAGTGTTTTTCCGGTTCCAGGAGGGCCTACAAGAAGCGCTCCTTTCGGAAGTTTTGCACCGATTGTCGTGTATTTTCCAGGGTTATGCAGGAAATCCACAACCTCCTGGAGCGATTCTTTTGCCTCGTCCTGTCCCGCAACATCGCGGAATGTCACGCCGGTTTCTTTCTGTACGTAGGCCTTTGCTCTGCTCTTTCCTACGCCCATGACTCCGCCGCCTTTGTTCATGCTGCGCATCACCCATACCATGACAGCGACAAGCATCACAACCGGCAGAATGACGGTCAGCAATGTGTAAATGATCGTTCCGGTAGAATCCGGCGGATCTTTGTGGTACGTAATGCCTTTCTCCTGTAACAGATCGACCAGCTCCTGCTCATCTCCCATCATCGTTACCTGATAGGTGATTCCCTCCGATTTCTGGTCTTTCGGCGTTACGGTCAGTGTTCCCGATTTCAAGACAACTTCCTGCACTTCATCGTTGTTTACCATGTCCAGGAATTTGCTATAGTCAAGATCCTCGGAAGTAATTCCCCCAAGGGCATTGTTCAGAAGTCCCATCACCATCAGGCTGACGAGGAGGCAGATCAGGATAATGAGTATCGTCTGTCTGTTTTTCGGTCCTCCCCCGGAGCCGTTTTCTGGTTCCCGGTTCTGATTTTTTCTATCGTCCATGCTTTTCCTCCTTGTATGTCAAACCGCCCCTCTTTTTTTACGGACACTTTAACTCTTACATTATATCGGATTCCCTCTTAATTAGCAAGCCGGACTTTGTGAAAAAAGACTGAATTTATCTATACAAAAACGGCCCGCCGACACTCTTTCAAGTATCGGCGGACCGCCAGATAACACTCACATTACATTAGTCGTTATATCCGTTCGGATTCTTCTGCTGCCAGTTCCAGGAATCGGCACACATCTCCTCGATGCCGTACTCAGCCTCCCAGCCAAGCTCCTCTTTTGCTTTGTCGCATTTGGAGTAGCAGGTTGCGATATCACCGTCACGGCGCGGTTTGATTTCGTATTTCAGCGGATGGCCGCATGCTTTCTCGAATGCGTGGATCACATCGAGTACGCTGTAGCCTTTGCCGGTTCCGAGGTTGTAAATGGAAACGCCCTCGTTGTCAGCCAGTTTCTGGATAGCTTTTACATGGCCGCGTGCCAGGTCAACAACATGGATGTAATCGCGGACACCAGTTCCGTCCGGAGTATCGTAGTCATCACCGAAAACGCCGATGCACTCGAGTTTTCCGATGGCAACCTGTGCGACATACGGAAGCAGGTTGTTCGGGATGCCCTTCGGATCCTCTCCGATAAGGCCGCTCTTATGCGCTCCGATCGGGTTGAAGTAACGAAGCAGGATAACATTCCATTCCGGATCTGCGGTGTGGATGTCGGTCAGAACCTGCTCGAGCATGCTTTTTGTCCAGCCGTATGGGTTGGTCGGGGTTCCCTTCGGGCACTCCTCGGTGATCGGAATCTGTGCCGGATTGCCGTATACGGTTGCAGAAGAACTGAAGATGATGTTCTTTACGCCATGGTTTCTCATCTCATCGCAGAGAATCAGGGTTCCGGTCATGTTGTTGTGATAATATTCAATCGGTTTATGTACGGACTCGCCGACTGCTTTTAAGCCTGCGAAATGGATGACAGCGTCAATTTTCTCGTTGTCGAAAATTTTCTTTACGCCTTCGCGGTCCAGCATATCGGTTTTGTAGAAGGTTACTTTCTTTCCGGTAATCTGTTC
>JABLTQ010081621.1_pt1 | contig 12815 bp, 10 predicted proteins | sample 7160101 | NCBI WGS metagenome assembly JABLTQ01 (sample SAMN14651228, study PRJNA627086) | human gut metagenome | isolation source: feces | host: Homo sapiens
GACATATGAACACGTCAGAAAGAAACTGGAATCTTATGGAATAAATGAGATGACAGAAAGCCAGAAAAAACAGGCATTAGTCCCAGAAGGTTCTCTTGTAGTTACCAATCCTGCAGGACTTGCTCCGGGAATCATTATGGCACAGGGAGATAAGGCAATCGTTATGCTGCCAGGTCCGCCAAAGGAGATGAAGGCTGTTCTTGCCGAGTGCTGTCACCTTTTCATTAACCGTCTTTCCGACCAGGTATTTGTATCAATCAACATTAAGTGCAAAGGCCCGGACGAGCTTCCGTTAAGAGAGATTGGAGAAGCACCAGTTGCAGATTTATTAGGAGACATCCTTGATAATGAGAATCCGACAGTCGCAACTTACGCAAAAGAAGACGGCGTATTAATACGAGTAACTGCATCCGGAAAGACAAGAGAAGACGCCCTTACCGCCATGCAGCCGGTCGTAACAAAAATTGCAGAAATACTTGCCGGAAAGATTGCGTGGGTAAAGGAAGAAGTGTAACTAAAAAACATTAAATTGAAAGAGGAAAAAAGTGGAAACATCTAGTTTAAAAAGAATAGTAAATAAATATACAGAGACCAGTCTGATCATCCGTATCTTAATCGGTATGGCAATCGGTGTGGTGCTGGCACTTGCTGTGCCTCAATTTACAGGAATCAAGATTCTTGGAGACCTTTTCGTAGGAGCATTAAAGGCAATCGCTCCATTACTGGTATGTCTTTTAATTATGAGTTCTTTAGCTCAGACAAAAGAAGGACATAACGGAAACATGAAAACTGTAGTAATCCTTTATATGTTCAGTACAATAATGGGAGCAATCGTAGCGGTAGCAGGAAGCTTCTTATTCCCATTAAAAATCACATTAGCAGATGCTGTACAGCAGGAAGCTCCAAAAGGAGTCGTAGAAGTACTTGAAAATCTCCTTTTAAAAATCGTAGCAAACCCAATTGATGCATTAGTAAATGCAAACTATCTTGGAGTACTTGCATGGGCTGTTATTCTTGGAATCGCTCTTAAAAAGTCTACACCAGGAACAAAACAGATGCTCTCTGATGCCTCTGATGCAGTATCTCAGGCAGTACGCTGGATTATCAATCTTGCTCCATTTGGTATTTTAGGTTTAGTATTTAATGCTGTATCCACAAGTGGTATGAAGATTTTCACACAGTACGGAAAACTCATCCTTTTACTCGTAGGATGTATGTTATTCCAGGAATTTATCACAAATGGTATTATTGTAGGATTTTGCCTTAAGAAAAATCCATATCCATTAATTTCACGTTGTGCAAGAGAAAGTGGATTAACAGCATTCTTCACAAGAAGTTCAGCAGCAAACATTCCTGTAAATATGGAACTTTGCGAAAAAATGGGCTTAGATAAAGATAACTATTCCGTATCCATTCCACTTGGTTCTACAATCAACATGGACGGAGCGGCAATCACAATTACAGTAATGACATTAGCAGCTGCACATACACTTGGAATCAGCGTAAGCATTCCAACAGCAATCGTATTAAGTATCTTAGCAACACTTTCCGCATGTGGAGCATCAGGAATCGCCGGAGGTTCTCTCCTGTTAATCCCTGTAGCATGTTCCCTTTTCGGAATCTCCAATGATATTGCCATGCAGGTAGTAGGGGTAGGATTTATCATCGGTGTAATTCAGGATTCCTGTGAGACAGCCCTGAACTCATCTTCTGATGTACTGCTTACTGCAACAGCAGAATTTATGCAGTGGAGAAAAGCTGGAAAAGAAATACCATTTTAAAGCTTGAATTGCCGCAGGCAAGGTAGACGCCCACAGAAAGAGAAATAACCTATATTTGTGACTTTCGTCGCTACAGGTTGAATGTTCGCTTAATCGCTCACATCCAACCTTTGCTCCCAGGTCACAAATATAGGTTGTTTCTCTTTCTGCGGGCTGTTTGTTGGTCGCCTATGCAAACGCAGAATTTATCAGAGTTCCTATTTCTCCTGTCCCCATCCCCAACCCATTCCGCAAGTGTCTAGTCAGTATATGGTACCGAAGCAAAACTTAAATTTCGATTTCACACCAACAGCCAAAGACAGCCTGCGGCAAATTCGAAATTAATTCTCTCTTGACTAGCACACTTCTTTCTGCCATAATACCCTTTGGAAGTTTAACTATACTAAACTTTAAGTTTATTATTACATAAATAGAAAGGTGTGAAGTCATGAATCATGGAACTAGGAGAGAAGATTAAAGAATTGAGGAATAAGCAAGGACTTACTCAGGAAGAACTTGCCGACCGGGCAGAGCTTAGTAAGGGATTTATTTCCCAGTTAGAAAGAGATATGACTTCTCCCTCCATCGCAACGTTAGAAGATTTACTGCAATGTCTTGGAACAACTCTCGGAGAGTTTTTCAATGAAGAGCAGGAAGAGGAACAGATTGTGTTTACGGAGGAGGATTTTTTTGTAAAAAAGGATGAAGAATATAAAAACCAGATTAAGTGGATTATTCCAAATGCACAGAAGAACTGCATGGAGCCGATTCATTTGCTTTTGGAAAAAGGTGGAGAGACCTGTCCGGACAACCCCCATGAGGGAGAAGAGTTTGGCTATATCTTAAAGGGTAAAGTAGAAATCCATCTGGGAAAGCGAATCTGTATTGCCCAAAAGGGAGATGCTTTTTATTACAGGGCAGATAAGACGCATTATTTAAAGTGAATTGAGCGGACGGAATTAATCTGGGTGACTTCGCCGCCAAGTTTTTAGACAGGAAATATAGTAAAATTTATTGAGGAAATGGGAATGAAGAATAAGTTAGTTGAGTTAGTGAATGTTTCAAAGTCTTTTGGTTCAACCAAAGTATTAGATGAGTTGTGTTTAGAGGTAAAAGAGAATGAGTTCCTGACACTGCTTGGTCCGTCCGGCTGTGGAAAGACAACAACGCTTCGTATTATCGGTGGATTTGAGAAACCAGACAGTGGAAAAGTCTTTTTTGACGGAGCGGATATTACAAATGTTCCAGCGAATAAGCGAAATCTGAATACGGTTTTCCAGAAGTATGCGTTATTTGGACATATGACGATTGAGGAAAATATTGCATTTGGCTTAAAGATTAAAAATAAATCGGATTCCTACATTAAGGATAAGATTAAATATGCGTTAAAGCTTGTGAATTTGGAAGGATTTGAGAAGAGAAAGCCGACTTCTTTAAGTGGTGGACAGCAGCAGCGAATCGCGATTGCAAGAGCGATTGTCAATGAACCGAAAGTCTTGTTATTAGATGAGCCGCTTGGTGCGCTTGACTTAAAGCTTCGTCAGGATATGCAGTATGAGTTGATGCGTTTGAAAGAAGAACTGGGAATCACTTTTATTTATATTACACATGACCAGGAAGAAGCACTTACCATGTCTGATAAGATTATCGTTATGAATAAAGGGTACATCCAGCAGATGGGAACACCGGAAGACATTTATAATGAGCCGGAAAATGCATTTGTGGCTGATTTTATCGGTGACAGTAATATTATTGACGGTATTATGTTAAAAGACCGTTTGGTAGAGATTCTTGGAACAAAGTTTGAATGTGTAGATGAAGGTTTTGGAAGAAATCGTCCGGTTGACGTTGTAATTCGTCCGGAGGATGTGGTTCTTGGTGAGGAAGGTCAGGGAATCCTTGATGGTGTGGTTACTTCTCTTATTTTTAAGGGCGTACATTACGAGATGGAAGTGGAGGCAAATGGATATGAGTGGCTTGTTCACAGCACAAACTGTCATCCAGTAGGCTCTAAAGTAAGCATTTCCGTCATTCCATTTAATATTCAGATTATGCATAAGCCAGAATCCGAAGATGAAAAGGCGGTGACGATAGATGAGTAGAAAAGTTCTTACAACTCCTTACATTGTGTGGGGAGCAGCATTTATCATTTTGCCATTATTTATGGTGCTATATTATGGCTGTACAGGAAGCGACGGAAGCTTTACCCTTTCTAATATTACCGCAATGGCTGATTCCGTTCACTACAAAGCGTTCTGGAATTCTGTCTGGATTGCGTTAGCAAGTACACTCATTTGTCTCGTTATCTCGTATCCTTTGGCATATATTTTAAGTAAGGGAAAACATAGAGGTTCCGGCATTGTCATTATGCTGTTTATTTTGCCAATGTGGATTAACTTCCTTCTTCGTGTACTGGCATTGCAGGTTATTTTATCAAAAACAGGAATATTAAATGCCATTCTCGGATTTTTTGGACTTCCTTTACAAAAATTAATGTATACAAAAGGAGCAGTTTTGGTCGGAATGGTTTATGACTATATTCCATTTATGATTTTGCCGATTTACAATGCCCTTTGCAAAATTGACAAAGACGTTATCGAAGCAGCACATGATTTGGGAGCAAGCGCAAGGGTGACATTCCAGAAGATTATCATTCCACTTTCTCTGCCAGGAGTGATCAGTGGAATTATTATGGTATTTATCCCAAGCATTTCCGAGTTCGTTGTGGCTGATATTTTAGGTGGGTCCAAAGTTCTTTTATTTGGAAATGTTATCGACCAGGAATTTAATGTGGCAAATAACTGGAATTTAGGTTCCGGGCTTTCTATTGTACTTATGATATTTATTTTTATTAGTATGGCAATTATGAACCGCCACGCGTCAGAGGAAGGAGACAACATGCTATGGTAAAAGCAAAAAGTTTTATAGAAAAATTTTATGTGGCATTTATTGGGTTTCTCCTGTATGCGCCGTTACTTGTGTTATTTGTCTGCTCATTTAACGATTCTAAATCAAGAACCGTTTGGGGCGGCTTCACCTTGCACTGGTATACTGATTTATTTCAGAATGAGGAAGTACTTTCAGCCGTAAGAACGTCCCTGCTGCTTACAACATTGGCGGCTTTAATCGCTACATTGATTGGAACACTTGCGTGTATCGGAATGACTGCGATGAAGCTCCGTTTCCAAAAGGTAATGGAAGGACTTTCAAATATCCCATTATTAAATGCCGATATCGTAACCGGTGTGGCTATCATGCTCTTATTTGTGCATTTCATGTCACTGGGATTCACTTCCATGTTGATAGCACACGTAACTTTAGGATTACCCTATATCATTTTAAATGTCATGCCGAGATTTCAGCAGCTGGATAAAAATGTATACGAGGCGGCACAGGATTTAGGTGCATCCGCAGTATACGCCTTTGTCAAAGTTGTCCTGCCGGAAATTATCCCGGGAATCCTTTCAGGATTTTTCTTTGCATTTACGGTATCTATGGATGATTTTGTCGTAACATACTTCACAAAGGGAGCGGGAATCAACACGATTTCCACAATGCTTTACCAGCAGCTTAGAAGAGGAATCAACCCACAGATGTATGCACTTTCAACCCTTTTATTCTTGACAATTCTTATTTTACTCGGACTCATTAACCATATGTCCGCAACAAAACAGAAAAAAGCAGACAGGGAGGAAGATCGATGAATTTACTGGAAAAATATTATCTGCAGGGAAAAGGAAAGCTGATGGCAGGTATTTTCGTCCTCGTAGTATTGTTAATTATCTCAACCATTGCCTTTACCGGCTGCTTTTCTTCTGGAAAAAAGAGCGATGACAAAAATACGGTTACCGTATTTAATTATGGAGATTATATTGATGTAAGTGTACTAAAAACTTTCGAGAAAGAAACTGGCATCAAAGTAAAATACGAAGAATATGTCACCCCGGAAGATATGTATACAAAATATAAATCCGGTGTCATTAACTACGATGTTATTTGTACATCCGACTACATGGTAGAGAAAATGATGCAGGAGGGCGAAGCACAGAAAATTGATACTTCCTCTATGGAATACTATAAAAATATTGATGAAAAGTATTTAGATTTCTGTAAGGCATTTGACCCGACCAATGAATACGCAGTCCCTTACCTTTGGGGGACCGTAGGAATCCTCTATAACACAAAAGTCATAAAAGAAAAAGTCGATAGCTGGAGCATTTTATGGGACAAAAAATACGATGACCAGATTGTTATGCAAAACAGTATGCGAGATGCTTTTATGGTTCCACTCAAATGGAATGGCATTTCCTTAAACACAACCAGTCAAAAGGAATTAAAACAGGCACAGAGCCTTTTATTAAAACAAAAACCAATCGTAGAAGCTTATCTTGTTGATGAGGCAAGAGATGCCATGGTTTCTGGCGATGCCTCCATGGCCGTCATTTATTCCGGCGATGCTACCGTTGCCATGGAAGAAAACGAAGACCTCGACTACGTTGTCCCAAAAGAAGGCTCTAACGTCTGGTTTGACTGCTTTTTAATCCCCAAAACAGCCGAACACAAAGAAGCTGCCGAAAAATTTATCGACTACATGAACCGTCAGGACATCGCCCAGAAAAACTTTGATTACATTTACTATGGAACACCAAATAAAGCTGTATATGACACCTTAGATGATGACACCAAAGAAGATTACACTATCTTCCCGGAAGAAGCTACATTGGATAAATGCGAAGTATATAAATATCTTGGTGAAAAGACAGATCAGTATTATAATCGGCTGTGGAAGGAATTGAAATCGTATTAATATATTTTTATCAGGTAGATAAAGCAGAAAAAGAAAAAGCAATACAGACTATAAAAGGTAAGGATACTGGCAATAGGATATAATTATAAAAATAATGTCCAATCTTTAAAGAGTATTTCTTCGTAACAGAATCAATATATCTAAGTAACGGAATAGATATATTGAATTGTAATGCAAAAAATATAATACAAAAATATATCAGAAAGGGAAATTATCATGAAACATAAACTCACCCAGCAAGATGTAGATAAAATGAAAGCAGAAATCGAACACCGCAAAGTCGAAGTAAGACCGGAACTGCTCGAACATGTAAAAGAAGCCAGAGCACATGGCGATTTAAGCGAAAACTTCGAATACCACGCTGCCAAAAAAGAAAAAAACAGAAACGAAAGCCGAATCCGTTACCTTGAAAGAATGATCCGAACCTGTGAAATCGTAGAAGACCACTCCAATGCCGACCAGGTAGGCTTAAACAAAACGGTAACTCTCTACTTCGAAGAAGACGACGAAACCGATAAATTCTCCTTCGTAACTACCGTACTTGTAGATACGATGCAAAACCGTGTGAGTATTGAATCTCCGTTAGGAAAGGCACTCCTCGGACATAAAAAGGGCGAGAGAGTCTATATTCCGGTAAATGCACAGTATGGGTATTATGTTGAGATTAAGGAAATTGAACCCTTTGATGAAGATGTACCGTTGAATGAATACTGATTTGCCTACGGCAACTAGAATTTTCTCCCCGTCGATTTGCGCACAATTAACTGTGGTTCATACTCTAACCGCATAATATAAGCGTGGGAGGTCTCATCTTTCTTCTGCGTATTCTTTCGGTGAATCATATCCACTGCTTCTTCTCCCTTTCGCACCGAAGCGTGGTCAATCGTAGTCAGTGCAATCTGTGGCATGGCAGATAAGGTGATGTTATCAAAGCCACAGACGGAAAAATCTGCAGGAATCCGATAACCGTGGTCAGAAATTGCCGCCATGATTCCAAAGGCAGCCATGTCGTTGTTGCCGATAAACGCAGTGGAAGAAGTGTGTTCTTCTAAAGCGCGTGTGGCCAGATCATAACCATTCTGGTATTCCGCATTTTCCAGTGGATAGCGGTCAAAGGCAGGTTGGCTCTGATAAAGAACAGTAAGATGTTCTAAAGGAATACCATGTTCCCGGAAACTGGATTTAACACCATCAAGCCGGTGAATTCGTCCAATTTCCTTTCCTCGAATCGGCGTAGAAATGTAAGTAATATCCGTGTGCCCAAGCGAAAGCAGATAATTTGCCATAATATGCCCCTGTTTGCGGCTGTCAAGTTCCACAGAGTCAAACTGACAGGAAAGAGGCTTATCCCCAACAGAGATAACCGGAAAACGCTTTGAGAGGGCATTGATTTTCTGGATTTTTGACAGTGGATAGAGACAGATTATGCCGGCAAGCTGCACACGGGCAAATAAATCAAGGTAGAGTTCCTCTGTGGCGGCATCTCTTCCAGTTGAAATAGTCATGACAGTATAATCATATTCTTTCGCATGGTCAGTGATAGACTGCATCATCATCGAGTAATAGCCATTTGTTACCATTGGGCATAGCACGACAATTGTATTTGCAAGAGATTTTTCCTGTACCAGTTCTTTTGGTACAGGTTTTTTGTATCCAAGCTCTTTTGCCTTTGTCTTTACTTTTTGTACGGTCTCTTCGGTAAAGGACACATTCGCCTTATTACTGAGGATCATAGAGACAGTGGACTGGGAGATTCCAAGTTCCTCGGCGATGTCTCTGGTAGTGACTCGATTCCTTTTTCCCATAAAAAATACCCCTTTTTTGATTTATTTTAATTAATAGCTGCGTATTAATCTTAGTACATTTTTGATTAATAATATTATAGTATTGATTAATTCGTTTTACAAGGCATTTCCTTATGTTTGCATTTCCTTTTTTAGCAGGAAGAAAAATGGAGCGAAAAAACAGGGGATTAATCAAATGAAATGATTAATAAAAAGCACGCGAATACCTAGTAAATAAGCGAATTCTGTCGTTTGACTTTAGGAAAAAAATGTGGTTACATGTAGTCATCAGATAACGAAACAAAAAACAAAACAAAGATGTTATTTAAGATTTTTTACAGGAGGATTTAAAATGAGTGTTATTACTTTTGTTTGTGCAGGTCAGATGAATTCAGCAATTACTTTTCCAGCTTTTGAAAATGGTCATGAGGTAAGATTAGTTGGTTCCCCTCTTGACAGAGACATTATCGATGGATTAAAGAAAGATAATTTCCACATCACATTAAAGAGAACGCTTCATGACGGTATCAAATATTATCAGATTGAAGAACTTGAAGAAGCATTAAAGGGAGCAGATTTAGTTCTTGGCGGTGTGAGCAGCTTTGGTCTTGACTGGTTCTGTGATGAGATTCTTCCAGTATTACCAGAAGACGTTCCAGTTCTTACAGTAACAAAAGGAATGGTTGACTTAGAAGATGGTACCTTAGTTCCTTATCCGCACATTTTTGCACAGAGACAGCCAGAGGGCAAACATCTTAATTTAAATGCAATCGGTGGTCCATGTACAAGTTATGAATTAGCAGACCATGATGACAGCCATGTTGCTTTCTGTGGAAAAGATATCGAGACATTAAAATATATCAAATCTCTTTTAGAGACAGATTACTATCATATTTCTCTTTCTACAGACGTTGTTGGTGTTGAGTGTGCCGTTGCTATGAAAAATGCATATGCATTAGGTGTAAGTCTTGCGGTAGGTCTTGCAGAAAAGAGAGATGGAAAGATTGGAAGCCAGCATTACAATTCTCAGGCAGCATTATTTGGACAGAGCGTAAAAGAAATGACAAAACTGCTTGAGTTAATCGGTGGTAAGCCAGAAAATATCATTCACGGGGCAGGCGATTTATATGTAACAATTTTTGGTGGAAGAACTCGTAAGATTGGTACTTTATTAGGACGTGGACTTTCTTTTGAGGAAGCGATGGCAGAATTACAGGGGGTAACATTAGAGTCTATCGTTATTTCCACAAGAACAGCAAGAGCCGTAAGAAAGCTTGCAGAAAGAGGAATTGTTTCTTTAGAGGACTTCCCATTATTGATGCATGTAGATGCAATCATCAATCAGGGAGCAGAAGTAAATATTCCGTGGAAAGACTTTACATGGAATGATTTTTCTTTAGCAGAATAGTATCGGTTGGGAAAGAGAAGGAGAATACTTATGAGTAAATATGCGATTGGGATTGATTATGGTACTTTATCAGTGCGCGCACTTCTTGTAAATATTGAGACAGGCGAAGAAGTGGCTGCAAGTATTTATGAATATCCACATGGGGTTATGGAAGAACATATTCCGTCAGGAAAAAAGCTTCCGGTAGGATGGGCGTTACAGGATCCACAAGATTATTTGGAAGGATTACTTGTTACAGTAAGAGATGTTGTTTCAAGAAATAAAATTCTTCCGGGGGAAGTTGTAGGTATTGGAGTGGATTTTACTTCTTCTACGGTAATTCCGGTGAAAGCAGACAAAACACCGCTATGTCATCTTCCAGAATTTAAAGAGGAACCACATGCTTATGTGAAATTATGGAAACATCATGGTGCGGAAGAAGAAGCAAAATTGATGAATGATGTTGCTGTAGCACGTGGAGAAGAATGGCTTCCGACATATGGTGGCAAAATTTCCAGTGAGTGGATGTATCCAAAGATTTATGAAACACTGCGTCATGCGCCAGAAGTTTATGATGCGGCTGATCGTTTTATGGAGGCAGGAGACTGGATTATCTGGCAGATGACAGGAGAAGAAACAAGAAGTGCCTGCTGCGCAGGATATAAGGCATATTATCATCATGAAAAAGGATATCCATCAAAAGATTTCTTTAAAGCGGTAGACCCAGGAATGGAAAATATCGTTGCTGATAAATTAGATGCTCCAATTAAAGGAGTAGGAGAAAAAGCGGGACATTTAACAGCTTCAATGGCAAGAGAAATGGGGCTCATGGAAGGAATCCCAGTAGCAACCTGCATTATTGATGCACATGCATCCTTACCAGGCTGTGGAATCGGAGAGCCGGGTAAAATGATGATTATTGTAGGAACATCTTCTGTACATATGATGCTCGGTGAAAAAGAAGTCGCAATCAAAGGTTCATCAGGAACTGTAAAAGACGGAATTATGCCAGGATATTTTGGCTATGAAGCAGGCCAGTCCTGTGTTGGTGACCATTTTGCATGGTTTGTTGAAAACTGTGTACCGGAAAGTTATGAACAGGAAGCCCGTGTTCGTGGTATCTCCATCCATCAGCTTCTTTCTGAAAAATTGTCCACATACAAAGCAGGTGCAAGTGGATTATTAGCATTAGATTGGTTTAATGGTGTGCGTACTCCGTTAATGGACTTTAACTTAAATGGTCTTATTATGGGAATGAACCTTTTAACAAAACCAGAAGAAATCTATCTTTCTCTTATTGAGGCAACGGCATACGGAACCCGTATGATTATTGAAGGATTTGAGGAAGCCGGCTTAGAAGTAAAAGACATTACATTAAGTGGTGGTATTCCGATCAAAAATGAAATGCTTGTACAAGTATATTCTGATGTATGTAATCGAAAAATTAAAGTTGTTGATTCTACACAATCAAGTGCCCTTGGTGCGGCTATTTTAGGTGTAGCAGCGGCTCCGGAGCGTATTACAGGTTTTAAAAATGCTAATGAAGCAGCAAAGAAGCTTGGAAAAGTAAAAGATAAAGTCTGGGAGCCAAATCAGGATAACGTTGAAATCTATAATGAACTCTATGAAGAATATAAAACCTTGCATACTTACTTTGGAACTGGTATAAATGATGTGATGAAACATTTAAATAATATCAGGGAAAGAAGAAAATAGTACATAACTATTTCGATTCATACATATAGACAGTAGTGCAGCGGTCTGTTGATAAATTAAAATGAACAGACTGGTGCACTTTTCGGGTATATTCCAAACGCGCTTTATCTCATTAGAAAATATTTTTTAAACATATTTTTTAATGAGATATAAAATAGAAATTGTGAAAGTATATGTAAAAAGTGAGGTAGCAAATGAATTCTGTAAAAAAGATAAAAGAGTGGCTTAACACATTTACACCTTTTAATGAGCAGGAACAAGTGGACTGTCAGCGCATAAGACAGTTTTTAGAGGAAGAAGCGAATCTTTTACTGCGTGATAATGTAAAAATGCATTTTACAGCATCTGCATGGGTATTAAACCCATCTAAGAATAAAGTTCTGATGCTCTACCATAATATTTATCAGTCCTGGTCCTGGAGCGGAGGTCATGCAGATGGAGAAGGTGACCTTTTATCTGTTGCAATGAAAGAAGTAAAAGAGGAGAGCGGCCTTGTTTCCTTAAAACCACTGTCAGACTCTCCAATTTCCATCGAAATTCTAGGAGTCCAGCCACATTATAAAAAACAGAAATATGTCAGCGCACACCTGCATCTAAACTACACCTTTCTTCTCCATAACACAAAAGAAGAAAAATTAAAAATCTGCCCGGAGGAAAACAGCAAGGTGGGCTGGCTTTCTCCAGATGAAGCGGTACGTTCATCCACAGAAGCGTGGATGAAACCAATTTATAAGAAACTTAACCAGAAGATGAGAAAGTATTTGGGATGAGGATAAACAGACGAACCAAAGAAACCCGCAAACTTGCACTTTTCGTCTATTGAAAAAGTAAATCAAAAAAATAAAAAAAATTGAAAAAAGTTGTTGACATATGCGAAAAGAAGTGATAATATAAATGAGTCGCTTGTGAGAGCGCAACAAAATAAAAAACATATGGAGAGGTGTCCGAGTGGTTTAAGGAGCTGGTCTTGAAAACCAGTGATACTGAAAGGTACCGTGGGTTCGAATCCCACCTTCTCCGTATCATCTATTTAAATAGGAAGTCATTGGTTTGTACATCCTCTTTGAATAAGTTTTGTTGACTATTTGGAGAAGTACCCAAGAGGCCGAAGGGGCTCGCCTGGAAAGTGAGTAGGTCGTTAATAGCGGCGCAAGGGTTCAAATCCCTTCTTCTCCGTTGTGATTATTAATCACAAAAAAGTACTTGACATTCTCGGAAGAGAATGATAAAATGTACAAGCTGTTTTCGAAAGAAAGAAACAGCAAAATAAAAAAGTTCTTGACAAAAACTTCTGAATGAGATAAAATAAAGAAGTTGTGTCGCAAAAAAAGAACACACAAAACCTTGATAACTGAATAACA
>JABLTQ010114552.1_pt1 | contig 12781 bp, 10 predicted proteins | sample 7160101 | NCBI WGS metagenome assembly JABLTQ01 (sample SAMN14651228, study PRJNA627086) | human gut metagenome | isolation source: feces | host: Homo sapiens
AATTGCATTGGGTATGCTGATTGCATGAGTGACACCATAGAGTTGCCGCACTTGCTCAACGTATTCAGCAGCACGACTGTGAGATCAGATTCAGCTAGAAAAGCTGTTTGCGGGTGCTTTAGAAAGGCTGCCGGCGATGCATGCATCATGGTGATGATCGGAGGGCGATCCATGAAATACTGCGTAATGCAGCATGCGCTTTCCGGCTGGAAAGCGATAATGATATCGGGCCTGAATTTTAGAATGGCAGGTGAAATCTGGCAGGCTCTTGCTTGATCCATTCGATGGCTGCGAAAGGCTTTTCGGCGGTTTTTATCGCGAATGAACCAACTGCGAATAAGCAGCACCTTTTTTTCGCCATCGCCAAGGCACCGGATTTTTTGCACAGTTCTCAAGTTCAACTCTGGCATCGAGCGGATAGGCTGGTTCGCCAGCAGCATTTTGGAGAAAAACGATCTTAACGGGGTGGCCTCGCTCAACGAAAGCATTGGCCATTTTGCTCATAACATGCTCTGCGCCGCCCTTGGTATTAAGGACTGAATAGAAGTTCAGCAAAAGAATGCGGTGTTTCTCAGAAGGAGGGGGTGGTATTCATACAGATATTATAAAATCCTGCAGAAAAATGAGAATTTTTCTACAGGATTTCATTTTTATTAAGCAATCAACGGTGCGGAATGATGATAATCGAAAACGGTTTATGATCGTTCTTTAGATACGCCGATTAGCTCATCAATAATAATGCCGACAGCTCCCAAGCAGATGGCGGTATCCGCGATGTTGAAAGCCGGCCAATGCCAAGTGCCAAGGTAGAAATCGAGAAAATCGATGACATAACCCCACAGTGAGCGGTCAATGAGGTTGCCCAAAGCACCCGAAAGAATGAGCGTGAGCGAGAGTGCAAAGAGCATTTGTCTGCTGTGCTTCCAAAGCAGACGCAGCGCCACGACAATCACAGCCAATGCAATAGCCGAAAATAGCCAGCGCTGCCATCCCCCCATCGAAGCAAGGAAACTGAAGGCCGCTCCGTAGTTATGTGCGAGCGTAAGGTTGAAGAACCCATCGATGACAGGCACGAAATCGCCCGGATCCAGATGCCGCTCAAACCAGAACTTAGTTGCCTGATCGAGGATAAGAATCAGAAATCCGAAAGCAATCCAGAGACTGAAGCGGACGGGCGAAGCGCCCGTCCGCCCGCCCGACCGAGCGGTCGAGCGGGCAGTCTTCGCAGAAGAGACGCTCTTCGCCATTTATGCGAAGAGGCGCTTTTCGCCGGCGCCGAAGAGATTGGAGACGCAGCGCGGGCACAGCGTCGGGTGTTCGGCATTGCTGCCGACGCCCGGCACATAGTGCCAGCAGCGTTCGCATTTCTTTTCGGTCGAAGGCTTGACGGAAACCGTCGTCTCAGCGCCGTCAGCTGCCTTCGTGAGTTTCACTTCACTCATGATCATCACAAAGCGAAGTTCGTCGCCGAGTGAGGCGAGCACTTCGTACAAGGGAGAAGCTGCGCAGATTTCTCCAGTGGTTTGCAGGGACGAACCAATCGTACCGCTGGTGCGCTCGTCTTCAATGGCTTTTTGCACATCAGCACGCACGGCGCGGATCTGCGCCCACTTAGCGAGCAGCGCATCAGCGTCCTTTACTTCGGGGAGCTTGAGGAACGTTTCCGTAAAGATCGTTTCATCAGCATTCGGCGAGAAGAGCTTGAAGGCTTCTTCGGCCGTGAAGGAGAGGATCGGAGCGATAAGACGCAGGAGCATCGCCGTGATGAGATAGAGCGCGGTCTGCGCGGATCTGCGGGCAAAACTCTGGGCGCCGGTCGTATAGAGGCGGTCTTTCAGTACGTCGAGGTAGAAGCTCCCCAGATCGGTCGAGGCGAAAGTCTGCAGCAGCGTTACTACATTGTGGAAGCGGTAGGAACCGTACTCGACAAGCACGCGCTTTTGGAAGTCGGCAGCATAGGCAACGGCCCAGCGGTCAAGTTCGAGCATGTCTTCGACCGGCACGGCATCCTTTTCCATCGAAAAGTCGGACGTGTTGGCCAGCAGGAAGCGCAGCGTGTTGCGAATGCGGCGATAAGACTCAACGACGCGGTTAATGATCGTAGGACCAAGGCGCAGCTCACCCGAATAGTCGGTCGAGGCAACCCACAGACGCAGAATTTCGGCGCCGTACTTGTCATTGATTTCCTGCGGACGGACGACGTTGCCTTTGGACTTCGACATCTTCTCGCCCTTTTCATCAACGCAGAAACCGTGGGTGAGAAGCTGGTTATAGGGCGGACGGCCGTCAAGCATCGTGCCCGTGAGCAGCGACGAGTGGAACCAGCCGCGATGCTGGTCAGATCCTTCAAGATAGAGGTCTGCGGGCCATCCGAGGATGTCCTTGTGCGAACCGCGCATGACCGTATAGTGGGTCGTGCCGGAATCGAACCAGACGTCGAGAATATCGGTCGACTTCACGTAGTTCTTGGCGTCTTCGCCGATCAACTCTTCGGGTTTGGCTTTCGTCCAGGCCTCAATGCCGCCCTCGGCAACGAGCGCTTCGACCTTCTTCATGATTTCAAACGTATCGGGGTGCAGATGTCCCGTTTCCTTGTGAAGGAAGAAGGGCAGCGGCACACCCCAGTTGCGCTGGCGAGAGATGCACCAGTCGGGACGATTCTCAATCATTGAATAAAGACGGTTGATGCCCCATTCCGGGAAGAACTTCGTTGCTTTGACGCCTTCGAGCGCTGCTTGACGCAGGGTCTTCTTGGCAGCGGGCAGACCGAGCACGCTCTTCGTGTCTTCGTCGGGTGCGTCCATGCGCACAAACCACTGCGCAGTGGCGCGGTAGATGAGCGGGGTCTTGTGGCGCCAGCAGTGCATGTAGCTGTGGGTCATGTCGCCCGAAGAGAGTAATGCCCCTGCAACACGCAGTGTGTCAAGAATCTTCGGGTTGGCCTGCCAGATGTTCATGCCGGCAAAGAACGGGAGCCACGAAGCATAGGTGCCGTCGCCCTGCACAGGATTGAGCACTTCGTCGTTGGACATGCCGTGCTTTTTGCAGGAGACAAAGTCGTCCACGCCGTAAGCCGGAGCCGAGTGGACGATGCCGGTGCCCGATGTTGCCTCCACATAGTCGGCAAGGTAGACCGGAGAATAGCGGCGGTAGCCCTCGTGCATGTCGTAGAGCGGATGCTTGAAACGCACCCCCTCAAAGAGAGCACCTTTGGCAGTGGCGACGACAGAGCCCGTCAGACCGTAGCGCTTCAGGGCTTCTTCAACAAGGCCTTCGCCGAGGATGAGATAACGATCGCCGACATCCACCAAGGCGTAGGTGAGGTCGGGGTGCATGTTAAGCGCCTGATTGGCCGGGATGGTCCACGGGGTCGTTGTCCAAATGACAACTGAACAGGGCTTTTCAATCTTGTGGCCGAAGATACCCTCTACGCGCTGATGATCCTCATCAGTGAGCGCAAAAGCGACGTCAAGCATCGGGGACTTGCGGTCCATGTATTCGACTTCAGCTTCTGCCAAGGCGGACTGGCAGTCAAAGCACCAGTTGACAGGCTTCAGACCACGATAAACGTAGCCCTTTTCCATGATCTTGCGCAGCGCCGTGATTTCCGCTGCTTCCGTGTCATGGCGCATCGTGCGGTACGGGTTGTCCCACAGGCCAAGAACGCCTAGGCGCTTAAAGTCTGCAAGCTGCAGGTTTGACTGCTCCATCGCATAAGCGCGGGCGAGCGACTGCATCTTCTCAACCGGGAGATTCTTGCCGTGGAGCTTTTCGATCTGCACTTCGATCGGCATGCCGTGGCAGTCCCAGCCGGGCACGTAAGGAGCCTGATACCCTTCGAGGGTCTTCTCCTTGACGATCATGTCTTTCAGGATCTTGTTGACGGCATGGCCGATATGAATGGCGCCGTTGGCATAAGGAGGACCGTCATGAAGAATGAACTTCTTGGCGTCGCGACGCTTATCAAGAATGCGGTAGACGATCTTTTTCTCATCCCATTCACGCACCCAGCCGGGTTCGCGTTTGGGGAGATTCCCGCGCATCGGGAAGGGTGTATCCGGAAGGTTTAACGGATACTTCTTTTGCGCGTCCTGAGACGCTTTTTCAGCTTTTGCCATGATCAGACAAGCTCCTGGCCCCCTCGGGCTCTTCAGGTCAAGCGCGCCTTCCCGGATCTTCGATGTTGTCCGAGTCGAGCTGCGCTCGTTTGTTGCGGATTGCCTGCCGGCTGCATTCGTACCAACCGGCTGGCGGTTTTAACGTGCTGCGGAGAAGCGACAAGAATGTCGAACTATTCTCCGTTCGGCGCTAGGCCGAGGATCTGACGCGCACGTCGAGCGTCAGCCGCTATGGCAGCCTGGAGTTCTTCCAAGCCGCTGAATTTCTTTTCGCCGCGTATTCGCTCGATGAAGCGAACCGTGACAGGGCGGCCGTAAGCATCCCCCTTCCAGTCGAAGACATGGGTTTCGAGAAGCCAACGACGAGCACTCGATACTGTAGGACGAAGTCCCAAAGAGGCGACGCCGCACTGTTCGGCCGGGCCCAAGCCGGAAACTTTAACGGCAAAGACTCCGGCGAGCGCCGGACGAGCACGGCTTCCCGGCGGAATCGGCGCGATATTCAGGGTGGGGTAGCCCAGCGTACGGCCGAGCGCTTGACCATGAATGACGCGTCCAGACATTGTGTAAGGGTGTCCGAGCATCATTTCGGCTTCGTAAAAATCGCCCTCCGACAGGGCGGCGCGCAGGCGCGTTGAGCTCACCTTTGCTGTGCCGTGAAAGAGAAGCGGCGAAATCCACGTTTCAAAGTGATGCTCTTTGCCGAGGCGTTCAAGATCGTGTGCTCCCGCAGCGCGGCCGCTGCCGAAACGGAAGTCTTCTCCGACCGTTACCCAACGGGCATCCAACCCGTTGACAAGCACATTGGTCACGAATGCTTCTGCGCCTTCACGAGCAATGTGTTCGTTAAAAGGCATCATGTAGATGCGTTCGATGCCGCAGTCGAGCAGTCGCTTGACTTTGTCGCAGAGCGTTGAAATCCGCGGCACCGGATCGAGATGCGGGAAAAATTCTCGCGGATGCGGTTCAAACGTCAATACGCTCGGAACCAAACCACGCTCGCGTGCGGCTTCAACAAGTCCGGCTAAGAGCGCTTGATGTCCGGTGTGAACGCCGTCGAAATTACCGATGGCGACGGCGCTCGGAATGCGCTGCAAAGGGCTGGGGAGACCGCGGAAAACGTGCATGGCAATATGGGAAGAGTTGGAGCGTGGGCTTGAGGTGAAATCCATTGGAGAATTTCGGAATTATAACGAGCGGGTTTTCTCTTAAGGTCTTTACGGATACTGCCGTTCAGGCACCAGATCCGCTCGTTATTGCACCAGAGTTGACCAGCTAAGATAAATCGCTCAGATTGCCCGAATGACGGCATTTGCACAGCAGCGGTGATTGATGCGTGCAGCAAAACACAATACAGAAGCGTCAAGAGAGCGGAGAAAACGACGGCGTACGTTTAAAATATCGGCCTCTCTCGTGCGCACTCGATTTCGATAAGTGCCGCATCTATGCATTTTTTCTCAATAACATCATGAAGAACATCGTCGTCCTGATTTCCGGCCGAGGCAGCAACTTTGAAGCCATACTGCGCACGGCTCGCAGCGAAGACTGGGAGGGCCGGTTAGGCCTCAAAATTGCGGCGGTGATCTCCAACCGCCCCCTTGCCAAAGGTCTTGACACCGCCCGCCGCGAAGGCATTGATGCCGTTGCCGTTGACCACAAGGCTTATCCGACACGCGAAGCTTTTGAGGAAGCACTCGCTGCCGCGATCGAACCTTATAAGCCCGCGGTCATCGTATTGGCTGGCTTCATGCGTATCCTCACGGAGTCGTTTGTCGCCCGCTGGGAAGGCAAAATCCTCAATATTCATCCGGCACTTTTGCCGCTCTTTCCTGGACTTGACACGCATCAGCGTGCCATTGACGCCGGCTGTCGGGTACACGGCTCGACCGTGCACTTTGTTTCTTCGGTGCTTGACGGCGGCGCAATCATTGGGCAGTCGGTTGTGCCGGTGCTTCCTTCTGACACGGATGAGACGCTCGCGGCAAGACTTCTCCCTTATGAGCATAAGCTTTACCCGCAGTGCGTCAAGGCTGTTGCCCTTGGTGAAGTGAAGCTCATTGACGGCAAGGCCGTAATGAGTGACGAAGTAGCTCACCACCTCGCTATTTTCTGGCGGAAAGACTAAAAACATCTCGTGCGCTGGAGCTGCCGCAGGCAGGTTGTCGGCGCCCATATCAAGGAATTCATTCCATGGCTGAAAACCATCCCAAGCGCCGAGCTTTTGAATTTCAAAAGAAACCTCGCCGTCAACAGGAAGAACCGCGCCGCAAGCGTACGGAACGTCAAATTGCTGCCGATAAACGCCGGCATGCTGAACGGGCTGCGGAGGGCTTTAAGAAGCATTCGGGTGAAAAAACGCCCGAGCGCCGTATGGCCGCGGTCAATGGCCGCGTGCGTATTACCGGATTAATCGTTGACGAGCTGTCCCGTGCGCTTAAAGTTATTTTGAAGTTCGACGGTCCCGCTGACGTACTCATGAAGCTCTTTTTTAAGAGCAATCCGCAGCTCGGCATGCGTGACCGCGGTCTCATCGCGGAGGGTATCTACGATGCGCTGCGCCGCTATGGGACGCTGCGGGCTGCGATGCGGCCCGTGCACCCGGATCGTGCGCCGCGGCTTGCTGCCCTCACGGTGCTTGCTCGTCAGCACGGCATTGATGCGCTTTCGCCTTCGTCCATCGGTTCCGAGGAAGGCCCACTCAAGAATGTGCTTGCTTTCGATGTTTCAAAGGCGCCCGCGCACGTTCAGACAGAACTTCCGCAGTGGCTCTTTGACCTGATTGAGGCTCAGTATCCTGATAGTCAGGCGCTTTATGCAGCGATGAAAGAGGGCGCGCCGCTTGACCTCCGCGTGAATCTTTTAAAGGCGACGCGGGAAGAAGTTTTGGCTGAACTGGCCAAAAACGGCGTGGAAGCTTACCCGACGCCGCTCAGCCCCGACGGGGTGCGCCTGCCTACGAAGCCGGGTCTTATCCGTTGGCCGATCTATCAGGACGGGCTGGTCGATGTACAGGATGAAGGCAGCCAGCTGATTGCTCGTCTGCTCACGCCGCGCCGCCGCGAAATGATCTGTGACTTCTGCGCGGGTGCCGGCGGCAAGACTCTGGCGCTCGGCGCACTGATGCGCTCAACGGGAAGTCTCTATGCCTTTGACGTCAATGAAAAACGTCTCGCCGGTCTTGCGCCGCGTATGCGCCGTGCCGGCCTTTCGAATGTTCATCCGGTAGCTATTAAGAGCGAAGCGGATCCGCGCGTGCGCCGTCTGGCTAATAAATTTGACCGCGTGCTCGTGGATGCCCCCTGCACCGGGTCGGGCACGCTGCGCCGCAATCCTGATCTCAAATGGCGGCTTTCGCCCGAAGAGCTCGACCGCATCAATGACATTCAAAAGCGTGTTCTCGAATCGGCGAGCCGTCTGGTGAAAAAAGGCGGACGACTGGTCTACGCGACCTGCTCGCTGCTCAAGCGCGAAAATCAGGATGTTGTAGAGGCGTTTTTGGCCGAGCACCCCGGTTGGCGTCTTGTTCCGGTAAAGGAAGTGTTCGAGCAGCAGGGCATTCACTTTGAACCCGGTCAGCTTGAACGCTTTGAGGGTTATATGCAGCTTTTGCCGCATGTGAACAACACCGATGGATTCTTTGCAGCCGTGCTGCAGCGCGACGAATAAAACGGAATCGAACCGGTCTATGACAGAAAAAGCGGTGTCCTCTTCAGCAAGAGACGCCGCTTTTTCAATTGACCGAAGCGGAATTAGTCCGGATTGGCGCAGTTCACCGGCTTGGCGCCGAGGACATCGGTGAGCACTTTCGGATCAATGCCAACCTGATAACCGCGGCGGCCGCCGTTAATGAAGATCTTGTCGAGCTCAAGAATCGAAGACTCCACATAAACGGGCATGTGTTTTTTAGTGCCAAATGGGCTCGTGCCCCCCACAAAGTAACCCGAGTTGCGCTGCGCCTGTTCGGGCTTACACGGAGAAACGTGCTTGGCGCCGATCTGACGGGCGAGATTTTTGGTGGAAACTTCGCAGTCGCCGTGCATCAGGATGACAAGCGGCTTGGCGTTTTCGTCTTCCATGATGAGCGTCTTGATGACGTGATGGTGGTCAATGCCGCAGGCCGAAGCTGCCAGCGCAGTACCGCCGTGCTCTTCATATTCATAGGAACGTTCTTCAAAGGGAATCTTGTGTTCCTTGAGCCACTGCGTTGCAGGCGTAAGGCTCTGATGCTTTTCTTTGGACATGAACGAATGGTCCTGAATGAGATTGGAGAATTCTGCGGAGGATGCTGTATGGCGTCCTTCGGGAAAGTACTGAGCATTCTGCCTCAATCCAAGCGGTTCGGCGTTTTAGCTGCCGCTCGGTTTGTTCGAAAGCGACTCATCGAACGGTTCTTTGCGCTCCTGAGTTTTCCCCGCGTCTTGTGCAGCCTCCAGATCGCTTTCCCAGAGTCCTTTGGGCAGCGGAAATGCAACATTTTCTTCTTCACCCGGCATGGTGCGCACGGTGTCTGCGCCGAGATGTTCGCGAAGCCACTCGACGACGCCCTGTACTAACGATTCCGGAGCCGAAGCACCTGCGGTGATGCCGACTTTCTCGGCGCCTTTAAACCATTTGGGATCAACGTGTTCGGCGGAGTCGACCAGGTAGGCGTGTACGCCTTCTCGTTCCGCCACTTCCCGCAGACGATTGGAGTTGGAACTTGTCGCCGAGCCGATGACGAGCACCATGTCGTCACCGGCTTGGGCCAGCTGTTTCACGGCTTCCTGACGATTCTGCGTTGCATAGCAGATGTCCTGACGCTTGGGTTCATGAATGTGCGGGTAGCGACTCTTCAGGGCTTCAATAACGCTTCTTGAATCGTCCGCACTGATTGTGGTTTGAGTGACATAGGCGAGTGCATCCTGATCGGTATAGGAGAGGTTCGCCACATCCGCCGGTTTTTCTATGAGGCGGATACCGTCCTCAACTTGCCCCATAGTGCCTTCGACTTCCGGATGTCCTGCATGGCCGATCATGAGAATCATGCGGCCCTCTCGACGCATGCGCCCCACTTCTTTATGCACTTTAGTGACGAGGGGGCATGTGGCATCAAAGATGCGCAGCCCGCGCTCTTCGGCTTCTCGGGCAACAGATTTGGGCACGCCGTGGGCAGAAAAAACCACCGTTGCACCTTCAGGCACATCGGAAAGCTGATCTACAAAGATGGCGCCGCGGGCGCGCAGGCCTTCAACTACCGTTCGGTTGTGTACGATTTCATGGCGTACGTAAATGGGAGCGCCGTAGATGGCGAGCGCTCGCTCAACGATGGCAATGGCGCGGGTAACGCCGGCGCAAAAGCCGCGCGGCTGCGCAAGAAGAACCTGCATGTCGTAAAAGCCTGGGTGTGTTGGGTCTGGGAATAGGATCGCAAAGCAGTCGAAACCACATCTCTGATGTGCGAATGAGCGGTCAGTTCCGGTCAAGAATAAAGAAAAACGAAGATTTCCGCACACGAGCCCGATTGAACCGAGTAGAATGCGTCCCTTGTCAAATTCTCCGCGTTGCCCGGAGCCCTGTACTGACACTGTGGGGAGCCAAGCGCGGCGGCCCGCGCAAATTAGGGCGCGGCCCGTGCGGCGACGCATTTGGGATTGACATCATCACTTAACTTTTGAGCTCGTTTGGTGTGCCGCAGCCGTTTGTGCTGCGGCTGTCCCCTGCGAGACGTCATATTTTTTGGAGTTAGAGATGGCACGAGTGTGTCAAGTCACCGGTAAGGCGCCGATGGTCGGCCATCAGGTCTCGCACGCGAATAACAAGACCAAGCGTCGCTTTATGCCGAATCTGCAGTATCGCCGTTTCTGGGTTGAGAGCGAAAACCGCTGGGTTCGTCTTCGTCTGACGAATGCGGGCCTGCGTACGGTCGATAAGCTCGGCATTGACGCGGTTCTCGCGGATCTTCGCGCCCGCGGCGAAATCTAATTAAAGGAGATTCACCATGGCGAAAGGCGTTCGCGACAAGATCAAGCTCGTTTCTTCGGCTGGTACGGGTCACTTCTACACCACGACCAAGAACCGCAAGACCACTTCGGGCAAGATGGAAATTTCCAAGTACGACCCGGTTGCTCGCAAGCACGTCGTCTACAAGGAAACGAAGCTCAAGTAATCTTGACGGCTTCATACTCTGAACGTTCAGAGTTGAAAGAGCCCGATGCAGGTTGTGCTGCACCGGGCTTTTTCGTATTGATTTTGTATTGACAAAAAATGTGCGGACAATAAAAGAGTTAGCCTCTTTCTTTTTGACAAAGAGGCTAAGGTCTGCTGCATGCTCTAAACCGTGAGGCGCTCCGGCAGCGCTGCCTTGGGCAGCATTTCCAGAGGCCAGCGAGGGCGAACTCCAAAGGAAATCTTCTCAATTAAAGCTTTCCGTTCCGCTTCAGTCATGGATTCCATACGGGCGATGCCTGCGGCGGCGATCATTGCGCCATTGTCTGTGCAGAGCCGCATTGGCGGAAAGAAAATCTTTCCGCGGCGTCGTTCCACTTCCTGCGTGAGACGAGCACGAAGCTGCTTATTGGCCGAAACCCCGCCTGCTACGACGACATTGTTGAGGCGGGTCATCTTAATGGCCCGAACGAGTTTGGCAGCCAGAACATCAACTACAGCATCCACAAAGCCGCGGGCAAGATCGGCACGGAACTGTTCGTCCTTGGGGTCCGGTGCCGAGCGCACCGCAGTCAGGACAGAGGTTTTAAGCCCCGAAAAACTCATCGACAGATTAGGGGCATGAATCATCGGGCGGGCGAGTTCAATCGCGCCGGGCGTCCCCTTTTCTGCTAAGGCGGAAACGGCAGGACCGCCGGGGTAAGGAAGATCAAGCAGCTGCGCGGTTTTGTCGAAAGCTTCACCGGCCGCATCGTCCAATGTTTCTCCGAGCAGTTCATAGCTGCCGAAGGAGGCCACCTTGAGGATTTGGGTGTGTCCACCGGAGACAAGCAGTGCAAGGAAAGGAAACTGCGGAGCGGGATCGGCCAAGCGCGCAGCTAAAAGATGCCCTTCCAAGTGGTGTACGCCTATGACGGGAATGCCCAGCCCAAATCCCATAGCGTGCGCGACTGCATTGCCTGCCAGCAGTGCGCCGGCAAGGCCAGGCCCTTCCGTCACGGCAATGGCGGAGATATCTGAACGTTTGAGATTCGCTTTGTAAAGCACTTCGTCGGTCAGCGCTATGACGCGGCGAATGTGGTCGCGGCTCGCAAGTTCCGGCACAACGCCGCCATAGGCGCGGTGCATATCAATCTGAGTATGGAGAGCATCTGCAAGCAGGCCCTTCGTGTCGGAGATGAGCGCTGCGCCGGTTTCATCGCAGGAGGATTCAATGCCGAGAACAATCATGGGTATTCGATCCGAAAAAGTCCGCGCAATTGTCCGCCGCAGTACCCAACAACGTCAAGGCGGATCGAGATTTCTTCCTTCGGCAGCATAAGAAAACGGCTGATCTGCCGACCAGCCGTTTGAATGTTTGTTCAGCAGGACGCTAAACGAATCAACCTGCAGCAACGACACCCATGGCAAGGAGCGTTCCGTTGGCTGCAGCAGCCTGAGTCGCCTTGGCTGAAGTCATGGCCAGAGCGGCCTCACGCGCTGAAAGCCGCGCTTCACGGGCTTCAAAGGAAGCCATGTCCATCATCACGAATGCCGGACGGCCATTTTCGGTGACGCACACCGGTTCGCCGGTACGGCGGCATTCAGCGGCAACTGAAGAGAGTTCAGGCGTTTCTGCAGAAAGCTTGCGAGTCAGCATTTTTTCATTCTCCGAAAAATGAAAAGAAAAGCGGGCTGATCGGTAATATCTTTATGAGTATCAGCCTTGGAAAGAAGAAAGGCGTGGTTTCTTCCTATCGCTTCATCATAGCGCTGCAACTTCCTGATAAAACAATGAGTTGAACGAGTTCTGCCTAATGGCATGGAGGGTAGGGTGCTTATGTTATAGAGGTAGGTAAAAACCCCTTATTGCTCGCTACAATATGGTGCGAAAGATTGTTTTTTCTCAGAAAAATGCCCAGTTTTTGTGCGTTTAATATGAACGCTTGACGATTCAGGCACCCAATCGGGGGGCAGGCGCCCGAGTCGTCAAGTTTAAAAGGGTTACGCCTTGCGATTGGCGGCTGCCTTACCGGCGACGCGGCCATAAACGATACAGTCGGCGATCGAAACGGTGCCTAGGCGAACCATTCCGTGTACGCCGCCGCATACCTCTCCGGCTGCAAAGAGTCCCGGAAGAATATTGAAGTCGGTATCGATCACCTCAGCTTTGGCATTAATAGTGAGTCCGCCCATGCAGTAGTGAACGCGCGGCCAGAGACGGCAGGCAAAGAAAGTTCCTTCATTGGCTTCGGTATCGTCGAAGATCTTCGCCTTGAAATCGGGATCAGTCTTCTTTGCGATGGCGTCGTTCCAACGGTCAACGCTTTCTTTGAGCAGCTTGGGGTCGATACCGTAGTTTTGAGCAAGCTCTTCGAGCGAGGCAAAGCGCTTGATGGAGCCATTGTCAAGCCCGGCTTTGACTGTCGACATGGGCACGTGCTTTTTCATGTTGGTTTCGGAAATCAGAATGATTGCCGGGTGGCCGATTGCCAAAATGGCGTCGGCTCTGACCTTCCGATTGCCGGTTTCATTGATAA
>JABLTQ010048488.1_pt1 | contig 12779 bp, 9 predicted proteins | sample 7160101 | NCBI WGS metagenome assembly JABLTQ01 (sample SAMN14651228, study PRJNA627086) | human gut metagenome | isolation source: feces | host: Homo sapiens
GAAAAGTAAAAAATAGAATGAACGATGCATCCGAAAAACAGATTTTGTTCCGGAATGGAAATGGGAAACAAAGAAAAATAAAAGTTACTTTACATATAAAAGAGCAGAACAGGAAGAAACTTTGAAAAAAGTTGAAGAAAATTACAAATTATTGTGGAATATGTGGAAAAAATATGGTAGGATGGGAGAGAAGAGAAAAGTAGTTTTCAAAATGTTACTTAACGTTCAACGAAAACTCTAAGGTTACAAATAAAACAAAAGAACAAGAGGAGAAGGAAAATGGAATTTTTACCAAAGCCGAAAGAGGTAAAACTCCTGACGGGGGAACATGCACTTTGCTATGACGGCAGAATCGTACTGGAAGGCAGACTGCTGGGAAATGGGGATACGTATGCGAAAGTGCTGCAGCAGGGAATCCAAAAGGAAACCGGAATGCAGTATGAGATGTGATACGGTGTTCCGGGAAGAAAAGAGACCGGTGCCATTGTACTGGGACTGGATGAGACGCTGAAAAGCCAGCAGTACATACTGCAGGTGACAGAAGAGAACATTACGATTCAGGGCGGTGACGGAGCCGGCGTGCTCTACGGCGTGCAGACGCTGTGCCAGATGATACACGAATACGGTGCACTGCTTCCGGCTGTGCGGATCGAGGATGAGCCGGATCTGCCGGTGCGCGGCTATTATCTCGATGAGACGAGAGGCCGTGTACTGACACTTTCCTATTTAAAACAGGTGGCAGACCGCATGGCGTACTACAAACTGAACCAGCTGCAGCTCTATGTGGAGCACACGTATCTGTTCTCGGGACTTTCCGAGATGTGGCGCGATGAGACGCCGCTTACGGCGGAGGAAATCCGCGAGCTGGATGCGTACTGCGCAAAGCTTCATATCGAATTGGTGCCGTCGATCGCAACGTTCGGCCATCTGTACATGCTGCTCTCCACAAAGAGCTATGGCGACCTCTGTGAATTCCCAGACAGCTGGAAAGAGCCGTTTTCCTTCTGGAACCGGATGCAGCATCACACGGTGGATGTCTCCGGCGGCAGAGCGATCGAGCTGATCAAGGCCATGATCGAGGAGTACATGGCGCTCTTTGCCACGGATAAATTCAACATCTGCGCGGACGAAACGTTCGACCTTGGAAAAGGAAAATCGAAACCGCTGGCAGACGAGAAAGGCGTTCACCGCCTGTATATCGACTATGTAAAAGAGCTCTGCGAGTTTCTCGTGGCAAAAGGCAAAAAGCCGATGTTCTGGGGCGATATCATCTGCGCACAGCCGGAGCTGATCAAAGAGCTGCCAGAGGAAACCGTCTGCCTGACCTGGGGCTATGCAGCCGAGCAGAGAGAGCATGAGGCAAAAGTGATGGCGGAAGCTGGTGCAAGACAGTATCTCTGTCCTGGGGTCGGCGGCTGGAACCAGTGGATGAACCTGGTGGAGAACAGCTACAAAAATATCGCACGGATGTGCGGCTATGCGAGAAAATACCATGCGGAAGGTGTTCTGAACACAGACTGGGGTGACTGCGGCCACATCAATCAGCCGGACTTTTCCCTTCCTGGCATGATCTATGGAGCCGTCTTCTCCTGGGGAGACGATACCGACAGCTTTGAGGAGCTGAATGAACAGATTTCCCGTCTGGCCTACGGCGACCGGAGCGGAAAATTCGTTTCCTATATGGCAAAAACGGCAGAATGCTCCATCTTTGACTGGTGGGATGCCAACGTCGTTTACGAGGAAAAAGTGCTCGGTCATCCGAACAACCGGAATGCGCTGTTTGATGCGAGAATCCAGGATGAGGCGAAGCGTGCAGCTGCAAAGGAAACAATTGCGGCTCTGAAAAAAGAACTGAAAAAGACAGCCGGTGCTCTGGAAGAATCCTGCCGTCCAATGGTTCCGGTGCTGGAACTCACGATGGAAGCGATTGACATCTGGAATGAGACGGGCGCGAGAATGTGTGACATTGAGCTTGGAAAAGAAAAGGATGAGACAGCCTGCGCGGCACTTGCGGGACGGCTGGAAACCTGGTTTATGAAGTATAAAGCGTCCTGGAGAAGCATCAGCAAAGAAGGCGATCTGCACCACATTGCAGAGATTGTATTCTGGTATGCCGACATTCTGCGGGGAAGAAAACCGTACGAAAAATAGAAAAAATCCATTTGTGAACAAAAATGAACACAAATAGAAAATAAATGAACGATAAAAAGTAACAAAGAAAACGAAAATTTACATAAAAGTGAACAAAAACACTTGACTTTTGCGCAGAAATGGACGAAGATAGAAGTATCGGATCGAAAGATCAAAAATGTCCGTATGGCGTGACAAGAGAGAAAGAAAAAAATAATTTTCACAGAGGGAAACAATCATGAGTAAAATCATCGGAAACAATCTGCCGGATATGCCTTGGCAGGAAAAACCAGCAGGAGAGCACATGCCGGTATGGCGCTATGATCAGAACCCGATCATCGGCCGTTACGAGCAGAAACGTTCCAACAGTATCTTCAACAGCGCAGTCGTACCGTTCGAGGACGGATACGTAGGTGTATTCCGCTGCGACAGCCGTTCCATCAGCATGGACATCTTCGTTGGAAGAAGTAAAGACGGTATCCACTGGGAGATCGAGGATGAACCGATCAAATTCGAGGGCGCTGACGAGGAGATCCTGACCAGAGAGTATCGTTATGATCCGCGTGTCTGCAAAATTGACGACAAATACTATGTAACCTGGTGCAACGGTTATCACGGCCCGACCATCGGTGTTGCTTACACCTATGACTTCAAGAAATTCGTTCAGCTTGAGAACGCATTCCTTCCATTCAACCGTAACGGCGTGCTGTTCCCGAGAAAGATCAACGGCTACTACATGATGATGAGCCGTCCAAGCGACAACGGCCATACACCGTTCGGCGATATCTTTGTCAGCCAGAGTAAAGATATGGAATTCTGGGGAAGACACCGCCACATGATGAGTCCGGTACGTGGCGACGAGTCCGCATGGCAGTGCACCAAGATCGGTGCCGGCCCGGTTCCGATCGAAACAGATGAGGGATGGCTGCTGATCTACCACGGTGTAATCACAACCTGCAACGGCTATGTATATCGTATGGGATGCGCTCTGCTCGATATCGACGAGCCGTGGAAAGTAAAATACAGAACCAAAGACTACATCATGGCTCCACTCACACAGTACGAGTGCATGGGTGATGTTCCGAACGTTGTATTCCCTTGTGCGACCTTAAGCGATGCTGCAACCGGAAGAATCACTATCTACTACGGATGCGCAGATACCGTAACCGGTATGGCATTCACAACCGTAGATGAGCTGCTGAACTATGTGAAAGAGAATAGCCTTTGATTTATTAAGATAACTTAAAAAGCGACAAGTCCGCCAGGCTTACGGGTGAAAGAAGCCTGCAGGTCCGGTGGACTTTCTTTTTTAAAATGACCCCATGGAAAGCATAAGGAGGCACTATGAAATTTGTAAAAGAGCGTGTGAACGTGATCTGTCAGGAACTGGCAAGACTTTCGATTTCACAGAAAATCAAAATCACCGATATGCAGGTGAAAAACGGATGCTATATCACACCGGCAGAGGCCGATGCATCAGAAGAGCCGTGGACATCGTTTGATACGGTCAATGACCGCTGGTACGGACCGGACAAACATTACTGGTTCCGCACCACCATCACCGTTCCGGAGAGCTTCGATGGAAAAAATCTCTGGATGAGAGTCCATGCAGGACTGGACGACTGGGATGACGGAAGAAACCCGCAGTTCCTGCTGTTTGCAAACGGTGAAGTGATCCAGGGTATGGATATCAACCACCGCGAAGTACTTGTAAGAGAAAACGCAAAGGCCGGTGAAAAAATCCAGCTCGACCTGCAGTCCTACACCGGAACGCTGCACAGCGAGTTCCGTCTGCTGGCAGACCTTGAGGAGCATGATGCGAAAATCGAGGAGATCTATTACGACCTCATCGTTCCGATGCAGGGCCTGAACCGTATGGACGAGGATAATAAAACGCGTCTGGATCTCGAAACCGCACTGACCAACACGATCAATCTGCTGGACCTGCGCAAGCCATACAGTAAAGAGTTCTACGCTTCCATCGAAGAGGCAGAAAAATGCATCCAGGAAGAGATCTATGAAAAAATGGGCGGCTGGGACGAAGTTGTGGCAACGTGCATCGGCCACACCCACATTGATGTGGCATGGCTGTGGACGATCGACCAGGTTCGTCAGAAATCCTGCCGAAGCTTTGCAACGGTATTAAAACTGATGGAGGAGTATCCGAACTATCACTTCATGTCGAGCCAGCCGAAGCTCTACAGCTTTGTCAAAGAAAGACACCCGGAAGTGTACGAGAAAATCCGCCAGAGAGTCAAAGAAGGACGCTGGGAGCCGGAAGGCGGCATGTGGGTTGAGGCAGACTGCAACCTGACTTCAGGAGAGTCCCTCGTGCGCCAGTTCCTGTTCGGAAAACGCTTTTTCAAAGAAGAGTTTGGCGTGGACAACAAGATCCTGTGGCTGCCGGATGTCTTCGGATACAGCGCAGCGATGCCGCAGATTCTGAAAAAATGCGGAATTGACTACTTCATGACGACCAAACTGGCATGGAACGAGTTCAACAAAGTGCCGTACGATACGATGAACTGGGAAGGCATCGACGGAAGTGAAGTATTCACTCATATGATCACAACGCTCGGCGTCGGACAGCCGGAGACGAGCTTCTTTACCACATACAACGGAATGCTGCACCCGGATGCCATCATGGGCGGATGGGACCGCTACCAGAACAAGGACATCAACAACGATATCCTGATCAGCTACGGCTACGGAGACGGCGGCGGCGGCCCGACCAGAAGAATGCTGGAGACATCCAAACGTATGGAAAAAGGCATCAAAGGTGTGCCGAAAGTACGCCAGGCATTTGCGAGAACGTATTTCGACGAGCTGCATGAGAAGGTAAAAGACAGCAAACGCCTCCCAACCTGGATCGGCGAACTGTATTTTGAGTTCCACCGCGGAACATACACCTCGATGGCACGCAACAAACGCGGCAACCGTAAGAGCGAGTACGCGATGATGGAATTAGAGCTTCTGTCCGTTCTGGCCGAAAACGCCGGAAAAGCATACCCGACCGAAGAACTGAACCGCATGTGGGAGATGATCCTGACCAACCAGTTCCACGATATTCTGCCGGGCTCCTCGATCCATGAGGTATATGAGCAGACGAAGAAAGAATATGCAGAGATTGCGGAGACATCAGCAAAACTGATCGGCGAGCGCATGGAAGCACTCTGCGGAACAAAAGACGAGAGCGTGACCGTATGGAACACTCTCGGCCACAGAAGAAACGACGTTGTTGTACTCGGTGAGACCGCGGCAGAAGCCATGACCGACGGAACCACCGTATATCCGGTACAGCAGACGAAAGACGGAGCCATTGTCTATGCAGAAAACCTGCCGTCCAAAGGATATCAGGTTCTGCGCCCGACGAGCGGAGCCGCTGCGGAAACGCCATTTGCTGTAACAGAAGCTGGAGAGGGCTATACCCTTGAGACTCCGTTCTACACGATCCAGATCGATGCAAACGGTGAATTCACTTCCTTGTTTGATAAAGAGAATGACCGCGAAGTGCTTCAGAGCGGAACAACCGGCAACGAGCTGCGTATCTATGAGGACAAACCTCTGCAGTACAGCGCATGGAACCTGGATATCTTCCATACCGAGAAATCCTGGAAGGTGGAGGGTGTACGCCGCATGGAGTGGACAGAAAACGGTCCGGTCCGCGCAACACTGGAAATTGAGCGCGAAGTGATGGACACCGTCATCCGCCAGCAGATCCATTTCTATGCAAAAGACCGCAGAATCGACTTCGAAACCTACGTTGACTGGAAGTTCGCCGAGCATGTACTGAAAGTTCACTTCCCGGTAGACGTTCACAGCGACGAGGCAACTTTCGATATCCAGTTCGGTAATGTGACAAGAAAACTGCACACCAACACAAGCTGGGATCAGGCAAGATTCGAAGTATGCGGCCACAAATGGGCTGATATCTCAGAGGGAAGCTACGGCGTCAGCCTGATGAACGACTGCAAGTACGGCTATTCCATGAAGAACCGTGTGATGACGCAGACTCTGATCAAATCCGGAACTGAGCCGAACCTGACCGCAGACCAGGAAGAGCATTTCTTTACTTACTCTCTGTATCCACACGCAGGAACATGGCGTGAGGCAGGCACCGAGCAGGAAGCTCTGAACCTGAACGTACCGGCAAAAGCAGTTGCAGGTGCAGCAGAGAAAGACCGCATGGAATTCCTGTCTGTAGACAAACGCGACGTAGTGCTTGAGACTGTGAAGAAGGCAGAGGACGGCGACGGCGTAATCGTTCGTCTGTACGAGGTGGAGAATGCAAGAACGAAAGTGACCCTGCACTGCGCAGAGGCAATTGCATCCGCTGAGGAGACCGACCTTCTCGAGAACCCGATCGAGGGCGCGCTTGGTGTGAAGGAGAACGAGATTGAGCTTACGATCAAGCCGTATGAGATCCGTACGATCCGCATCCGCACCGCGAAGTAAGAAAACAGAAATAAAATATAGAAATCACAATTGGTCCACTGGACCAATTGTTGATATGCCGAGCAACAGAAAAAGACACCGTGTCCCGGAAGGGAAGACGGTGTCTTTTTTGAAAACAGATGAAAAATAAAATCAGTCACCGGTGGAATCGCGGTACAGCACGTTGGTGACGAGATACGTAATTTCATGCGGCGTGTTCGGATATTTGATCCGGTACAGAATCTGGAGTGCCAGACGTGCGCCGAGTTCTTCGTTGAAGACCTGAACGGTCGTCAGATGTTCTGCCAGAAGATCCTCTGTATTGTTGTCGAAGCCGGATACTGCAACGTCCTCCGGTACGCGTAAGCCCCGTTTTTCGAGAAGCTGCATCAGAATGCAGGCAACGTAGTCGCTGGCGCAGACGAAAGCGTCCGGCATGCGGGACAGGGAAGAAAGGAAGGTATCGATTTCTTCACGGTACGTATCGATGCCGAGCGGTGTCGTCAGGCAGAGAGAAGAATCCACCTTTTTACCGGCATCCGCCAGAGCCTGGCAGAAACCTTCATATCGTTCGCGGTTGGACTGTGCGTAGCTGATATCACCGATGAAGCCCGGAAGGGTGCGTCCCTGCTCGAGCAGATGGCAGGTGATGCGGCGGACACTGGTGCGGCTCTCCATGAGAAGCAGGTCGCCGTTCAGCTCATCCGGGGCAACAAGAGAGGAAGTGTCCAGGAACACTTTCGGAATCTGTGTCTCTGCGAGCAGGCGCAGAAGACGCTCGTTGTACACATTCAGAACGATGATGCCGTGAACATTTCCGTTTGTAAGAGTCGGCGGGAGAAAATACGTTTTATCCGCCGAAGTCGGAAGATACGTGTAAACGAGATTGACATTGTGTGTCGAAAATACTTTTGCAATTTGGTGGATGATGGTCATCCAGAAAAGTGAGGTTTCCGGTCTGCAGACGGCAACTGCAATGTTGACCGGCGTGGTCTCCTCTGCGCTCTGCGGATACTGAAAATCCTCCGGGATGGCATAGCCGAGTTCCTGGGCTTTGGCGATGACCTTGGTGCGCAGGGAATCGGAGACGCCTTCGTGTCCGCTGAACACCTTCCAGACCGTAGTCCGGGAGATGCCCAGGGAGTTCGCGATTTCCTGTAACGTTACTTTTTTCATAGTTTAAACCGATCCTGTTACAAATTTTGAGTGCTAACACATATTATACACTTAACGTGTAACTTTTTCAACCTTTCCATTGGAAGACAGAAGGAGTAAATGTGCTCCGTCGGCACTCGGGCAGGTGATCAGGTAAGAGTGGCTTGTGGTCTCAATGGTGTAGTCAAGAGCTTTGACGGTTTTGTTGAAGTCATTTGGAGCGTAAGCGGCAAGGGTCTCCTGTAAGACGGTAAGACTGTCGCTGTAGGAACCGGTTGTCTCAAACAGAATGTTTTCTGCGTAATACAGCTTGCGGAGTTCCCATTTGCGGTATTCGTCCTCCGGAATCGTGATGTCACACGGTGCGTCGTCGCGGTCGTCAGAGAAGAAAACGAAAGACCAGAGTTCCGGGTAATGAATGTTGATGACACCGGTCGGAGCCCATACCCAGTTGTCCTCCGGGAGAACGTTTCCGGCTTCATTGGTACGTTTTACATAAGTGTTGTCCTTGATGTCCACTTTCCACTGAACACGGGAGAAGTTCATACGGTAGAATTCTCCGTTTTTCGGTGCGCGGCGTTCTTTCTGATACTCATAGAGAGCAGCGAACGGAATGACAACCTCAACGCTCCAGCACTTGTTTTCTGCGGATGGATCGTTGATGGAGCCATCTACATGAACAGCGGTGCGCAGACCGTGCATGTCGTAGCCATTGAGGCCGCTTCCGCCGTCACGGTATGGCTCGGAAAGAAACAGATCCCATACCGTGTTCAGAACGTTCATTTCGAACTCATAGTAATGGTACGTATCAGAATCCGGGTCAACGAAGATTTCAAAATCGTTGTCGAGGAAAATGACGGAGTCGCGCTCGGTCTGGTGTCCCCAGATTTCATCGCCGTCAAGCACGGCTGCTACGTAAAGGTTCTCGTCATCCCAGAGCATTTTTGCACGGGTGACAAAGCGCGGAAGCGGCATGTGGCTTCCTTCGATATCGAGAAATTCGTCGGTATACGGGGCATCTTCCCAGAATGGTTTGTTGATGTTTCCGTCTAACTCGAACGGCTTTTTTGCGCGGTGGCAGGTGTAAACCGGCGGTGCGAACGGGACTGCCGGAACCGGAATTGTGATGTTTGTACTCATAGTAAAAATCTCCCTTTCAAATATTTACTGTTAAGCTTTTTTAGAAAACACGCGGAAAACGTGTCGACAAAAGGTATCATAACACCAGAAGTAATAAAATTCAACATTAAAATGAACAAAAATGAACGAAAGATAACTTACTGTGGACAAAATGAAAAGAATGCGGTACAATAAAGCCACTTGAAATAAGGAGAAGGACAAGGAGGAAACAAAAACAATGGAAGCATATCAGAATGCGGCCCTTTCCCCGGAAGAGCGCGCAAAAGACCTGCTCGGAAAAATGACGCTGCAGGAAAAAGTAGGACAGTTAAATCAGCGTCTGTACGGATTCCGGATTTACGAGAGACAGGGTGAGGAGTTTACACTGACAGAGGAATTTAAAGAGGAAGTAGAGCGCATGGGAGGGCTTGGCGTCCTGTACGGCCTGTACCGTGCCGATCCGTGGGCAGATAAAGATGAGAAGACCGGCATTGTGCTGGAACTTTCCGCAAAAGCCTATAATATAGTACAGAAATATGTGATCGATCATTCCCGCCTCGGCATCCCGATGATGATGAGCACCGAGTGCCCGCACGGCCATCAGGCGCTCGGCGGCGGTCTGCTTCCGGTCAACCTGGCAGCAGGCGCAACATTCGACCCGGAACTTCTTTCCGAAGGCTACAAGGCATGCGGAAAACAGTTAAAGAGCGGTCATGTGGATCTGGCGCTGATGTCGGCGCTCGATATGGCGCGCGACCCGAGATGGGGAAGAAGTGAGGAGTGCTACTCTGAAGACCCGTGCCTTGCCGCATCCATGGCAAAAGCGGCAGTCACCGGTATGCAGTCCACCGGTGTCGGCAGTGTGGCAAAACACTTCTGCGCACAGGGCGAGACAACCGGAGGTGTGAACGCGAGTGCTGCAAGAATCGGCGAGCGGGAGCTGCGGGAAATCCATTTTCCATCGGCAAAAGCGTGCTGTGAAGCAGGCGTGGAAGGCATCATGGCGGCATACAACGAGATCGACGGCGTGTACTGCCACAGAAACGCATGGCTGCTCCGCGATGTTCTGCGCGGTGAAATGGGCTTTGACGGCATTGTGATGGCAGATGGTTTGGCTGTAGATTTCCTTAAGAATACCGAGGGTGATACTCTGCATGCAGGCGTTGCAGCGAGAAAAGCCGGTGTGGATGTGAGCCTCTGGGATGAAGCGTTCAGCCGTCTCGGCGAGGCCGTAGAGCAGGGACTTCTCGATGAGAGCGAGATCGACGAGTCTGTTCTCAAAGTTCTGAAGCTGAAATTTGAAAAGGGTCTGTTTGAACATCCTTATATGGAAGAAAACATGCTCACCCCGGAAGAAGCCGGGATCCCGGAAGTATCTCTTTCCCTGGCACGGGAGTCCGCTGTTCTTCTGAAAAACGAGGAGAGTGTGCTGCCGCTTGCTAAGAAGTACAAAAAAGTAGCTGTGATCGGCTATCACGCAGCAGACCGTTATTGCATGCTCGGCGACTACACCCCGCCGGTTCCGGAAAGCGAGTGCGTCACCGTCCTTCAGGGCATGAAACAGGAAGCACCGGAGGGCGTGGAAGTTTCCTATGCAATGGGAAGTGAATTTTCAGAGGCTGACGAGGACGAGAAAGCAAAAGCACTGGCACTTGCAGCAAAGAGCGATGTGATCGTAGCTGTTGTCGGCGGTTCTTCTTCCCGTTTCGGCGGAGCTGTGTTCGATGCAAACGGTGCAGCATCCAAGGGAACCGGCAGCCGTTCGATGGACTGCGGCGAGGGAATGGACACCGCAAAGGTTCACATCCCGGCAGCACAGGAAGAACTGGTTGCAGAGCTTGCCCGCCTTGGCAAGCCGATGGTAACCGTTGTGATCGCAGGAAGAGCATACTGCATCGAGGATATCGAAAATGCTTCGAATGCCCTTCTGTATGCGTTTTATCCGGGTCCGATGGGCGGCAAGGCCGTTGCAGAGATGCTCTACGGAACCACGAATCCGTCCGGCCGTCTCCCGGTATCCATGCCGCGCCACGCCGGTCAGATTCCGGTGTGCTACAATTACCGTACCTCCGTCGTTCCGGCATACTGCGATATGACGAGCCAGCCGCTGCATACGTTCGGTGAGGGAAAATCCTACACGACGTTTGCGTGCAGCGATGTTTCCGTGAACAAAGAAGAAAACGGTGCTGCCGTTTCGTTTACCGTAGAGAACACCGGTGCCATGGCAGGAACCTCCGTTCCGTGTCTGTATGTGCGGAAACGTTCCGGCGGTGTGGTAGCGAGAATCAAAGAGCTGAAAGCTTTTACCAGAATTTCTCTTGCACCGGGTGAGAAAAAAGAAGTTTCGTTCCAGCTTTCCAAAGAGGAGATGAACTTTGTCCAGATTCCGGGAAAACCGGAAGTGATCTGCCATGACTATGAGCTGATGCTCGAGGATGGAGCAGAGAAATGGTGGAGCGGAAATGTAACTGAAATGTAAGGCTTGACGGAAGATAATATAAAAAGTAATAAAACTGAACAAAGGGAGAAAATATGTTGCGAAACAAAACGACGTATTTTCTCCCTTTTTGTTTCTTTGAAATGGACGAAAATACGAAAAAAGATAACATGGATCACGGCCGCAAGGGACAGAAAAACCGAAAAACGCGTCGAAATATAGGAAAAGTGCCTAAAAAACGCCTGCTTAAATTGCGTAAAAGTAACAAACTGGTATATATGTTCAATTAATGGTTGACAAATAAGGTAACAAAAGGTAAAATAAATTCAACAAAACAGTGTTGGATAAATCTTAAATCACAGATTTGATTGTAGCAGTTGCACAAAAAAGAAGGAACACGCGAGGATGATGCGAAAGCAAAATGTTCAAAATGTTTACGACCGGAAATGCGACAATCAAGGAAAACACGAAACCTTTAAAAGGGAGGAAAGAGAGAAATGAAAGAGAAACCAACAAAAGCAAAGAAAAAAGGCCGTACCATCCGCGCCTTTAAGAGAGACATCTCGCTTTGGCTTTTCTGTGTTCCGGGCGTGATCCTGACATTCATCTTCAGCTACATTCCGATGTATGGTGTACAGATCGCGTTCCGCCGCTTCAATGCGACGGCCGGAATCACTAAGAGCCCGTGGGTAGGCATGTACTACTTTGAGAGATTCTTCAACTCTCCATACTTTGCATCCACCATCAAGAACACGTTGATCCTGAGTCTGTACGGACTGGTTGTATCATTCCCGATTCCGATCATCCTGGCACTGATGCTGAACTCCTTCCGCCATAAGAGATACCGGAAAGTGATCCAGACCGTCACCTACGCGCCGAACTTCATTTCCACCGTAGTTATGTGCGGTATGATCATTCTGTTCCTGTCTCCGTCCGTCGGTGTCATCAACCACGTACTGGAAGCAATCGGAATTCCGGCGGTCAACTTCATGGCGAAAAAAGCCTACTGGAGACACATTTATGTGTGGACCGGCGTATGGCAGAGTACAGGATGGAGCTCTGTTATTTACTTCGCAGCACTCGCCGGCATCAGCCCGGAGCTGCATGAGGCGGCAAAGGTAGACGGCGCAACGAAATTACAGCTGATCCGTCACATCGACCTTCCGCTGATCATGCCGACCGCGACCATTCTTCTGATTATGAACTGCGGAAGCATTCTTTCCGTCGGCTTCGAAAAAGCCTTCCTTCTGCAGAACAACCTGAATGCCAGTGTATCCGAGATCATTTCCACCTACGTCTATAAGGTCGGTCTGATCAACAACGATATGTCGTATTCTTCAGCAATCGGTCTGTTCAACACCATCGTAAACATGGTTATGCTGATCATTGTCAATACGATATCTGATAAACTTTCGGGCAACAGCCTGTGGTAGGAGGAAACAAAAACATGAGTAAAGAAAATACCGCAGTGACAAAAAAGAAAATAAAACGATGCAAAGACTCC
>JABLTQ010001308.1_pt1 | contig 12768 bp, 10 predicted proteins | sample 7160101 | NCBI WGS metagenome assembly JABLTQ01 (sample SAMN14651228, study PRJNA627086) | human gut metagenome | isolation source: feces | host: Homo sapiens
GGACAGAGACAGAGAATCAGTATTGCAAGAGCGCTTTCACTGGAACCGGAGATCCTGGTTTGTGATGAGGCGACTTCTGCACTGGATGTTTCTGTACAGGAGTCTGTGATCGAGCTTCTGGTACGTCTTCAGAAAGAAAAAAATATCAGTATGCTTTTCATTTGCCATGACCTGGCGCTGATCCGCTCTTTTGCCCATCAGATCGCTGTTATGTATCTGGGAAATATTGTAGAGGTTATTCCCGGTGAAGATGTTACAGAGCATGCAGTGCATCCATATACACAGGCACTTCTGGGTGCGCAGTTCTCTATCCACATGGATCCCAGCCAGAAGATCCAGAGTATCGAGAGTGAAGCACCAAGTCCTCTGGATGTACCTAAGGGCTGTCCTTTCCAGAACCGCTGCGAGCATTGCACAGACAGATGTAAGGCAGAGATGCCGAAGCTGAAAGAGATTGCTCCCGGACATGCAGTGGCATGCTTTTATGTGGAAGAACAAAAGATATAAAAATGAAAAAGAGGCTGTCACATCAGGGATTTTTCGGTGTGACAGTCTCTTTTGCGTAATGCTCAGTCTTCATGAAACAGGATTTGTGTAAAGAATCTCACATCTGAATCATCTGCCCAGCAGACCATACCTACTGCATCAGCCATTTTCTGTGCATCTACACTGTAGGCGGACATACAGGAACAATTCTTATACGGTCCTGCGCTCATGATCAGGATATCTTCTTTTCCTGCTTCCTGCATCTGTCTGGCAAGTTGTTCCGTAAGAATATTTTGTGCATGTTTCGCCTGCTTGAAAAGAACCGGATCCATAATTGGATCTTTCAGAACAGTCTGGAGAACCAGTGCCTTTTCATATTTCAATGCTTTTGCCTGCATTTCTTCTACAGTACCGCAGGCAGGCGGACATGCAGGAACCAGGTTATAATTTCCACAGAGATTGTCCTCGCAAAACTGTCTGTATTCCGGTACAAATACTAGGTCTTTTGTATCCATGATCGCTGCATCTGCGAAACCCATAGAAAGTGCTTCTTTTATGAAATCCATAAGAATGTCTCCCTTCTTAAAGCGGATTATTTTGGCTTGAATATATCAAAGTGAATTATAACATTTTGAAATAAATAAAATCAAGTTTTGTCGAGAACTTCTGATGAGGGGAGTGTGTAACTGATAGAGAATTTTGTTTATAAAATGATTAGAATTGGAACACTGATTAAACACATTTCTTTTGTATGATGGAAACGTAATGGGGAAAAAATGGTTATTTTGCAGTACAAATGTGGAAAAATGCCAAGTTCTGCAAAGAAGTACAGAATAAGAAATATGAAAGACAGAAGAATAACTGCAGAGGTTTTTACAGGAGAAATAATATGACAGATGAAGAATACTATGAATTTATACAACCATATGAAGATGCTAAACAGATGCTTCTCACACGGCTTGATGTGTTGAATCACAACCTGTACGGTGAGGCATCTGCAAGACCGATCCACAACATCCAATGCAGGATTAAGAAGAAACAGAGTATTGAAGAAAAACTGCAGCGAAAGAAAAAAGAACCTACTGTGATGAATGCGAAGGATTATCTTCAGGATATTGCAGGTGTCAGGGTAATCTGCTATTTTGTAGATGATATCTATAATCTGACAGAACTTCTGAAGAGTCAGAGTGATCTGATAGTAATCAAAGAACGGGATTACATTGGAAACCCGAAGCCAAATGGATATCGGAGCTATCATGTGATCGTAGGAGTGCCGGTATATTGTCTGGATGGAATGGAATACTTCCCGGTGGAGATACAGTTTCGTACTATGTCCATGGATTTCTGGGCCAGTATGGAACATCGGATTTCCTATAAAAAGGAACGCACAGATAAAGAACAGCTAAAAGAGGAATTAAGAGAATATGCGAATATGCTGGTAGAGATCGAGAGACGTTTTGAGCAGTATAATGAGACGGATCATCAACAGGAAAAAAGAACAGCAGAAGTAAAACAGTCACTGTAAAAGGTGGCTGTTTTTGTGTCTTGTATTTTTTATAGTGGAATGTTAACATTGCTTTATAGTACCTTTATATTATTTTTTGATAGCACCTTCAGAAAATATATAAGGGTAACTATTCAGCAGTTTATTATCCTGCTGAGATACTATGGCAATCCTCTAAAATAATGCATCTTAATCCAGCCCATCAGAATGTGAAATTCTGCTGAACTGTCTTAAATGCATTACTTACGAGGACTGCTATAAACAGTTATGATTCTGGAAATAAGAGAAGGAGAAGCGTGTGAAATATAATCAGAAGAAGAAAAAAGAAAACGTAGAGATATTTCTGTTTATCATGGTGATGGCTGTTTTTGCTGCTGTTCTGGGAGTTATGTCACTGGGAGAAAAGATGCAGCCGGTGAACCAGATCAGGAAGATATCTTCTGGCTGGTACTATTATGACAACGGAAAAAGAACAGAAGTTACTCTTCCGGATACAATACAGGCGGAGAAAGGGGAAGAACTGATATTGTATAATGACGGGATTACTGATCTGGATGCCGGTAAGGTAGTTACAACCAGAGGTGCACAGTATGATCTGAAAATCTGGCTGGGTGACCGTCCCATCTATGAATATCAGGATACAACCTTTGTAAGGAATACGCAGATGAAATCAAAACTGGAATGTGTAGGGGAAATCCCTACAGACATGCAGAATGAGCCGCTGAAGCTTGTTTATTCAAATCCACATCACGGAAAGTATGTTTTGACTTCTGTTTATATTGGAACCGGAAGTGCAGTCATTGCTTTACATTTGCGGAATTCAGGAATAGTTATAGGTATTGCTTTGTGTTTTCTTGTTTTGAGCGTTATTTCTCTGTTGATTACAGTTTATCTGAAATACCGTCAGATGCCGGATGCCAGATTTCGCGATGTAGCATTGTTCCTTATGATATGTGCAGTCTGGCTGATTACAGATTCTTCTGCGATCCAGACCTATAGCAGTCATCCGGATATGCTTTGTACGATTTCTTTTTATATGTTTATGTTACATTCGGTACCGATGCTGCATTTTGCCCAGAAAATAGGTGGACTGAAAAAGGAACGCATTCTGGATGCAGGAATTGCTATGTTTTATCTGAATGCATTTATTCAGGGACTTCTGGCCTATTTCGGGGTATTCACGTTTGCAGATATGCTGTTTGTAACACATGTTCTGCTGATAACGTGGGTACTGATCGTAGCGGTACTGCTCTGGAAAGAATATAGAAAGAAGCCGGATCGAAGTGTGCAGATCATATTGATCGCTTATATGATATTATTGTTCAGTGGACTTTTGTCACTGTCATTGTACTGGCTGTTTGAAATATCCTATTATGGAGCAATATTTGAGTTTGGAATACTGGTATTTCTGGTTATGATCATTGCAGATACTGTGATCAGTCTTGTTGGAAAGGTCCGTTACCGGACAGAAATGCAGGCATATGAACGACTGATGAAAGAGGACTGGATGACCGGAATGCAGAGCAGGGAACCTTTTGAAAATCTGCTGGCGGAAATTCCGAAAACCATGAATGAGCATAAGGATATCCTGCTGGTCTTTATGGATATTGATTATCTGCGCAGGATCAATAATGACTTTGGCAGAGCGGCAGGAGATGAGGTTATTGTGGCGGCTGCCAGATGCATTGAGAATGTTTTTGGAGCAATCGGAAAATGTTATCGCACAGGAGGAGATGAGTTTGCGGTAGTTGTGTTTGATCCGGAGGAAGACAGGAATGCATTGTCTGAGAAACTGGATAAAGAAATAAGGCGTTATAACAGAAACAGCAGATATCGCATGTCTATTTCAAGAGGTTTCAGTTCAATTCGGGATGACAGGGGAAAGCTGAAGACAGCCGGTGAATGGAAGTATGAGGCAGATACGAATATGTATCAGAATAAAATGAAAGAGAGAAAGACACATGAATTATAATATAAACTTTCAGGTAGCGGCAGTTATTATTACAGCGTTACTCTTATATCATTTTCTGACGCAGAAGAAACTGCATAATGTAAATGTGAAAACATTTACATATATACTTGTCCTGAGCGGTTTATATATTTTGTCTGACCTGTTGGGTACGCTGACAATTATGAATTACACAGCGGAAGATGAAGGAATTGTCATGGGTATTCTGACAGGAATCTATTTGCTTGATATTCTGATTCCTTATATTTTGTATTCATGTATTCCTGATTCGCGTGAAAATGAGAAAAAGAGCGGTGCATTATCTGTGATCTGTGCCGGGATTACGGTGGCTATGATGATAGCTGTACTTGGAAACCTTGGAAGCGGGGGATTTTTCTGTTTTGACAGTAATGACGTTTTTCAAAAAGGAACAGGGTACGTGTTTCTTTATCTCTATGCCCTGGTTTATATCGTTCTGATAATGCTGCGTATGATCAGAAGCAGAGAGGACTATACGCCGGAAAAGATGAGTATTGCAGGCGAATTTCTTGTGATCGAAGGCGTATGTATAGGAGTGGAACTGTATACAGGATACATATTTCTGTCAGGTTTTGGACTGGCACTTGGTCTCATATTTCTCTATCTTATGATGAACAATCCAGGTGATTATATAGACAGTACAACAGGAGCATTTGATAAAAGGTATTTTGATAACTGGATACAGGAGAAATTTACCAAAGGAATCGAGTTTCATGTGATTGCTGTAGAGCTGTTTATGCTGAAACAGATTAATAAGGTTTACGGAAGCAGTACAGGTGATCTGCTTCTGGTACAGATTGCAAGAGAACTGCAAAACATTACAGGTTCTGTACAGGTGTTCCGAACCACAGGAAACTGTTTTCTGATCATTACAGATTCACTGACAGAATACGAGAAAAACAGACAGGAGATTGAGAACTATTTCAAAGAACCTTTTGAAACAGACGGGGAAAAAATCACTTTTCCGGCAATCATCTGCGGGATTATCAACGGTGAAAAGATGGAGAAGGAAGATGTATTGCTGGCATATATCGAGTATCTGATATCTTTGGTAAAACGTGCAGATGAAACGGTAGTGATCCAGTCAGATGACAGGATTCTGGAGGGCTTCCGTTATGAAAAAGAGGTGGAGCATTTCCTGAAAACAGCAGTGGATAAAGACCTGTTTGAAGTGTACTATCAGCCGGTATTCTGGACAAAGGAAGATCGTTATATTACTCTTGAAGCTTTGAGCAGGCTGAAGCATCCCTGTATGGGAATGATCCCGCCGGATGTGTTTATCGGTATTGCAGAAAGGCAGGGGCTCATTGCACAGATCGGACTGCTTCAGTTCAGAAGGGTGTGCCGTTTTATTAAAGAGAATGAATATATGATGAAACAGATTAAGAATGTAAAGTTCAATCTGTCACCTTCCGAACTGCTAAAACCGGGACACAGTCAGCTTCTGATCAATATAGTGAAGGAGTATGAGCTTTCACCGAAATATTTTCAGTTTGAGATTACTGAGACAGTGGCAACTGAATACAGTGAAAGCTTCTGCAAAGCTGTGGAGGATTTTACGAATGCGGGAATCGGATTATGTCTGGATGATTTTGGTTCAGGGTATGCAAATCTGAATGCAGTATTGAGACTTCCGTTTGATGTGGTGAAAATGGACAGATCGCTGTTAACAGGGATTACCTGTGATGAACAGGCTGCTGTTTTTTACCACAGTATTGTGACGGTTATGCAGAATATGGGTTATACAATTGTAGCAGAAGGAGCAGAAACAGAAGAAGAGGTGAGTCTGCTGAGAGAATGGGGCGTGGACATGGTCCAGGGATATTACTTCTCAAGACCACTTCCGGAGGCAGAGTTGCTGAGACTTTTCATGTTATAGGAAATTATTCCGTAATATACCTATAACATAAAAAGATCCTCCGGACAGAATCGCACTGCGTCGGAGAGAAAGCAGGTGTTGTTCAATCGGATATAAATGATTGAACGACATCTGCTTTTTTGAATAATTTAACTGTATCAGGATATCCAGCCGGTAGCTTTTACGATATAGTTATAGATTTTGCGGTAGGTAGCTGTGTTGTAATGCTGACCGTCTGCTGCATAATAACCAACCTTCTGCAGGTGGCTGAAACAGTCCAGGTAATAATCCGGGAAGTTCTTTCTTAATGCATCGTTAAAAGGTCTGATCGTGGCATTGCTTACATTATAAGCACCAACTCCAATTACGGGATTGATTGACATCAGATAGATGTTTGCATTTGGGTGACTGGCAATAAAGGAACGATAATAGGCGATATATTTTGCCTGCTGATAAAGGTAATCGTTCAGACCGAAACCAAACACTACCGTGGATTCCGGGTAGGATGCCAGATAAGATTCCAGCATAGGACCGGCAGTGGATCTAAGCCAGTCATATCCCATGGAAACTTTTCCGATATAAATTGCATTTCCGATTCCACATTCACGCATGGAAGCAACACGGCAGTCTCCCAGAATGATCAGGCGGGATTTTGAAGTCCGTTTTACTTTTGTGACAGCACCGGTTGATGATACATAACGGCTTCCAATCCATTTTTTCTTAACCATGGCACCTGTTTTGGGATGGAAATAATAACGCTTGCCGCCGATTTTCTGCCAGCCATGTGATAACTGACCGGTGGTTTTTGAAAAGTAATAGGTTTTATTACTGATTGTGCGAAGCCCTTTCATAAGTTGGCCATTTCTGGATTTGGATTCAGAGAGGAAATATGTTTCTCCATTATAAGTCTTCCATCCTGTTTCGGCATATCCCTGGGAATTAAAGCTGTAATATTTTCCGGCGATTTTCAGCCAGCAGGATTTGGGAGAGCGGCCATCTGTATACACATATTTGCTGCCATTCTCGTCTCTCTGCCAGGTGCCTGCCTTTGCCTGTTTAACAGAAGGCAGGATGTTTGTGCCGGCTGATACTGTTACACTTGCACACATGATAAAGATGCAAAGGAACATAAATGCCAGCAGGCTTTTGGAGTGTAGCTTTTTTCTTTTCATTTTGATTCATCTCCTTTGAAATTTGACTGTGAATAGTTACAGAAACCTGATAAATTTAATTTATCACAAACAGAAATACAATACAACTATGAAGATGTTCTTGCATATTTTATTTGCTTCCCTTATAATGTAACGTATCATTGTTTTATCAAATTAAAGGGAAAGAGGATTAAAGAAATGAAGAAAATTTGGGACAAATGGACCAGGATTGCGTTGGTAAAGAGAATCCTGGTTGGCCTGATCCTGGGTGCGATTCTGGGAATTGCTGTACCACAGGCAACAGGAATCGCAATTCTGGGTGATGTCTTTGTAAGCGCGTTAAAGGCAATTGCACCTTTGCTGGTATTCTTCCTGGTTATCAGTTCCCTGTGTAATGCAGGAAAATCTCACGGAGGAGTTATTAAGACAGTTATCATTCTCTATATGTTCAGTACAGTTCTGGCAGCAGTGATCGCAGTATTTGCGAGTATGGCATTTCCTGTAAAGATGACACTTGCAAATGCAGCAACAGATACAAGTGCACCACAGGGTATCGTTGAGGTATTAAATAACCTGCTTCTGAACGTAGTTGCCAACCCGGTATCTTCATTGGTAAATGCAAACTATGTAGGTATTCTGATGTGGGCAGTTCTTCTTGGACTTGCTTTCCGTGCAGCCGATAAGATGACAAAGAACGTTCTGGCTGATGTTGCAGATGGAATTTCCGTGGTAGTAACCTGGATCATCAATCTTGCACCTTTTGGAATCTTTGGTCTGGTATTTAACACAGTATCCACAAACGGTCTGGATATTTTTACAACTTATGGAAAACTGCTGCTTCTCCTTGTAGGATGTATGCTGTTTATCTATTTTGTGACCAATCCGCTTCTGGTTTACTGGTGTATCCGCCAGAATCCATATCCGCTGATTTTCCACTGCCTGAAGAGAAGTGCGCTGACAGCTTTCTTTACAAGAAGTTCCGCAGCTAATATTCCGGTAAACATGAAAGTCTGTGAAGAGATGGGACTGGACAGAGATACTTATTCTGTAACCATTCCGCTTGGTGCAACTATTAATATGGATGGTGCGGCTATCACTATTACGGTTATGACAATGGCAACTGCATTTACTCTTGGTATTCATGTAGATATTCCGACAGCAATTATCCTGAGTCTTCTTGCAGCTCTGTCAGCATGTGGCGCTTCCGGTGTAGCCGGCGGATCACTTCTTCTGATCCCGATGGCATGCTCCCTGTTTGGAATTTCGGATGACATCTCCATGCAGGTTGTTGCAGTAGGATTTATCATTGGCGTAGTTCAGGACTCTGTAGAAACAGCTTTGAACTCTTCTTCAGATCTTCTGTTATCTGCTTCCGCAGAATTCAGACAGTGGAGACTTGAAGGGAAAGAGATTAAATTTAAATAAGATTGCAATGAGCGAAACGGTCGTCCGGTATGGACGGCCGTTCTTTTATAAGGCACAACTATAAAAATGATTGCTACATATTCGGGAATTTCTATGCATACACTGTAAAAACAGCGTCTTCGGAGGCTTATCCGTGAAAGATTATATCGAGGAGCGGGCAGTGGAAATTGCGAATTATATTATTGAGACAAAGGCAACGGTGCGTCAGGCGGCGAAGAAATTCGGGATCAGTAAGAGTACAGTACATAAAGACTGCACTGACCGTCTCAGCCAGCTCAATCCGGGACTGGCATGTGAAGTGAGACAGGTTCTGGATGTGAACAAGCAGGAACGGCATATAAGAGGCGGGCTCGCTACCAGAGAGAAATATTTACATCAGCATTAACAAAAATGGCTGCTGTCGGATATGACAGTAGCTTTTTTGATACATTTTCTGTATAATAAATCCAGATATTTCAGGATGTTTTGTATATACATAAGGAGGACAAGAAAATGGCATTAATGGAAGTGAACTTCTTTTCAAAAGCACTGATGCGTCCGGTAACGATGAATGTAATCCTGCCGGCAGATAAGGTGTTTTTTGAAGAGGAAACAGAAGAAGAGAACAAACCGTTTAAGACTTTATATCTGCTTCACGGAGTAATGGGAAATTATACAGACTGGGTAACAGGAACATGTATTAAGCGATGGGCAGAGGAAAAGAATCTGGCAGTAGTTATGCCTTCCGGAGCAAATATGTTCTACATGGATCATCCGAATGCAAACGAAAACTACAGCGAATTTATCGGAAAAGAGCTTGTAAAGATTACACGAAGAATGTTTCCGCTATCTCACAAAAAAGAAGATACATTTATTGCCGGGCTATCTATGGGAGGATACGGTGCAATCCGAAATGGTCTGAAATACCATGACACATTTGGATATATCGCAGGTCTTTCTTCTGCTATGATTCTTGAGAAAATGGGGACAACAGATGACAGTTCTCCTATGTTCTTTGAGAAAAAAAGCTTTCTGGAGAGTGTATTTGGAGATCTATCCCGGATTAAAGACTGTGAGATCAATCCGGAATGGATTGCCGAAAATATGAAAAAAGATGGAATCCCATTCCCGCATATGTACCTTGCCTGTGGACTGGACGATCCGCTTCTTCCTCCGAACCGTAAGTTCAGAGATGCCATGCAGAAACTGGGTGTGGATGTAACTTACGAGGAAGGTCCGGGAGCACATGAGTGGGATTTCTGGAATCGTTATATTAAGAAAGTCCTGGACTGGCTGCCTCTTGATAAGGACAGCAAAGAAGGGATGAACAGTGGGAATGTAGGACTGTAAATGAGAGAGTTGCAACAGATGGATATGAAATCTGTTGTGGCTCTTTTTATTTCTGTTGCAGGAAATTACTCCGTAATGTTCCTGTAACAGAATAAAGCCCTATGGGCAGGACTCCTTCTTAATACAAAATTATCATAGCAATTCTGCAGAAAATATATTGAATATCACACAGAAGTTGTGTATAATGAAAATGCAAAATAAAGTATATTATTTTAGGAAAAAGTAAAACAAAAACCTGAAATCATAAACTGTGGAGGTAAAAATGACTAAGCTTATAATCAATCCATCAAAGAAACAGAGCAAAATCAACAAAGAGATTTATGGACATTTCTCAGAGCATCTGGGAAGATGTATCTACGAAGGAATCTATGTAGGTGAGGATTCTCCGATCCCGAATAAGAACGGAATGCGTACAGATGTAGTAGAAGCACTGAAGCATATCAAGATTCCGGTACTTCGCTGGCCGGGTGGATGTTTCGCAGATGAATACCACTGGAAAGACGGTATCGGACCAAAGGAAACACGTAAAAAAATGATCAACACACACTGGGGCGGTGTGGTAGAGGATAACAGCTTTGGTACACACGAATTTTTTGAACTCTGTGAGCAGCTTGGCTGCGAAGCTTATGTTAATGGTAACCTGGGAAGCGGAACAGTTCAGGAAATGTCTGAATGGGTAGAATATATCACATTCGAGGGTGTTTCTCCGATGGCTGACCTTCGTAAGAAAAACGGACATGAGAAACCATGGAAACTGGATTTCTTTGGAGTTGGAAATGAAAACTGGGGATGTGGCGGAAATATGAATCCTGACTTCTATGCAAATGAATACCGCCGTTATCAGACCTATGTCCGCAATTATCATCCGGATCACCCAATCCACAAAGTCTGCTGTGGTGCCAATGTAGATGATTATGAGTGGACATCCGAAGTATTAAAGACTACACATAATCATTGCCTGAAAGAACTTCACGGAAATATGGATGGTCTTTCTCTTCATTATTATGTACATCCGGAAGGATGGGAGATCAAGGGAAGTGCTACAGATTTTGATGATAAGGTATGGTATAAGAGTCTGAATAAAGCGCTCTTTATGGAAACTTTGATCGAGCGTCACGGACATATCATGGACGAATATGATCCAGAGAAAAAAATCGGCATGATCGTTGATGAATGGGGCGCATGGTACACAGTGGAACCAGGCACAAACCCTGGCTTCCTGTATCAGCAGAACACAATGAGAGATGCCCTGATCGCAGGTATCACTCTGAATATCTTTAACAAACACAGTGACAGAGTAAAGATGGCAAACCTTGCGCAGATCGTAAATGTTCTTCAGTCCGTTATCCTTACAGATGGTGCTGATATGATCCTGACACCAACCTATCATGTATTTGATATGTACAAATATCATCAGGATGCAATGCTTGTAGACAGTTCTATCGAAACAGAAACCATCGGTGTGGAAGAAGAGTGGCAGGTACCGAACCTGACAGAATCTGTATCTGTAGCAGAAGATGGAGCTGTACATATCACACTGACAAACCTGTCTCTGGATAAAGATTATGAAATCAGAACTATCCTTACAGATTACCAGGTAAATGAAGTTAAAGGTGAGATTGTACACGGTGAAATGCACGAAATGAACACCTTCGAAACACCGGATCAGGTTCGTGTAAAAGAATTTAACGAAGTGGAAAAAACAGCAGAGGGAATTAAATTTACAATTCCTAAATGCAGTGTTCTCCATCTGGAAGTAAGATAATTACAGCATTTTTAAAGGTAAAGAGCCTCATATGATGGAAATAAAAAGGAGACTAAGGTATGAACAGGAAGCTGCGTGTGTGCAGGAAATGTCTGCCCGGACAGAAGAATGAAGAAGCTTTTTATGAGGATCTGTCACGCTATATTCAGCGTATGGATGAAGAGCTGAAAGTAGATCAGCAGACCTATGAGAAAAGGCTTGGCATATGCAGCTCCTGTGAACGGTTAATGAGTGGGATGTGCAGGCTCTGCGGATGCTTTGTGGAACTGCGGGCTGTACAGAAGGTGCGAAAATGTCCGGATCTGCCGGCAAAATGGGAGGCGCAGAAATGAAAGACGGTTTAAAAGAAGGGTTATTAAATAAGGTAAAAGTAACGGATAAATTCTGGCAGGGATATCAGGAACTGGTAATAGATACAGTAATTCCTTATCAGGAGAAAATATTAAATGATGAGATCCCGGGAGTGGAGAAGAGCCATGCACTGGCAAACTTCCGTATTGCAGCAGGACTGGAAGAGGGTGAATTTTACGGAATGGTTTTCCAGGACAGTGATGTTGCCAAATGGCTGGAAGGTGTAGCGTATGCACTGGAAGTCCGACCGGATGCCGAACTGGAAGAACGTGCAGATAAGGTTATTGAAATCATTGAAAAAGCGCAGCAGGATGACGGTTATCTGAATACTTTTTTCACGATCAAAGAGCCGGAACACCGCTGGCAGAACTTACAGGAATGCCATGAATTATACTGTGCCGGACATATGATGGAAGCAGCGGCGGCTTACTATGAGGTGACTGGAAAAGACCGTCTGCTTCATGTAATGGAGCGCATGGCAGAACATATCGGGAAACGTTTTGGAACAGAAGAAGGTAAAGAACCGGGCATTCCGGGACATCAGGAAATCGAGCTGGGACTTCTGCGTCTCTATGAAGTAACCGGAAAAGAAAATTACAAAGACCTTGCCAGATATTTCATTGAACAGCGTGGAAAAGATCCGGATTACTTTGTCAAAGAGAGGAAAAAAAGAGGCTGGGTTCACTTTGATATGGATGTGCATAACAGAGAATATAACCAGGCACATGCTACTGTCTATGAGCAGAAAGAGGCAGTAGGACACAGTGTCCGTGCAGTTTACATGTATACTGCCATGGCAGAACTGGCTTCTCTTTACAAAGATGAAAAACTCTATCAGGCATGCTGTGATCTCTGGGAGAACATGACTCAGAAGAGAATGTATATCACCGGAGGAATCGGCAGTACCGTAGA
>JABLTQ010082541.1_pt1 | contig 12743 bp, 8 predicted proteins | sample 7160101 | NCBI WGS metagenome assembly JABLTQ01 (sample SAMN14651228, study PRJNA627086) | human gut metagenome | isolation source: feces | host: Homo sapiens
AATTGGGTGTGATTCTGTTTGAAAAGATGAAGATGCCGGGTGGAAAGAAGACAAAGACCGGATATTCCACAGCAGCGGATGTTCTGGACAAACTTGCACCGGACTATCCGTTTGTAGCCGATATTCTGGAATACCGGCAGCTGACAAAATTAAAATCTACGTATGCAGATGGACTGGCGGGATATATCGGAGCAGACGGAAGAATTCATTCAACTTTTAATCAGACTATCACTGCGACAGGAAGAATTAGCAGTACGGAACCGAATCTGCAGAATATCCCGGTGCGTATGGAACTTGGACGTCTGATCCGAAAAGTATTTGTTCCACGGGATGGTTTTGTATTTCTGGATGCGGATTATTCTCAGATTGAACTGCGTGTTCTTGCCCATCTTTCCGGAGATGAGATGCTGATCAAAGCGTACCGGGAAGCACAGGATATCCACCGGATGACAGCTTCTCAGGTTTTTCATATCCCGTTCGATGAGGTAACACCTCTGCAAAGAAGAAATGCGAAAGCAGTAAATTTCGGAATCGTCTACGGAATCAGTTCTTTCGGTTTGAGTCAGGATCTGAGCATCACAAGAAAAGAAGCAGCAGATTATATTGAAAAATATTTTGCCACTTATCCGAAAATCAAGAGTTATCTGGACGGAGAAGTGGAAAAAGCAAAAACGGATGGTTACAGTCTTACGATGTTCGGCCGCCGCCGTCCGGTTCCGGAATTAAAATCCAGCAACTTTATGCAGCGTTCTTTCGGGGAAAGAATTGCCATGAATTCTCCGATTCAGGGAACCGCTGCAGATATTATTAAGATCGCGATGATCCGGGTCAACCAGGCACTTCGGAAAGAAAATCTCCGTTCCCGTCTGGTGCTACAGGTTCGTACGATGAGTTGTTGATTGAGACGGCAAAAGAAGAAGTGGAGCAGGTATCGGCGATCCTGGAGCGGGAGATGCGTCAGGCAGCAGTACTGTCTGTTCCGCTGGAAGTGGATATGCACACAGGCGAAAACTGGTATGAAGCAAAATAACAGTTAACGGAATGAGCGAAACGATAACAAAAGAAAGGGGAGATACCAGATGAAGGTGATAGGAGTAACCGGTGGCGTAGGTGCCGGAAAAAGTGAGGTTCTGGGATATATTGCAGAACATTGGAATGCAACTGTTGTGGAAGCAGATGAAGTGGGGTATCTGGTCATGCGGCCGGGAAAAGCCTGCTACAGTGCCATTGTTGATCTGTTTGGAACGGAAATCGTGAAAGAAGATCAGACGCTGGACCGGGAACTGATTGCAAAAATTGTATTTGAGAACAAAGAAATGCTTGCGAAGATGAATGGAATTGTTCACCCGGCAGTGAAAGAATATATCAAAAAAGCAATAAAACGAGAAGAAGAGAATGAGACAAATATTTTTATTGTAGAATCAGCTCTGTTGATTGAAGATAAATATGATGAAATCTGTGATGAATTATGGTATATTTATGCAGATGAAGAGACCCGCATGGAGCGATTGAAGCAAAACAGAGGATATTCGGAAGAAAAATGCCGCAGTATTTTCAGAAATCAGCTCAGTGAGGACGAATTCAGTAATCACTGTGATTTTGAGATTGACAACAGTGATGATTTTGAAAAAACAAAAGAACAGATTCAACAAAAGATGCAAAGGATGCAGATTGATGAGGTTATGTAGTATTGCAAGCGGAAGCAGCGGAAATTGTATATATGTGGGAAGTGATAAGACGCATCTTCTGGTAGATGCGGGAATCAGCGGAAAGAAAGTGGAGTTCGGACTGAATTCTCTGGATCTTACCACAGGTGATCTGGATGGTATTCTGGTCACGCATGAACATTCGGATCATATTAAGGGTCTGGGTGTAGTGGCAAGAAAATGCGGAGTGCCGATTTATGCCACACAGGGAACGATCCGTGCTATGGAAAATTCCGGGAGTCTTGGGAAAATGCCGGAAGGCATTTTTCATGAAGTGACACCGGATCAGGACTGCCCGATCGGAGATCTTACGATTCATCCTTTTCGAATCTCTCACGATGCTGCCGAACCGGTTGCTTATCGAATCGGACAGGGCGACAGAGAAGTGGGAATTGCCACGGATATGGGCGTTTATGATGAATATATCGTGAAAAATCTGGAAGGATTGGATGCATTACTGCTGGAAGCAAATCACGATGTAAATATGCTTCAGGTAGGTAAATATCCTTACTATCTGAAACGCAGAATATTAGGTGATAAAGGTCATTTGTCCAATGAAACGGCAGGACAGTTGCTTTGTCGGCTACTTCATGATAATATGAAACAGATCCTGCTGGGACATCTGAGCAGAGAAAACAACTACGAGGCGCTGGCTTATGAAACTGTCTGTGCAGAGGTGACAATGGGTGATAATCCATACAAAGCAAAGGATTTCCGAATTGATGTCGCTCACAGAGATACAGCATCAGAAGTAGTAGAAGTGTAAAGGAGAAGAAAGATGAAAAAAACAATTATCACAGTAGTAGGAAAAGATACTGTAGGAATCATTGCAAAAGTTTGTACTTATCTGGCAGATAATCAGGTGAATATCCTTGATATCACACAGACTATCCTGGATGGCTACTTCAACATGATGATGATCACAGATGCCAGTGCATGTGAGAAAACAACCGGTGAGATCGCAGAAGAACTCAACACACTGGGTGAAGAAATCGGTGTAAATATCCGTTGTCAGCATGAGGATATCTTTAACAAGATGCATCGTATCTGAGACCGGCGCAGGAGGGCAGAAAAATGATTAATATGTTTGAAGTAAACGAAACCAATAAGATGATTGAGCAGGAAAACCTGGATGTGCGTACGATCACACTGGGTATCAGTCTGTTAGATTGTATCGACAGCGACCTGGAGAAAGTCAATCAGAAGGTTTACAATAAAATCACAGGACTGGCCAAAAATCTGGTACAGACCGGTGAGGATATTTCCAAAGAATACGGAATCCCGATTGTAAATAAACGAATCTCAGTTACACCGATCGCACTGATCGGCGGTGCAGCATGTAAAACACCGGAAGACTTTGTTACGCTGGCAAAGACACTGGATAAAGTAGCAAAAGAAGTAGGTGTAAACTTCATAGGCGGTTATTCTGCACTGGTATCTAAAGGTATGACAAAAGCAGATGAACTGTTGATCCGTTCTATCCCGCAGGCTCTTGCCGAGACTGAGCGTGTCTGCAGTTCCGTAAATCTCGGTTCCACAAAGACAGGAATCAACATGGATGCTGTAAAACTGATGGGTGAGATGGTTCTTGCCACCGCAGAGGCTACAAAAGAAGACGATTCTCTGGGCTGTGCAAAACTGGTCGTATTCTGTAACGCACCGGATGATAACCCGTTTATGGCGGGTGCCTTCCATGGGGTGACAGAAGCAGATGCAATCATCAATGTGGGCGTCAGTGGACCTGGTGTTGTTAATTACGCCCTGTCACAAGTAAGAGGTGAGAACTTCGAAGTTTTGTGTGAAACTATCAAAAAGACTGCATTCAAGATTACCCGTGTCGGACAGCTGGTTGCACAGGAAGCATCGAAAAGACTGAACGTACCTTTTGGTATCGTAGACCTGTCTCTGGCACCGACTCCGGCAATAGGAGATTCTGTTGCTCAGATTCTGGAAGAGATCGGTCTGGAACGTGTAGGCGCACCGGGAACCACAGCAGCACTTGCCATGTTAAATGACCAGGTGAAAAAAGGCGGTGTTATGGCCTCCTCTTATGTCGGTGGCTTAAGTGGGGCATTTATTCCGGTCAGCGAAGATCAGGGAATGATCGATGCGGTCAATCTGGGAGCTTTGTCTCTGGAAAAACTGGAAGCCATGACCTGTGTCTGCTCGGTAGGTCTGGATATGATCGCGATTCCTGGAGATACACCGGCAACTACAATTTCCGGTATGATCGCAGATGAGATGGCAATCGGTATGGTAAACCAGAAAACCACAGCAGTCCGTGTGATTCCGGTCATCGGAAAAGGTGTGGGCGAAACTGTAGAGTTTGGTGGATTACTCGGTTATGCACCGGTAATGCCTGTGAATACTTTCCGTTGTGATGATTTCATCAATCGCGGAGGAAGAATTCCGGCACCGATCCACAGTTTTAAAAACTAAAAGATTCCTGAAAAAATACTTGCGTATTTTTGAAGAGACTGTTATACTTGGTTCTATCAGATAGTTCTTTATCTGATAGAACCTTTTTCATAGGTTCATTCCGGCAGTTCTGCCAAAGATTCCAATTTTAAAAAATTAAAACAGGATAGATAAAATCTTTATACCCGGAGGGATTTTTGCGTCCATGAACAGGAGAGCAGGTGATAGAAAAACAGAGCATTAAATATATACATATCTGGTACGATATCTAAAAACACGTCAACAAACATAGAAACAATCATATCAACAAACATATCAAAAAAAGCATATCAGAAACAAATCAAAGGAGAAATACACAATGAAAAACAAAACATGGAAAAATTATCTTGGTGCGGCAGCGTTGGTAACTGTTCTTTTTGCAGGCTCTGTATCTGCTTATTTTACTGATCAGGATGAAAAAGTAAATACGTTTACTGTGGGTAAAGTAACGATTGAGCTGGAAGAACCAAAATGGGAGAAAAAACCGGATGATAACGGCAATAAGATTCCGGATGAAGCAGAGCGTATGACGCCGAATCAGACGATCATCAAGGATCCACAGGTGAAAAATACGGGCAATAATGATGCATTTATCTATATGACAGTAGAAGTTCCATGCAGACAGATCATTTCAGTAAATAATGATGGTACGAGAAATCCACTGGCGGTGAGAGAGTTATATAACTATCAGGTGGATAATTCCTGGAAACTGCTGGGAACTGTGGACGTGAGCGATGAAAGTGGAAAGAAGGTTGCGGTAAAACATCTGTATGCGTATGCAGGGGCGCAGGGAATCTGTACCGTAGTAAAACCACAGGAGACAACAAAACCACTGTTTAATCAGGTGACCTTTATCAATGCGATGGAAGGACAGGGACTGGAGGAAAATACCTATAAGATCAATATTCAGGCATATGGGATACAGACAACGGATCTGAATGGCGGAACAAAAGATGCAGCTGAAATCTGGAATATTATCACCAATCAAAGAGAACTTACGGAACGATTTTCTTAACAGAGGAGAGTGACGAGGATGAAAAAAATTTTATCCATAGCGGGGATCGTCTGCTTCAGTATGCTGGTTGCGGTCGGTACACATGGAATCTACAGTTGGTTTACCGATCAGAGCCAACGAGTCAATTCTTTTTCTGTTGGGATGAATGAAGTAGAGATCAGGGAAGAATTTCCGGATCAGGAACTTACACCGGGGAAAATCATTAAAAAAGAAGCTGGTTTTACGAATACAGGAATGGTTCCCATGTATGTGAGGGCGGTTTACCTGTTCAGCAACAAGGAGGCGGAAGAAGGAAGTGAACTTCTGATGGGGAGTACTTTGTGGGAGAAAGCAGACGATGGATATTACTATTATAAAAAGATAGTACAGCCACAGGAAAGCACGGAACTTTTTCTGAAAGGAATTCACTGGAAAAAACAGAAAATTACGGATGGATTTGATCTGACGATATATACCGAGACAGTACAGGCAGCTGGACACAGCAGTGCAAAAGAAGCATTTGCGCGGATGATGGAGCGGCAGGAAGGTGGGCAGGTATGAAAAAAACAGGGAAAATCAGTGCTTTGTTATGTGGGTTACTGCTGATCGGAATCTCAGGAATCTACGGATTGCCGAAAGCTTATGTCCTGTATCAGGCAAACAGTGGAAAAGTAGCGATTCATCTGGAAGAATATCGGATGAATGGGGAAAAGGAAGTTCCATGGGAAACAGAAGAAAATGTACTTCCGGGTGGGCTGATATCCAAGATTCCACGGATCGTTAATGATGGAGCAGATTGTTATGTGCGTGCGAAAATAGTATTTACATCGGAGAAGACATCGGATCAGCCGTTGTCTGTGGACAATCTGGAAGGGATTGGCTGTGAATGGGTGCAGGATGGAGAGTATTTTTACTGTAAGGAAGTGGTAAAGAGCGGGGAGAGCGTTGACTTTTTCCGGGGAATCCGGTTACCTGCCGAATGGAAAGAAAGTCCTGAGGCAGAGAACCGATGGCAGGCGAGTGTACGGGCAGAAGCAGTACAGGCAGAGTGTTTTTTTCCTGATTTTTCTGTCAGTGATCCGTGGGGGATGAAGACGAAGCAGTTTGTTATCCGCCAGGCAATGGAAGGAGAAGCAGAAGAACAGGATGGTGACAAAGACCAGATGGAACTCGTGATTGCATCGGATCTGCAGGGGTTCACGATGGAACAGGAAGGGTGTATGAAACAACTGGAGACATTTATGCCGGGAAAAAGTCAGTCCGGAAAAGTTGTGATCAGAAATGGAGCAGATCATAAACGGGAAGTATTTTTCCGGGCAGAAGCCCCGCAGATGACACCACTTCTGGAAAAAATGGAACTTACTGTGCAGGTCAGAGAGAAAGATCAGATACAGATTCTCTATCAGGGAACGGTGACAGAGACGATGTTAAAACAAAATCAGTCTCTGGGAGAAATTCTTCCGGGAAAGGATAAACAAGTAGAATTCTTATTTTCTCTTCCGGAAGAGGCAGATAATGTATATGCGGCACAAACCGGTCAGGTAAAGTTTTGGTTTACCACGGGAGCACCACAAAAGACTCATATAGTGAAAGTGGCAAAAACGGGAGACAGCCAGTATCCGGGGCACTATCTTATAACCGGTATTGCGGGAGCTGTACTGGCAGTTGTAGTTCTTGGAAAAGAAAGCATCAGGAAGAAAGGAATAAAAAGCAGATGATAAAAGCGACAGAAAGAATTCTGCGATTCTTTCTGACGGCTGTGGGGATGGCAGGATTTTGCCTGTTCCTTCTCCCACAGACTGCAGGATGTACACCACGTGTGGTGATCAGCGGATCTATGGAACCTGCAGTTCCGGTGGGAAGTATCGTATACACAAACAGATGGATCAAACAGGAAAATATAAAAGAAGGAGATATTATTGCCTATGGGTTATCAGGGGGAGTATCGGTTCTTCACAGAGTCGTGGAAACAGATAAAAACAGCAGAATATGGAGAACAAAGGGAGATGCCAATGAGGTCAGTGATCCCGGAGCAGTATCGTATGAACAATATCTTGGGAAAATGATCTTTTCACTCCCTTATGTGGGATATCTGATATCTGTGTTTAAAAGGAGGAGTATCTGGCTGGGAACTATTGCAGTCGGTATATTACTGATCATATTACAACAGAAGGAAACATGGAAAAGCGGAAAGGAGAAGACGGTTTGAAAATATGGAAAAGAAAAGTAATCGGGCATGGTGTACTGGGAATCTTACTTTCTTTCGTCATTGTCGGCAACGCAACCGGAATCTACGGAGCAGACATCGACGATACAGTACCGGTAGAGGCAGAAAGTGAAATGACAGATAGCGGGAAAGAAGAACAGCAGGAGATTACGCAGGAAAAAACACAGGATTCAGATGATCCGGAACCGTCGGCAGAAGAATCGCAGGAGATCAGTCACGAAAGTGAGGAGAAAGAGAATCCGGAAAAGGATGAAGCAGACAAAATACCGGAGACAGAAGATGGGCTGTTCTATCTGGAAAACAGCGAGGAAGAGATAGATACATATTCTTTTGACAACAGCAGCGAACAGCCGGTAGCAAATGTTCGATATGACAAATTTTTATGGCCATCCGGTGGAAAAGGTTCTGCATCCTGCCCGAACCTTGGCATGGGAATGAAATATATTGTCGGGGATGATCAGAACGTTGACGGGGGTGGAAAATGGAGATATGTCTATTGTGTGGAATATCAAAAGGACTGCCCAATCGGAGGACTTAAGATGCAGTTTAAAGGTTGGAGTAACCGAAAAGTTGCCTATGCACTGTATTACGGTGCGCTGTATTATGGATATCCATGCCGTTATGAGCCATATTCTACCGGTGACTGGCAGATGGACTACTTTGTAACGCAGGTAGCTGTACACATTCTGAATGGAGAATTTACCCTTGCAGCGGCGAGAAACGGGATGAACAAAAGTAATGCCACAACAGCAGAAAAAAATCTCGCCTATGACCGGATCAGTAAAATTGTGGCAGCAGCCAATGAAACAAGTAATTATGTTGGGTTTACTGCTGACGGATGGCTGGATATGGAAAGCTGTACGTTTTCTCTGAATGGTTATAATAACAGCTGGAGCCTGCAAAATGGAAGGTACCTTTCAGGAGGGAACTTTCATGGGAACTTTCAGTCCTATTATGGGTATGATTTTCGCGAACAGTTGACAGGTTATGAGATCAGTGCTCCACAGGGCGTTCAGATTGAAAAAAACGGTAATCAGACATACGCAGATTTTCGGGCAGCGATTCCACAGGCACAGTACAGAAAATGGCAGCTGACAGGCATGCAGATACCGATCACGGTGACAGCTTCTCTGCCAAGATACTGGGGTGGAGGAATCTATAAAAGCAATTCAGCTTCAAATTTCCAGAGTATCTGCTTGCTGACTTGGGATGCTTCCGGAGGTACGACAAGAAAACAGGCAAGAGCCGATTTGAATATTGAAAAAGTGACAAGGAATCTGACAATCTACAAAAAGGATCAGGAGACACAGAGAACTTTAAAAGGTGCATTGTTTTCGTTGTGGGCATATGACGGAAATGGATACAGCAAAAAGATCGGCAATTTCCAGGATATGCAGGATGGAAGTTACCAGATAAAAAACATTTCTTATACACAGACAAAAGATGGCTGGTTTCTGATCAAAGAAGAGCGTGCGCCGGAAAACTACAAAAAGACATACCAGCTGGCAAACAGTTTGGATGAAGAAAACTACCGCCAGTATGGAGGGCGTGAAATACGTATGAATGAGAATGGTTTTTATTCTGACCGTGTGGAACAGCCGTGTATCTTTTATGATGAGAAAGAAGAACCGAAGGCAAAGGTATATGTAAAAAAATATGATATCAAATCCAGAAAATTACTTACAGGAGCACAATTCCAGATTTATCCGTGGATACAAGAGGAGGAAAAGTACAGTGATCAGGCACTTCAGACATTATCTTATAACAGTCAGAAACAACAGTATGAGACAGAAAAAGAAGTGATTGCAGATAAAGCGAATCAGGGAAAGTTCCTGATCCGGGAGACAAAGTCGCCACAGCATTACTGTGGAATCTGGCAGCAGGAAATTACCGTAACGGAACCGGGAACGACGACACTGGAACTTGAAGCATGGAACTATCCAGAACGAAAATTTACGATCTATAAAAAAATCCGGACAGATGAGCTGGTATGGGCACACGGTAATCCCACGTTCTTTTTCAAAATTTCAGGGAAAGATCTGAATGGAGAAGAACACTGGTATCAAAGTGTGATATTATTTACAAAAGAAATGGAAAAACAACAGGAATACATCATCGGAAAAGCCGAGATCACCGGAATTCCTGCAGGAATTTACCAGATAGAAGAACTTCCTCTGACGGCACGGTATATTCTGACAGGTGTTACCTCGGAGGATGACAATGTGACTGTGGTCAATACTCCGACAGATACAGTGAATGGAGTTCAAAAGATCAGGTCGCAAGTGACGGCAGATCTGACGATGGAAGATGGAAGTGTAACTTTTGAAAACAGGAAAGTGTTCTTCGACGAATACTCTCACGATGATGTAGAAGTCAATCATCTGAAAGTATCGGAAGAGAAAAGCAGTAAACAGTAAAAAAACTGTAACTGTTCAGTACCTTCACAGTTAAGAGCCAAAATGCATTTAAAATCACCTTCGGTGATGACATTTTGGCTTGCAGGTCTCGGGATTTTGGCATATTCATGCCAAAACACCTCGCGGTACAGTGGCTACTGAACAGTTACTTCTTTTCTATTTGACAACACCAGATTGCTCCGTACTTCGTACTCCCACAATCCGCCAAACCATTCGGTATCACATTTTCTTAATAATGTTTTTGATGATTTCCACGGACAGATCCATGCCTTCCACCGTGATGTGTTCAAACGGACCATGGAAGCCGTCTCCGCCGGTACCCAGGTTGGGACATGGCAGACCGACAAAGCTTAACCGTGCACCATCTGTGCCTCCGCGGATCGGGGCGATATCCGGTTCCACGCCTGCTTCTTTGCACGCCTCTTTTGCGTAATCGATCAGCTGCATGCACGGCTCGATCTTCTCACGCATGTTGCGGTAAGATTCTTCGATCTTTACTTCCGCGGTTCCCTCGCCGTAGGTTTCGTTGATCTGTGCGACCGCCTGACGGAGTTTCTCCTGTTTTTCCACAAATGTGACCGGATCAAAGTCACGGATGATGTAACGCATCACTGCCTGTTCCACATTGCCGTTGAATTCGGTCATGTGATAGAATCCTTCATACCCTTCCGTCTTCTCCGGGCACGCATCTTTTGGAAGAAGTCCGTGGATCTCCATCGCGATGGTCTGTGCATTTTTCATGATATCTTTTGCACTCCCCGGATGCACATTGACACCATGAACAGTGACCTCCGCGCCTGCCGCGTTAAAGTTTTCAAACTGGATCTCACCTTCATGGCTTCCGTCTAACGTATATCCGTACGTTGCGCCGAATTCTTTGATTTTCAGATACTGTGCACCGCCACCCACTTCTTCGTCCGGGGTAAATGCGATACAGATTTTTCCGTGCGGTGTCTTTTCCCGCATCAGGTCTTCTACCGCTGTCAGGATCTCTGCAATCCCGGCCTTGTCATCGGCTCCCAGAAGAGAAGTTCCGTCGGTTGTGATCAGCGTTCTTCCCTTATAACCTTTCAGTCTCGGAAAATCTTTTACTGCCAGAACTCTGCCGGAAGTTCCGAGCACCACATCTTCTCCGTTATAATCCTGAATGATCTGTGGTTTCACATTCTGCCCGTTAAAGTCCGGTGCGGTATCCAGATGCGCAATCAGACCAAGCGGCGTCACATCTTCCATTCCCTCCGTGGCCGGAAGATATCCGTAAACATATCCATATTCATCCATCGACACATCCGAAAGTTTCATCTCTTTCATCTCTTCTACCAGAAGATTCCCCAGGTCGAGCTGTCTTTTTGTAGTTGGAACCGTTGTGCTGTTTTCGTCGCTGGTCGTCCATACTGTAATATATTTCAGTAAGCGTTCATAGGCTTTCATCTTTTTTCTCCCTGCGTTTTCCCTTTTACTTTTAGAAAAATACAGCCCGGACTGCTTATCCGGGCTGTATCGTTGCATTGCATTTATTTATGCCTGATGGGTATATCCGAAGAAGAAATATCCCAGTGGGCAGTAGTACATACCTTCAATGCCGTCAGCCAGCATATATTTCTGTGTATAGAAGTACAGTGGAGCCAGTACGCTGTCTTCACCGATCAGTTTGTCTTCTGCCTGGTGCAGCAGATCCATACGTTCTGCGTTATCTGTTGTTGTCTTTGCCTGTTTGATCAGAGCGTCGTAATCATCGTTTGCATACTGTGCATCGTTGTTTCCGCCACCTGTCATCCACATATCCAGGAAGGAGATCGGGTCGTTGTAGTCTGCGATCCAGCCGTTACGTGCGATGGAGTAGTCTCCGTCTTTACGTGTCTGCAGGAATGCTGCCCACTCCTGGTTGTTCAGGGTTACTTTTACGCCCAGTTCTTCTTCCCACATGAACTGCAGAGCTTCTGCTACAGCTTTGTGAGCATCACTGGTGTTGTACAGGTATTCTACAACCGGGAATCCTTCACCGTTCGGATATCCTGCATCTGCCAGAAGCTGTCTTGCTTCGTCACAGTTTGCTTCATAATCCGCATCGGTCGGTTTATAGTAATCTCCGCCTACTGTACGGAAATCGTCGCCATCTGCACCATCTGCATCATATACACCAGACGGAACAAATCCGCCGGCTTCTACCTGTCCGGACTGTGTTACCTGGTTTACGATGTAAGTACGGTCGATTGCCAGAGAGAATGCTTTACGAACTCTCGGATCGTCGAAAGGTGCTTTCTGTGTCTGGAAGCATACATAGTAAGTTCCGATATAGTCTACGATCTTCATATCTCCGGAAGCGATCAGGTTAGCGATCTCTGCCTGCGGTACATCTTCGATGAAATCAAGTTCACCGGAGTTGAAGCCGGACAGCATAGCGTTCTGGTCATCCATCAGTTTGAAGGTGATGGTTTCCGGTCCAAGGTTTTCTACATCATAGTAGTTTTCATTTTTCTCTACTACAATCTGAGAGTTATGTGTCCACTCTTTCAGTTTGTATGCACCATTGGAGATATAAGTTGCTGTGTCAAATGTCCACTGGTCACCTGCTTTTTCGATCATATCTTCACGTACAGGCATCATAGCCGGGAATGCACACAATTCTTCAAAGTAGCTCAGGTCGTTTACCAGAGTTACTTCAAATGTTTTGTCGTCTAATGCTTTAGCAGCCAGTTCATCAGGATCTTTTTCACCTGCAATGATCTCATTGGCATTTACCACGCCATCCAGCATGTAGTTGTAGTCTGCTGCTGTTTCCGGATTTACCAGACGTTTCCAGGAGTACTCAAAATCACCTGCTGTTACATCTTTTCCGTCAGACCATTTGATGCCGTCACGCAATTTGAAAGTATAAGTTACGGTTCCGTCATCGTTCTCTGTTTTTTCATAGCTTTCAGCCTGTCCCGGAACCAGTTTTC
>JABLTQ010002085.1_pt1 | contig 12724 bp, 14 predicted proteins | sample 7160101 | NCBI WGS metagenome assembly JABLTQ01 (sample SAMN14651228, study PRJNA627086) | human gut metagenome | isolation source: feces | host: Homo sapiens
ATCACCTGTTGATAGTACTTCTTTTGAAATTCTGTGTGTGGTGTCATAATGATTGACTCTTTTTGTGAGTCAACCTTTTTCAGGCAAATACAATTTCTGCACGTTTCTCTGATGATATTTTTGTGCAAAAATCAGAAGTGGAATGATGAAACGCCATCATTACGATATCGTGTTTTCCACGACATGCAGAACGGATTGAAAAATGCTCCATTGCTTTCTGAATGCCACCACTAAAAACAGGGAAATAATCGATAATACTTTGATATTTCACTTTATACCCGAGTTTCTTAAACTCCTTGCGCGCTGCCAGCATAGGTTTTAGCCATCTGTAAAGATAGTGGTGACGCTCATAGACGAGGGTTATAGTACGCATATTATATCAGTTAAAAATTATTGATAATAACTTTTTAGTTTCCTTTATACTATTAAATTCTTTCAAGGCTATTTCTTTACCGGTAGATGCTATTGAATCAGCCTTACTCGGATTATCCGACACCTCTATCATCTTATCAGAAATGCTTGTAATATTTCCAGGTTCTGCAATGAAGGCACTCATCCCATCGACAAGAAAGTCTGAAATATTTCCAACATCCGTGAGAACAACCGGCCTTCCTGATAATAAATACTCTCCCAGTTTTGTGGGAAAACCATATTTAGATTGTATATTGTCTGGACGCGCAAGGACAAGCATTTCTGCATTCACAAAATATTGCGGAATAGTAGAGGGGGAAACGGAATCCGTAAAAATCACACAATCAGAGACTCTAGAAAGCCTCAAATAATTTTCATATTCCAACTTCTGTTCCTGAGAGCCTATGGGGCCTATTATGTATAACTTACGATCCTCAAACCTTTCGTGATATCTAACGAACGATGCAATTAAGTCACCTACACCATCTTTACTGTCTTTGTTTACATTGCCGCAATATGCAATATATTTCTCAGCATTGTTATCACGCGTAATACAATCGAAGCGCTTCGGATCTACAATCATATTAATAACATGAACCTTTTTGGGGGCTACACCATAATTCACAAAATACTGTTTCAAATTATTCGAGATGACAATAATACCTTTCAAATGTTTCCATATTTTCTTGTAATAATTCCATGAATATGTTTTAGGTTTAAACAATTCTGGACACTCTGTCACCTCAAAATATGTCTGGGAATTCCTAAGACAGACGAAAAACGGCAAATATTCTGCGGATCCATATAATAACAATCTGTCCTCATGTTTAATCTTTGTAAGCAAAAACCAAGTCGTAGTGAAAAATGAGAGAATTTTAGCCATAATCTTACTCTCTATATAACAAGGTTTAAGTCCTCTAATTATGACACCATTCTGAGGACAATAATTCTTTAATTCAAGCCTCAAAAGTGCTATAATCTCAACTTCATACCCATAATCTGCTGCACTATTAGCATATGCCAATAATCTATTGCTACTCGCTAAGCCATATACGAAAGCCCAATTAAAAATATAAAACTTTCCTTGATAGTTTCTTTCAATCATCTTTTACACTTACTAGTACTTTGTAACACTTAAAAGTTCAATATAGATTGCCTATAACTTTTTTTCAACAATTCAACTTCTTTAACTCTTCTTTTCATTTCTCCAGCTAAAGAAGCATAAAAATCCGGCAGCTTTTTTTTCTGAACTGCTGGCATTCCTACTAAAAGGACATTATCATCTGGGCAAGACTTGGTGACTACGGAATTAGCTGCTACAACGACATGATTGCCTAAGTGCTCACCACCCGTTATTTTTGCACCAGTTGAAAGACTTAGCCCCATACCTATACTTCTCCCAGTATCTGTAATACAAGTAGAAGTATGCAAAACGGCATATGGACCTATTCTATTAGTATTTCCAACAACTATCGTTCCGTGATGCGGTATAACCAAACCATAGTCACATGAATTATAGCCAATACTAAATCCAAGTTTGCGAGATAGTCTAAAATATTTTAATTTATTGATAATAAGAGGTATCCCCCCCCCATTATACGTATAATACTGAACTTTCCTCATAGATTTTAAAAACTCCATAATATAATCTGGAGAGAACAACTGTATAAATCGCTTCTTAAGAGGTACCTTAAAATACCCTCTGTTCATCATCATATCAGCTTGTAGATAGAACTTAAGTTGCTTACGTGAAGTTATCATAATAAAATAATCTTAATACACGATATTCTGCTTCTTATTAATATTATTGCTTTAAATTTAAGCGAAACAGTAAAAATGCCATCCAATTTCCGAGTCTGAACTTTCAACACCACACTCTTCAATCTTTTCAGTTTCCAGAGACATGGATTTAGTTTTCACCCCAGAATTACATTTCACATGTCCGATTCAGGATTAGGCCGTCACTTTAGCTCTACCATTTCAAAAGCAGACCCATATTTATCATGTAAATGACAAAGAAGACACACAAAATTTCTTTCTGCTTTATCCTGCACTAGAAACGACTGAGATTGTAGCGTATTCTTTCTGTGTTATGTTCTCCGTGCAACAGTAGCTACTTAGATGCGACCGGATGATCCCATCTAGCTAACAGAACAATTAGCATATAAAAATACCAATAAGTAAGCCTGCCATATGTAAATGGCTCCAAAGTCATTGAACATATAAGAATAAAGGCTAATAGTGAGATTACGATTGGACGCTTAGATGGACTATTTGCGACTAACTTCAATGGATATGCTACTATGCAAAAAAAGAGGATTAGACCTACGACTCCATAATCTACAAGAAACGCCAAGTAATCATTATGGAAACCAAAACCTCCAGGTATAGCCAAATAGAAACCTTTTGAGTAACCTATGCCAAATAGCTTTTCAAAAGTATCTCCATTCATATATCCTTGCATCTTCGCCCCCCAAATTATGGTTCTGCCGTTACCTGTGATGTCTTCATCCATTAAACGCTCTGTTAAGACATCAAAGGCTCCGAGAGAATACATAGCAATAACTCCTAAAGCTACAAGTAATGCTATTCCTATTTTCTTTTTGAGTTTTACTTTAGAAAACACAGTTACAACCACAATAGCCACACTCATAGACAGAAAGGCTCCTCGAGAAGCATTCATAACTAATAAGAGCATACCTAAGGTAACGGTTATAATTGCTATTTTATTAAAATATCTGTTTGGCGCAAGTTTATTTACAACTACATTATAAGCTAAAACCACCCCCATACCACATACATTTCCAAAATAATTTGGATCAACCCATGATCGTCTTCCTGTTTCTGATACTTCTACAGCAGAACTTTGCCCATATATAAAAAAGAACAAGCTGAGTATAACCGTTATAATTATGAATGTGAGCGTATAATTATCCTTTTCGTAACCGTTTTTACTTACAAAAAAGAAAGACAACAGTACAATAAGAAGACTATAATCTATATCTACAAGTTCCTCACCACGAATGAAATCTATGAAACAAACATATATACAAAAAACAACAAATATTATGGGAGGTCTTTGACAAGATTTTAGTCTTGAAAATACAAGAAACAGGCTCACTGCAACAATCAAAAGATATATCCACTTCTCAGTGGGCATATATGAGCAGGAAATACCATAAGTACCCAAAGCCGTGAAGCATGCAAGTACAGGAACTAGCATATTGGGAGCTTTTAATATCGCTGGAAGTACTAGGGCTAATAAGTAGACTAATCGCAATGGCATAGGAGGAGCTGACGTAGGGCTAACCCAAGAGCATAGTACGATTAGCATGAAAAAATAATATATATATAATCGCCTATATAATCGCCTTTCAGACATATAACTAATTGTTTATAACGTTATCTATTTGATTCTGTATTTTATTATTATTAAATACCTCTAAGATAGTCGGTTTGAAAGAATATTTCTTATTATAAATATTCCCTATAACTTCTGCCATCTGATTAATTGGACAAATCATTCCGTCTTTTCCTTCTTTAATAAATTCATATGCTGCCCCATAATCGTTTGCTAAAACTGGTAAATTAAGTATCTTAGCCTCATTGAAGATCATTGGACAAGCTTCGGAATACGATGTCGAAATCAAGAGATTTGCAGCCTTAAAATAAGGATATGGATTGGCCTTATTGCCTAAACATATCACACAATCATCAATTTTATTACTCATAATAGCTTGGTGTAATTTATTTGCTGCTTCTGGCTCATTAATTCCACCAATGATGTACCATTTAAATAAATATCCTTTTGATTTAAGTTTTAATGCTATTTCAGGGATTAGATGAAACTGCTTAACTTCAGAGATTCTGCCTACTGAGATTATTGTAAACTTATCTGTTGTGAATCTATTATCATCAATACCCTTTTCAGCTTTCGCTAAAATTGCATCTGTATCCATAATATTATATATGGTGACAACCCGTTCTGTCAACTGTGGTAATAGTTGGCAAAATGTATTTTTTGTGTAATTAGATACTGTTACGATCTTTGAATACTTTGAAAAAATAGCCATTTCTTCATGTTTATTTGTAAAAATACGTGAGTAGTCACAATGAATCCATGCCACTTTATTAGGGTTTCTGAACTTAGAGACAAATTGCAAAGAAACACTCTCTTGGAATGAAATTACACAGTCATACTCTAATTTTTCTATCTTGCGTATAGTTGAAGATTCTATATTTTCAACAATTGTCTTTCCCAATTTGGGTATTCTAAATAGAATTTTATAACATGACAAGACTATTTTCTTCCAGCCTTTTGCATTAAATACGTAAGAGTAAACTTTCGACATCCAATAATTACAACCGATGTCGTATTTGGCTATAGTAGGATCCAAAAATTCACCATAACCATTCATAATGAATATGTTAACGCTATAGCGGTTTACGAAAGTTGAGTTTAGAAGTGCTATCAAGGATGTTAATATACCTCCAGTTCCGCAACCAGGTACAACTATTAATACTTTTTTCATATAGAATTATGTATAAACATATGGTATCTTTCTTGCTCGTTCTTTAAAACCGCATTTACATGTGTATAGTCTATAGGTTTAAGAAGCGAATCCTTTCTATTATCAAAATCTTCAATACTTTCAATATATCTATCTTCAAGAGATAGCAGCTTTAGCAACGAACGAAGTCTTGTAAATTTTTTTTCAGATGCACAAAACACAAAGAATTGTTTGTTGAATATAAGACTGAGAGCTAATCCATGAAAAGAATCAGTTATGATAAACTCTGAATTTTTAATACGAGTCAGCCAATGTTTAGGACCATTCTGCAATCTACATGTTATAGTAGTATGCTGGAACAGCGGTAAACCTAATATATCGGCGATATGGTTCGCTTTTTGTTTAGCACTTGAATCTTCTAAAAGAAGGAAAGAAAACACTTGGTGTAGTGGCTTATGGTTAAGAACCAAATTATCAAATTTTCCATATCCAAGTGTAGGATCTGGAAGATTTATCGCTTTGAGACCAAATACACTGTTTAATATAGTAACGCCTGTTGACTCACGAACTGATATGGCACTGAATTGCGACAGAAGATTCTTAACATCCTCTGTATATTCATCACTTTCTTCCCATTTTTCTTTACCAAAACTCGAAGACAAAGCAACCTTTCTAGTTCCGCAAACAAAATCAAGATAAAAAGCATTACCAAAACACCCTGTAATGTCACGATTCCATACTTGATCACTTCCCACTACTGTAACATCGGCATTTGGAAGTAAGATATCTCGTATTGAATAAGCCTTATTAGTAAGTTTAGAGAAATACTTCTTTTTAAACAACCAAAATTGAAACTCTCGAATACAATCCTTCCAATATTGAATTGTCCGCCAACTCCCTTTCTGCACGGGGCTAATTAAATTTATCACACAGACGCTATGACCAGCATCCTCAAGCATTTTACATGTTGCATATGTCTGCATTACTGCACCATAACATTTTCCATAATGTATTGTAAGAAGATTTACTTTTGCCATTATCTTATAATCTCTATTTCCAATTTATCTGTTTTATAAACTTTCCTCATGAACTCTAAATACAAAGGAAACACAGCATCAGCCCCATCATCAATCCAACGAAAAATTATTGGGTTTTTCGAACTGATGTATGGTGCAATTATTCTATAACCAGAAAGTAAACATATTAGATTTTTTCTTTGGTTACATTGAGCTTCTTCTGTTTTTATAAATGGTTTAACTAACATTCCATTTATAAAAAGAGCTATTCTTAACCACAATGGCATATTCCCGTTTATAAAGCATCGGTTAACAGTACAACCAAGATTATTGGCATGTCCTTCCAAACGTATTGCCCGATCTTTGTCATTTGCCTCTGCGATTTGTAGTAATTTATTAGCATCTCCAAATTCTGCTTTAAGAATAGCCGATATAATTGTTCCTTCGACTACACGTTTCTTAAATACAGACATACGGAATTTAAAGTCAAAGTCTTGCGGAAAGAAAGTTCTAACAGTGCCATCTTTCATGATGACTTTCGCACTCACAAGTAATTGTGAAATACTATTTTCACGACATGAACTATTATTAACAATTGCGGCTCCAATTGTACCAGGAAGTCCCGTAAGGTACTCAAATCCTTTAACTCCCTGTTTTATCATTTGCTTAGAGAGGCTTATAACTCCAACACCAGATTCACAGTACAGCACGCCATTTTCAAGCGAAAAATACCTACATTTTGAAGTTGATACCACAACAGAAATATCGCAAGAATTTAAAATATAGAGATTAGAAGTGTGACCTATCAATTGAAACTCAATGTTTTTGGAATATAGGAACGAGACAACTTTTTCTAATTCTTCTGCATTAACAGGGGTAATAAAAAGTTCTGCAATACCACCTCTATGAATCCATGTTCTTTTCTTAAGATTTACGTTAGTCTCATATGAGATAGATAATAAATTTAAGTAGTTTGTCAAATTTTCGTTTATCATACTCTCTTCCGCTTAATAAAACTTAAAGCCATTTCTTTTTCCGACTTATCAAGAACAAGAAAATAAGACGCCACTATTGAAGTAACAACACTGACACATCCAGTTACTATCAATCGTAAAAAGGATGCAGGAAGTAGTGTTGATATAAGATATGGTGGTATTGGAACCAAAATCGAAAAAAAAGCACATGGAAGTATTACTTTCATACAATATTCTGTTAAACTATACACATATACTCTTTTTAGAAGAACATTGCAGACATACTGATTTATAATAGTTATAAAAAGACTCACCCAATAAACGGAAACAGGGTCAAAGCCATACTTCAAAAACAACCATGATACGGGTAATATGGCACATACTATAAAACTGGTTCCAATCTGATAGGACCTCATCTTACCAGTCGCATGCACTACTTGGGAAACTGGAGTATTTAGGCTGCTAATGACCATGTTTACAAGCACTAGTATCGTAAATTGGATGGTGTAGTCCGGAATATAATTTCCAAGCCACAAATAAAGAATATATTTAATTTCAATTATAACTGGTATGGACAACATTGCCAAAAGTATAAAAGAAACTTTAGACAAACTATAAAAAAGTTTTAAAACCCGACAATTATCTCCGGCAGCGTATGCTTGCACCAACTGAGGGCGAAATGCAATAACGATATTTGCTTGAAAACCTTGTAATGCACTCATAACCATTGCAGAAATTCCTCTCGCAGCATTCACGATAGGGCCAAAGAAAACATTTAGAAGCATGTTCAGTCCTTGTCCTTTTACCATATATGCAAAAGAGCCAAAAACATTCCATCCAGAAAAAGAAAGCATCGACTCAAATAATCGTCTTCTGATCTTAAAATCCGTTTTCAATTCATGAAACTGACGCTTCGCATATCCATAATATAAAAAGAAACATATAAAAGAAACCAGCAGGTTTAAGGCACCATAAAGTATTAGTTTATCGGTTGTTGCATATTTGACCGCATAAGCTATCCCTAGTTTTGCCAATACATCAAAAATACTCAAGTATGCATAATAATCCATGCGTTCATAGGCCATAATAGCTGCACTATATGGTATCTGTAGAACAAGAAGGACTAAAGAAAAGACTGAAAAATGAAAAACCCATAGCGCTGCGAAAAATCGTTCATCAGGTATGACCATCTGAGCATGGATGTACCATAAACCGAATGTCTCAAGTAGCAATAATAAAATAACAGACAATATTCCTTGAATTTGAAGAGCAGTATTATATACGTCGGTTATGCTATACTCATTCTTTTTTCCGAGCGAAAAATTGTAGAATCTCTGTACCCCATTAGACATTGAGGTATTGAGAAAAGCAAACATTGTAACGAAGCCACTCACAACATTATTAATACCATAATCCTCAACACCAAGAGCCTGAAGAACCACTCTGGTTGTAAAGAGTGATACTACAAGTACTAGCCCCATTCTCAAATATAAATATAGGGTATTTTTAGCTATTCGCTTGTTATTTGTTGATATATATGACATTTATATGTTAGTGGTTAGATTCGAACTCGCTTCGTTTTCCATTAATTAAAGGGCTCACCAGCAAAGTACGCGTCCACTTTTCCGCAAGCTGATGCTTGCCGCTGATTTTCAGCGGTTTCCTTAAACTTATTTTTTCGATTATTTTGATTTTTCTGCTATGCGGGCAGATAACAAGGCAGGCAGTTCGTCAGGTCGTCGCCGTCCCTTGCAGAACGAAGACGTTCCAAAAGGGATCTCAGATAATCTTCCACGTTCCGCCTCACCATCTTGCAGCTTTCGATCACCGAGTACATGAACGCGTTGTGCCTGGCCGACCTCTCGCTTCGTAACCGTTCCCGCACACCCATATTGACAAAGCAACACCAAGGCTGCGAAGCACAGTCTATACATTAATGGCTTTAGCCGTATTTTTCTGATTTGTTTTTCTTTTGTTCAGTTATACAAGTTTCAGAAGTCTCTTGTCAAAGTTCTGCGGCAGCAGGTTCGGCAACCGGTCCTCCGGCGTGGTCTTGATGCTGCTCAACACATACGTCAACCACTGCTGAGAATTCAGGTGATTCATCGCACACGTCTCAAAGAAGCTGTACATCATCGACGCACGCCATGCGCCCATGAGGTTCTGGAAGAACAGGGATGTCTTCCTGCCCTTCACCAGCGGCTTGAACCCGCGCTCACATGCGCCATATAGTGCTTGTCGCACTTGTGAGTCTCCGTGTTCACTATACGCACAGGTGAACCGTCTCCCAACAGATACTCACCTTTTATCACATCATAATAGTGCAGGTCGAACAATGGCTCCAGAAGGTCACATGTCCGCGCGTGCAGCTTGTCCATCAGCTGACGGGAGATGTTGAGGCCGTTTCGCTCATAGCGCTTCTCCTGGGTATATATCGGATCGCAATCCGCGAAGCGTTCCACCTCCATCTTGCCCACCAGTTCCGGTGACGCGATGCTCTTCGGATATGGACGGTAGTCCTCCACCTTTGCCTGTATCGGAACCGCATCCGGATTCCCTCTCTCCACAAACACCGGCAGCTCATATCTCATCGCCTCGTGCTTCTCCGGAGTCAGCACCAGTTCGTAATGGGCATCCCTGACGGACTGTTTCCTTATCTCCACATAGCGTGACGGGTCCTTCAGGTATTCCTTAGGATAGAGCACTACCGGCGCGCCATGCTGCGGCAGCGAGCGAAGATATGCGGCGTCCACCATCCGGCATTCCGACTCAGGGTCGTCTTCTCCGGTATCCTTTGGCCGCTCCGATTCTTTCGCCAGACGCTTGAGTTCCATCAGGCTCTTCACCTGGACGACCACTTCCTTGGCCGCCCTATACTCCTTCAGAAGTTTGTCGCTAACATCCAAGCCAGTTCCCTACAGCACCGAATCGACCAACGACAGCACTTCGTCATCATGCAGTTTCTCACTTGTCGATCCGAAGAGCTTGCGCAGGCAATAGCGAATATGACGGTCTTTGGATTTACTGCTTTTCTGGAAGCTTCTTTGCCGACTCGACGAGGCCTGACACACTTTTCGCGGTCATTTCAGATATGGTCGATTTCAGCTCGGCAATCGCGCGTTCCTGTTCTTCCGCAGGACCTCCGGCAGAGGCGACGAGACGCTTGAAGCTTTCCAACACGGACACTTCCGCCTCCATCATCTGCGCATTGAGCGAATTCCGGACCTCCTCCACCCTGCGCTGGAACATCAGATCGCGCTCTTCCAGGATCTTCGCATACTTGGCTTCCACACCCTTTATAAGTTCCGACTTCTGCTCGTCAAACCGGGTCTTGTCCGCGGCGAGTCTCTTGACCGCGGCATTCACGGAGTCTGTTTTCAGCTGAAGCCCATGCGCCTCAAGTTTAAGTGAACTTTTCTCATCTGCAACTTCTCTCTTCTCCTCCTCAAGTTCTCGTTTCTCCGCTTCAAGTTTTCGTCTCTCTGCCTCATACTTTTTTCAGCATTTGCCTCCGCCTCGATTCGAAGCGCCTCTCGGAGTCGCGGCTTATACGACTCTATGTCCTCATCGGAATGCTTAGAAGCCCTATCTTCGGCACTTCCTTGAATGATATCATCCTCCGACACTTTCCGCAACATTTCAGCCTGCTCATACGCCGCCACTCTGTCCGACAGCTCCGCAGCCTGACCCTCAAGAGACAGGATCCTCTCCCTGTACTCCTTCAACATTCGTGTTATATTTGGATTCTTCGACGCCGTCCAACTTTCTCGTATACAATGTCAGGCCATGACCCTCACGATGCAAAAGCTTAAGGGTCCTGCGGTTCTTTCCGACGAACACATACACGTCTTCCGGACTGAGCTGGCGCCCTATCTCGGAATGGACGATGCCCGCCAGTCCCCTGAACGATTTCCGCATATCCACAGGACGGGAATACACCCTGTACTTCAGGCTGCCGCCCAACTGACACACCATCCTTCCCATCACTCTCCATACGCTTTTACGTAACTCATCAGCTCCTCCGCGTCCGTGCATCCCCTGAGGCAACAAGATTCGCACTCCATTGGGATACAGCAGCTCGATGCTGCCTCTTTTGCCGGCACCGTTCGGATTCGCATCTGACAACACCACATCGGCGAATGCCGGTTTCCGGCCGCGTCTTTCGGCCGGACTTTGTTCCTGTTTATTCTCATCTTTTCCGTTTTTGTGCGAAGATATAACTCTTCAACGCTCACGTCAAGATGGGGTTGTGGGGACGGTTACACTCTTTCGGTCGGTGATGTCAAAGTGCTGCTGCACAATGCTGCAATGGTCGAACGATTATTTTCCATGTTTGGAAACAGCCCAAACTTGAAGATAAATAACACTGATTTCAAAGAACTATTATTCTACGGCGTTCGCGCCGCGGCGTAAAACTTATATAATTAACGAACTATTGATATTGACCACTAACGCATTAATAAGTATATTTTAGATATTCATACAAGAACCATGCACTTGAAAAAGAACACATCTTGTGGTAATAATCTCCCTTGGAACTATCGGCAAAATCAGATACACACTTAATCATCAAAGCCTTCTTACCCAACATGTGTGAAGCCATATACAATCCATATCCTTCCATATCAAGTCCGCGAAGTTTTCTATTTGTATTATAAAGATTACTCATAAAGTCCTTATTCGTTATGACATACGAGCCACAAGCACCTGGCTTAAAGTGAATATTTGGAGTCTTCCTCATTAAATTCAAATTCTTCGCATCAAGAGCAGCATTGATCATATTCTCAGGATGTCTCTCCTCAATAAATGTATTCATCTTTGTCTTTAGATCAAAATCACACTCAATACTTTTGATTTCTCTCTTCAATTCTGCATTCTCATCCAGTTTACCACTTCCGTAATCATATTCAGATTCAGCAATAAAGAAATCTCCAAAATCAATAGAATCATTTGTATCCTTTTTGAAACCTGCACAGATGCCAGTCATGAATATCGTATGTACATTAAAAAGAGAGTACATACAGGATGCCATCACTGATGCAGCTTGCATTCCTGCCATGTTATCTCGACCAGCTATAATACGCAAAGCCCTTCCTAGTTCCGTTCTCATTTCCGCGGCAAAGAAATCGTTTGAAAAACCATCTACATTAATTTTTTTCCAATTTAATCCGAAGGCAACTTTCATTTGTTCAAACTCTTCCGATAATGCACATATTATGCCCACGTCATATTTGTTTTTATTTTGAATACTTTCTAAAAGTTGCTTCTTCGTCAAAAGAATCGACTCTACTGCATTTTGTAAAGTTTGCTCCCAATCGTCTTTTTTAAGGTCATAATGGATGAGCTTCCACAGTTTGGAATCAAATATTTGGTTATTCGCTTCTACTCTATCCTCATATTGAGATAACCCTATAACGAATATTGGTTTTTTGATACGTCCAATACGATACAGTTCATTAATAAATCCCTCGCTTTTATTTGGTTCTACCTCCTCCCCATCATTTACAGGTAGGACAAGATCTAAAATTAGAAGATCATAGAATAGTTCGCATAGTTTACGCCTTCCTGAATTCAAGGAACGAGCGACATCGATATCATCTGGCTTTACCATGCATCTTCCTGTTAGAACAGATTGGATACGTTCCGCTTTATCAGCGCCATCATCCATTATCAATATCCTCAAGTTTCGCAAGTGATTTAGGCCGCCGCCCCGGCGAGGTCTAGCCGGTCGAAAGCCATCTTCACTGCTTTGATTTGATGATTGTTGTTTATTACGTTTTCAGTTAACTCAAACGGATCGCAGGATAAGAAC
>JABLTQ010094535.1_pt1 | contig 12723 bp, 9 predicted proteins | sample 7160101 | NCBI WGS metagenome assembly JABLTQ01 (sample SAMN14651228, study PRJNA627086) | human gut metagenome | isolation source: feces | host: Homo sapiens
GGTACGCACTTTTTCCGAATATGCAAGAACTGGGGGAAACTTTTTTCAAACTTTTTTGGACACCGGAGCGCAACCGGCTGGAATACAGCGGAATGAGGACGAAAAAAAATGAAAGACGGATCAAGGAGAAGGAAAGGCCTATACATTATATATAATACAAAGCCGAAAGAGAACATGAGAGAAAAAGAAAAAAACAGACACCTGAAACGACTTTCACCGCAAATTCAGGCTGACGACCGGACAAATATACAGAACACGGTCGTTCAGGATCTAAGATTTAAACCCCATTTGGAAACGAAGCTTCCCGCAGAAAAGTTTATCGCCAGACTAAAGACATATATCTCCAGTCCAGAGATGCAGATTTTTCTGCAGGAAGCTTTTTCCCGAATGCCAAACTTAAAGAAGCAAAGGAGGAGAATTGGCCTGTTTCAGTCTGCAAACCAGATGCAGACCGTTTGACGTTAAAGCAGCGCCATCAATCAAACATCCGGCTCACCCTCTCTACACCAGCAACCAATGCATCAACTTCTTCTTTTGTATTGTACAAGCCCAAGGAAGCACGCACAGTACCTTCAACTCCCATCCGGCACATCAAAGGTTCGGCGCAGTGATGGCCAGTCCGCACAGCAATTCCCAAACGGTCGAGCAAAGTACCCATATCAAAATGGTGAATATTGCCCACAAGGAAAGAAATCACTCCACTTTTATGGTCAGCCTCTCCCAGAATGCGCATTCCAGGAATCTCCTTCAAACGGCTCATAGCATAAACTGTCAGTTCGTGCTCATAAGACGCAATCTGATCCATGCCGATCGCAGAAACATAATCTATGGCCTTAGCCAGTGCAGTTGAGCCGATATAGTCGGGCGTGCCCGCCTCAAACTTGAATGGAAGCTCGTTAAAGGTAGTTTTCTCAAAGCTTACGTTCTGGATCATCTCTCCTCCACCCTGGTAAGGAGGAAGCCTGTCAAGCCAGTCCTCCTTGCCATACAGGACACCTATTCCTGTGGGACCGTAAACCTTGTGCCCGCTAAACACATAAAAGTCCGCGTCCAGCTCCTGCACGTCAACGGGCATATGCGGGATGCTCTGCGCACCGTCAATCAAGACCGGCACGCCATGCGCATGAGCCACATCAATGATCTTCCTGACCGGATTTATTGTCCCCAGCACATTGGAAACATGTGTCACCGACACCATTCTGGTCCGTTCAGAAAACAGCCGTTCATACTCATCCAGCAGAAGCTCTCCCCGGTCGTTCATCGGAATAACCTTCAGCGAAATGCCCGAACGCTCCGCCTGGAGCTGCCACGGCACAATATTGCTGTGATGTTCCATAACCGAAACAATCACTTCATCGCCCGCTTTCATCTGACTGCCCACAAACGACGAGGCCACCAGATTGATGCTTTCTGTCGTTCCCCGCGTAAACACGATTTCCGAGATGCTGCGCGCATTGATGAACCTGCGCACCGTTTCCCGTGACGCCTCATGAAGCTCTGTTGCCTGCTGGGACAGAAAATGCACGCCTCGATGCACATTGGCATTCACCGAATAATATTCATTTACAATTGATTCGACCACACAGCGCGGTTTCTGCGTAGTTGCGCCATTGTCAAAATACACCAACGGCTTGCCGTAGACCGTGCGAGATAAAATCGGGAAATCATTCCTCACTTCATTTATATCATACATAGTCGGAACCCTTCTTTTTATTTGGAATCACTTACAGATCGCACACCCTTTACACTTGTTCAGCTCACCCCTGAATCGTTTCTCGACAAGCAAATGAAGCCTGTCCTTCAGCGCATCCATCCGGATATGATCCACCACTTCATTGACAAAAGCGAACATCAGCAGCAAGCGCGCCTCTTTCAGGCTGACACCCCGCTGCTGCATATAAAACAGTGCATTTTCATCCAGCTGTCCTACCGTCGCTCCATGCGAACACTTCACGTCGTCAGCATAAATCTCCAACTGAGGCTGCGTGTACATGCGCGACTCCCGGGTGGCACACAAGTTGCGGTTTGTCTGCTGCGAATTGGTATGCTGTGCTCCCTCGCGCACAAGCACTTTGCCTGCAAAAGCGCCCACCGCCTGATCGTCAAGCACGTATTTAAACAACTCGTTGCTCGTACAGTCGGGCACCTGATGATCGATGAATGTATTGTTGTCCACCTGCTCGTTCTTGTCGGCAATGGCCATTCCGCACAGACACACCTCCGCACCTCTTCCTGCCAGCTGCACCTCTGTCGTATTCCGTGTCGTTCCGTTATGCAAGGTCATTCCATTCAACAGCACATTGCTTCCTGCCTCCTGTCTGACATAAAGGTTGCTGAAACGTACGGTGCTGTTGTGCGTTTCCTCCAGTTCGTAGAAGTCAAAAACAGCTCCTTCACCTGCAAACACTTCCACAACCTGTGTGGACAGAAAATTAACCTCATCCATTGCATGGTCGCAGACAAGCATCTTGGCCTGAGCTCCGGCCTCCAGCACAATCAGGATACGGCGGTTCACCATAAAGTTGACGTCGGCTCGCAGAATATTGACCAACTGAATCGGACGCTCAACCACCGTATGCTTAGGAATGTAAACAAGTACGCCGTCTTGGGCAAACATCGTGTTGAAAGCCGTAACAGCATCTTTCGACGTATCGGCAAGCTTGCCATAATATCCTTTCACCAGCTCAGGATGAGCCTCCGCCATATCCTTCAGACTTCCCACAATCACCCCCTCGGGCAATTGGGCCGAAGGGTGCACATGCTTGTCAAACGAATCATTCACTACAAAATAGAGTGATGTACTCATATTGGGCACATCGCACTTGAACACCTCATACGGATTGACAGGAAACTCAAGCCGGTTCAGATTCAAGCCGTAATCAGGCTCAAAAAACTTGCCGACATCCGTATATTTATATTTCTCCTGCTTACGGGTCGGGAAGCCCTGTCTTTCGAAGTCAGCAAAAGCCTTTGCTCTGGGAGCATTCAGAATGTCGGCACTCTGCTGGCAAATCAAAGCCTCATATTGTGTAAACAGGTCGATGTATTGTTGTTCGGCTGCCATATTCATTCTCCTAATTCTTTCTTTATCCAATCGTAACCCTTTTCTTCCAGTTCCAGTGCCAGTTCCGGTCCGGCCGTTTTTACAATGCGTCCCTTATACAGCACATGCACGATATCGGGCTTGATGTAATCAAGCAAACGCTGGTAATGCGTGATGACAATGCAGCTTGTTTCCGGGGTTTTCAGCTTGTTTACCCCCTCAGCCACAATGCGGAGCGCATCAATGTCAAGTCCGGAATCCGTTTCGTCAAGGATGCTCAGCTTAGGTTCAAGCATAGCCATCTGGAAGATTTCGTTACGCTTCTTTTCTCCCCCCGAGAATCCTTCATTCACCGAGCGGTTGGCAAGTTTGCTGTCAAGTTCTACAATCTCGCGCTTCTGGCGCATAAGCTTCAAGAATTCGCTGGCTGTCAATGCCGGCAGTCCCCGATACTTGCGCTGCTCATTCACAGCCGTACGCATAAAGTTCACCATGCTCACTCCGGGAATCTCCACCGGATACTGGAAAGAAAGGAAAAGCCCCTCGTGACTTCTGTCTGCAGGCGACATGGCCAGCAAGTCTTTTCCATCAAAAGAAACACTTCCCTTTGTCACTTCATAAGCCGGATGTCCGACAAGCACATTGCTCAACGTACTTTTTCCCGAGCCGTTCGGCCCCATTATGGCATGCACTTCACCCGACTTTACGGTCAGATTGATACCCTTCAATATCTCTTTGCCATTGATGCTGGCATGTAAATCTTTAATTTCTAACATCTCAAAAAAATGAACAATTTATAATTAATAACTCAATCATCCCACACTTCCCTCTAGCGAAACCGACAAAAGCTTCTGAGCCTCCACGGCAAACTCCATCGGCAGCTTGTTAAGCACCTCCTTGGCATAGCCGTTCACGATCAAGCCTACGGCATCTTCTGTAGGAATGCCCCGCTGGTTACAGTAAAAAATCTGGTCCTCGGATATTTTGGAAGTTGTAGCCTCGTGTTCAACCACTGCTGTTTCATTATGGATATCCATATAAGGGAAAGTATGTGCTCCGCACAGGCTGCCCAACAGCAAAGAATCACACTGGCTATAGTTGCGGGCATTGTCCGCCCTTTCAGAAACCCTCACCAGCCCTCGGTAAGAATTCTGGCTTCTTCCTGCACTGATGCCTTTGCTCACAATCGTAGAGCGAGTGTTTTTCCCGAGATGAATCATTTTCGTGCCCGTATCAGCCTGCTGGAAATTGTTGGTCACTGCGACAGAATAAAACTCGGCGGTCGAATCATCCCCGCTCAATATACAGCTTGGATATTTCCACGTGATGGCCGATCCGGTTTCAACCTGCGTCCACGAAAGCTTGCTTCCGACACCCTTGCAGTTGCCTCGCTTCGTCACGAAATTATAAACGCCGCCTTTTCCTTCGGCATCGCCCGGATACCAGTTCTGAACAGTTGAATACTTTACTTCCGCATGATCAAGAACCACAATCTCAACAATAGCTGCATGAAGCTGGTTCTCGTCACGCATTGGAGCCGTACACCCTTCCAGATAAGACACATAGCTGTCATCGTCTGCAATAATCAAAGTCCGTTCAAACTGCCCGGTATTTGCCGCATTGATTCTGAAATAGGTCGACAGCTCCATCGGGCAACGAACCCCTTTCGGAATATACACGAACGATCCGTCGCTGAAAACCGCCGAGTTCAGCGCAGCAAAGAAATTGTCACGATAACCGACAACGGAACCCAGGTATTTTTTCACCAGATCCGGATGTTCACGCACAGCCTCGCTGATGGAACAGAAGATGATGCCTTTCTCCATCAAGGTTTCCTTGAAAGTAGTCTTTACGGAAACGGAGTCCATCACAGCATCTACGGCCATACCGCTCAAGGCCAGACGCTCTTCAAGCGGTATTCCCAGTTTGTCAAACGTCTTCAACAGCTCAGGGTCAATGTCATCCACCGACTTCGGCCCTTCTTTCTTCTTCGTAGGATCAGCGTAATAGGAAATAGCCTGATAATCGATTTCCGGAATTGTCAGATGCGCCCATGTCGGCATTTCAAGCGTCTGCCAGTAACGGAAAGCCTTCAGACGGAAATCCAGCAACCAGTCGGGCTCGCCCTTCTTAGAAGATATCAAACGGACAACGTCTTCATTCAGTCCTTTCTCGATGATATCCGTGTGAACATCCGTAGTGAAACCGTACTTATACTTCTCCTGCGTCAGTTCCTTCACATATTTATTGGATTCTATTTGCATATTCTTTTTTCTATATATTAATATCTGTTGTTTCAATTAAATCCTTCACCGCTTCTTTCACCACAGGATAAAAAACATCAGAAAAAGAAGCTATCGGATAATACAACAAAGAACGCTGCTTTGCTGTTTCATGAATTAAAAAATCTTTAGAGTCGGCAAACTCAATGAAATGGATTGCCAGGCTGATGAAAAAAGCGTATTTGACCAGTCCCATAAATGCGCCAGACAGACGGTTTACAAAGCCTAAACTGATGGCGTCAAACATCCTGGTGAGGAGTGAAGCGAGAATGGAAAGAGCAAACGGAACCAGTATCCAAATCAAGAAGAAAGACAAGATCTGAGCAAAAGTAACCGAACTTCCCACTGCCTCGGCAAGCTGCTCGCCTACAGTTACAAAAAGGGCACGGGCTATAAGCAGGCCGGCTATAAGGCCAACCAGAGAAGCAAGCTGTCTGAAGAAACCTTTCATGAATCCCATCACAAAGCCTATGCCCAGAAAAACGGCAATAATCCAATCAAGCGCCTCCATATGCCAAAAACAAAAGCGCAGACTACACAGACCACACGGAACCTCTTGCAAGTTGTCAGTGGAGTCAATGTAATCTGCCCTTATCTGCCAATAATCTGTCTATAATTATTTACAAAGTTTGTTTTACTTCAACTTCTTCATACGTTTCAATCACATCGCCCACCTTCAAGTCGTTGCAGTTTGTCAGGCTGATACCGCACTCAAAGTTGGTGCCGACTTCCTTCACATCGTCCTTGAAACGTTTAAGCGCATTGATCGAACCCGTATAAACCACGATGCCATCGCGGATCAGCCGAGCCTTGTCCGTACGTTTCACCTTTCCTGTCTTCACCATCGCACCGGCAACCATACCGACCTTGCTGATGTTGAACACTTCGCGAACTTCAACCGTTGCAGTAACCTGTTCCTTAACCGTAGGAGCCAGCATTCCTTCCATTGCAGACTTCACTTCCTCTATCGCATCATAAATGATGGAATATTTGCGGATATCTACACCTTCCTGCTCAGCCAGCTTAGCCGCGTTGCTGGAAGGACGAACTTGGAATCCTACGATAATAGCATTCGAAGCGGCAGCCAGCGAAACATCCGACTCGGAAATCTGGCCTACCCCCTTATGTATCACATTCACCTGAATCTGCTCGGTAGACAACTTGATCAGCGAATCGCTAAGAGCCTCAACCGATCCGTCAACGTCACCTTTCACAATGACATTCAGTTCATGGAAGTCGCCCAAAGCCAAACGGCGTCCCACCTCATCAAGCGTAAGCATTTTCTGAGTACGCAGTCCCTGTTCACGCTGCAACTGTTCGCGCTTGTTTGCAATTTCACGCGCTTCCTGTTCGGTTTCAAACACATGGAAGGTATCACCCGCCGCCGGAGCTCCGTTCAGTCCCAGAATCAGCACCGGTTCAGACGGACCGGCTTGCTTCATGCGCTGATTCCGTTCATTAAACATCGCCTTCACCTTTCCGTATGACGTTCCGGCCAGAACGATATCACCGACATGCAATGTTCCGTTAGAAACGAGCACTGTAGCCACATATCCGCGTCCCTTGTCAAGCGACGATTCTATGATAGACCCCGTAGCCTTACGGTTAGGGTTGGCTTTCAGTTCAAGCATCTCAGCTTCCAGAAGCACCTTTTCAAGCAGTTCTTTCACGCCGATCCCTTTCTTGGCTGAAATATCCTGCGACTGGTATTTGCCGCCCCATTCTTCAACCAGGAAGTTCATATTGGCAAGTTCCTCCTTGATTTTGTCCGGATTGGCATTCGGCTTGTCAATCTTGTTGATGGCAAACACGATCGGAACACCTGCCGCCATCGCATGATTGATGGCTTCTTTGGTTTGCGGCATCACATTGTCGTCGGCAGCCACGATGATGATAACCACATCCGTAACCTTGGCGCCACGGGCACGCATGGCCGTAAAAGCCTCATGACCCGGCGTATCAAGGAACGTAATGTGACGTCCGTCTTCGAGCTGCACATTATATGCACCGATGTGCTGGGTGATTCCGCCCGCCTCACCGGCAATAACATTGGCCTTGCGGATATAGTCGAGCAGCGAAGTCTTGCCATGGTCAACATGTCCCATCACCGTAACGATAGGCGGACGCGGAACCAGATCCTCTTCGGCGTCAGCTTCCTCTTCAACGGCTTGCGCCACATCAGCGCTGATATATTCGGTCTTGAATCCGAATTCTTCGGCCACAAGGTTGATTGTTTCAGCATCAAGACGCTGGTTGATAGACACCATGATGCCCACACTCATACAGGTAGAGATGACCTGAGTGACCGAAACATTCATCATGTTTGCCAGCTCGTTTGCCGTAACGAATTCCGTAAGCTTCAACACCTTGCTTTCTTCCTGTTCCAGCTCTTCCTGCTCCATCTGCCGGGTCTGCAAGGTTTCACGCTTTTCCTTGCGGTACTTGGCCGCCTTGTTCTTTCCCTTGTTTGTCAGACGCGCAAGCGTTTCTTTCACCTGCTTTGCCACATCCTCGTCGCTCACTTCCTGCTTGATGACAGGCTTCTTGAACTTGTCCTTGTTATGCTTTCCGCCCTGAGCAGCGTTTTTCGCAGATTTTTCATTGCGCGGCTGCACACCCACATTTCCGGCAGGCACATTATTGATATCCACGCGCTCCTTGTTGATGCGGTTACGCTTTTTCTTTTTCGACGCATTATCGTCAGATCCGAACTTGTCGGTCCGGTCATCCCCTTTGCGTATTTCCTTGATAATGGCGTCCTTCATCTGTTTGCGCTGCTCCAAACGCTGTTTGTCTTTCTCCTCCCGTTCTTTCCTCTTTTCTTCTTTAGACTTCTTTCTGGGGCGAGTAGACTGATTCAAAGCAGCCAGATCAATCTGTCCCACGACATTGATTTTCGATTTAAATTCGGTGGGGCGAATCTTGAAAATCTCTCCGCTTTTTTTCTCTGTCGTTTCAGACTGCACTTCTTCTGTCGTTTTTTTCTGTTCTTCCATCAAATCTGTCTTCATATCTTCAGCCTGCATTTCCGGCTGTTTCAAATCTTCCTTCTTATCTTCTTGAGGCAACTGTTTTTCATTTTCCTTTTCAGAATCCGCTTCAACCGCTGCACTTCTTTCGTTGTCGGCCGCCATTTTCTCCGGCGCATTGTCCGGCGCCTTGTCTGCCGGAACGGCCTTTGCCTGCTTCCTGCCGATCTCATCCAAATCAATTCTTCCCACTGTCTTCACCTTCGGACGGATTTCTTCAGGGACAACCGTACTTATCACTTCATTCTTGCCGTTTTTAGGCTGAATATCATCAATAGAAACAGACGCTTTATTGCGATCCTTGTTTTGCCGTTCCTGAATGAACTTTTCAGACTCTATTTTCAAATCCTTATCCTTGCTGAACTCCTTCACGAGCACAGCATACTGTTCGTCTGTTATTTTTGTGTTCGGATTGGCTTCTACAGTGTATCCTTTCTTCTGCAAGAAATCAACCACCGTGGCAATGCCCACATTTAAATCTCTTGTTACTTTATTCAATCTTATCATAAAAGTCATTTTTTAATAGAGTTCGAAAATTTCATTTCAGTCACACAGCAAGTTCCAAAGGAAGGCAGGCTATTCTGCATCCTACAGACAGCTGCTTTATTTCTCGAACTCCGCCTTTAAAATTTTCAACACATCATCCACCGTATTCTCTTCCAGGTCGGCCTGTTCAATCAGCATTTCCCTCGGAGCATTCAGCACGCTCTTGGCGGTTTCCAGTCCGATGCCCTTGATGGCATTGATCACCCACTCGTCTATTTCATCCTTAAACTCGTCAAGATAAATATCCTCGTCGGCGGCAGCTTCTTCATCCAGCTCACGATAAACGTCGATCGTGTATTCCGTCAGCATACTGGCAAGCTTGATGTTCAATCCGTTCTTTCCGATTGCCAGAGAAACTTCCTCGGGCTTCAGGTAAACTTCAGCCTTTCTGTCTTCTTCATGCATCACGATGGAAGAAACCTTTGCCGGACTCAGCGCGCGCTGGATGAACAGCTGGATGTTCGAAGTGTAATTGATGACGTCAATGTTCTCATTGCGGAGCTCACGCACAATCCCGTGGATACGCGATCCCTTCACTCCGACGCAGGCACCTACAGGATCGATGCGTTCATCGTAGGACTCCACCGCAATCTTGGCTCTTTCGCCCGGAATGCGGGCAATCTTCTTGATCGTGATCAGTCCGTCGTTGATTTCCGGAACTTCCTGTTCAAACAGACGCTGCAAGAACACCGGAGAAGTGCGGCTCAATATAATCTTCGGATTGTTGTTCTTGTTGTCGACGCGCGCCACTACCGCACGCACCGTTTCGCCCTTGCGGTAGAAGTCGCTCGGTATTTGCTCCAGCTTCGGAAGAAGCAGTTCGTTTCCTTCATCATCGAGCAGCAGAATCTCCTTTTTCCATATCTGGTAAACTTCTGCGCTCACGATTGTGCCGACTTTATCGATATACTTGTTATACAGGCTGTCTTTCTCGAGTTCAAGAACTTTAGAGGCCAGCGTCTGGCGAAGGTTCAGGATGGCGCGGCGGCCAAACTTCTCGAAGATAACCTCGTCGGTCACCTCTTCTCCCACTTCATACGACGCGTCGATTTTGCGGGCTTCGGACAAGGATATCTGCATGTTCGGATTCGTAAGCTCATCGTCTGCCACTACCTCCCGGTTTCTCCAAATCTCAAAGTCACCCTTATCCGGATTAACGATTACATCGTAATTTTCATCCGTTCCAAACATTTTCGCGATTACGCTGCGGAAAGATTCCTCCAGCACGCTGACCAGCGTAGTGCGGTCAATATTCTTCAATTCCTTGAATTCCGAAAACGTATCAACCAAGCTGACTGTTTCTTCTTTTTTGGCCATAATTATTTAAAGCTTATTAAGTATTTGGTGTATTTTATTTCATCGTAAGCAAAAGTCACATTCTGTTCAACCAGCTTGGGACGCTTGGCTCCTTCAAGACGGACTTTCACTTCCATCGTTATCGTAAAATTGTCCTCGTTTGCGTCAGCCAGCGTACCGACCCATTTCTTGCCGTTATTATCCATCACTTCCACATCGTTTCCGACGTGAACCTGATACTGCCTGAGCACCTTGAACGGCTGTCCGATTCCGGCAGATCCCACTTCCAGTTCATAATCTTCTTCATCACGGTCCAGCTTCGACTCGATATAGCGGCTAAGTTCCACGCAATCGTCAATCCACACTCCATCCGCATGGTCTATTTCAACCAGAATCTTGTCATCCGGACTAATCGTCAGGTCAACCAGAAAATAGTCCTTATCTTCCAGCCATTCATTTACAATACGGGCTACAACGTTTTTGTCTATCATGAATCAATTTTTAAGAATAAAAAAAGGAGCTTCATCGCCCCTCCACCATTCATCCATTCGCGGCAAAGATACAAATAATATGCTGCACTGCAAAATATTAGGACAATTTTCATGTGATAAAGGAGAACGAAGCAGAAACAAACAAAAAACGAAGACCGGAGTAAACCAATCTTCGCTTCTGTCGGAATGAGGCGACTCGAACGCCCGACCCCTACGTCCCGAACGTAGTGCGCTACCAACTGCGCTACATTCCGAAAGCAATTCCTTTCTGATTGCGGTTGCAAAGGTATGCACTTTTTTTCATCCGCCCAAACTTTTCCGCAACTTTTTTCAAAAAACTTTACAACCCCTATACGGACGCCACCCGCTCCGGAAACTGAAACCGGACAGCAGGCTGCAAATAACATTTTGACACAATGACACTCCCGGCCTGCAGGAGCAGGATATACGCTCCCGGCAGAAGGCCCGGCACGAAAAACCACAAGGAGAACCGTCGACACATTTTCAGTATGCCGGCAAATCGGCAACTTTTCTTTCACCAATCCTCCGGCAGACAGCTTATGCCTCTTCCCCTGTCACGCAACTGCTCCTTTCACTTTCCTTCTGCTTTATCCGCATATCCATCCGGATTCTGCAATCTGGAGAAAGAACAGCGTTTTCAAAGCCTTTTCTCAAAGACAACGGGACACTTTTACCGCAACAACCTATCATCTTCCAGCAAATATCCCAACACACTTCACAAAATGTCGGGACATTTTCAGCAAAAAAACCTGACGATTCCAACCGGATTTTCAGACACACCCCCTCCAGAAACCCTTTGAAAGGGGCAAGCGTTTTGCTTTCCTTAAGAAAAGAAAGCTGCCTTGTCATTTCACAGAGAGTGCCCTATCAGAAAAATCCGCCTCAGAACTACAGAATGCAAATAAAACATCTCTTCCGAAAACAAAAAGACACCTGCGGATTCGAGCGGCACAAAAAAATCATGTTCTTTTTTGCCTCAAAAATTTGTCCATTAATTTATTTCAACTATCTTTGCAGCGCAATTGAAAAAGGTGCCATAGCTCAGTTGGTAGAGCAAAGGACTGAAAATCCTTGTGTCCCCGGTTCGATTCCTGGTGGCACCACTTAATAATCAGAGAGTTACAGTAATGTAGCTCTCTTTTTTTATGGTCAAATATGGCTAAAACAGGGAAATGTTTTCTCCAATGTTTTACCTAAAATGACTACAGTAGATGTTATCTGTTACAAGTACAAACCCCTGAAAACAGGAGAGTTACCCCTAAAGATTAAAGTCTGCAAGGACAGAAAGACAAGGTATATCAATCTTGGTGTTTCTACCAAAGCAGAGTATTGGGACTTTGAGAAGAACCAACCTAAATCCACCTGCCCAGACAGAGAGTTACTTGAGAAGCTCATATCCAGTAAGATAAGTGAAGTAAAGAGCAAGATAGTGGAGTTAAAATCAGAGGATAAGGAGTTTTCAGCCACTACACTTGTTGATAAGGTTTCCAATCCTGTAAGGCTTGTGATGTTGGAGAGCTGTTCAAACAGTATCTGTCACGTCTTGAAGAGGAAAAGAGAACTGGTTACAGGCTCTCCATACAGCAAACTTATAATTCCCTAATCAAATCCAACAGGCATCTTGATATTCCTTTCTCTGAAATGGATTGCAACTGGCTGAGGAGATATGAGACTTGGCTGAGGAAGCAGAGCAAGTCAGAGAACACCATTGGCATAAGATTCAGGAACATCAGAACCATCTTCAACCTTGCAATAGACATGGAACTTGTCAAGCAGGAGGACTATCCTTTCAAGAAGTTCAAGGTATCAAAGCTGCACCAAGGAACAGCCAAGAGAGCCTTAAGCAAGGATGAGATACTTGCTGTGTAAATTATCCAACTAAAGGCAAGAACTTCTATACAAGGCTTGCAGTGGCTTTATCCCAAATCGGTCATTAGGATTTCCCAGTGTTGTATGGCAATGAGAAGTCCTTTAATTTCTCCCAGATGGACAGGAAAGACTGCCTTGTTTTTAAA